>FLNX01004387.1_pt1 | contig 40713 bp, 38 predicted proteins | sample 1140341 | NCBI WGS metagenome assembly FLNX01 (sample SAMEA3878208, study PRJEB12797) | bioreactor metagenome | biome: Moose rumen | place: Sweden | collected 2011-10 | reverse complement strand
TAATTATACCTTACAGTGCTCTTATGAGCCACCTTATATATAACGTAAAACTCTGGTCTACGTGGTAACCTTTTCGATTATTATGGTGGTATCCTTTTCAGTTATTATCTACAGTATGGTGACAGAGGTAAGACTTTTACAGTTGTAGAACGCATTAGTTCCAATACTCTTCACACTGTTGCCGATGGTTACGGAGGTGAGACCAGAGCATTCATAGAACGCATCTCTTCCAATACTCGTCACGCTATTGGGAATCTCGATGGAGGTCAGACCACTGCAATACTCGAACGCGTCCCGTCCAATACTCGTCACGCCGCTTGGTATGGTGACAGAAGTGAGACCTTTACAACCATAGAAAGTAGCAGTTCCAATGCTTGTCACGCCGCTTGGTATGGTGACCGAAGTTAGACTTTCACAGCCATTGAACGCATTAGTTCCAATTCTCGTCACTTTAAGAGTTTTACTATCGTAGGTTACTTCTGAGGGAATGACAATGCTACCTGTGTATAAAAGACTGTAGTCACGTGATGCTCCACTACCCTGGTGAGTAACCTCTAACTCCGTACTACCATTAATGTATTTGTAATAAATAGTTACACCATCAGCATTAGCGACTTCAATGTCGTGTGCACTGGCTACCATTGGTAGCAGCATCATAAACAGGAATAATAATTTCTTTTTCATCATTGTAATTGTCTAAATTGTTAATAATATTGTTGTTTAAAAAGCATACAAAAAGAAAACGTGGACAATTTACTTCGTCTACGTATTCTGAGGTATCGCCAAACACCTATGCTGCTAAACGGGTAAAAGTCCACGCCTAACGGCGCGAACTTCCGATTTTTTGCCCTTGCAGCATTCTTCTAATTTTGGCGATTTATCAGAATACAAGAATCTATAAGCGGATGTTCATCCTATATGTCCTTATTTATTTTATTTCACTCTTAGGCCATAGGCATTGTAGTTTTAAGGGTTAAACAATAATTTCGGTTGCAAAGATAAGCAATTATTCCGAACACGCCAAAACTTTCGTCGTTTTTTGTAGGAAAGTTGAGCTTGTCAGTGTCTTAAGAAAAAATCAAAGCGGAGATTGTGCCTGTTGCTCATCTACCAGACAGACAGGAAGCTATACCGAAATCCTTGTTGCGGACAGCAAGCTCAGCCACTAACATGTCCCATGTGAGTTTGACTCTATTATAAAATCACTGGGACAGGAAAGTGAGACTTTTAGAGTCTCAACCTCCCTACACGTAATTTTTAAAACCCTTGCCACCGTTGCCGCCTTGCAAAACTATTTGATTGTCAGTGGATTGTCGGTGACAAGGAAGCGGCAAGAGCGGCAAGGAAAGGCGATTATTCCCAAAAAAGTGGGGTGTTTTTGCCTCAAAAAAGAGATAAAAACGGGTTAAAAACCAGACTAAAGTTTATCCTTTGGGAGAGAGAAGCCACTCCGGTCGATGATTCCAGGCATTGGAATCAATCATTCCAGGCATAGGGACGTTTTATCCGAAAGAAGGGGATCATTTGTTCCATGCCATGGAACAAGTTGTTCCACCCCATGGAACAAACTATCCACACGATGGAGTGTGCCGACACCGATGTTGATTTCGGCTCAGGCTATTATCCGTACCTTTGAACTGCATTCGAAGGTTCTCCCGTTCGAAAATGCTCAAATAAAATTTGGCATTTTACTCACTTATCCGTACCTTTGCAAGCGAAATGAATGTACAGATAGAAGATAGTTGGAAGGCGCATCTCCACGAAGAGTTCGAGAAACCCTATTTCAGTCAGTTGACCCAAGCAGTAAGACAGGAATATGGCACAACGACCTGTTACCCTCCCGGAAAGCAGATCTTCAACGCCTTTAACCTTTGTCCGTTCGACAAGGTCAAGGTGGTGATTATCGGACAGGACCCGTATCATGAACCGGGACAGGCACACGGACTGAGTTTCTCGGTACAGGACGGGGTACAGTTTCCGCCCTCGTTACAGAATATCTTCAAGGAGATACAGAACGACCTCGGTACACCGATGCCTACGTCGGGTAACCTGACACGCTGGGCAGAACAAGGAGTGCTGTTGCTCAATGCTACCCTGACCGTCCGTGCCCATCAGGCAAACAGCCACTCTATGCTGGGCTGGCAGAAGTTCACAGATGCCGCTATCCAGGCACTTGCCGCCCATCGGGAACATCTGGTCTATATGCTGTGGGGCGGTTATGCCCGTGGTAAGGCATATATGATTAACCGACAGAAAAACCTCGTCTTAGAATCGGTGCATCCCTCGCCACTGTCGGCTAACCGTGGCGGCTGGTTCGGACAGCATCAGTTCTCACGCTGCAATACCTATCTCGAACAAAACGGTATGACTCCTATCCAATGGTAGACAAGATTCCCCCTATCTTAGAAGTAGGAGGTGTCTTGATCTCCTCTGATATCCTGACCGAGTACTTCTGTTGTGATTATGAGAAGTGCAAGGGTATCTGTTGCGTGGAGGGAGATGCCGGCGCACCTGTCAAGATGGAGGAGGTCGCAGGTATCGAAGAGGCGTTAGATACCGTATGGAGCGACCTCTCTGCGTCGGCACAATCGGTTATCGACCAGCAAGGTGTGGTGTACAACGATAGCGATGGTGATCTTGTGACAAGTATCGTACGGGGGAAGGATTGTGTGTTTACGTGTTATGATGGTGACAACTGTCTTTGTGCCTTGGAGAAAGCCTATCGTGATGGAAAGACTCGTTTCTGCAAACCTATCAGTTGTGCGCTGTATCCCATTCGTGAGAAGAATTTTGGCAACGGGCTTGTAGGTTTGAACTACAACCGTTGGGCAGTGTGTCATGATGCCGTAGAAAAGGGGAGGGCGTTACACCTTCCCGTCTATCAGTTCCTAAAAGAGCCTTTGATCCGCCGTTTCGGTCAGAAGTGGTACGACGAACTTTGTCAAGTGGCTACCCTTTTCGATACTCTGAAGGACTGACCCCCACATGTTCCTTGAAGTATTTCCCTAAGAACGACTGGTTTGGGAAATACAGTTCCTTGGTAATCTCCTTGATACTCTTGGAGGAGTTCTTCAGTAACACGCGAATCTCAAGAACGACGTAATTGTCAATCCATTCGTTAGGCGTTCGCTTGCTTACTTGTTTCACGATCTCTGAAAGGTATTTGGGAGTGATACAAAGTTTTTCGGCATACCAACTGACACGTCGTTCCTGCCGGAAATGCTGTTCCAACAGACGGATGAAATTAGCGAAAATGACATCAGCCCGTGTTTGTGACTTTGCCCCCTGTTGCTCCACTCGCCAGATGACGTTGCTCATGTCATAGAACATGGCGAGAAGCAATGCCTTTACCAAGTCTGTGCGGTAGTGGTGGTCCTTGTCACCCATCTTCTCACGAATGGTGTGGTAGTAGTTACTATACACCTGTATCTCCCTCGGAGTCAATGACACTACTGGGTTGTTCATCGAGAACAACAGTAGTGAAGACACGTTCTTCACATTCTGGATAAAACCATGATAGAATTCTGTTGACACCATGATACACAGACACTCGAAGTCGGGTGATGCCATATAGTTGTCGACGATATGCCTTTCAGAGATAAACAGCAAGTCACCAGGTTTGACGGTCTGCTCACGGGTGTCGATAGAATACTGTGCCTTACCATGTCGGCATAGTGCCATCAGGATGAAATTCATACGTGTTGGCTCATGAGGAATAGGAGCATTTGCGATACGGTCTGTCAGAATGAGACCGTCGTCCATGTACTCGGCATTGCCCCATTGTTTTGCCTGTTCAAGGGTGGTGTTTATGATATTCTTACTTTTCTTTACCATGTCTTGACGGGCAGTGTTTGTCCTGCCTTTAACTTAAGTGTTTTACTTTGGTGATTATATAATAAGGTCACGGTACCAGTATTCTTTGCCTTGAGTTCGGCTTGGCGTACCTTGCCGTCTTTCCATTCGAAACTAACCTCATAGCCACCGCGGGCACACAGACCCGAAACCTTTCCGTCCTTCCACTCTTGGGGCAAGGCGGGAAGGAGTTCGATGGACCATTGACCATTGACCATTGACGATTGCATCAGCATCTCACAAACGCCTGCCGTTCCTCCGAAGTTTCCGTCTATCTGGAAAGGTGGGTGGGCATCCATCAGATTGGCGTACGTTCCTCCTGCATGACGGGTACCTGGGCGTTGGTCGTCCTGTGCGTCTGTAAAGGTAAGCAGTTTACGGTATATCTGATATGCCTTCTCACCGTTCTTTAGCCTTGCCCACAGATTGATGCGCCAGCCTGTACTCCAGCCTGTTGTCTCATCTCCTTTCTGGATGAGTGTCTGTTTTGCCGCCTCTTGCAGTTGTGGCTCTTTCAGGTGGTTTCCAGGATAGAGTCCGATGAGGTGACTTTGGTGGCGGTGCTTAGGGTCCCAGTCACGCCAGTCATAGTACCACTCGTTCAAATCACCTTCCTTTCCGATGGTGTAAGGATGTAGTCTCCGCAATGTTCTTTTGTAGGCAGAGACATTGTCGCTGCACAGAGGACCTGCGGTGATGACAGCCCCTAATAACTCACGGATGATGGCAAGGTCGGCAGTACCCCCATAGCAGGTCATGCCGTGATAGCCCTTATCTGTGACATACTCATTCTCTGGTGAGGTGCTCGGTGCCGTGATGAGTTCTTCCTTAGGATTTTTGGGATTGCTGATCAGCCAGTTCTGACAGAAGTCGGCAGCCCCTTTCATCAAAGGATATGCCGTCGTCCTCAGATAGTCTTTGTCTTGCGTGAACAAATAACGCTCCCAGAGTGTATTGACGAGCCATGCACCTCCTAAGTTCCAGTTAGCCCATTCGGGCCTTTCCCTCTTCTCGCCCACAGGGTTAGTCATCGCCCAGAGGTCGCTGTTGTGACTGGAACACCATCCTTTGTCGATGCCATAGTAGTTTTTTGCCGTATACCTGCCGTTCTCTGCGAGTGCCTTGATGAAACCGTCCAGTGGTTCTGCCATTTCTGCAAGATTGGTGACGAAGGCATGCCAGTAGTTCTCCTCTAAGTTGATATTCACCGTATAATTACCTCGCCATGGCGACCACAGGTAGGGAGTCCATAGTCCCTGCAGGTTGGCAGGAACGCCAGGGGTACGTGAGCAGGAGATAAGCAGGTATCGACCGTACTGGAAGTAGAGGGTCTCTAAATAGCGATCAAAGACCCCTCCAACCTCCCCTGCTAAGGGGAGGCTCTTTAATAACTGGTCAGTAGGTACAGAGGGCATCACTCCTCCCAAATCCAGTTTCACTCTGTTATAATATTTCTGATAGTCCTTGACATGCCGCTCCATGAACTGCGTATAGGTGTAGTTCTGTGTATGCCAGATGTCATCGGTGGCACGTTCTAAATAGGGGGCTGCCTCTCTTACAGGGTGTTTGTCGAAGCCGTTGAAACTGGTCTCGTTAACGATATAGATGATGGCTTCCTTCGCTCCTGTGATATGTAAGGTAGAGTCTGCGGCACTAACGGAACCACCTTCTGTCTTCACCTGCAGGATGGTACAGAAATGGATGCTCTCCTGCGGATCACCAGTAGCATGCCCCGTCTGAGTCAACTGATTGCCGCTTGCTTTGACGGTATGGGGAACCTGTGTGGTCATCACCAGTTTGCAGTTAATGTCATCCTCACCTTTCAGGCGGATGGCGATCAGTTTATCGGGATGGGAGGCGAAATAGTCTCTGGTGAAGCCCTTTCCTCCTCGTGTATAGCGGTCATTCACCAGCGCATCGTCGAGATTCAGGATCCTACGGTATTCACTGACATCCCCTTTGTTCTCATCGATAATATAGAGATTTCCTAAGGGTTGGTAGAACTGTGAGTTAGGACCCTGTACATGCAGTTGCAGGGAGTCGGCAAGTTGGTAGTCCTCATGGAAGAGCGCCTCACGTATCTTGGGAATCCACTGGTGTGCCTCCGCATCCATATTCCTGTCTACGGGCTTTCCCGTCCATAGCGTGATATCATTCAATTGGATGAGGCAGGTATCTGTTCCGCCATAGATTAAGGCTCCTAACTTACCATTGCCAATGGGCAGTGACTCCTCAAAATACTGTGCCGGTTTGTCGTACCAAAGACGCATCGGCAGTTGCTGTGCTGACAGGGGCAATAGGCCAATCCCCATCAGCAATGTGATTATATTTTTCTTCATAGGTGTTGCTGTTACTATGCGTCGATATTCGCATAGGTAGCGTTCTGCTCAATGAACTCACGGCGTGGCTCCACATCGTCACCCATCAGCATGGAGAATATCTCGTCGGCTTGGGCGGCATTCTCTATGGTGACCTGCTTCAGCAGGCGGTTCTCTGGGTTCATGGTAGTCTCCCACAACTGCTCGGGGTTCATCTCACCAAGACCTTTGTAACGCTGGGTGTGCAGTGCCTTGTCATCGTCACGTCCGTCTACATACTTGTCGATGAACATCTGGCGTTGCTGCTCCGTATAGCAGTATTCTGAGTATTTCTTGTAGGTACACTTGTAGAGGGGTGGGGTAGCAATATAAAGGTGACCACCTTGGATGACCTGTGGCATAAAGCGGTAGAAGAGTGTCATAATGAGGGTGTCGATATGAGAGCCATCGACATCAGCATCGGTCATGATGATGATCTTGTCGTAACGTAACTTCTCTATGTTTGCCTCACGGTCGCCCTCACCATCAACACCGAAACGGACACCGATAGACTGAATGATATTCATGACGGACTCTGCCTCGAAGACACGGTGCCACTGTACTTTCTCCACGTTCAGGATCTTACCACGCAGGGGGAGGATAGCTTGGAAATGGCGGTCACGACCTTGCTTAGCGGAGCCACCGGCAGAATCTCCCTCAACGAGGAATATCTCACAATCCTTCGGGTCTTTATTCGAGCAGTCGGCAAGTTTACCGGGCAGACCGCCTCCTGTCATGGGATTCTTGCGCTGTACACTCTCACGAGCCTTACGTGCCGCAATACGTGCCGTAGCGGCAAGCACCACCTTGTCGCATATGAGTTTTGCCTCTTTGGGGTGTTCCTCTAAATAGTTGCTAAGTGCCTCACCGACAGCCTGCTGGACAGCACCAGTGACTTCTGAGTTACCGAGTTTCGTCTTGGTCTGTCCCTCAAACTGTGGCTCTGCTACCTTGATGGAGATGACAGCGGAGAGTCCCTCACGGAAGTCCTCACCGGCAATCTCTATCTTTGCCTTCTCGATCTGCTTGGAGATCTGTGGGTCAGCGTCGGCATACGCCTTCAAGGTACGGGTAAGTGCCATACGGAAGCCCGTCAGGTGGGTACCACCCTCAATGGTGTTGATATTATTCACATAGGAGTGAATATTCTCACTATAGTCAGTGTTATACATCACAGCGACCTCAATGGGCACGCCCTGCTTCTCTGTCTTCAGGTAGATGACATCGTCAAAGAGATGGGTACGATGGCGATCGACATAGCGTACGAACTCTTTGAGTCCCTCCTTGGCATGGAAGACCTCAGGCTGGCGCAGGTTACCCTCCTCGTCGGGACGGAGGTCGGTGAGCGTGATGGTGATACCTGCGTTGAGGTATGCAAGTTCACGCATACGACGGGCAATGATGTCGTACTTATACTCGGTGGTAGTGAATATCGTGGCATCGGGCCAGAACTGTTGGCGAGTACCCGTCTGGTCGGTATCACCTACAATCTTGACATCGTAGAGGGGCTTTCCTTTCTCGTATTCCTGCTGGTAGATATGTCCATTGCGGAACACTTGTGACATCATATGGGTAGAGAGGGCGTTGACACAACTGACACCTACACCGTGCAAACCGCCACTAACTTTGTAGGAGCCTTTGTCGAACTTACCACCGGCATGAAGGACAGTCATCACGACCTCCAGTGCTGACTTGTGCATCTTCTCATGCTCGTCAACGGGAATTCCTCGTCCATTATCTTGTACAGTGATGGAGTTGTCTTCATTGATGGTGACCTCAATGTGCGTGCAATAGCCTGCCATCGCCTCGTCGATAGAGTTGTCGACAGTCTCGTTCACCAAGTGATGTAAACCCTTCTCGCTGATGTCGCCAATATACATCGCAGGGCGTTTGCGTACAGCCTCTAATCCCTCAAGTACCTGAATATTACTCGCGGAATAATTGTTTTCTTTGTTCAGTTCTTCTGCCATTGTTCTAATCTGTATTATTAGGGTACAAAGGTATAAAAAAAAAGCCAGATAAACAAAGTTTATCTGACCTTTTTATGCTTTTTTGCTATTTTACAGTTTGTTGATGTGTGCTGCAAGACTTGATTTGATGTTGGCAGCCTTATTTTTGTGGATAATATTGGTCTTAGCCAATTTATCTAACATCTTCTGTACGCTTGGATAGAGTTTCTCTGCCTCTTCCTTGTTGGTCATGGCACGCAGTTTACGAACAGCGTTACGCATGGTCTTAGCATAATAGTGATTGTGCTCTTGTCTTACCTTGTCCTGACGAATTCTCTTCAGGGATGACTTGTGATTTGCCATTTTTTTCTTAATTTTTATTGTTAATATAAAGCTTATGGGTCTTGCGTCTCTTTATGGACTGCCCTGGGCGGGTTATACAACCCTCCGCCACCGTTTCCCCTTTCGGTTAGCACTTGGCTGTGCAGATGACGGATTTAATGTAGTCCCTAGGAGAGTCGAACTCCTCTTTAGAGAATGAAAATCTCTCGTCCTAACCGATAGACGAAGGGACCATCGCCCATTTTTTGCGGGTGCAAAGGTACGGTAATTTTTCCGTCTGACAAAATTTTCTTGCGGAAAAATGTTGTTTTTCCATGTTTTTTGTGTAATTTCGCCTCATGTTAGTAAAGACAGAGGCGATCGTTTTACATTCCCTGAAGTATGGCGAGTCCAAGATGATTGTGGATATGTTCACAAAAAGCATGGGCAGGCTATCCTTTGTTGTGACGATTTCCAGAACGGCTAAATCGCGTATGACTAAGCAATATTTCCAACCGATGACATTGTTGGAAATAGCGTGTGATGTGCGACAAAAGGTGCAATTGCAAAAACTCGCGGATGTGCGTCTGATGGTGCCTTATTTGTCTATCCCCTCATCGCCAGAGAAACTTGCTATCACCTTGTTTGTCGCCGAGTTTCTGTATCACGGACTTCGTTCTGAGCAGTGTAATATTCCATTGTTTGACTATATCGCTGACTCTATTCAATGGTTGGATGCCGCTACGGAATGTTATGCTAATTTCCATCTTACTTTTCTGATTCGTTTATCACGCTTTTTGGGCTTTTATCCTAATCTTGAGCCTTTGGATGTCAACGGAAACGTGTATTTTGACCTAAGGGAGGGGTGCTTCTGTGAGGAGGTGCCGATACATCCAGACTTCCTCCAGCCAGCCGAAGCACGCTTGATTCATCTATTGATGCGTATAGATTTCCCCACGATGCATTTATTTCGTCTCTCACGTCATGACCGCCGTCGTATCATGGATATATTGTTGCATTATTACAAACAACATTTGCCAGACTTTCCAGAAATGAAAAGTCTGGCAGTGCTTCACCAGTTGTGGAATTAATTTGTTGCCTCTTATGAGAACACGATGGTACCCTGTACAGGCTCCTGTGGTGTCTCGTTAGCCTGCTGTGGGTCCTCACCGCTTGCTTGGCAGTAGATACTGTCAAGTATCTCACGGGTACGCTTATAGGTAGGTGTCTGCTCCACAGCAGAGATGACATCATCGTTGTCAAGATCGTCAGGTCGAAACAGATAGACATGTGGGCGGCGCTTATAGCGTTTCGTACTGCCCTCTGTACCGTAATAGCGATTACGACGGTCCTGACGCTCTGCCTCACGCTCCTGCTGCTCTGCAAGGCGTGTCGCCTCTTCTTGGGTGTGTCGCTTCAAGTGTCCGTTCATACCGTCGACATTCTCGATACCGAAACCTGTGGCAAGAATGGTTACTTTCACTTTTTTACCCAACTCTGGGTCGGTGGCAAGTCCCCACTTGATCTCAAAGTCACCAAACTTCGCCATGAACTCATTGACATCGTTCATCTCCTCCATCATGAGGGAATCCTTTCCGTCCTTGTTGCCAGCAAAGGAAATGCTCAGCAGGATCTTCTTGGAGTTAAAGACATCATTGTCGTTGAGCAATGGTGAGTTCAGGGCATCATCAATGGCTTTCTTTACACGTCCTTCTCCCTCACCATAGCCAGTAGACATGATAGCGACACCACCGTCCTTCAAAACCGTCTTCACATCGTTGAAGTCAAGGTTGATGAGTCCGTGTACGGTGATGATTTCCGCGATTGACTTGGCAGCCACCGACAAGGTGTCGTCAGCCTTGCCGAAGGCATCGAGGACAGAAAGTTCTGGGTAGATCTCACGTAAGCGTTCATTATTGATGACCAGCAGTGCGTCAACGTGCTTAGACATTTCCTCTACACCGTCCAAAGCCTGGTCTATCTTACGGTCGCCCTCGAAACGGAAGGGAATCGTCACAATACCTACAGTAAGGATTCCCATCTCCTTGGAGATGCGGGCAATGACTGGGGCTGCGCCTGTTCCTGTGCCACCTCCCATACCGGCTGTGATAAAGGTCATACGAGTACCATCACTCAGCATTGCCTTGATGTCCTCAATACTCTCCTCTGCTGCTGCGCGAGCACGCTCTGGCTTGTTACCTGCGCCCAGTCCTTCCTTGCCCAATTGCAGATGGACAGGTACGGGAGAGTCGTTGAGAGCCTGATTGTCCGTATTGCAGAGCACGAAAGTCACGTCGTGGATACCCTCACGATACATGTGGTTGACGGCATTGCCGCCTCCACCACCAACACCAATCACCTTGATGATGCTGTTTTCCTTTTCGGGCGCACCGAAATCCAGTAATACATTATCCATGTTATCTCTTTTTATTCTTCTTCAACAATTTTCTTACCAAAATCCTTCAACCAGCGTCCCACCTTTGTCAACGGGTTGTTCTCCTTGCGACGTTCCGCCTCCAAACGGGCTTCCTCCTCGGCTTTCTCACGTGCGATGCGCGCCTCGTCGTCCTTTTTGCGTTGTGCCTCTTCCTCTGCACGACGGATCTCCTCTGCGGTACGGACAACACCAGCGGGAGTTTCCACTGCCTGACGGGCTCTGCGCTGGTCGAGCGTATTCTCTACGGTCTGTTGTGTTTGTCTAAAGAGGTCACCATTGGGGTCTATCTCCTGTCCTGCACAGTTGATGTCGCCTTTGGCAAGGAGTCCCAGGACGGTATTCATCTGTCCGTCTTTCGCCGTAATCTCGGGAAGGTTGGACACGATGCTCTGTGTCACGAACTTCGCAGTGCGTATCTTATCGATATGTGTGTAGTTCGCAAAAGCCTTCTCAATATCTCTCATGTTAGAACCGCCACCAGTGAGGACAATACCACCCAGCAGTTTATCGCAAAGTTCCTCAGGAACCTGGCACCATACGTTGGCGATAATCTCTTCCAAACGCCCCTCTACGATTTCAATGAATTTGCGGCTCTCCACCTGACGGTCTTGGTCGATGGAGTATTTTAGGTTGTTGTCAATATCATTGTTCTCAGTGAAGGCTGAGGCATATTTTAGTTTCATCTTCTCCGCATCATGCTCTTCCATCTGGAGGGAGGCAATGTCCTTGGTAATATTATTGCCACCCAGCGGAATGACGGCAAGATGACGAAGTACATTCTTTGAATAAACGCTGACCGTTGTCGTGTCGGCACCCATGTCAACCAAGGCACATCCCGAGCGTTTCTCCGTTTCTGTCAAGACGCTATCTGCAAGGGCAAGAGGGGCTAAATACATTTCAGCGACATTGATATTGGCTGTCTCAAAGCACATATTGAGGTTCTTATAGAAAGCCTTGCGCTGCAGGATATTCAGGAAGTTTCCTTCGATATGACTGCACTGGATACCTACAGGGTCTAACTGATACTGAGAGTCGACCTTATACTCCTGTACGGCGGCGTCGAGGATTTCCTGATCTGGGTATTTCATGTTACGATTGGCATCCATGAGTTCAATCACCATGTCCTGTGTCACTACGGTGTCGGCAGGAAGTTCCTTGGAGATGACATTGCGAATAGAGCGTATCGACTGACCGCCAACTCCGACATAAACCTGTGTGATAGATGTCTTGAGTTGTTTCTCCAGTTTGCTGACGATAGTCGCCAGACATTGAGCAGTCTTGTCGATGTTGTACACATAACCCTTGCGGATGAATGAGGAGGATTCCTCTTTAACCACGGCAAGTACCTGGATACTGCCGTCAAGGTTCTTCTTACCTGCGATACCAGTCATCTTGGATGACCCCAGTTCGATAGCAACGATAAATTCTTTTGGCATCTTGTATTCTGTATTATATTTCTTATTTTCTTCTTCTTTTGCAGATAATCTGGTTGTTGAACTCCATATTGATATAAGAGTACTTATTCCATCCAGCCACGCTCAGTCCATAGCGGTAGAACTTCTCTAAGCGGTCAAATTTCTGCGGAATGCTGGATGCGCTACCCAGATAGACAATGTGGTCGCCAATACGAGGAACCATCTCAATGGTACCGTCTTCGAGGATATTCAACTGCTCTATCTGACTATTCCAGAAAGAACTTTTCATGATGAAGTTGCCTATATAGGCTAATCTCTTTTGAGCGAAGGAGCGATTGATATGTCCTGTCGCAATCACCAGATTACTGGTATAGCGGGTATTAGGCATAATCTCACCATGTGTGTCAACATAATAGTCATCACCATTGTTTGCCTTGATACGCATGACAGGAAGACGCTGGGTGAGATTCACTTTTATATGACCACCTTGTGTCTTATAGCACTCTGCATTCTCTACAAAGGGGTTCTGACAGATAGTTTCCTCTATTTTGCGGACATCAATCTGCTTCATGGGTTGCCCCTGAGGATAGATCTTTGCTTTCTTAAGTTGCTCTTTTATCTCTGAGCCTCCAAGGAATCCGTCAACCTTTCCGTCCTCGATATTGATATCCACTTGCGTGCATACTGCTTTTGCGTCATCAGGCTGATTGAAAGCCGTGATGGCAAAAATCAGATAAACACCAAGGATAATGTCTATCAGGAGGAATGCTGATTTTTTCCAGTTGTGGGTCATTTTTTGTTCTTTAGTATTTCTGTCATCTGTGGAACCTGGTTGTCAAGGTCGCCGGCTCCTAATACGATGAGCACATCGAAGTCTCGTTCCTTGACCATTTGAAGGACATCATCCTTGCGGATGATCTGTTTCTCAATGCCAGGGCGCAGGTTGTTATATATCAGTTCGGAGGTCACCCCCTCAATAGGAAGTTCACGAGCAGGATAAATCTCAGTAAGAATGACCTCGTCTAATTGGCTCAGTGCATCGGCAAAATCTTTGTAGAAGTCGCGCGTACGGGTGTACAGGTGAGGTTGGAAAATCGCCGTAATCTTGCGGTTGCGATAGAGTTCACGGATACTCTTTGCGCTCTGGTAAATCTCTTTGGGATGATGAGCGTAGTCGCTGAGGAACACCATCTTGTCGTTCTTCAATTTGAAGTCGAACCGACGATCTACGCCACCAAAGGTCTTCATACCCTGTCGCAATTCCTCGGCAGTACAGCCAGCAAGTTGTGCCATCGCCATAGCGGAGATACCGTTTTCGATATTAATAGGAACAGGTTGTCCTAATTCTATGCCTTTGATACATTCAATAGGAGATATGAAATCAAAAGAGATCTCCCCATTCTCAATACGGATATTCTCTGCATGGAAATCCCCTTCGTGGAGTGCATAGTCATAACGCTTGACACCCTTTGGTAAGTTCTCCTGCATCTCCAAGTCACGATGGATGATGAGGGCACCCCCAGGTTGGATGAGTTCCGTATAATGGCGGAAACTCTCTAAATATGCCTCTTTGGTACCGTAGATGTCCAGATGATCTGGGTCTGTCGCAGTGATGACAGTCATCCAAGGGCGGAGCCAATGGAAAGAGCGGTCGAACTCATCAGCCTCAATTACCACATAATCGGAATCAGAGAGGATGTAGTTGGTACCATAGTTCTTTGATATGCCGCCAAGGAAAGCGTTACAGTCAAGATGACTTTGATGCATGATATGGGCGCACATCGTTGATGTGGTGGTCTTGCCATGGGTGCCTGCCACGCAGAGCCCTTTATGCTGGCGGGTGAGCGTCCCTAATACTTGTGCACGCTTCTGTATCTCAAAACCATGCTGTTGGAAGTATTGGAGTTCTTGATGCTCGGCAGGTATGGCAGGGGTATATATCACAAGACAAGAGTCAGATTGCTTGCATGCATCTGGTATCTTGTCGACATTCTCTTCGTAGTGAATCAGCATCCCCTCTTTCTCCAATTGTCGCGTCAGTTCACTTGGTGTCTTGTCATATCCGGCAACCACCAATCCACGACTGATGAAATAACGGGCGATAGCACTCATGCCAATGCCACCAGCCCCTACGAAATAGACGGCTTTGATATTGTTAATCTCCATTGTTTGCTAATCTGATGACTTCCTTGGCAATGATCTCTGCAGAGTCAGGTAGTGCCAATTTAAGGATATTCTCTTCCAATGACTTTAATTTTGCCGGATCATTGGCAATATTCACTGCCATCGGCAATAATTGTGCTGGCGCATCGCTGTCTTTCACATAGATGGCAGCGTCCACATTGACTAACGCCATGGCGTTCTTTGTCTGATGGTCTTCTGCCACATTGGGACTTGGTACTAAGATGACGGGTTTACCTATCAGACAGAACTCTGAGATACTGCTGGCACCGGCACGGCTGATGACTAAGTCAGCAGCCTTATAGGCTACTCCCATATCACTGATAAAGTCGGTGACGATTAGATTGTCGGGCTTCCCGGTCTTCTCTAACTGTTCCATGATCTGGGCGTGGTAGTACTTTCCCGTCTGCCAAATAAACTGTATCTCACTTTGACGCACGATGTCCATGTGCTGCATAACACTCTCATTAATTGTTCTGGCACCTAAACTGCCACCTACCAAAAGGATGGTCTTCTTGTTGGGGTCAAGTCCGAAAGAGCGTATAGCATCCTCCTGGGAGATGGTGGTTTCCAGCAAAGACTGACGAACAGGATTGCCTGTTTTTATAATCTTATCGGCTGGGAAGAAACGCTCCATGCCATCATAAGCGACACAGATTCTCGCTGCCTTTTTTGCCAGTAATTTATTGGTGACTCCAGCATAGGAGTTTTGTTCCTGTATCAGACAAGGGATACCCATAGAAGCCGCCTTGTTGAGGGTGGGACCACTGGCATAACCGCCAACGCCTACCGCTACTTGTGGTTGGAAGTCCTTGATAATCTTCTTGGCCATCTGCTGGCTTTTCCAGATTTTAAAAAGGACCGTGATGTTCTTAAAGAGGTTCTTACGGTCAAATCCACAGATAGGCAAGCCTTTTATCTCGTAACCAGCAGCGGGCACACGTTGCATTTCCATACGACCTAATGCGCCAACAAATAAAATCTTTGCATCTGGGCGTAAAGATTTGATAGCATTGGCTATTGACACTGCGGGGAAGATGTGCCCGCCTGTGCCTCCGCCACTGATTATAACCCTTAAATCCTTATTCATATACCTATATTATATATAGTACCTTGCAAAATTACGAATTTAATTTCTTATTAGCGAATGTTACTCGATATTTTTTGTCTCATTAGGCTCTTTCTTCATTTTTGCTGAGCGGCTGATACTCAAAATGGCACCTACATAGGCGCAATTGATAATGGTCGAGGTTCCGCCTTTTGAGATAAGTGGCAAGGGCTGACCTGTCACGGGAGCCAGTCCTACGGCCACCATCATATTAAAGGCTGCCTGTACGACTAATAACAGCGCGAGACCCATCACCAGGAAAGCAGGGAAATTATTCTCACAACGACTTGCAATACGTGCCGCACGGTAGAGTAGGATAATATACAAGAAGACGACAAAGGCGGCTCCTAAGATTCCTAACTCTTCAATGACAATAGCATAGATGAAGTCAGAGAACGCCTGTGACAAGAAGTCACGCTCCACTGACTGTCCAGGACCCTTGCCGATGATGTTGCTTGATACAATGGCGATATTGGCATGTGCCACCTGTGCGTCTTTGTCTAAATCGTATTCCTGTGGGGTGACATCATCTTTCCCGAATTTGAGGATACGCCCCTTCCACGTGTCAGCACGGTGAAGCATTTTCTCCAATTTACTCTTCTTCTTGGGTTGGTCGGTCTGTTCTGTCTTGGCGACTTCCTGCCCTGTGGTGTCATGTCCTACCAGCATGACCATTGAGATGGCAAGGAACGCAAAAAATACCAGGATACCAACGAGTTTCCCAAGTTGTTTAAGTGGTACTAATCCGATGAACATCATTATGATGACTACAGCGAACAATAAAGCAGCCGTAGAAAGATTCTCCAATCCAATAAGGAGGCATGTGGGAATCGTAATCCAGAGAATCCATTTGAATGCTTTTCTATCGGCTCCATTCTCTCGTTGCATGGCGCTGAGAATCTGGGCTGTCGCTAATACGATGGTGCCTTTGGCAATTTCCGAAGGTTGGAAGGTAAAGCCCATTAGGGAGATGACTCGGTTAGCGCCGTTGATGGTCTGTCCTCCTATAAGTACCCAAAGCAAGGTGACCGCACTGATAAGCAAAAGGAAAGGTGTCATTAGTTTGAAGAACCTGCATGGGATATTCAAAGTGATGACAGCGACTAAGACACCAAAGATGATGGTTCCTGTATGGTAGATAATAGGACCGATGTAGTTATGACTCTTATATGTCAGGTTGCTGGAGGCGGAGAAGACCTCCACAATACTGATCATACAGAGAAAGAAGAACACCATCCAGATGACTTTGTCTCCCTTGAATATATTGCCTATCTTTTTGTTCATATTTATAGATTTCTTGCTAATTCTTTAAATTGCTCGCCACGGTCTTCCATGTTCTTGAAGAGGTCAAAGGATGCGCAGCAAGGGCTCAGCAGCACTGTCATACCCGGCTCCGCAAGTTCGTAGCAGGCAGCGATACACTCTTTCATCGAATGGGTATCTCTGACGGGAATACCCATCCCGTCGAAGTTGTCATGTAGTTTTTGGTTGTCTGCCCCCAAATAGACGAGACCAGCACATTTCTCTTTGACCAAGGGCTTGATGGGCTCATAGTCGTTACCCTTGTCCTTGCCACCGATAATGAGGATGGTCTTGGTCTTCATCGACTCTAAGGCATACCAGCAGGCATCCACGTTCGTTGCCTTGGAGTCGTTAATGTATTGTACCCCACGGACTGTACATACTTTCTCTAAGCGATGCTCTACCCCGGGGAAATCGCTGAGTGACTTTCGGATGACTTCTTTCTTGATGCCAGCGATATTAGTGGCGATTCCTGCCGCAAGAGAATTATAGATATTGTGCTTGCCAGTCAGACTGAGTGCCTCCTGTTCCATATTGAAAGGTTCCGGTTTCTCTATCTTGTATTGACCTTCCTCGATATAGCCGATACTGCCTTTCTCCATTAACTCAGAGAAGGGGTACTGGATAGCCTGGATATTGTATTTCTCCAATTCCTTCTTGATGACGGGGTCGTCATTCCAATAAATGAACGCGTCATTGGGTGTCTGGTTCTGTATGATACGCATCTTGGCATCCACGTAGTTCTGCATACAGAAATCATAACGGTCAAGATGGTCAGGCGTGATATTCAGCAGAATGGCGATATTGGCACGGAAATCGTACATATTATCTAATTGGAAAGAACTGAGTTCGATAATATAGTATTCATGTGGATCCTCCGCAACCTGAAGTGCGAGAGAATTGCCGATGTTTCCTGCGAGTCCTGCGTCATAGCCTGCCTCCTTGAAGATATGGTAGATCAGACTGGTGGTCGTTGTCTTGCCATTGGAACCCGTGATACAGATCATCTTGGAATGGGTGTACCTTCCCGCAAACTCTATCTCACTGATGATATGGATACCTTTCTCCTTGATTTTCACAACCATAGGTGCTGTATCAGGGATGCCAGGACTCTTGATAATCTCATCAGCATTGAGAATCTTCTCTTCTGAGTGTTGACCCTCTTCCCACTCAATGTGGTGAGCGTCCATCAGATGCTTATATTTCTCGTTGATGGTTGACATGTCGCTGACAAACACGTCAAAACCTTCTTTCTTGGCGAGTACGGCAGCACCTGCCCCACTTTCGCCTGCTCCTAATATGACGATTCTACTCATCTTACTTTTAATGTTATAATCGTGATGGCTACTAATATGATGGTCGTAATCCAGAAGCGGATGGTGATTTTCGACTCATGGAAAGGTCGGTGAGGCCATCCTTTAAGGATATACGTACTTGTCTGGTCAAGTTGTGAGTCTAACTTGCGGAAGGTGTCGTGGATAGGGGTGGCACGGAATACCCTTACACGCTTACCCTTGCGTTTCTGTATCTTAAACCATTGGGTTTGTATGATGACACTCAGACTCTCAATGAAGAAGATACCACAAAGTATGGGAAGCAGGAGTTCCTTATGGACAATGACAGCACATACACCGATGATTCCGCCGATGGTCAGTGAGCCTGTGTCTCCCATGAAAACCTGTGCGGGATAAGCGTTGTACCAGAGGAATCCAGTCATAGCACCGATAAAGGCACTGAGGAAGACTACCAACTCTTGGGAACCGGGAATATACATGATATCGAAATAGGAGGCATAGACAATATGGCTGCTGACATAGGCGAAGATGGCAAGCGCGACACCGATGATGGCAGAGTTACCTGCACACATGCCGTCCATGCCGTCGTTGAGATTAGCGCCGTTGCTGACGGCGGTGACTACGAAAATAGTCATAAGGACGAAGAGAATCCATCCTGCTGCCACTTTGTATTTGCCACAGAACGACATGACATCTGAGTAATTCAGGTTATGGTTCTTGAAGAATGGAATCGTTGTCTGAAGTGATTTCACGTTTTCTGCCTTATGCTTGACGACCACCTCTTGCTGATTCTGTTGGGATACTGTGATGTTCTCACGGACCACGGCGTCAGGACTTAGCCATAATGTCAGTCCGACAATGAATCCGATAGATACCTGTCCGACAATCTTATATTTACCTTTTAGTCCGTCTTTGTTCTTTCTGAAGATCTTGATATAGTCATCCATGAATCCCAGAAATCCTAACCAGATGGTGGTGATAATCATCAGCAACAGGTAGATGTTGCGCATGCGACCCAAGAGGAGGACAGGAACCAGAATAGAGACAATGATGATGATACCGCCCATCGTCGGAACTCCCTTCTTCTCAACGCCAAAGGGGTCAATGCTTACGTCACGTGCTGTCTCGGAGATATTACGACGCTTCATCCATTTGATAAAACGTTCTCCGAACCATGCTGAGATGATAAGGGAAAGAATCAGCGCCAACAAGGCACGGAATGAGATATACGACCAGATATGTGAACCTGGGATGTTGAATTGCTCTAAGAATCTGAACAGGTAGTATAACATAGGCGTTAATTGATTTCAAAGATTTCACGTACTACTTCACGGTCGTCAAAGTGATGCTTGACGCCCTTGATCTCCTGATAGTCCTCATGCCCCTTGCCTGCAATGAGGATAACATCGCCTTTCTGTGCCATCATACATGCCGTGCGGATAGCCTCTTTACGGTCTGTGATACTGATGGTCTTCTTCATCTGCTGGGCGCTAAGACCCGCCAGCATGTCATTGATGATATCCTGTGGCTCCTCAAAACGGGGATTGTCACTGGTGATGATGACACGGTCGCTCTGTTTGGCAGCCTCTTGTGCCATCAGCGGACGCTTGCCCTTGTCTCTGTTGCCACCAGCCCCACAGACGGTAATGACCTGTCCGCCTTTCCCGTCCAATACCTCATGGATGGCATTCAGGACATTCTCCAAGGCATCAGGGGTATGGGCGTAGTCGACAATGGCGGTAACACCTTCTTTGGAGCGGATAGGCTCCAATCGTCCTGCTACACTCTTGAGCGTGCTTAGTATCAGCAGGACATCCTCTGGTCGCTTGCCTAACATGATAGCGGCGCCGTAAACGGCAAGGAGATTGCTCACATTGAACTTGCCGATAAACTGTACCCCGACTTCCTTGCCTTCAATCTCCAAGTACATGCCCTCAAAATGACACTCGATGATGCGGGCACGGAAGTCAGCCATCGTACGGGTGGAGTAGGTCTTGATCTTAGCCTTGCAGTTCTGTACCATCACCTTGCCATTCTTATCATCGGCATTGGTGATGGCAAAGGCATCCTTAGGAAGACTGTCGAAGAATGCCTTCTTAGCGTCACGGTAGTTCTCAAACGTCTTGTGGTAGTCCAGATGGTCACGAGTCAGGTTAGTAAAGAGTCCTCCCGCAAACTTTAACCCTCCTATGCGCTGTTGGGCAATGGCATGGCTGGAGCACTCCATAAAGGCATACTCGCATCCTGCCTCCACCATCTTGCTCAGTAAGCGGTTTAACTCAATAGGGTCGGGAGTCGTATGGTCTGCGGGAATTGCCTCGTCCTCAATGTAATTGCAGACGGTAGAGAGTAACCCGCATTTGTGTCCGAATTTTCGGAACATATTATATAATAAGGTGGCGATGGTCGTCTTACCATTGGTTCCAGTAACCCCGACCAGTTTCAGTTTCTGGGATGGCTCACCGAAGAAGACAGTGGCGACAGGTCCGACAGCACTTTCCGTTGAGGCGACTTGTATGTAGGTTATTCCCTTGACCTTCTCCACAGGAATATCCTCACATAACACGGCGGAGGCACCGAGTTCTAAGGCTTTCGGGATGAACTTATGCCCATCAGTCTGTGTTCCTTTCATGGCAACAAACAGATGACCCTTCTCGATTTTGCGAGAGTCAATGTTAACACCCGTGATGTCGATCTGCTCATCACCGATGACACAAAGTGGTTTGACGTACTTAAGTAGTTCACTTAATCTCATGATACCTTATTTATTTTATGTTTATTCTAAACTTAATACACATTCACTGCCTTGTACGACGGACTTGCCCGCTGTGTAACTCTGGCTCTTCACCTTTCCTCTGCCATGCAGTTTTACTTTCAGTCCAAGACTTTCCAATAGATATACAGCGTCTTTCGCTCCCATGCCAACCACATTAGGTGTGACATTCTTGTCAACCTCAACTTTCTGTAGTGCCACCTGACTGGTCTGTCGCTCTGCCTTGCCCCAGATAGGATTACCATTGATATAAGAGCCGCTCCATGACTGGTTGGTCTTAATACCTAAGTGATTCAGCACGTAGTTGGCATCAAGGATATTGCCGTTCTTGACATCTGGGATAATGATGGATGTCGTGTCGTGGGCATCCTCGACCCTCAATTTCAGGTTGCGTGCCATGACACCCTCGGAGATGTGATGGAAAACAACACCGCTCATACCTCCACCAGACGCAGGCAGACCAGATTTCTTTAGGCAGACAATACAGGTGTAGCGGGGATTGTCTGCGGGGAAGTACCCGGCAAACGACAACCAGTATTTTACGATACCTGTCTTATATCCGCCACCTTCGGCAATCTGTGCCGTACCAGTCTTTCCTGCGACCTTGAACATGCGGGAGCCAGCCTTCCTTCCAAGTCCTTGGCTGACGACATGCTCTAAGATGGTTTGCATGGTCTTGATGGTTTGCGGTTTGGCAATTCTCCGCTCCATCACTTTCTCAGGCGGGAACTCTGCGATGACTTTCCCGTCTTTCAATATACTCTTGACAAATCGAGGTCTCATCATGATGCCGTCATTGGCAATAGCGTTATAGAAGGTTACTGTTGAGATAGGTGGAATCTGTGTCTCGTAACCAATGGACATCCATGGGAGTGCTGTCTTGCTCCAGTTAGTCCAATGACCGTATTTGTCCTTTTGAGGCATACGGATATGGGGTACGGCGTATCCCTGAATAGGAAGTTTGAGGTCTGCGGCTAACCCCGTCCGATAGATACCCTCTATGAATTTCTCTGGCTTGCTTCCATATTTCTCATCGATAATGCGGCTGACACCGACGTTGGAACTGACTTCTAAGATGCGAGGCAGAGAAATGTTTCCATAGCCCCCACGACGCCAGTTATGGTCTTTCATGTCACGCCCATGCATGTTCCAGATACCACAGCCTGTCTCTACTCGATAAGTGGTGTCAACAACGCCATCGTCGAGTGCTACGAGGATGGAGGCTGTCTTGAATACGGAGCCTGGCTCGCGGAGGTCGGCAACGGCGTTGTTCTTGACCTCACGATACTCGCCATCCGGGCAACGTGTCATGTTGACGATTGCCTTGATGTCTCCTGTCTCCACCTCCATGAGAATGGCGACACCAAGGTCTCCCCCGATGAGTTCCAGTTCCTCAATGACAGCACGCTCGGCAAGGTCCTGCATGTTAACATCTATCGTCGTCACGATGTCACAACCGTCAACAGGCATGGTGACGGGGATATTCATATACTTATTGAGAATCTTACGGCGGTTGGTGAGTCCGGGGGTGCCTCGCAGGGTGGAGTCGAAGGCGAGTTCCAGTCCAAGACGGGCACTGTCTTTGGCACCATACGTAGAGCCAATGGTACGTTCAGCCAGAGAGCCGAAAGGACGACGGCGGGCATTGAATTCTTCCTCATGGAAACCACTTTTGTATTTCGACAAGCAGAAAAGAGGCAGTTGCTTCACTTCTGTATAGGTGTTATAGTCGATACGGCGTGGCCAGATAGGCCAGTGCTGTGACATCTTCTCATGTCCTTCTTCTAAGTGTTTCTTAAATTCCTCTGCGGTCTTTTGTGGGAAGATCTTATGAAGTCCCATGCAGATAGAGTCCACTTTCACTTGCCAGAGAGAGTCTTTCTCCTCTCCGCCAGCCTTGAAGTCCATATATATTTTGTACTCAGGAATAGAACTTGCCATAATCTGTCCGTCGCTGCTGAGGATATTTCCGCGTTTAGGCTTCACGCTGACACTGTCGCGCTTCAGACGGTCGGCGACATCTGTCCAGTATTGCTTCTTAGCCGTCATGATATAGAACGCCTTGCCGATGACAGCAAGTCCTATAATGGTGAGCACTACGGCTATAGCCATGTAGCGCGGCATTACTTTATCATTGTCGAATTTGCTCATGACGTTCTTTTATTCTGGAATTTGTATGATATAAGGGGGCTGGTCGGCGATGTGCAGCAGCGAGTCCTTGTTTTGTTTCAATATGTCGAGCACATGGCTCTCACGGCATTTCTCTGTGAGGGTACTGGAGGCGGCAAGAGCCTTGTTCTTGGTGTCTTTCAACTGTGTCTCCAACCTGTCGATGGCCTGCATGTCTTGCTGGCACTGGTAGCGGAAAGCGACATAGACGATGGTGAAGGCAACAATAAGTACGAACAGCCATATCTGAGAGCGTACCATCTCTGCGGTAAGAATATCTCCACCAAGAATGGTGCGGAGATTGACTTGCTGGGAAGGTCTCGGGTCTTCCTCGCTTGCAGTCTCCTTGATTTTCTTAATGGTCTCTTGCAAAGCCTTCTCGCTATCGTCCGCCTCTGGCTTTGGGGCAAGTTCCTCTTCTTGCTCGATAGGCAGTTCGGGGCTGCTGAGTTCTTGTGCTTCCTTTTCTTTCATGCCGTTATATTTTTTCAGCGATTCGGAGTTTGGCACTCCTGCTTCGTGGGTTGTTTTGTAGTTCACTGTCTTGAGGGGTGATGACTTTATTGTTGACGAGACGGAAAGGGGTGGACACACGTCCGAAGAAGTCCTGTTCCATCTTCCCCTCTGCATTGCCTGCCTTCATGACATTCTTGACGATGCGGTCTTCCAAAGAGTGATAGGTGATTACGCTGAGTCGTCCCCCCTTTTTGAGCAGATGACTTGCACCGTTTAGCATGTCTCGTAGCGCGTCCATCTCATGGTTGACCTCAATGCGTAGTGCCTGAAAAAGTCTTGCTAAGTCTTTCTTCTCTTTCTCCGTACGTACCAGTTTCTCCGTGGCAGCGATCAGGTCTCCTGTCGTCTCAATGCGATGTCGTTGCCGGTAGGTGATGATGGCATTGGCAATACGGCGTGCGTTCTTCATCTCGCCATAGAGATAAAAGACATCAGCCAACTTCCCCTCGTCATACTCATTGACGATGTCTGCGGCTTTCCTGCCCGCTCTTTTGTTCATTCGCATGTCGAGTGGGGCATCGAAGCGGAAGGAAAAACCTCTGGTCTCGTCATCGAAATGATGGGAGGAGACCCCAAGGTCTGCCAGCAAACCGTCTATCTGCTCTATTTGGTAATACTGCATCCAGTTCCGCAGGTATCTGAAATTGCTGCGGACAAAGGTGAGTCGCCCGTCCTGGATGATGTTCCTCTCTGCGTCTGCGTCCTGGTCGAAACTGTAGAGATGTCCTTTTGACCCGAGTCGGGAGAGTATCTCACGACTATGCCCCCCACCACCGAAAGTGACATCCACATAAATGCCATCGGGCTTGATGCCAAGTCCGTCGATACTCTCTTGGAGGAGTACTGGTACGTGATATGTCTCTGCGGTTTTGACCATTTGTGTTATTCGTCCACAGCCATGAGTTCTTCTAATGAGTTGCTGAATTCCTCTGGCGACATTTGTTGCTCTTCCGCTTTCTGGGTGCTCCATATCTCAATGGTGTCACCCATGCCAACGAACTTGATGTCCTGCTCGATGGCTGCCATCCGCTGGTAGCGCTTGGGGATGAGGAAACGACCGTTGCCGTCAAGGGTGATGAGTTCCACCTCGCTGACAAACTGGCGGAACACCTGCTGGTGCTGCTTGTTCCACCTGCTCAAGCGTTGGCGCATGGCATCCATCTGCTCATTCCATACAGACTCTGGATAGAGTACTAAGCACGACTGGAACACATCCTTGCGCAGCACGAGTTTTTCCTCTCCACCTGTCTGCAATATCTTGCGGAAGGCGGCAGGTAGGAAGGCACGGCCCTTAGTGTCCAGTTTGGCTTCGATATTACCTAAAAATCGCATGCGTACTTCTTTATATTTGATATATCGGATGCAAAATTAAGCATTTTCCTCCACAATTCCCCACAATTCCCCACTTTATTTTGGTGAATATTCCTTAAAAATTTTACGAAGTCATGTATTTACCTGATTTTAAGTGCTTTACAATTTTCTTGCCAAGTGGGGCAATTTTTGCTTCTCTTGTATGATGTTATCTTGCCACGAAGGTGCCTCCTCCTTGCCACGAAGGTGCCTCCTCCTTGCCACGAAGGTGCCTCCTTCAAGGGGCGAAGGTGCCTCCTTCGAGGGGCGAAGGTACGGGCTTCATAAGCACGAACCGGCATGTTTAATGGTTGGGGAATAAAAAAACGTTAAGTTTTTGCACATTTTTAGGGTAAAAGTGCATATATTCTCAAACAAATTTGCTATTTTTGCAAACTGTTAGTGGATGTATGAGAGAAATGGAGCAGATTACAGAGAAAACAATCGACATTGATGAGATTCTTAAAAGCAAAATGGGAGCCAAGGCAAAGTGGATCCCCTCCTTCCTCGTGTCGTGGCTCAAGCGTACCGTCCATCAGGACGAGGTGAATGCTTTCCTGTGGGAAAGTCGCCATAAGACAGGCACGGAATGGCTTGAGGCTTGTGTGGAGTATCTTCAGATGACGCTCAAGATAGAAGGGAAGGAGAATCTGCCTGACAAGAACGACGGTCGCCTATACACTTTTGTCTCCAACCATCCGTTAGGAGGAGAGGATGGGGTCGCCTTGGGCGCGATCATCGGTCGTCAGTATGACGGTCGTTTTCGATATCTGGTCAATGACCTCTTGATGAATTTGCCGGGACTTGCTCCCCTTTGTATTCCAATTAATAAGACGGGAAAACAGAGCCGCAATTTCCCTGCCATGGTGAAGGCGGGCTTTGAGAGCGACAACCACATGCTGATGTATCCTTCCGGTATCTGCTCACGTAAGCAGAAGGATGGGACCATCCGTGACATTCCCTGGACCAAGACTTTCATCGTCAAGAGCGTAGAGTGTCAGCGTGATGTGGTGCCCATTCATTTCAGTGGTCAGAACTCAAAGTTCTTCTATCGTCTTGCTAATTTCTCCGACAGGTTCCTGCCATTCAACCTTGCGATGCTGTACCTGGTGGATGAGATGTATAAGAATGTCGGGAAATCATTTGAGATCAAAATAGGCAAACCCATTCCCTGGCAGACTTTCGATAAGAGTAGGACTCCGTTGGAATGGGCAGAATATGTACAGAATAAAGTCTATGAACTATAAAACAACCAACAGTAAGATGGAACAGGAAATCATCCAGCCAATTGACAAGGAGTTGCTTAAGAGCGAACTGACGGCAAACAAACAGTTGAGGCTCACCAACAAGAGCAATAATGAGATTTATGTGGTCACAGCGCATAATGCTCCTAACGTGCTGAAAGAGATAGGGCGCTTGCGTGAGATTGTGTTCCGTGAGGCTGGTGGTGGTACTGGCAAGGATATGGATCTTGACGAGTTTGACCTCTGTGACAATTGTTATAAACAGTTGATTGTCTGGAATCCTGAGGCAGAGGAGATCATCGGTGGCTACCGCTATCTGTTGGGTACGGATTGGGAATATGACGACAAAGGGCAGCCCATCCTCGCCACCAGCCATATGTTCCATTTCTCCGAGAAGTTTATCAAGGAATATGCTCCTTATACCGCTGAGTTGGGCCGTTCATTCGTTTCCCTGCCTTACCAGTCCTCCCGCATGGGTGCCAAGAGTCTTTTCGCCCTTGATAATCTGTGGGATGGTTTAGGTGCTATTACAGTGATTCGTCCCAACGTGCGCTACTATTTTGGCAAGATGACGATGTACCCTTCCTATATCCGTAAGGGACGTGATATGATCCTCTATTTCCTGAGGAAATATTTTGATGATAAGGAAAGACTTATCATCCCGATGAAACCGCTCAAAATAGAGACTGATGAGGCGGAGTTAAAGGCTCTTTTCTGTAAGGACTCATTTAAGGAGGACTATCGTATCCTGAATAGGGAGATCCGGAAAATGGGTTATAACATTCCTCCTTTGGTGAATGCCTACATGGGTCTTTCACCCACCATGAAACTTTTTGGTACTGCCATTAATTATGGGTTTGGGGATGTTGAGGAGACGGGCATCCTGATTGCCATCGATGAGATTTTCGAGGAAAAGCGCAAACGTCACATCGATACTTTTATTAACCTGCATAGAGACGAGTTGGAAATCACCTCTGGCGCCAACAAGGTGATTTACAAAGAGAAAAAAGACTGATTCCTATTATACGATAGGCAGCGATATTCCATTTATCTTCTGGTAGACCTCCAACGCATAGACATCAGTCATTCCCGCAATGTAGTCAATCATGGCGATGATTCGTGTCTCTAAGTCTTTCGCCTTGATGTCATACTGGCTGGAGACACGGTCTATCAGTTGCTTCGAATAGAAACGGTCTGGATGTGTCACTGCCTCTGTCATCTGCTCCATCAGCGTTTCCATAATCTTGTAGCCAGACAACTCAACGTCAAGTACAGGACGGCTTTGGTAAATACGCTCTACCGATAATTTGGCACACCTCTCATATGCGCCTGCCTGTAGGTCGTTAATATGTTTGATGAGGCTGCCACTGAAGGTGCCATCCAGAATCTCGTCCTCATGTGCAATGAAAGTGTTAACACACTCGCTTTCCAATTTCCCGATCACACAGGCACGCATGTAAACCACCATCTCATTGGGGTCAAGTACACCCTCCTCGGCGATGCGTCCCTTGATTCTTGCCTTTTCCTCTTCGTTGAAGAAACTGAGCAGCAGGTCTTCTGTTTCCTCATAAGAGAGGATCTTCAACTTATGGGCATCCTCCAAATCCATAATCTCATAGCAGATGTCATCAGCAGCCTCTACTAAATACACCAATGGGTGACGAGCATATTGCAGGGGGTCGCCCTCCTTGGAGAGCCGGATAATGCCCATTTCATCGGCAATTCGCCGGTAGTAATCTTGCTCTGAGCAGAAGAAGCCGAACTTCCCCTTCTTGTTGGCGGCCGTGGAGGAATAAGGATATTTCACAATACTTGCCAGTGTGCTGTAGGTCATCACAAAACCACCGGGGCGCCTGCCTTTAAATTGATGGGTGAGCAGGCGGAAGGCATTGGCGTTTCCTTCGAAATGGGTGATGTCCTCCCAAAACTCAGGACAGACTTTCTCTTTCAGGAAACTGCCAGGTCCCTCAGTAAAGAAGGTCTGTATTGCCTTCTCTCCACTATGACCGAAAGGAGGGTTCCCTAAATCATGGGCAAGACATGCCGTACTGACAATCTGCCCAATCTGCTCAAACATCGTGTCTCTCAGTTCCGGGCGCTTCTCTTTGATAAGACGGTGGGCAACGTCATTGCCTAACGACATGCCCACACTTGCCACCTCCAAAGAATGGGTGAGGCGATTATGCACAAAGATGCTGCCAGGCAAAGGGAATACCTGTGTCTTGTTTTGCAGTCGGCGGAAGGGCGCCGAGAAAATCAAACGGTCGTAGTCACGCTTGAATTCCGTGCGGTCGTCATGTGGCTTAGAATGACGGAATTCTTGACCTAATCGCTTGTTAGAAATGAGTTTTTTCCAGTCCATCATGCTGCAAAAATACAACTTTTTTATCTATCGTACCACATTTTCCTTGGAAAATTATGGCTATTTGGAGAGAAATGACTAATTTTGCACATTATTAATAGAAACATTTCGAAATGATTCAGGTGAAAGTTGTCAATCGAGGGCACCAGCAATTGCCCGCCTATGCCACACCGCAGAGTGCCGGTATGGATCTTCGCGCGAACATAGAGGCGCCTATTACGCTTCATCCGATGGAGCGGCGTTTGGTGCCTACGGGATTGCATATAGCCCTCCCCGAGGGCTATGAGGCGCAGGTACGGCCCCGTAGCGGTCTCGCTCTCAAACACGGATTGACGGTTTTGAATTCTCCCGGTACCATTGATGCCGACTATCGTGGAGAGGTGGGTGTCTTGCTGATCAACCTCTCTCAGGAGGATTTTGTGATTAATGACGGAGAACGTATCGCCCAGATGGTTATTGCGCGGCATGAGCAGGCAGACTTCGTGGTCGTAGAGGAACTCGACCAGACGGAACGGGGTGAGGGCGGTTATGGACATACTGGTGTAAAATAAAGGATATTCAGTGAAAAGGCTTGTCGTTTTATCTCTCTTGGTGCTGTTGACGGGACTGTCTGCGGATGCGCAGACGGTGAGTAAGAGCCGTCGCTATGACGCTTTCTTCTTGGAGGCGATCTGTGAGCGTGCCAAGGGGAATAGTGACGCCGCCTTCGACCTGTTGTGCCACTGCGTCGAGATCGACTCCACGAAATCAGAGGCATATTTCTATCTTGCCCAGTATTATGGCGCTTTGCGACAGAAGGAGCGCGCGCTTGCCTGCATAGAGAAAGCGGCAGCCTTGGAACCGGCGAACACCACATATCAGGAGACATTGGCTAATACCTATATCAACCAGCGACAATACGATAAGGCGGCACGGGTCTTGGAGCAACTATATGACAAGCATCGTGACCGTGACGATGTGCTTGGGCTGCTGATAGAACTATACGAGGAACAGCACGAATACGAGTCTGCCATTGCGGCACTGACCAAATTAGAGATGCTGGAGGGTAAAAGTGAGCGGTTGTCATACGCCAAGAGTAATTTCTATACGGAACTGGGCGACAAGAAATCCGCTATTGCGGAGATGAAACGCCTCTCCGACCAATATCCCAACGACCAGAACTATCGGGGACTTTATGCCAATACCCTCTTCGTGAACGGGCAGAAAAAGAAAGCCCTTGAGATCTACCAGGACATTCTGCGGATTGAGCCCGAGAACCGTAACGCACTGATGGCGTTACTCGCCTATGAGAAGGATGAGGGTGACCCCGATAAGGCTGATGCCCTGACAGAAAAGGTGTTGCTGAGTAAGAATATCACTTCGCAAGACCGTGTGTTGCTGATGCGGCAGGAAATCGGTAAGAGTGAGCAGGAGGGAGGTGACTCCACCAGGGTACTGTATCTCTTCCGCCGGATGCTGGAGCAACCGCAGATGGATGCTGATGTCGCCATCCTGTGTGCCACTTATATGAATCTTAAGCAAATGCCCAACGACACCATTAGTGGGGTGCTGGAGCAAGTGTTGCGTGTGGCTCCCGACAATGCCTCGGCGAGACTGCAACTGGTGAGTTACGCATGGCAGGCGGAGGATATGCCCCGCATTATCTCCTTATGCCAGGATGCCCGGCAATATAATCCTGATGAAATGGCATTTTATTATTACCAGGGTATCGCCTATTACAAGCAGGAGAAATTGGATGAGGCGTTGAATGCCTTCCAGAATGGTATTGGTGTCATCACGCAGGAGAGTAATCCTGAGATTGTGAGCGACTTCTATGCGGTCATGGGAGATATCATGCATCAGAAAGGGCTCGACAAGGAGGCGTTTGCCGCCTATGACTCCTGCCTGCAATGGAAGGACGATAACTTCGGCTGCCTGAACAACTATGCCTACTATCTTAGTGAGAAGGAGATTCAATTGGACAAGGCGGAGCAGATGTCCTACCGTGCTATCAAGGCAGAGCCAAAGAACGCCACCTATCTCGATACTTATGCGTGGATTCTCTTTAAGCAGGAGCGTTATGCTGAGGCGAGGATCTATATCGACCAGACTTTGCAATGTGACTCTGACACCTCCGCTGTGTTACTGGAGCATGCGGGGGATATCTATTACTATGTCGGGGAGAAGGAGAAAGCGCTCGAATACTGGCGACAGGCATTGAGCATTGCCGAGAGTGGGCAACCGTCGGCAGATGACCGTCGGCAGATATTGACAAGAAAGATAAAACTTAAAAAATACCTAAAAGAATGAAACCATCACGTATTTTAAAGATTGCCGCCTTGACATTACCATTGGTGTTCGTAGCATGCGGCACACAGAAGAAGGCAGTGAAAGATACTCCTAAAACTGCCGCCACATTAAAGGCGCAACAGTTCTTGCAGAAAGTGAGTGATAATGCTCAGTATGCAAAGTTCATTACCTCTAAGGTGAAGTTCTCCGTGGAGGTGGGTAACCAGCAGTTGACTTTAACCGGTAACTTGAAAATGAAGCGCGATGATGTCATTCGGCTGCAACTGATGGCATTCGGCTTTGTGGAGGCTGGACGCTTGGAGTTTACCAAGGACTATGTGCTGATCATGGACCGAATTAATAAACAGTTCATCAAGGCAAACTACAACCAACTTGACTTCATGCGGAACAGCGGATTGAATTTCTATTCTCTGCAGGCTTTGTTCTGGAATGAACTCTTCCAGCCGGGTAAGTCAAAGGTAACCGATGAGTTGCTGACCAATTATCAGACAGACTTGATCGGTGAGGATGCCATCATCTCGATGGAGAATGGTAAACTTTCTTATCGCTGGCTTGCCGATAAGGATGCTGCCCAGATCAAGATGGCTAATATCATGTATGAGGATAAAATCCGTGGTAACTACCAGTTGAACTGGGACTATGAGGACTTCCGTGCCAATGGTAAGAAACTCTTCCCCTTTGCCCATAAGATCCTGTTCAATACCCCAGAGAAGACAATCAAGATGGCTATGAACTTCAATTATTTGGGTAATGATGAGGAGTGGGAGACTCGTACAGAGATCTCTAATAAGTATCGTGAAGTAACCGTTGACGAGATCCTTCGTCGCTTTATGGCACTGTAATGCATTGATGAGGCGAATTGGTGTAATATTGGTTCTGCTCTCCTTTGCCTTGAGCCCGTATGCCCAGCAGAAGCGTACGGTGGCGAAAGGGAAAGGTGGGGCTACGACGGTCGTCAAGAAAAAGGTGGCGACCAAAAAGACGACTGCCTCTAAGAAAAAGACCACTGCGAAGACGACTACTCAGCCCGTCTCCGTGCAGAGCCTGCAGAGTCAGCGTCAGAAAATCCAGCAGCAGATCAAGGAGCAGGAGCAAAAGTTGCGCTCTAACGAGCGTGATGTCAAGAAGCGATTGGAGAACTTGATGATGCTCAACACCGAGATTGCCCAGAAACGCCGTACCATAGACACGATACGCAAAGACCTCTCCTCGTTAGATGTCGAGATAGAGGTGCTCAATACTGAATTGGGTGTTTTGAAGTCGGAGTTGGAGGACTGCAAGCAGAAATATGTTAAGTCGATGCGTTATATGCACCGTAATCAGTCGCTCCAGAGTAAACTCATGTTTGTCTTCAGTGCCAGCAGTTTCGCCCAGATGTTCCGCCGTATGCGCTTTATGCGGGAGTATGCTTCCTACCAGCGTTCTCAGGGTGAGGATGTGAAGGTGAAACAGGCTGAGGTGAATGCCAAGCAAGTGGAACTTCTTGCCGCCCGTGATAACAAGAACCAACTGCTGCAGCGTGGGGAGAGTGAGCGTCGTTCCTTGGAGGGTAAGCAGACCGAGCAGAAGAATGTGGTGTCAGGCTTGCAGAAACAACAGAAGGAAATCCAGAATGTCATCGCCCAGCAGAAGAAGAAGGACGCGGCCCTCAATGCCCAGATCGACCGCTTGATAGCCGAGGAGGTGGCGCGTCAGAAAGCACGTGCCGCGGCAGAGGCAAAGCGTAAGGCAGAGGCAGAGGCGGCAAAGAAACGTGCTGCGGAACTGGCTCGTAAGAAAGCGGCAGCGGAGGCGGCGGCGAAAGAGAACGCCCGTCGTATTGCCGAGGCGAAGGCTCGTGAGGAGAAAGCAAAGGCAGAGGCTCGTGCTGCCCGCAGCAAGAAGGCAAAGGCGGAGGCGGAGCGACAGGCTCGTGAGGCGGAGGCGGCACGTCTCGCCGCAGAGCGTCGTGCTGAGACGGAGGCTCGTGAGCATGCCAAGGAGGTCGCTGAGGCTAAGAAGAACACAGAGACACTCGATTATTCCATGTCCTCGGAGGATCGTCGACTGAGTGGTAATTTTGAGAGTAATCGTGGACGTTTGCCCATGCCGATTACCGGTCCTTATCGTATAGTGAGCCATTTCGGTCAATATAATGTGGAGGGTCTGAGTAATGTCACCCTTGATAATAAGGGTATCAATATCAAGGGACAGGCTGGCGCGCAGGCGCGCGCTATCTTCGATGGTGAGGTGAGTGCTGTCTTCAGTTTCGGAGGCACCATGGTGGTGATGGTTCGTCATGGCAGTTACATCTCCGTTTACTGTAATCTCGCCTCTGTCAACGTGCATCGTGGACAAAAGGTCAGCACCAGTCAGGTGTTAGGGCGTATAGGACAGGATGACATCCTGCAGTTCCAGTTGCGCAAGGAGACGGCGAAACTCAATCCCGAGTCCTGGCTGGGACGCTGAATATCGTTATCTCGTTATCTCGAAATCTCGTTATCTCAAAATATCGTTATCTCGAAATCAACCTCACATAAGTATTGATGGCATGATGAATCTCGTCAATTTTGACGAATTCATCGGCAGAATGGCTTCGACTTGACTCACCAGGACCTAACTTAAAAGAGGGGAAAGGCATCAGCGCCTGGTCAGACAAGGTGGGCGACCCGAAGGGTCTCATCCTCATCCGCTTGCATTTTTTTACTAAAGGATGGTCTTCGGGGATAGACGAGGAGTGTAAGCGGAAGGAGCGTGCCTTGAGTTCACTCTTCATATGCCTCTGCAGGAAAGCGAAAAGATATTCGTTCTGGTAGTATTCATTCGTGCGGACATCAATGACGAACTCCACCTTGTCGGGAATCACATTATGCTGGGTACCGGCATGAATCACGGTTACCGTTGCCTTGGTCTCTCCTAATAGCGGACTGACCTTGCGGAACTTATAGTCACGCAACCATTGCAGGTCGTCCAATGCCTCGTAGATGGCATTCACGCCCTCGTTACGGGCGGCATGACCGCTCTTCCCATGGGCGATACCGTCAATCACCATCAGTCCTTTCTCGGCAATGGCTGGCTGCATCCCCGTTGGCTCTCCCACAATGGCAACGTCAATCTGTGGCAGATGAGGCAGCACGGCGGAGAATCCATGCTGACCGCTGACCTCTTCCTCACAGGATGCTACATAGATCAGGTTATAAGGCAAATCCTTCTCTTCCGACAAGATGCGATAAGCCTGAAGCAGGCTGACCAGTCCGCCCCCGCAGTCGTTAGCCCCTAACCCGTAGAGCCTGCCGTCCTCGATAGTTGGTGTAAAGGGGTCACGTGTCCATGATGCCACAGGTTTTACGGTGTCGATATGTGCATTTAACAGTAGGGTCGGCTTTTTCTTGCTCAGTCGTTGGGCAACGATTAGGTTGTTACCGCTACGTTTACAGGGTAGCCCCCATTCTTTGATTTGTTTCTGCAGGATGTCAGTTGCAGCCTGCTCGTCACGGCTTACGGAGGGCGTGCTGATTAGCTCCTTCAGCAGTTCTACTGCCTCTTTGGTATATCGTTTGTAGCTCATATTCCAGGTTTCCTTAATAGTTCGCGTCCTTTCTCTTCTGCGGCTTTCAGTCGTTTTGCATTCTGAAGCACTTCCTCCACTTGTGCAGCGATGGCACGAATTGTTTGACAGTTGAAAGGCCGCTACCTGCTTTCAGACTTTTAGGTGTATGCAATTTAATGTTCATAGCTTTATCTTATTGGGATACATCGTGCAAAAGTACGAAGAAGTAAGAAGAAAACCAAATAATTTTCAGGTTTTCTCGTGCGGAATGTTCCAAATTTTTCAGCGACCTTTATAAGAAGTTGGTGTATGAATGATACGCCTATTGTTTATGGAGTAACTTAAGGAAATCTTTTAGAGCTATAATATCGACAACAGGGAATTTTATCTGTCGTAGGATATCGTAATGCTTATCGTTGGTAACAACGTAGCGTGCATTGGATGCAATAGCACAATCAACAAATTTGTTATCATCAGGGTCAGCAGTAATCAGCCCGAAACGATAATATGTTGTTATCAGTTCAACATGCTTACTCTTGGTAATAGCATCAAGCACATCGTTTGCAGTTTCTTTACCTGCAAGTCTCTGAAGGATTTCTGCATATTCCTCCAGAATCTCATTAGTCACACAAAGCGTATTTTCACCCCTTAGCACAGAGAGCCACACAGAAAAATACGGACTATGCTCAGGGATGCTTTGAATAAGGCTGTTGGTATCGAGAACTATTCTCATAGGAAATCAGCCTGCTTGTTCCTTTGCCTTTTGCTCACGCAGCCATGCATGAAGATCCATCTCGTTGATTTCATCAAGACGTTTCTGGTCAAGAACACCCTCATCCCAAAGTTTGTTTAGACGATCGTTCATTTTTTTTGCGTAGTAATCGCTGATGACCGTCTGCAACTCACGAAGTTCCTCTTCGCTTTTATTGCGCTCAAACATCTTCAAGAGTTGAAGTTGGATGGGATTAAATACTGTCGTTTGCATAATTCTTAATTCTTTTATGCAAAGATAAAGATAAAAAATGAAACCACAAAGTTTTTTGAAAAATATCGCATTTTGACAGTCAAAAACCTGTAAAAAACACGGGTACGATGTAATTATTCGACCAAATTCCGTTTAAAACTTATTTCATTGAGTGAAAATACAAGTCTCTTCATACTTAGATACATCGTGCAAAAGTACGAATAAGTGAGAAGAATACCAAATAATATTCAGGTTTTCTCGTGAACGGCATCTATTCCCTGTCCGAGCGGCATCTATTCCTTGCGCGAACGGCATCTATCCCCTATAAAGCCCTATTCGGATCGGTGATAGATGGTATCCGCATCAACGATAAGAGATATATCCAAATAAATTTGGTATTTTGCTCAATTTGCACTACCTTTGGCTTCGCCGAAAGTACTCTCGTTCGACAAAAAAAGAGTAAAACTCTTTGTTTTGTTCTCACTTATTCGTACCTTTGCACCTAATTAAATCATATAGCTTATGCAGATAAATAGTCATATGTCTGTGTTGATACACGACTTAGCCGCTCATTATGGTGACCGTGAGATGCTGATCTATCAGGATTTCGGAGGCAAGGAGTGGAAATCTCTGTCGTGGAACCAGGTGTCGAATACCGTCAAAGAGGTCAGCAATGCCTTGCTGAATCTCGGTGTCAAGGCGCAGGAGAACATTGGGATATTCTCGCAGAACTCCGTGCAATATCTGGAATGTGACTTCGGAGCCTGGGGCGTCCGTGCCGTCACCATTCCTTTCTATGCCACCAGTTCTGAGCAGCAGATACAGTTTATGATCAATGATGCGAAGGTGCGTTTCCTCTTTGTGGGCGAGCAGGAGCAGTACGACCGTGCCCGCCGGGTGGTGTCTCTCTGTCCTACCTTGGAGCGTATCATCGTCTTCGACCCGCTGGTACGTATCTCTTCCCATGATCCCAACGCCCTTTATTTCAGCGACTTCCTGAAGTTAGGCGACAACCTGCCCCGTCAGTCGGAGGTAGAGACACGTCAGAAAGAGGCGTCGTTTGATGATATCGCCAATATCCTCTATACCAGTGGCACGACAGGCGATTCCAAGGGGGTCATCCTCCCGCACTCGATGTTCCATGCCGCCTTTGAGGCAAACAACAAGTGTGTGCCGGTGAATGACAAGGACCGTGTGATGAATTTCCTGCCTTATACGCACATCTTCGAGCGTGGCTGGGCACTCCTCTCCCTGACGAAGGGTGCCACGATGATTGTGAACACCCATCCGCAGGAGGTGCAGCAGTCGATGCGTGAGACGCATCCCACCTGTATGTCGAGCGTCCCCCGTTTCTGGGAGAAAGTGTATATGGGTGTCATGGATAAGATTGACCATTCCAGCGTGATGCAGCGCAAACTCTTCAAGCATGCGCTCGCAGTAGGTCGTAAGCATAATATTGAGTATCTCGCATTAGGCAAGAAACCGCCGATGGCGCTCCATTTAGAGTATGAGATGCTCAACCGTACCGTCTTCTCACTCGTCCGTAAGGAGTTAGGTCTGGAGAATGCCCATTTCTTCCCGACGGCAGGTGCCGCAGTGAGTGCCTATGTCGAGGAATTTGTCCATTCCATCGGTATCAATATGATTGTGGGATATGGTTTGACAGAGTCGCTTGCCACTGTTTCCTGCGACCATCTTGGCGAGCCTTTTACCGTGGGGTCTGTAGGTCGTCCTATCGAGGGTATCGATATCAAGATCAGTGAGGAGGGCGAGATCCTGCTGAAAGGTCCGACGATCACACCGGGCTATTACAACCGTGAGGACCTGACAAAGGCTGCCTTTACGGAGGACGGCTATTTCAAGACGGGTGACGCTGGCTATCTGAAAGATGGTGAGTTGTTCCTGAAGGAGCGTATCAAAGACCTCTTCAAGACCAGCAACGGCAAGTACATCGCTCCCCAGATGATCGAGTCGAAACTGTTGGTGGATAAGTATATCGACCAGATATGCATCATTGCCGACCAGCGTAAGTTCGTCTCGGCACTCATCGTACCTGTCTATCCGCTCTTGGAGGAGTATGCCCGTTCCCATAACATCCCGTTTGAGAGCCGTGAGCAACTCTGTGCGGAGCCGCAAATCATCGAGATGATGAAGGAGCGCATTGACACGCTCCAGCAGCAACTTGCCCACTACGAGCAGGTGAAGCGTTTCACTTTGTTGCCTCACCACCTCTCGATGGAGAAAGGCGAATTGACTAACACGCTGAAAATCCGCCGCCGTGTGCTTTATGAGAACTATAAGGAACAAATCGACAGAATGTATGTCGATTAGTTCAAATTAGAAATTAAGAATTAGAAATTAGAAATGATGATTACCTGATGTTGGTGCGACGGGAAAATATAATCATTCAGAAAACGGAGTTATTTAGCGACAGAATTATAAAGATGTGTAAATATCTGTCTAATAAAAAAGAAGGGAATTCTGAGATGATAAGACAGGTTGTACGGAGTGGGACAAGCATTGGTGCTAACGTAGCGGAAAGTAAGTTCGCACAAAGCGAGGCGGATTTCTTGACAAAACTCACCATAGCCTTGAAAGAGGCTAACGAGACAAGGTTCTGGATTAATCGGCTCCATAGTGGACAGTACTTGTCTGACAAAGAACACCAGTCGATTCTGATGGACAATGAAGAGATAATTAGTATATTAGTGAAAATAACAAATACAATGAAAAGGAAATTAAAGAAATAAAGGAAGATGAATGCAATTGCCTGCCAGCAAATCATCATTTCTAATTCCTAATTTCTAATTCCTAATTTAAAATAAAGTATGATAACAAGTGACCAGTTAAAGGATGTCTTGGATAGGGTGGAGAAACTGCACCACTATCTCAAGATTGACGAGAAGAAGATAGAGTTCGAGGAGGAGGACCTTCGCACACAGGCTCCTGACTTCTGGGAAGACCAGAAACGCGCCGAGGAGCAGATGAAGAAGGTGAAGGCTATCAAGAAATGGATTGACGGCTATCATGAGGTGCGCAGTGCCGCTGACGAACTCCAACTCGCTTTCGACTTCTATAAGGAGGAGATGGTGACGGAAGAGGAGGTGGACGCCGACTACGCCAGAGCCATCGAACTGATAGAGTCCTTAGAACTCAAGAACATGCTTCGGCAGAAAGAGGACCCGATGGAGTGCGTCCTCAAGATCAACTCGGGTGCCGGCGGCACGGAGAGCCAGGACTGGGCTTCCATGCTCATGCGTATGTACCAGCGATGGGCAGAGGCTCATGGCTATAAGGTCAGTATCTCCAACCTGCAGGATGGTGATGAGGCGGGTATCAAGAGCGTTACCATGCAGATAGAGGGTGGCGAGTATGCCTATGGCTATCTGAAGAGTGAGAACGGTGTACACCGTCTCGTGCGTGTCTCTCCCTTCAACGCACAGGGCAAGCGCATGACCTCTTTCGCCTCGGTCTTCGTCACTCCGTTGGTGGACGATACCATCGAGGTGTATGTCGACCCCGCCAAACTCTCGTGGGACACGTTCCGCTCCAGTGGTGCCGGTGGTCAGAATGTCAACAAGGTGGAGTCGGGTGTCCGCCTGCGCTATTGGTACACTGACCCCGATACGGGCGAGGAAGAGGAGATCCTCATTGAGAATACGGAGACACGCGACCAGCCTAAGAACAAGGAGCGTGCCATGGCATTGCTCCGTTCCCAACTCTACGACCGTGCCATGAAGAAACGGTTGGAGGCTCAGGCGAAGATAGAGGCGGGTAAGAAGAAGATAGAATGGGGCTCGCAGATCCGCTCGTATGTCTTCGACGACCGTCGGGTGAAAGACCATCGCACCAACTACCAGACCTCGGATGTCGATGGGGTCATGGATGGGAAAATCGACGATTTCATCAAGGCTTACCTGATGGAATTCCCTGTAACGGATGAAGAGTAACTTTAAAACTTAAGATATTATGAGCAAGAAAAATCAGGCAAAGCGTGACGCATACGCCAAGAAACAGGAAGAGAAGGGTAAGAAAGTAGTTGGTTGGATATTCGGGGGACTGATTATCCTCGCTGTCATCTATCTGATCTGGACTTTCTCCATGATGGCGTAATGGCGTTGGAGATAGAACGCAAATTCTTGGTACTGGATGACTCCTACAAAAGGGAGTCATTCAGTCATAGTCATATCCTGCAGGGTTATATCACGAGTGAGCGGGGCAGGACAGTGCGGATCCGTATCCGTGACGACCACGCCTATATCACGATCAAGGGACCCAGTATGGATGGCGGACTCTCCCGCTATGAGTTTGAGCAGGAGATTCCTTTGGAGGACGGCAAGCAACTCATGCGCCTTTGCGAGCCTGGCATCATCGACAAGACACGTTGGCTCGTCAAGAGTGGCGACCATACCTTTGAGGTCGATGAGTTCTTTGGGGAGAACGAGGGACTGGTGATGGCGGAAGTAGAACTCTCATCGGTTGACGAAGAGGCGGAAATCCCCGATTTCATCGGAAAGGAAGTGACGGGCGACCGTCGATACTATAATAGTCAGTTGCGTCGTCATCCCTATCGGCAATGGGGGATGTCAGAGAAAGCGTAGTCAATGGCTTGATACACAAAAAAAGACCTCATGGGAAACGTCCTCATGAGGTCTTTTAGTTAGGGGTTCAGCAATCGCCAGCCGATGTCGACATACTCCGCCATCTGCTCCCGACCGTGCTGGTCTAAGCCGCATTCCACACTTGCCATTGCCATGACGAGGTCACACCAGACAGTCCTCGTCTCCTCTTTCATCGGAGGGAGTGGTGTCGTAGGGTTGATGCCCGTCAACCTGCTCACCGTCCTGATATACGCCATCACGTTATTCTCCGTCTCCGGCGCCCATCGTTGGATGATACGGCTGATGGTGGTGCAATCATGTTTCGTGTAGTAGGTGCGCAGCAGTTTCAGGGCGGCACGGAGTCCAAACTGCATGGAGGAGAATTGGCAGAATTTTGTATCGCCCCCGAGGTTAGTTTGACCTAACCATATTTGATTTTTATTCTTAATGATGTTAAGGGGGTTGTTGTTGCGGAGTCCCCTTGCTATTTTTGTATCTTTCATTTTTAAATTGCTTTTATTGAATTATTACTTCCTTTCCTATTGTTCTTTTCTTTTTTTCGAACATCCCCCATCCCCTTCACCCTTGAAGGGGCTTCACCTCTCCCCCTGTCTCCCCCTCCCCTCAGGGGCGGGGGAAAACTCGAAATCGCAGAAACCGCGATTTCTCCTATGTTTTGGTAAGGCGGGACGACGCCTT
>FLNX01002725.1_pt1 | contig 40783 bp, 48 predicted proteins | sample 1140341 | NCBI WGS metagenome assembly FLNX01 (sample SAMEA3878208, study PRJEB12797) | bioreactor metagenome | biome: Moose rumen | place: Sweden | collected 2011-10 | reverse complement strand
AGAAGGGAAGAGGAATGGCGTGGTCGCGTGATGGTAGTGCTGCACTGGCTGCTATTACCGTAGCAGGGCAGAATAATGAGAGAATGAGCATCCTTGGCGGAATGGCTCCAAACTTTTCCACCTACTTTTCATAGGTTTTCAACCGCACAGTACGAAACATTCTGATTAGCATAAGTTGCAATTGTTTTGCCGATTGGCAAATAATTAGCAGTTGGAACTTGATCGTTTTTCAAAGAACAGACAGTAGTACCTTTGCCAATAGATGAAATTCCACTTCCCGCAATCACATACGTATCGCTGGTACTAAGATTTGAGTAGTCTGTAACTAACTCCCAAACAGCAGTTTCTTGTGCCCACAACGGAGCGAATCCTGCTATGCTAAGCAGTAGCAGGACTAAGCTTTTCTTAACCATTCTTATTTCCTTATTTTTATTAGTTAATAACGAAAGACGCCCCCACCCTTTTTAACGGGTGGAGGCGTCTTTTTATGGATGATTTCAAATCATTGTTACTATTATTCAGCCTTTGCCTCTTCTGCAGGTGCGTCAGCGGCGGGTGCCTCTTCAGCCTTTGCTTCTTCAGCAGCGGGAGCTGTCTTGGGAGCAGAAGACTTGCGACTACGGCGTGTCTTCTTCTCTGCCTTCGGTGCCTTCAGCATGTTCTCGTCGAAGTCAACGAGCTCGATGAAGCAAACCTGAGCAGCGTCACCCTGACGGGTACCGAGCTTAATGATGCGGGTATAACCACCGGGGCGGTCGCCTACCTTCTGAGCTACAGTTCCGAAGAGTTCCTTCAGGGCTTCCTTGTTCTGGAGGTAGCTGAACACGACACGACGTGAGTTAGTAGAGTCGTCCTTACAACGAGTGATAAGGGGCTCTACATACTTCTTGAGGGCCTTGGCCTTTGCGAGAGTCGTAGTGATTCTTTTGTGCATAATCAGCGAGATGGCCATGTTAGCGAGCATGGCGTGACGATGGTCAGCAGTACGACTCAAATGATTGAATTTCTTATTATGTCTCATTTTTTCTTTTTTCTTTAAGCGGACAATTACGAATTACTCCTTGTCCAGTTTATACTTTGCAATGTCAGTTCCAAACGACAGATTCAGACTCTCGAGCAAATCATCAAGCTCCGTGAGCGATTTCTTACCAAAGTTGCGGAACTTCAGGAGGTCAGTCTTATTGAACTGTACCAGGTCGCCAAGGGTCTCTACATCGGCAGCCTTCAGACAGTTGAGGGCACGAACTGAGAGGTTCATGTCAACAAGTCGTGTCTTGAGCAGCTGACGCATGTGGAGAATCTCTTCATCGAACTCCTGGTTGCTCTCCACGTCAGTATTCTCGAGCGTGATCTTCTCGTCGGAGAAGAGCATGAAGTGATGAATAAGAATCTTGGCAGCTTCCTTCAGTGCTTCCTTCGGGTGTATGGAACCGTCCGTCGTGACTTCAATGACGAGCTTGTCGTAGTCGGTCTTCTGCTCGACACGATAGGGCTCCACACTATATTTCACGTTACGGATGGGGGTGTAAATAGAATCGATGGCTATTACATTAACGTCGGTGCAGAACTCGCGGTTCTCGTCGGCGGGGACGTAACCACGGCCTTTGTTAATGGTGAGATCCATCTGCATCGAAGCCTTGGAATCTAAATGACAAATCACCAAATCGGGATTTAACACTTCAAATCCAGTCAGATACTTGCCTATATCACCGGCTTTAAACTCGGTAGAATTCTCAACGGTGATTGAGACTTTCTCGTTCTCGAATTCTTCCACTACTTGCTTGAACCTTACTTGCTTGAGGTTCAAGATAATGTTGGTCACATCTTCCTTTACACCAGGTACGGATGAGAACTCATGCTCAACACCGCTAATGCGGATAGTGTTGATGGCATAGCCCTCGAGTGATGAAAGAAGAATGCGGCGAAGGGCATTACCAATGGTTACACCGAAGCCAGGCTCGAGAGGACGGAACTCGAAGATTCCGTACTTGTCGTTAGCCTCCAACATTACGACTTTATCAGGTTTTTGAAATGCTAATATCGCCATTAATTTAAATGATTTTAGTTCTTAGAGTACAACTCAACGATTAACTGCTCCTTAATATTCTCGGGGATGTCGGCACGTTCGGGCTTGTGCAGGAACTTACCGCTCTTTGTCTGGTCGTCCCACTCTATCCAAGGATACTTGCTGTGGTTGAAACCAGCGAGTGCTGCCTCGATGACCTCGAGTGACTTTGACTTCTCGCGAACGGCGATAACCTGACCAGGCTTAACAGCATAAGAGGGAATATTGACTACCTGACCGTCAACAGTAATATGCTTGTGACCCACGAGCTGACGAGCAGCGGCACGTGTGGGAGCAATACCCATACGGAACACAACATTATCGAGGCGGCTCTCAAGGTTCTGCAGCAATACCTCACCGGTAATACCGTCGGCCTTTGATGCGCGCTCAAACATATTACGGAACTGGCGCTCAAGCACTCCATAAGTGTACTTGGCTTTCTGCTTCTCTGCCAACATGACAGCATACTCCGACTGCTTGCGGCGACGGTTGTTGCCATGCTGTCCCGGGGGGAAGTTCCTGCGGGACAAAACTTTGTCTGCGCCGAAAATGGGCTCTCCAAAACGGCGTGCAATTTTTGATTTCGGTCCAATATATCTTGCCATAATCTATAAAATGATTTTCTTTGTTTATTTATTGCTTTTAACTATAGAGACTATAGATACTATAGAAACTATACGCGACGGCGCTTCGGAGGACGACAGCCATTGTGCGGCAGCGGAGTAACGTCAACAATCTCCATCACCTCGATTCCTGCACCGTGGACGGCACGAATAGCGCTCTCACGACCGTTACCAGGACCTTTCACATATGCCTTTACCTTACGCAGACCAAGGTCGAAAGCGACCTTTGCACAATCTTCTGCAGCCATCTGAGCTGCATACGGGGTGTTCTTCTTTGAACCACGGAAGCCCATCTTACCGGCTGAAGACCAAGAGATAATCTGACCTTCGTCGTTAGCCAGAGCAACAATGATATTATTGAAAGAACTGTGTACGTGAAGCTGGCCGATAGCCGATACTTTCACGTTTCTCTTCTTTGAAGTGACTGTTTTCTTTGCCATAATTCTTTTAATCTTTAATGTTTAGTGTTTAATAGAATTACTTTGTGGCCTTCTTCTTGTTAGCAACAGTCTTCTTCTTACCTTTACGGGTACGAGCATTGTTCTTCGTGCTCTGACCGCGAACGGGAAGACCGTTACGATGACGTACGCCACGATAGCAACCAATATCCATCAGTCGCTTGATGTTCAACTGGATCTCACTGCGGAGATCACCTTCTACCTTGAATTCAGCGCCGATGATTTCACGGATTTTAGCTGCCTGCTCGTCACTCCATTCGTTGACTTTCAGGTCGCGGCTCACGCCGGCCTTGTCCAAAATCTTTGCTGAACTACTTCGACCTATTCCGTAGATGTAGGTCAATGCGATTTCGCCACGCTTCTCCTGGGGCAAATCTACTCCAACAATTCTTATTGCCATGTGTTAAACTAAAAAATTAAAATAATAAATTTCGAAATTTGCTTAAAAAGCATGCAAAGGTAAGAAAAATAATTGAATTCCCTTACCTTTTTATGCTTATTTAACTTTAGCCCTGACGCATTTTGTACTTAGGGTTCTTCTTGTTGATTACAAACAGACGACCCTTGCGACGTACAATCTTGCAGTCGGGGGTGCGCTTCTTCAATGATGCTCTTGTCTTCATAACTCTTTGTTATTGTAGTGTCGTTTTATTTGTATCTGAACACGATGCGGCCTTTCGTCAAGTCATAGGGACTCATCTCGACCTTCACCTTGTCACCCGGGAGTATCTTGATGTAGTGCATACGCATCTTACCGGATATGTGTGCAATAATCTGTACTCCGTTCTCTAGTTCTACGCGGAACATCGCATTTGAAAGCGACTCCACGATTGTTCCGTCTTGTTCTATAGCGGACTGTTTTGCCATACTTAATATAAATTTCCTTCTACTTTTAATACTTCGTCAAACGATGATAAAATGTCTGCCTTTCCACGTCGGATGGCTATGGTGTGCTCGAAATGAGCAGCGGGTCGGCCATCGCGGGTTCGCACGGTCCAGCGGTCTGCGTCAAGGTATATTGCCCGGGAGCCTTGTGTAACCATAGGTTCGATGGCGATACACATACCGGCCTTGAGCATGATGCCGTTTCCTCGGCGGCCATAGTTGGGCACCTGAGGGTCTTCATGCATCTGGTGACCAATGCCGTGACCTGTGAGCTCACGGACGATGCCGTAGCCTTGGGCCTCACAGTGCTGCTGCACAGCATAGCTGATGTCACCGAGATGATGTCCTGCCACTGCATTCTCTATGCCCTTGTAGAGTGACTCCTTAGTGGTTCGTAGCAGCTGCTTTACTTCGTCTGCCAACTCACCTACACAGAACGTGTAACAGGAGTCGCCACAAAAGCCATTAAGCAAGGTGCCGCAGTCAACCGAAATGATGTCACCGTCTTTAAGGACGGTCTGAGCATTGGGAACTCCGTGCACCACTACGTCATTTACTGACGTGCAGATGCTGGCAGGAAACGGCCCTCCATATGGATTTGGGAACCCCTTGAAGGTGGGGACAGCGCCGTGGTCACGTATGAACTCATCGGCTATCTGATCCAACTGGAGGGTCGTTACTCCAGGCTTGATATGTTTTGCTAACTCGCCAAGCGTGCTGCCTACTAAGAGGTTGGCCTGGCGCATCAGCTCTATTTCATCTTCAGTCTTCAGAAATACCTTCATCGAAGAATATTAGTATGCCTGCATACCACGGCCATGAATGCGGCCCGAGCTGAGCAGACCGTCATAGTGGCGCATCAGCAGATGACTCTCTATCTGTGCAAGCGTGTCGAGCACTACACCTACAAGAATCAGCAAGGATGTTCCTCCAAAGAACTGAGAGAATGCGTCTTGTACATTGAGCAAGCCCGCAAAGGCTGGCATAACTGCAATGAAGGCAATGAAGAGTGAGCCGGGCAGCGTGATGCGTGACATCACGGTGTCGATGTACTCAGCGGTGTCCTTACCTGGCTTGATACCAGGAATGAAACCGTTGTTGCGCTTCAGGTCCTCTGCCATCTGAGTGGGGTTCAGCGTTATAGCTGTATAGAAATAGGTAAATGCAATGATGAGAATTGCAAATACTACATTGTACAGCCAACTGTGGTGATCCATCATATTGCGGAGGAACCAGTTGGAATCCTGCGGGTTTGAATACTGAACGAGTGCCAGCGGAATGAACATGATGGCCTGTGCGAAAATGATAGGCATCACGTTAGCAGCAAACAGCTTCAGGGGGATGTACTGACGTGCACCGCCGTACTGCTGATTGCCCACAAGGCGCTTTGCATACTGTACAGGCACCTTACGGACACCCTGTACCAAAAGGATAGCTGCACATACAACTGCATAAAGAATCAGAATCTCGACAAGGAACATCACCAGACCACCGCCCGTGATAGCTGTGAAGCGAGAACCTACCTCCTGTATGAATGCCTGAGGCAGGCGGGCAATGATACCAATCATGATGATGATAGAGATACCGTTTCCGATTCCCTTATCGGTAATGCGCTCACCCAACCAGAGGATGAACATACTTCCTGCTGCAAGGATGATGGTGGCGGGAACCATGAACACAGACCAGTCGATGCCGACGAGGGCCTCGCTTGCCTGTGCACGAAGGTTCATCAGGTAACCCGGAGCCTGGAACAGCAGGATAGCCACTGTCAGGTAACGGGTGTACATGCTGATTTTCTTACGACCGCTCTCGCCCTCACGCTGCATCTTCTGGAAATAAGGCACAGCCACAGCAAGGAGCTGCATTACGATAGAAGCAGAGATGTAAGGCATAATTCCAAGTGCAAAAATGGATGCGTTGGAAAATGCACCACCAGAGAACATGTCAAGGAGCGACATCAGACCGCCCTGTGTCTGCTGCTGGAGCAGGTCCAGCTTTGCAGGGTTGATACCAGGAAGTACCACGAATGAACCGAAACGGTAGATAGCTATAAACAGCAACGTGATAAGGATGCGCTGGCGCAGATCCTCAATCTTCCAAATGTTCTTCAGTGTCTCTATAAACTTCTTCATTGTCTTGTTTAGATTATTGTTGCGTTACCACCAACTGCCTTGATAGCTTCCTCAGCAGTCTTTGAGAATGCATTAGCTTCAACATCAATCTTTGCCTTCAGCTCACCGTTGCCAAGAATCTTGACAAGCTCCTTACCATTGGTAAGACCGGCTGCAACAAGCTCTGCAATGCCAATCTTGGTGAGGTTCTTCTCCTCAGCAAGCTTCTGAAGTGTTGACAGATTAACTGCAAAGTACTCCTTGTGGTTGATGTTCTTGAAGCCTGACTTCGGAACACGACGCTGCAAAGGCATCTGACCACCTTCAAAACCTACCTTCTTCTTGTAACCAGAACGTGCCTTGGCACCTTTGTGACCACGCGTTGAAGTACCACCCAGTCCAGAACCCGGTCCGCGACCGATTCTGCGACGTGAATGCGTAGAGCCTTCAGCTGGTTTCAAACTATTTAATTTCATGATCGAATCTGTTTTAATGTTGTGAATAATTAATCGATTACAGTTACCAAGTGATGAACCTTACGAATCATACCACGGATAGCAGGAGTATCTTCCTTCTCTACAACCTGAGAGATCTTGCGAAGACCCAGTGCCTCAAGGGTACGCTTCTGGTCAACGGGATAACCGATCTTACTCTTTATCTGCTTGATCTTAATTGTTGCCATAGTCTAAATCTCCTTATCCTCTAAATACTTTTTCCATACTGATTCCACGGGTTCCTGCCACGGTATAAGCGTCACGCATCTGGCTCAGGGCCACGATGGTTGCCTTCACCAGGTTGTGGGGGTTAGAAGAGCCCTTCGACTTAGCGAGGACGTCTTTCACACCAGCACTCTCCAGCACGGCACGCATAGCACCACCGGCAACCAGACCGGTACCTGCTGCTGCGGGACGGAGGAATACTTGAGCACCACCGAAGTGTGCTTCCATCTCATGAGGTATAGTACCCTTCAACACGGGAACCTTTACAAGATTCTTCTTAGCTGCCTCAACACCCTTGGCGATGGCTGCGGTTACTTCACCTGCCTTACCAAGTCCCCAGCCAATAATACCGTTGCCGTCGCCGACAACAACAATGGCTGCGAATGTAAAGGTGCGACCACCCTTTGTTACCTTAGTAACACGGTTGATGGCAACCAGTCTGTCTTTCAACTCTACGTCGCTATTTATCTTAACTTTGTTCATTGCCATAATCGTTTAAAATTTAAGTCCACCTTTACGTGCTGCATCTGCCAGTGACTTCACACGGCCGTGATACAGGTAACCGTTACGGTCGAAGACAACGGCAGAGATGCCAGCCTCCTGAGCCTTCTTAGCTACCAGTTCACCTACCTTCTCAGCCTGCTGTATCTTCGGCATGGCCTCCATACCCAGTGAGGAAGCAGATGCAAGAGTTTTACCTTCCAAATCGTTAATTATCTGAACGTATATTTGCTTGTTGCTGCGGAATACGCTCATACGGGGACGCTCGGCTGTGCCGAATACGTTCTTGCGAATTCTATATTTGATCTTAATTCGTCTTTCTACTTTCTTCGTTGTCATAATCTTTAATGTTTAATCTTTAATGTTTAATTTTCAAGATTACTTCGCAGCGGCTGACTTACCCGACTTGCGGCGGATAACCTCACCCTTGAACAAAATACCCTTGCCCTTATAAGGCTCCGGCTTGCGGAAAGAACGAATTTTGGCGCAGATAAGACCAAGCAGCTGCTTGTCGGCTGACTCGAGGATAATCTGCGGGTTCTGGTTACGCTCCATCTTGGTCTCAACCTTAACCTCCTTGGGAAGCTGGATGAATATGGGGTGCGTATAACCGAGAGAGAACTCTATCAGGTTTCCCTGATTAGAAACGCGGTAACCAACACCAACGAGCTCAAGTTCCTTCTTATAGCCCTCGCTGACACCCACAACCATGTTGTGAACCAGTGCGCGATAGAGGCCATGGAAAGCCTGCTTCTGCTTGATGTTTACCGGACTCTTCTCATCTACCTCAAATGTTACCTGACCATCTTCCATCTTTACGATGATTGAAGAATCAACCTTCTGAGAAAGTTCGCCCTTCGGGCCTTTTACAGTAACGACGCCGTCCTTGTCCTGAGCGATAGTTACGCCTGCAGGAATACTAATTGGCAATTTTCCTATTCTAGACATATTCAGGTCCTCCAATTAATAAACGTAGCAAAGAACCTCACCGCCAATCTTCAGCTGTGAAGCCTCTTTGTCTGTCATTACACCTTGGGATGTAGATAAAATGGCTATACCTAATCCGTTAATTACTCTCGGCATGTCCTTGTAACCGGTGTACTTACGAAGACCGGGTGTGGACACTCTCTTCAGGCACTTGATAGCATTCTCACGCGTGGCGGGATCATACTTCAGAGCGACCTTGATTGTACCTTGTGGGCCATCCTCAATGAACTTGTAGTTCAGAATGTAACCCTTCTCGAAGAGGATCTTTGTGATTTCCTTCTTCAAGTTAGACGCAGGAACTTCAACCACACGATGGTTGGCCATGATGGCGTTTCTGAGTCTGGTCAGATAATCTGCTATTGGATCTGTCATAAAAATAATTTTTTAATTGATCGGGACTGCCCCGACAATATTAATAAATAAAGTAACTTCTTACCAGCTTGCCTTCTTCACACCCGGAATCAGACCGCTTGAAGCCATCTCACGGAACTGAATACGTGAAAGGCCGAACTGACGCATGTAGCCCTTGGGACGACCGGTAATCTTGCAACGGTTGTGCAGACGGATAGGGTTAGCGTTGCGGGGAATGGACTGCAGTTTGCGTGCAGCCTCATAAGCGGCCATAGCACCCTCTTCCGTTGTAACGTCTGCCGTGGCGATGATCTTCTTCAGGGCAGCGCGTTTCTCAGCGTAGCGAGCTACCAGCTTGGCACGCTTAACCTCACGGGCTTTCATTGATTCTTTTGCCATATCTCTTAATCGTTTTTAGCGTTTTTAAACGGCAGACCGAAAGCCTTCAGCAGAGCAAAACCTTCCTCGTCAGTCTTTGCTGTGGTAACGAAGGTGATGTTCATGCCCTGGATACGATCTACTGAATCGATGTTAATCTCTGGGAAAATAATCTGCTCCTGGACACCCAGGGTGTAGTTTCCGCGTCCGTCGAACTTGCTCTCGATACCCTTGAAGTCACGGATACGGGGCAGAGCCACGCGTACCAGCTTCTCCAGGAACTCGTACATACGCTCACGACGAAGGGTAACCATCACGCCAATAGGCATCTTCTTACGTACCTTGAAGTTGGCGATGTCCTTACGAGAATAGGTAGCAACTGCCTTCTGACCAGTAATGGCGGTAATCTCGTTGATGGCCACGTCGATGATCTTCTTATCCTGTGTAGCATCTCCCAGACCCTGGTTGATGACAATCTTCTTCAATACAGGAATCTGCATGGCAGAGCTGTAGTTGAACTGCTTCTTCAACGCCGGAGCAATCTGCTCGTTATACGTCTTCTTAAGTTCTGCTGTATTCATTATTTAATCTCCTCCCCTGACTTTTTAGCGATACGGATGACATTCTTTCCTTCGTGCTTGACAGCCACACGGGTAGCCTTTCCGCTCTTAGGATCGATTAAACTCAGATTAGAAATGTGAATAGGAGCCTCCTGCTTCACAAAACCACCTTGAGGATTCTTAGCATTGGGCTTTGTGCTCTTGTTGACGATGTTCACACCTTCAACGATGGCACGCTGCTTCTCCACTAAGACCTTCAGCACCTTACCAGTCTTGCCCTTATCCTCACCGGCCAGGACAACCACTGTATCGTTTTTCCTTATTTTCAACTTGTTCATTTCTCTTACTGTGTTAAAATATTAAAGAACCTCAGGTGCCAAAGAAACGACTTTCATATTCACAGCACGGAGCTCACGTGCAACAGGGCCGAAAATACGGCTGCCACGAAGCTCACCGGCATTGTTCAGGAGTACGCAAGCGTTGTCGTCGAAACGGATGTAAGAACCATCTGCACGGCGGATTTCCTTCTTGGTACGAACAACCAAAGCCTTTGATACTGCACCCTTTTTAACGTCACTGGTCGGGATTGCGTTCTTAATTGCAACGACAATCACGTCACCTACGCTGGCATAACGGCGGCGGGTACCACCCAGCACGCGAATGCAAAGAGCCTCGCGGGCACCGCTGTTATCAGCTACTGTAAGTCTTGATTCTGCTTGTATCATAATTACTTAGCTTTTTCAACAATTTGAACTAATCTCCATCTCTTTGTCTTTGACAGAGGACGGGTTTCCATAATGAGTACGGTGTCACCGATGTTAGCCTCATTCTTCTCATCATGAGCATGGTACTTCTTTGTCTTCTGGACAAACTTACCATAGATCGGGTGCTTCTCCTTGAACTTAGCTGCAATAACAATGGTTTTATCCATTTTGTTGCTGATGACAACACCCTGTCTTGTTTTTCTAAAATTTCTTGTTTCCATCTGGACCATTATTATTTGTTAAGTTCTCTCTGACGAAGCTCTGTCTTCATACGTGCAATGTCACGACGTGCAGCCTTAATCTGTGAGGGATTCTCCAGCGGAGCGATTGCATGGTTCAACTTCATCTGGTTGTACTTGGCAACCTCAGTCTCCAGCTTCTCAACCAATTCCTTGGTTTCTATACCTTTAAATTCGTTCGTCTTCATAAATTAAGCGTTTTTATCATAGTCACGTCTAACAACAAACTTTGTCTTCACAGGCAGTTTCTGGGCTCCAAGACGAAGTGCCTCCTTGGCAACTTCGAAGGGAACGCCCTCCACTTCAAAGAGGATACGACCGGGAGTAACAGGTGCTACCCATCCGGCGGGGTCACCCTTACCTTTACCCATTCGCACGTCAGCAGGCTTACGGGTGATGGGCTTGTCGGGGAAAATGCGGATCCACACCTGACCTTCACGGTTCATGTAACGGTTGATAGCAACACGAGCTGCCTCAATCTGACGGCTGTCAATCCATTTGGCATCCATTGTCTTGATGCCGAACGAGCCGAAAGCCAGTGTCGTTCCTCGGTGGGCGTTGCCTTTGTTGCCACGTCCATCCTGAGGTCTTCTATATCTTACTCTCTTAGGTTGTAACATGATAGCTTCTTACTTTAAATTACTTATTGTTCTTCTTACCGCGGAACTTTCTGCCACCATTGTTACCGCCGTTAGAGCGGCCGTTGTTCTTCTCCTGAGTAAAGTTCGGAGCCAAGTCAACCTTGCCATAGACCTCGCCACGGCAAATCCAAACCTTAATACCCAGGATACCCACCTTGGTGAGAGCCTCGGCCTGGCAGTAATCAATGTCAGCACGGAAGGTGTGCAACGGGGTACGACCTTCCTTGATCATTTCGCTACGTGCGATTTCCGCACCGTTCAGACGTCCTGAAATCAGGACCTTGATACCCTCAGCTCCGGCACGCATGGTGTTTGCAACAGCCATCTTGATAGCGCGGCGGTAAGCAATCTTACCCTCTATCTGGCGAGCGATGTTGTTGGCTACGATAGTAGCATCGAGCTCAGGTTTCTTTACCTCGAAGATGTTAATCTGAATCTCTTTGTCGTAGAGCTTCTTCAATTCTTCCTTCAACTTGTCAACGTCTTGACCACCCTTACCAATGACGATGCCCGGACGAGCCGTGCAGATAGTAATGGTAACCAGCTTTAACGTACGCTCGATGACAATCTTCGACACGCTGGCCTTAGCCAGGCGCTCGTTCAGATACTTACGGATTTTCTGATCCTCTACCAGGTTATCTCCGAAGTTCTTGCCTCCGAACCAATTTGAATCCCAACCTCTTACGATTCCCAGACGGTTGCTAATCGGATTTACTTTCTGTCCCATACTTATTAATCATTAGTTTTAGCATCAACAAACAGTGTCACGTGGTTCGAACGCTTGCGGATTCTGTAGCCACGTCCCTGAGGTGCGGGTCTCAAACGCTTCAAGGTAACGCCCTCATCGACGAATACCTTGGTAATATAAAGTTCGCCATCTTCTGCCTTACGGTCATTTTTGGCTTCCCAGTTTGCAATAGCAGAGCGAAGGAGTTTCTCTACGTCAGCTGACGCTGCCTTCTTCGAGAATCTCAGCACGCCAAGAGCGCGGTTTACTTCCATGCCGCGAATCATGTCAACGACATAGCGCATCTTACGTGGAGAAGAAGGAACACCCTTCACCTTTGCAAAGTACTGTGTCTTATTGGCTGCCTTTCTTTTCTCAGCCGCTAATCTTTTTCTTGCTCCCATTATTAATTTTCAGTTTTCAATTTTCAATTTAAATTTTAACCAACCCTGGGATTACTTCTTGTTGCCGGCGTGACCTCCGAAGCGACGCGTGGGCGAAAACTCACCGAGCTTGTGGCCGACCATGTTCTCAGTAATATAGACAGGGATGAATTTGTTTCCGTTATGAACTGCAACGGTGTGTCCCACAAAGTCGGGGGAAATCATTGAAGCTCTGGCCCAAGTCTTAACAACGCTCTTCTTGCCGCTCTCGTTCATGGCGAGAATCTTCTTTTCGAGCGATACGTTGATGTACGGACCTTTTTTTAATGAACGACTCATAATCTACACTTAGTTAACTTAATTACTTCTTGTTAGCTCTTTCAATAATATACTTGTTAGAAAGCTTCTTAGGTGCACGTGTCTTGAGACCCTTAGCGTACAAGCCCTTGCGAGAACGCGGGTGTCCACCAGACTGACGGCCTTCACCACCACCCATCGGGTGATCATGCGGGTTCATAACAACACCACGGTTGTGCGGGCGACGACCCAGCCAGCGAGAACGTCCGGCCTTACCCGACTGTTCCAGTGCGTGGTCAGAGTTGCCTACACTACCTACAGTAGCTTTACAAGCTGAGAGAATCTGACGAGTCTCTCCAGAAGGAAGCTTGATAACACAGTAGCTGCCTTCACGAGAAGTCAACTGAGCGAAATTGCCAGCCGAACGTACGAGCAGGGCACCTTGTCCCGGACGCAATTCAATGTTGTGAATCACAGTACCCACGGGGATGTTTGCCAGCGGGAGAGCATTACCTACCTCAGGCACTGCCTCCGCTCCAGACATCAGGGTAGCACCCACCTGCAGTCCATTAGGAGCAATGATATAACGTTTTTCACCATCAGCATAGAAAAGCAATGCGATACGTGCCGAGCGGTTCGGATCGTACTCGATTGTCTTAACTACTGCTGGAACACCATCTTTCTCTCGCTTGAAGTCGATCAGACGATACTTCTTCTTGTGACCGCCGCCCATGTAGCGGACAGTCATCTTACCGGTGTTGTTTCGACCGCCGGTTGAACGCTTACCGTAAACGAGAGACTTCTCTGGCACGGATGCAGTAATATCCTCGAACGTGCCAATAATCTTGTGTCTTTGACCCGGAGTTACGGGTTTTAATTTACGTACTGCCATTTCTTATTAAATATTGCTATAAAAATCAATAGTGTCGCCCTCTTTCAGAGTAACGATTGCTTTCTTAAACGCGCTCTTGTGGCCCTTTACCAGACCGGCGCGGGTGTAGCGTGAAGAACGCTTGCCTGCGTAGCGAGCGGTGTTTACATCCAAAACTGTAACGTTGTACAGGTTCTCGACTTCTTTCTTAATCTCGATCTTGTTTGCCTCGGGCTTTACGACGAAGCCATACTTCATCTGAACCGGCTTCTTGCGGGGTTCGCCCTTCACCTTTACAGTTTTCTCGACAGAAGACTTGTCGGTAATGTTAGTCATCTTCTCAGTGACCAGTGGTTTGATGATAAATGCCATATTCTACTGTCTCCTTTATTTATTTAAGATTCCGTCGATAGCCTTCAGCGAGTTCTCGGTAATCACCATCACGTCTGCATTCAAAATCTTATAGGTATTGATGGCAGATGCAAGCATCACCTCAGAACGCTGCAAGTTACGAGCCGACAAATAAACGTTTTTGTTTGCCTCGGGCATTACCACGAGGAGTTTCTTGCCATCTACCTTCAGGTTCTTGGCAAGTGCTACGAATTCCTTCGTCTTCGGAGCCTCGAAGTTGAAGTCCTCAACAACTACGATGGCATTCTCCTGAGCCTTATAGGTAAGAGCTGACTTGCGGGCCAGGGTCTTCACCTTCTTGTTCAGCTTGAAGCTGTAGTCACGGGGCTTGGGACCAAACACACGGCCACCACCGCGCAGCAGCGGAGAATTGATGTCACCATGACGTGCGCCACCGCCGCCCTTCTGACGGCCGAGCTTACGTGTTGAGCCTGAAATTTCACTTCTCTCCTTCGACTTTGCCGTACCCTGACGCTGGTTGGCCAGATACTGCTTAACGTCCAGATAAATGACGTGGTCATTCGGTTCAATTCCGAAGATAGATTCGTTTAACGTCACCTTTCTTCCGGTCTCCTGACCCTTGATGTTTAATACGTTAATTTCCATTGCTTACTTCTGAATTAAAACTGTTGAACCTTTACAACCGGCCACGCTACCCTTCACCAGAAGGAGGTTATGCTCCGGTATTACCTTTAACACTTTGAGGTTCTGCGTAGTAACGCGGTCGCCACCCATGTGGCCGCCCATGCGCATTCCCTTGAACACCTTGGCGGGATAAGAACAAGCGCCGATAGAACCCGGCTTGCGAGCGCGGTCATCCTGACCGTGGGTGCTCTGACCTACACCACCGAAACCATGGCGCTTCATGACGCCCTGGAATCCCTTACCTTTCGATGTACCTACTACATCTACGAACTCCGTGTCATTGAAGAGTTCTACGGTGATGGTGTCTCCGAGGTTGTGCTCCTCGTCAAACTTGAACTCGGCCAAGTGGGCCTTAGGTGTCGTACCTGCTTTCTTGAAGATTCCCAGCATCGGCTTGGTGGTGTTCTTTTCCTTCTTCTCACCATAAGCCAGCTGAAGGGCAGCATAGCCATCCTTCTCTACTGTCTTCACCTGAGTAACAACACAAGGACCAGCTTCGATAACAGTGCACGGTACATTCTTACCGTCGGCACTGAAAACGGAAGTCATTCCGATTTTTCTTCCAATTAATCCTGGCATTTCAGTTTAAATTTAATAATAATGTGAATAATATATGTTACTTTTTAAGTGTCATCTTGCCACCGTTGCATCGTTTATACACGTAAAAACAGAATCAGCCCACTTCCCCTCTTGGAGAAACTAAACCGTTCTTTTTCAGCGTATTGATAGCTAACAGCCAGCGCAATAACTGCTTTTGCGGCTGCAAAGGTACATAATATTATTGAATCTCACCATCTATACCAGCAGCAAAATAACATTATTTAAGATTTTTTATAGCTCAAAGCGCCAATAGTCCGGGTCTTGAGCAGCCAATGCCGACCGGCGGAACTCCCCATATTGTCGCATGAACACTTAAACTTCAATTAAGAAATGCAAAAAAATTTGGTATTGTGCGCGCGAAGTTATAACTTTGTAACCCAATTTAGGAATAATACCTATTTTATCAACTAACAAAGAAATATGAAAAACGTACCTGAAATGAAAATCGGAATCGTTGCGGTCAGCCGCGACTGTTTCCCCGAGTCGCTGGCCGTAAACCGCCGCAAGGCTCTTGTTAATGCGTATGTAGAGAAGTACGGTGCTGCCGACATCTACGAGTGTCCCATCTGCATCGTCGAGAGCGAAATCCACATGTGTCAGGCCCTTGAGGACATCAAGAAGGCAGGATGCAACGCCCTCTGCGTTTATCTGGGCAACTTCGGTCCTGAGATTTCAGAGACCATGCTGGCTAAGTATTTTGACGGACCGGCCATGTTCTGCGCCGCCGCTGAGGAGACTCAGAACGACCTTATTGACGGCCGTGGCGACGCTTACTGCGGCATGCTGAATGCCAGCCACGCTCTCTCTCTGCGCAAGACTCGCGCCTACATCCCCGAGGAGCCCGTTGGCGATGCTGCCCACTGCGCTGAGCTGATTCACGAGTTCCTGCCCATCTCACGTGCCATCGTTGGCCTGCGCAACCTGAAGATTATCTCCTTCGGTCCGCGCCCCAACAACTTCCTGGCTTGTAACGCTCCCATCCGTGCACTCTATGACCTCGACGTTGAGATTGAGGAGAACTCTGAGCTCGACCTGCTGGAGTCATTCCAGAAGCACCAGGGCGACCCGCGCATCGATGACGTGGTGAAAGACATGGCTGCAGAACTGGGCCACGGCAACAAGATTCCACAGGTGCTGCCCAAGCTCGCTCAGTACGAGCTGACGCTGCTCGACTGGGTTGAGGGTCACAAGGGCTGCCGCCAGTTTGTTGCCCTGACCACCAAGTGCTGGCCAGCCTTCCAGACCATGTTCGGTTTCGTGCCTTGCTACGTTAATAGCCGACTCACAGGCCGCGGCATCCCCGTCAGCTGCGAGGTTGACATCTACGGCACGCTGTCTGAGTTCATCGGAACCTGCATCACCGAGGATGCCGTAACGCTGCTCGACATCAACAACACCGTTCCTACCGACATGTACGAGGAGAGCATCAAGGGCAAGAAGTTCCTTTGCGACGAATATACCGACAAGGAAATCTTCATGGGCTTCCACTGTGGCAATACTGCTTCCAGCAAGGTTTGCAACTGCAACATGTGCTTCCAGCGCATCATGGCCCGTGCACTGCCTGTTGAGGTAACCAACGGCACACTCGAGGGTGACATCAAGCCCGGCAAGGCCACCATCTACCGCCTGCAGTCAACGGCCGACACCAAGCTGCGTGCTTACATTGCCCAGGGTGAGGTGATTCCCGTAGCAACCCGCTCATTCGGTTCCATCGGTATCTTCGGCATCAAGAACATGAGCCGCTTCTACCGCCACGTGCTCATCGAGAAACACTACCCGCACCACTGCGCCGTCATGTTCGACCATGCCGGCAAGTACCTGTGGGAGGTTCTCAAGTACATGGGCATACCCGTTGAGGAAATCGACTACAACTTCCCGAAGGGTGACTACTACCCCACCGAGAACCCGTTTGCATAATATATAAGTAATAATACCTATTTATAATAACGCGCCACCTTCCGGGCAACCCTCCGGGAGGTGGCGTCGTCTTCCTATGTCAAGCGGGGCTGATGCGCCATTATGGAAGCGCAGCAGCGCAATCTGATTGGGGCTATAGCGCCATACCATTAGGGCCCTTGCGCCCTTATATTGCGGCACTTCCCCAATACCATTGCGGCTACCTCCCCAATACCATTGCGGCACCCTCCCCAATACCGAATAGACAAAATAATATGTAAATGTTGACAAATACTTTCGCATAATGTTTAAGTAGAGAATATGCAAATCAATGTAAACACAGCCAACCTCGATTGGCAATTCAAAAAAGCGAACAAATATCTGCCTGTGAGACTTTCCACCACCTCTTTCGACGGGTACGGAGAATGCCTTGTCATTGTAGCAAACAGAGCAGATGGCATGACAACTGACATTACAGAGAATGACAACTCAGAAGTCTTTATCACACTTATGGATAGGCATCTTTATAAAGATATAAAGTCGAGGGTGCTGAATATGGACTATTGGTCACCTCAGAATCATTACAACACGTGCGATGGTCTTGCCGACGGTAGGCATAGAAAAATTCATTTGGATGGAATGGTATTCTAAACAAACTTGTTAATGTCCAAACTCTTTAATAGCAAAGCGGGAACCCGCGCCGACATCCTCGGCCTCGGGTTCCCGCTCTTTGTTTCTCCACATTTGCTAAATCTCACACCACCACCCCCGTGCGCATTACGTCATCGTAGAGGGGCGACCAACGGTCTTCAGCCATGAGAACCGGCTCAATAAGGAAACTGACATCGCGGACGTCGCGCCACAAGCCCTTCGACATCTCGAACTTGCGGTCGCCGTAGGTGGGTACAATGACAGCCACGTCAATGTCACTGTCGGGATTGGCATAGCCCTTGCTGTAGGAACCGAACATCATTACTTTCGGCTCAACAGCAAATCGGGGACTGATGACCTCCTTGTATCGGCGAACGAGGGCGAGAGCCTCTTCGCGGGTCAAAGTTTGTCTTTTATCCATTGCTACAGTTGTTTGGTTTCATCAATCATCTGTCGGCAGAACTCGTCTGTAAGCGAGCGGGAGAGGGCCTCCTTATCTTCGGGATAACGGGCCTCAATATTATAATTGGTAATGAGGTCGAGGAAGTCGCGACGGTCGCCCAGTCTGATACATTGCCTCGGCAGTGTCGATATCGTAGTCGGCTATGTCGAGCCAGTATGTCACTTTGTCTGTAGCCATGTTGCAGTCATATTTGATGAATTATGGGGCAAAGGTACTAAAAGATTTTGAATTATAAGTGTGTTTAGAAGAAAAAGTGATGAAATATCATGGAAGAGCAGAAAGAGAGCGGGAACCCGCGCCGACATCCTCGGCCTCGGCCTCCCGCTCTTTGTTTCTCTCCTCGGCATATTATAGTGTGGCTTGTAACTCACTAATATCCTTTACGTTGCAAAAGTACGAAAAAGTGAGCATAGTACAAAATAAAACCTCAAGTTTTTGTTCTGACTTTTTCACCCTACCCTTTTCCCAAGGCCTTAAACATTTCAGAAGCTGAACGCTATGACGTAACGCATGCCCCACTTGGGACTGGTGGACAGGTCGTTATAACTGAGGCGGCGGACATACTCCACGTGGAAGAACTTGAAGATGTTGTGCACGCCGATCACCAGTTCTGAATAGGGCCGGTCGGGGTCCATCACGTGGCAGCCCTCAGGGAAATACATCAGCCGGCTGCTGCCCCTGTTCTGGTCGAGATAGGGGTTGTTCTTGTCAGTAAGCGTACCCCAAAGCATGCGGAAGCCGATGTACTCGCGCCAGTGCAGCTTCTTGATGAGCGGAATGCGGTTGAACAGTTTTCCATTCAGGTCCCACGATACCATGAACGAGGCGAAACGGTCGTTGAGGAACTCCATGGTGTTGATGAGGTTAAAGGTCTCGGGGGCTATGATGTACGACTGGTTGGCTGCAGGATGAATGAGCAGCGGATAGGGCACCTTGTTCCACTGAATGCCTGTCTTCAGGTCAATGTCGAGTTTTCCCCAGCTGCTCAGCCAGAAGCGCTTGTAGATGTGGGCCTCGGTGTAGTTATAGTTGTACTGACCGCCCAGGACACCGTTGAACCCCATGGTGTGGGAGATGCTGAACACCGGGGCATCGAGGTTGATGACACGCCGGCGCAGCTTATTGTTGATGTAAGTCTCACCGGGCGCATAGCGCAGGCGGGCACTGACCTCGGTGGTATGCATAAATTCGCCATTACCCGTGCGGCGGAACTCTACGGGCGCAGGCTGGTCGAGCGTGCGGAAGGTCATTTGTCCGCAGGCCTCATTCTCCTCACGCTTTCCGCTGACGGTAGCCTTCAAGCCCCAGTCGGTCTCATACTCGAAGGTGACCTGCTGGCGGTTGTAGAACATCATCTTGTCGGTCTTGGCCCACTTCAGTGCTACCATGAAGTTATCCTTGTCGGTGTCCATGAAGCGGTCGCCGGGCGAACACACGTCCTTGCTGATCTGAATGGTCATGGTGCGGCGCGGGAACTCGTGGGGCATGTACTTCTTGGCATTCAGCGAATAGGTCAACTCGGCCATGTAGTAGTCCTTACGGCTGCCCCAGCCGTGACCGTAGTAGCCCGAAAGGAAGAAGTGCTTGTTCAGGTTAGCCGTAGTCTTCAGGCTCAGTCGCGAGCGCCACCCGTCAACATAGTTGTGCGAAAGGATGGTGTTTACCGGACAGATGTCAACGTAGTTTGGCGTGCTCGTCTCAACGGAGTTCTCGAAGAGGGCCTTCAGGACGAAGATGACGTACTTCATGCCCTTGACGTTCTCGATGCGGTGAACGAACTTGTCCATGGAGCTCTCGCTCTTGGTGAGCTCCACCTGACGGTACTGCTGCCAGAACTCTTCGTCGCGCATTTGTGCATCAGCCTCTGTCACCTCTTTGGTCATGCCATTGAAGAGTTTCTTCGGCAACGGGTCGAAGCTATAGTCCGTCAGACAGGTGGTACGCGTAACGGTGGCACTTCGCATGAAGCTCACCAGGCTGAGGTCGGTGGTCATGTCGTCCTTTGACAGCACCCACTGTCCGTCGGGCAGCTGGGCGTACTCCTGCAATATCTTGACGTTCTCCACGAAGTTGACATTGCTCTGCCGGGGAATGGTCATCACGCAGCGGCGCACATGGAGTGAGGAGTCCTTCAGTATGTACAAGTCACCACGAAACCCCATGTCCTGCTGGTTGTTTGGCAGGAACTGCAAGTGGATGCAGGAGTCGCGCTCTATTTTCAGCGTGTCTTCAATGTAGTAGCGATAGAAGTTGATGCCCTCGTTGCTGATGGGCGATATGAACGGATATTGCAACAGCCGGATATGGTCCTGGTAGAGGTCTATGTCGGTAAAGACATCCTTGACAACGGTATTGATGATGTCGCCCGTCTGAAACAAGTCGTTGACGCCCTTCGAAGTCTGTCCCATGATGATGGTCTTCTCCGAACGGGGGTCGCGGCGATAGATCTTCTTCGAGACGGTCTCATCCACGCTGACGGGCAGAATCATCTTACCCGTAGCGGGGCTGACCTCCACCTGCTCCACCAGCCAGGGGTGGCGCTTGAACGGCCCCGTCTCCAACTGCTCTGGCTTCAGGTCGTTGAGCGAGAGGGTTATCTTCTCGTACTTATTATACTGATAGTAGTCGTTGAGCGTCAGGTCTGTCTTCTTTTTAGCTGCCACCACACGACGCATCAGTTCCACGGCGGGATTATTCTTACGACTGTACCGCTGACGCTTGGCCTTGACGGTCACCTCGCCCAGTTCCTGCTTGTCGGGCGTCAGTTTGATGTTCAGCCGTGACTTTGTCTTTGATGTCACGGCCACAAGGCGCGACTTATAGCCCACCGCACTGAAGGTGATGTTCCAACCCTCATGGCGGTCAATGGTGTAATGTCCATTGACGTCAGAGATTACGGCCACGTGGTGTCCCTGATAGACCACACTGGCCATAGGTATGCTGTCGCCCGTCTCAGCATCAGTGACCACGCCCTGTATCTTCTGGGCGTGCATCACAATTGCTGAGAGCAGACAAAGGAAGGCAAAAAAACTGCGCTTTATTGTCATTGAATCTTGTAATCAGTGTAGTCACCTTTACGCCCATTCATGCGTAGCTGGCGAATGGCTGACGTTTTTGCGTCTATCACGAGGACAAACGATGTGAACATTTGCCTTTTCTTCTTTTGCGGTGTAATGGTTATCGTCATCTGCCCGTTCTTAGTGCTGACAGTCAGGTCTTCGCCAGTAGGAATGGGCTGATTATTGATGACGGCCTTCATCACGGTGTGGAAGGTAGCAAACTGCGCATTCTTACGACTGTCAGTCACATGTTTCTTGCCGCCCATGGTCATGGTGAACTTGGTGCCCTCCATGATGAGCTGTTCGCGGCCTCCGTCGGTTGAGATACAGATGTAGTCTGGCTTACGCACGGTCATGGTGCCCGTTGTCACGGCATCCTGAGTGACTGCCGCACGATGTTGTGTACGCGTAACGGTCTGCGCACTTAAAGGTAAAAAGGTAAAAAGGCAAAAAGGTATAATCACCCATACCCACTTTCTTGCTGATAACAAATTCTTCGTTTTCATACGCTTCATTTTTTTATTATTCAAGTTCCAGAGTCGCGCTACTTCTTGTTGTTCTGGAGTTCAGGAGTTCGGGAGTTCGGGAGTTCAGACATTAGTTCTGCGCTCTCCTTTTCCTGTGGATTATCAGGGTAAGAGTATTGTCTGAACTCCTGAACTCCTGAACTCCCATAACTTGTGAAAGTTAATTGATTTAAGTATATAGTCCTCCGTTGATGGAGATCACATTACCTGTAATATAGCCGGCCTGTGGCGACACGAGGAAGGCAACGGCATCGGCCACTTCCTCGGGCGTGCCGAAACGTCCCATGGGTATCTGCTTCTTTAGCGTGGCCTCGTCGAGACCTTCGGTCATGTCAGTACGAATGAAACCCGGGGCAACGGCATTCACCGTGATGTTACGTCGTGCTACCTCCTGTGCCAGAGCCTTCGTGGCAGCAATAATGCCGCCTTTGGCTGCCGAGTAGTTGGTCTGTCCGGGCAGCCCCTTCAGTCCGCTGACACTGGCCATGTTGACAATACGCCCGAACTTGTGGAGCTGCATGGCTGGCAGGAGCGGCTGGGTGACATGGTAAAAACCTGACAAGGTGATGTCGAGCACACGGTGCCAGTCATCTTCCGGCATCAGGGCAAGCACGCTGTCCCGACGAATACCGGCATTATTGACTACTACTGATATGTATTCGCCGTCATGGCTGCTCTGCCACTCGGCCAGTGCTGCACGTGTCTGCTCGCCGTCACTGACGTCGAAACGGAGTAATTCTCCCTGTCCGTCGCAAAGCTCCAGCGTCTTTTGTGCCTCCACTTCATTACTGGCATAGTTAATTAACACACGGTAGCCCTCGTGGGCCAGTCGTACTGCGATGGCTCTGCCGATACCTCGGCTACTGCCTGTTATTAATGCATAACCCATTTTAATTTGACAATTTTACTATTTGACTATTTTACTAACAGCTTCAAGCGTTTGGAATGCTGTCTTGGTCACCCCCTCTATGCCGTGCAGTACCAGGCTCTGCCCTGTTAAGAACAGGTTGGGCAGTGGCGTCTTGGGCGACAACAGGGTCATCAGCGGGTTACGACAGTCTTTCCTCACGCCAAAGGCGGAGCCGCAGGGTGACTGCGTGTAGTCACGCCAAGTCAGCGGTGTGCTGATATATCGCTTCTCCACCATGTCTTGCAAACCGGGAATGACACGTTCTGCCAGCCGTATGCACTCGTCGGCCAGGCGCTCCTTCTGTAGCTCATAGATTTGTCCGCGGCGACCTACGACGGTATCTTCCCATGGCTTGCATAAAGCCCACGGCATAGGTGTCATCAGGTCTATCTGCCGTACAAACGCGGAGCCGTCCTCGGGCACTCTGGCGCTGACCATTACGCCTCCTATTCCCCCCACATCCTCATGGAATGTCCACACGTTGGCTTTCTTATAGACATACTTGTTATGGTTAAAATAAGGCAGGGTGTCCTGCTTGAGCACCAACGAGGCAGTAAACATGCCGAAGGTGTTCTCTAAAGCGTTCATGCGCCGACGGAACATGCCCTTCAGGACGCTGGTGTCCTTCAGCCAGCTGAACGTCAGCTGGGGGTGCACATCGCTAATGAAGATGCGGCCCTCAAAAATCCTGCCGTTGGGGCATCGGGCTGCCACAATCCTGCCGTCCCGCTCCTTCAGCTCCTTCACCTCAGCCTGACAGCATACCTCTCCGCCAGCCGCCTTGATGTCTTTTATCAGCGAGTTGACAATCAGGTTACCACTCCCCTTCAGTCGCCAACTGCTCTCAATGTAGCTGCTCAACCCGTGGGCAAAAGTAAAGAGCGGCAAGGACTCACGCCGCAGCTCCATCCTCATGGCCCCGGCTGACACGACATTGATGAGCAGGGGGTCGTGGAAGAGCGATGCCAGGTAGTCGTAAGCATTAACCTGGCAGCTCTCCTCCATGGAGGGCAGATGACGCAGCATCGACACAAACTGCCTCAGCGCCTCGCGCTCCTGCGGGAAATAGCCGCCTAATGTCTCGGCAAAGCGGTCGAAGCCTTCTGCCAGCAGAAAGGTCTGTCTGCCTATCGTTACCTGGTCGAAGCCGTCGGCGTCAAGCCGCTGAAAGGGCAGCTGCAGCAGCCCCAGCGTTTCAAAGGCCTCGTGTAACGACTGCCCCTCAGCCAATCCCCCCACATAGTGCAGACCAGTGTCGAAGTCCAGTCCGCCGCGACGGTAGCTCTGCAGGCAGCCGCCAGGCATGGCCTGTCGTTCCAGCACCACCACCTTGCGTCCGCTCTGCGCCAACTGACGGGCACAGATGAGTCCGCCAAGACCACTGCCTATAATCACTACATCATGCATCGCTGTTACTTGTGCTTTTTCGATTGACGATTAATCAGTTTCCACACGGCAGGCTGAAGAACATAAGAGAGGACAACGGCTGAGAGCAGGCCAACGAGCGTGGAGAACCCGACGCTGCGAATGGCGGGATGCTGAGCCAGTAGCATACTGCTGACGGTAACGATGAGGATGATGGCCGAGAGCAGGACTGCCGTCTTGTGGTAGCCAAGGGCAGCCTTGTCGGTACTCAGAAGCCCATGCATCACAAAGATGCTGTAATCGACACCGATACCGAAAATAAAGGTGGAGATGATGATGCTGATAAGATTGAACTGCACTCCAAACAAGTTCATCACACCCAGCACGATGAGCCAGCTGAGCAGGATGGGGGCAAAGCCTAACAAGGAGTGGAGCCAGTTGAACCGGAACGAAAGGAGCAACACCACGAAGACGAATGCCATGGAGAGCCATTGCAGCGTGTCGAAGTCGCGGCTCATCTGCAGCAGTGTGTCGGTCGTATAATAATAGGTGTCGAGCACCAACAGGTTCGGGTCACTGCTGACGGCATCGCAAATGCGGATATAGTCACTGTCGCCACTGCGTACCGAGTCATTCTGACAGCGCACCGAGGTAAACACGAGGTAGTCGCCACCGTATGACTGTTCGGTCAGCGTTGACAGGTAACCCTCGGGAATAAGGCCGGCCTTATAGAGCGAATCGGGCTGATAGTCGGCAGTAGCAGCCTCAAAGAAGGTGTCGAAAGCTTCCGGGCGCAGGCCAGCCTGCGGTGCCGTCTCGCTGATGAGCCTTCTGACGGTGGCCAGACGCTCCGCATTCCAGTACCGGTGCCAGGCGTCTATGCGCTGTTGCTGCGTGTGCTGCGGCACCAGCAGCTGATTGGTATGCGTGTAGCTCTTCACCAGTCCGAGGCGTTGCAGCGAGTCGAGCTTGCGGTCGAGCAGGGCGAAGTGGTCAATGGCCTCTTCCATCGTGCGCCCTTGGCTGGCAAAGTATTTGGTCTTATCGCCTGTGTAGGTCTTTTCACGGAGCAGGTTCTCTGAGTATTCCGTGATTTCTGCTTCATAGCCTAAGTTATGCATGTCGGCATCGAAATGGGTGCCGCCCATGATGTAGGCACCGATGCTAACGACTGCCACTAATAATATGACCATCAGCAAGGGACGCTTCTGGTCGAAGGGACAGGCATTGATACGCTCAATGAAAGCCGGGAAAGAACGTTTGGCCGAAGACGTCAGCATCTGCGGCACATAGGTCAGCGAGAACAGCGTAGTGCCAAGAATGGCAAAGCCGGCAAAGAGGCCGAAGTCGCGCAGCAGGTCGGTATTGACGAACAGCAGTCCGGCAAAGGAGCCGATGGTGGTGATGCAGCCCAGCAGGACGGGTTTCACCTGGTCGCGCAACAGCTGGCTGGTGTCGCTGACGTACTGGTGGTGGGTCAGCACATGGAGCACATAGCTCATGGCCACTCCCAGCACAACGCCGCCTATGCCTAATGCCAACAGCGAGAACTCGCCCTTGAGCCAATACATCATGGCCAGGCCGAACAAAGTGCCGAAGGCAACGGGAATCAGCAGCAAGGGTATGGTGTCCCAACGACGGAAGCAGACGACCAGGAATACCAACACCAGCAGCAGTGCGCCTGCTATGGTGGTCGTCAGGTCGTGCTTAATCTGCGAGGAGTTGTAGAATCCGCTGGCTGGTGTGCCGTGATAGCTGATGCGCACTTCCGGATGGGTCTGGGCGAAACGTTCTATCTGCTCGTTCATCAGCTGGAACATCGCCGAACCCTGCCCCGTGTTGGTTGACGAATAGCGCGGTGTGATGAACGCTATACATACCGTGGAGTCGGGAACGAAGAAATGGCCGTCTATGGTCTGATAGCTGCCTGCACTCATCAGCGGTTTCAGCTGCTCAGCCAGCACGCTGCGCATGCCCATCGGGTCCATCGCTATCAGATCGGGGAACATCTCGCCGAACTCACCGCTCAGGTCCTCACGGTTCTGCTGCATCTGCCGGACAAAGTGCTCACGGGTAAGCAGCGAGTCGAAACGCGCGTAGGCCGTTGTGTCAATGTAGGCTGGCAGGTGCTCCGTCATGTAGTCCACAGCATCAGGCAGCAGTTCTTCATCCAGATGGTAGAAAATGTCGCCAATGCTCTGGCTCACCGAGTCGTTTTGCTGTAGCGTTTCGACAAACTCATCACACGTCGCAATCAGTTCTTCCGTGTCTTTACCCTCAAACAGCAGAAAGACCTTGTCCTTAATCTTCAGGTCGGCAAAGGCCAGCTTCGTCGTGCCGTCCTCGTTCTTCGACGACGGCATCAGCTTGTTGATGTCTTCCTCTAAATGCAACTGGAAGGCAAAGTAGCCGAAGAACACAAAGAGGCATGCCATCGACAGCCAACAGACGGCCCGATGTTGACGGAAATACTGGGCAAGACGAATAAAGAAGTTGGTCATTGAATGAATATTTTCAGGTTCACCTCAGCTATTGGCTCGTCGCCGACAAGCGACTGCCCCGTAGCCAGCGTAACATTACCAAACGTCATGTTGAAAGTGACGGTGGTTGACAGGCTCTCCCCCAGCCGCGGACGACGGTGGCAGACAAAGTGCTTCACCTCGCCAATGATGCCGACGGGTGCTGCCGACGACTGCTCTGACAAGGCCTTGAAGCCTGCCAGGGCAGAGCATGACTGCGCTATGTGCTCAATGATTCCCGTCTCTGCCATGGTGTCGTCAGGTAGCATGAAGTAGTTGTCCTTACGAACGACCAGTGTGGTGGCAGCACTGTTGCTGCCACACTCCTCAAACGCATCCACCATCATAAACGGATAACGCTGAGGTATCAGCCGTTTGATGTCGTCACCGCTATAGGTCATGCGGCCTGATGCTCCTCAATGTAGTCGTACAGGTTGGCGAAGGTCTGAATCTTCTTCAGGTCCTCTACGGGAATGGTGATTTTGTAGTTGAACTGCACCAGTGCGATGAGGTCAACCAGGTTAATACTGTCGAGATTCAGCGTTTCCTTCAGGTTAGCATCGGGTGCGAATTCGCTTTCTTCGATTTCAAACTCCTCAGCCAGCAGGCTGTTTACTTGTGTAATGATTTCTTCTCTTGTCATGACTTTATTCTTAATATTTAACCTTAAAGTTTAATCTTTTATGTTCTTAACGATCAGCGTTGAATTGGTGCCGCCGAAGCCGAACGAATTACTCAGGAACATGTCAAAGTGCTCCTGCCGCGTTTCGGGCACGACGTTGATGCACTGTGTCACCTCGTCGGGGTTCTCGAAGTTCAGCGAACCGCCAATGAAGTCGTTCTTCATCATCAGCAGGGAATAGATGATTTCCGACGCACCGGCCATCCACATCTCATGACCCGTCAGACTCTTCGTCGAGGTGACGGGCACGCGGTAGTCGCCAAACACCTGGGCAATGGCCTCTGCCTCACGGCTGTCACCGATGGGTGTCGAGGTGGCATGGGCATTCACGTAGCCTATTTCACGCGGTGAGACACCGGCACTCTCCAGACAACGCAACAGCGAGCGGGCCGGACCCTCCACGTTGGGCGTAGAGATATGGTCACCATTGCCGGAGAATCCCCAGCCCAGGATCTCGGCCAGGATAGGAGCACCACGCTTCACGGCGTGCTCATAGCTCTCAATGATGAGCGTGGCAGCACCACCGCTGGGCACCAGTCCGTCGCGGTCACGGTCGAAGGGACGGCTGGCCTTGGTGGGGTCGTCAATGCGGGTGGAGAAGGTCTGCAAGGCATCAAAGGAGGCGATGCCATACATGTTGTTCTCCTCGGCACCGCCACAGACGATGCAGTCCTGCAGGCCGTTCTTGATGAGCAGGAAGCCCAGTCCCAACGACTGCGACCCGCTGGCACAGGCTGCCGAGGCCGTCAGGTTGATGCCTTTCAGGTGAAACAGCGTGGCCAGGTTCATCGTCACCGTCGAATTCATCGACTGGAATATGGCACCCGAGCCACAGGCGGCCGTTGAACCGGCCTGACGGAACTTGTCCATTGCCACCATGGTCGATTCGGCCACCGAGTCGTTACCGTAGATGACACCCACCTCGTGGCTGTCAATATAGTCCTGTGTCAGCCGGGCCTGCTCTAAAGCCTGCACGGTAGCCATGTAGGCATACTGCGCCTCCTCGGGCATCATCTGGCGAACATTACGACTCAACACTTTCTTCAACTCCGGGTGCGGCACATTACCACAAATAGGCGAACGGAAACCCGCGTCCTTGCGCTCCTGGCTGAACACGATGCCGCTGCGCCCTTCATACAAGGACTGGCGCACCTCGTCGAGCGTCGTACCAATGCACGACCAAATGCCCATTCCTGTTATTACTACTCTCCTCATGATTATTTACTGTTTATTCTATTTTATTGTTTTTGTCTAATGTCTAATTCTAAGGTCAAAGGTCTAAAGTCTAAGGCCTAAGGCTTTTTGGGGGGTCCCTTTGACCTTCACCCTTTGACGCTCAACCCTCAACTCTCAACTCTCAACTCTCAACCCTCAACTCTCAACTCTCAACCCTCAACCCTCAACTCTCAACCTCTTTCTTATAGCATCTGCGGCGTTTCACGTACTCGGGCTTCAGCGGTTTCCACTGCGACAGCTCACGGACGTTGTCTTCCAGCTGCGGCCCTGTCTCGGCCCACCGGAACCCATATTTATTATATATAGGTATCAGGTCGTCGAAGAACAGCGCATTCACGCCCATGCCCTGATAGTCGGGATGCACGGCAATGAGCAGCATCTCGGCACTTTCCTCCCGTTTCCATCTCAGGGCTCTCAGCAGGTGCCACCAGCCCGTCGGCCAAAGCCGTCCGTTGGCTTTCTGCATGGCCCGCGACAGGCACCCCATCGTGATAGCCACGCCAACCACCTCCTCCTTGTCGTTCACCACAACAGGAATCAGCTGCTTGTCTATCAGGCGGAGATACCTTTCCATAAAGTTGTCCACCTGTTTCTCCGACAACGACGAGAAGCCGAAGATGGGCTTGTAAGCCTCGTTCAGCAGGTTAAATGCCTTCTTGCCATAGCCGCGCTGCCAGATGTCTTCATTCGTCAGCTTAATGACCTTCAGGCCCATTTGCTCACGCACATACTGCGCCGTCCGGGCATACCGGGCCGGCACCTCCTGGGGTATCTCGATGCGTATCTGCAGCCAGTCCACCTCTTTCTTAAAGCCCAACGCCTCCATGTGGCGGGGGTAGTACTCGGGGTTATAGATGGTGTTCATCGTCCCCGTCAGATGGAAATCCTCTACAAGCATTCCTTCCTTGTCAAAGTCGGTAATGCCCAAGGGCCCTTCTATCGTGTCCATGCCAAACGACTTTCCCCACTCGGCGACGGCATCCAACAAGGCTGACGACACTTCGGCATCGTCAATGAACTCCAGCAGCGAGAAACGTACGTTACGCGTCTTCCAGCGGTCGTTGGCCTTGCGGTTGATGATGCCCACAACGCGCCCTACGGGCACCGAAGAGGACGCGCCATCCCCCACCCTATAGGCTACGAAAGACTGTAAGTCGGAAAACTCGAAGGCCGGATTCTTCCTTGGATTGAACAAGTTGCGAATGTCACTTTCCAAGTCTGGCACGTATTGCGCACAATCCTTGTATATAGAATAAGGCAGATGAACAAAGTCGTTCATTTTTTCCTTACTATCGACTTTCACAACGTCTATTTTTGCCATACCCATGTCAAGAATCATCAATTGTCAATAACCACTTTATACTTAGTCCGATACTCTAACGGTGTCAGACCTGCCTGTTCACGGAAATACTGTCCGAAGAACGACGAATTGGGGAATCCCTGCCGGCTGGAGATTTCCTTTACCGTCAGGTCGGTGTTACGCAGCAGGGCATAGCAGTCTTCCATGACGCCATCCACTATCCAGCGCATAGGCGACTTGCCGCTGACGTTACGGCAGACGGTGGAGAGATATTTCGGGGTGATGCAAAGCTGGTCGGCATAGTAAACCACCTTCCGGCGCTTCTGCTGCTGATGCTGCAGCAATTCAAGAAACTGGTTGAACAGCTGCCTCTCCCTGTCGGACGGCGCGTCGCTGCCTGCACTGACGGCCGTGACGTCATGCCGTAACAGCTCCTCACAAATTATCAGCAGTAACATTCGCAGGGACGTCAGCACAAACTCACGGAACAAAACCGGTTTCTCACCCTTGAAGATGCTATGCGTATGGCTTTGCAGTGCTTCCGACCACCGCCGCGTGTCTATCACGTATGTCTCATGCAGATACATGCCGCGGTTCCAAATGTCAATCTGAGGGCCCAATACCGACTTCAGCACACGGTCGCTGACGAGCAGCGCTTCTGCATCGACATCGGTACTGACCATCATCGGATGCAACAGTTTCTGAGCAGGCACCAGCAGCATCTGTCCTGCCGACACCTTCACCTGCTGACTGCCGCCCAGTTCAAGCAGCACCCTTCCCCGGCGACAATGAATAATGGCATTATAATCCATCTTGACCGGCGAGACTGTTGAAAGCTTTTCCACCTCGTTCAAGCTGTCAAGAAACATTACCTCGTCTTCTATGACAAAGGTTGGGGCCTGCCCGCCCAATAGTGCTATTGCATCTGCCATGTATGGTCGTGTTTGTAATTTGCGTGCAAAATTAAACATTTCCCGCCAAAACCAAACGTCGGTTTTTTCGCTGAGAGTGTCCTATACCGCTCTTCTTTCTCAAAATTAACAATTTCAATGAAGAATGGAACAGTATAGCGGTTCTGAGCAGAAACAAAAAGAGGGGATGCCACGTGGGCTACCCCCTTTTCTGTTATGCTATAGCTTATGAATAATCTACAAACTATACCTTGATCTCAACCTCTACACCACTGGGGAGTTCAAGCTTCATCAGGGCGTCAACGGTCTTGGCCGTCGAGCTGTAGATGTCTATCAGACGCTTGTAGTCTGACAGCTGGAACTGCTCACGAGCCTTCTTGTTGACGAAGGTTGAGCGGTTTACGGTGTAAATACGCTTGTGGGTGGGAAGGGGAATCGGTCCGCTAATGATAGCACCTATGGCCTTCACAGCCTTCACAATCTTCTTTGCTGACTTGTCAACCAACTTGTTCATAGCTGTGGGGACAGATACCTGAGTCATAGCAGCCGTCATACCCAAGTACCTGTCCCAGCGACTATTCTTCTTACTGCAGTTCGTACCAAGTGTCCTCTTCCTGCGTAGCACCTTGGCTGCCTGACAGCGTAGCTGGTTCTTTGCTTCCGGCCAGAATATGGTGATGCTGCTGCAACTGAACCACCTTCACGGTTGGCTTCTGATAATCCTTCTTAATCATAATTCGTTTAATTAGTGGAATTCGTGGTTTTATTTGATGATTACCTTCTTTCCGTTATTCACGTAGATGCCCTTCACGGTAGGCTTGCCCTCGATGCGGCGACCGTCCAGAGAGTACCAGGCATCCTTGTCGAAAGTCACCTCGCCCGTCTTCGTCTGCAAGTTGCCGATGGCCGTCACCTCGCCGTCGGCTCCAATCAGGCGCACCTTGATGGTCTCAGGCAGTTCCTCGTCAGCAGCTCGGGTCATGCCGCGGGCTCCGGCGTAGTTCGCTGAGCCACTCTTATACTTCAGGTAGCATCGCATGGGCTTGATGCGAACGTATGCGCCCACCTTCACGAACTCGCCCTGACTGATGCCCTGCTCTTCCACTGCCTGAGCCGAGAAGCCATAGATGCCCGTCGGAGCCTCCGTCCATGAAATGGTCTCATAGGTTCCCAAGTAAGTCCAGTCGCCGCTCGTGGTCAAGCCTGCCGTGATGCTGGCAGGAAGCGTATACGTGCCGCTGAAATCGACGTCGCCCGTTGTCGACGGTGTGAACAGGTACGGTGTGTTAGCCACCAGATTGTCGCCCGTGTATTCCGTCATCGTGGCAATATACTCACCGCTTTCGTTCTTCGAGATGCCCGTAAACGTATAGAACGTGCCGACGCTCCCCTTTGCAAATGCGAACGGCAGGCACACCGTTGAGGACTTAGCCTCGGTGAACGAGCGCGAATAGGTCACCGTACATGTCCTCCCAGCATAAGCCTCCAATGCCGAGAGGTCATCGCTATTATCCGCAAGCTCCACTAAAGGGGGCACAAGTGTCGCAGTAAGATTGAGACCATATTTTGTATTATAGTAATCTGACACTAATCTGAGTGTCATGCTCCTTCCTGAGCTGGTGATTGTACCGACATCAACTTGCCCTGTAATCTGCCTTATTTTCGTCTCTTCGCTGGCACCGTCTCCGTCATATATATAAAAACAGTCAGCGTAATTACCATCATGAATATATACATTGCCCGTCAGCTGCAGGACACAACCTTCTGGGGCGGTCAATATTAGTATTCCTTCACCGTTGATGCTATAACTCTTATTGGGACCACCGTCGTCATAGACCTTGAACGAGCGGATGGTTGACGGGATGGCGATACTGCTTGTCCCTCTATGCGGCATGTTGATAGATATTTTGTTTGCTTCTGTCAGCGGATTTATAAACGTTGGTGTCACGGTGACGTCGGAGCCGGGCATCGTGAATGTAGCCTGGTTGGCATCGTAGTAGTCATACCAATGGCCGCCCGTGACGCCGACCCAATTATCCATGTTACCTGTAATGCTGATGCTGTTGACAATACAGCCATCTGGCGGTGTCGCCGTCAGGGTGACGACCGTATTTATATCAGCTGAGGCTGGCGATGCCGCCACACTGCCGCCCGTAGCGGGATTGTTGACGTTTACCGCATAGACAGAACTGGCTTTTATAAGTGTCGCTGTAAGGTTGAGGCCTTCCTCAATACCCGTGAAATTGATTGTCAGGCTTCGTCCTGTACTTGTAAATGTGCCGATGTTGACTTTTTCAAAACCAGAGCCCTTTTCGTACAGCAGTGTGGCACTGGTAGAACTGCCGTCATAGACTTTAAAGTTGTCTTCAAAATAAGCGTTATATGTATTAACATAACCAGTCAGTTGCAGTTGGTAGCCTTCCGGGGCGTTCAGCACGAGGTAACTGTCGCCACACATGGAGTCACCCGTTTTTCCTTGGTCATCATAAATCTTTATCGTGCTAGCCGATGCTTTCTCTAATTCCTGTACATTGTCTGCTGTCAGCGTCAATGTTTTGGTACCCGTTTTTAGCAGGTTGACAAAGTAATAACCCGCTTGACCGTATTCGAAATCCTTGTCGTCAGTCAGCCCCGTTATGCGCGTGATGAAATAGTATTTGTTTCCGTCAGCGGCAGTAACCTCTGTCGTCGGGGCACCTTCGGGAACATTCTCGCTGGTATAGACCCGCGTTCCCTGTTGGCTGGTGTTCACATGAAACGTAAAGTAGCTATTTGTGGGGGTTACCGATTGATTAAAACCGTCCCATGTGGTAAATGGTCCGCTGTAACCGTAGGTTTCATCCAAGCCAACAACGAAACTTTGTGGATTAAACAGGCAGTTGTCTATCTTGGTTTCTGACCTGTTACCTCCGACAAATCCTCCACAGCCAAAAGCATTGGGCGCATTGAAGCTCCCATCAAAATAACTGTCTTTAATATTTGGGGAACCACCTGCGACAAATCCTCCATAACCGGCACCGCCTGTAAACGATGATGTCAATGCAATGCTTGATCTGCAATTAATGATGCTTCCAGATGATGAACTATAGCCTACAAAACCACCGACACTACCATGCGTGGCATTGATGGTGCCTGTAACGTGGAGGTTCTTGATGGTAGCGTTTTCTATATATTGGAAAGGAGCGGTATAATGATTTTTGGTAGTTACATAATGAATGGTCAACGTATGGTTCTGACCATCGAAAGTACCCTGATAGGGGCATTCCGATGAAGGATCACCATTGTAAAAACCAATCATCGTCTGGTCGTTGCCAAGGTCGATGTCATCTGTCATTTTGGCATTGGCAGTATTGTTTGCCTGCACTAAGACAGAGAATAGACGCCAGTGTGCTAACGTGCTCAGTTCGTAGTAGTCGCCTGTTTTTGCCAAAGTACCATCTGTGGTAGTTACGGTAGTCACATTCGTGCAGCCTGTGAAAGCGAACGTTTCTATCTTTGTCAACGTGGCAGGAATGGTGAGCTCTGTCAGACCCGTGCAGCCTTGGAACGCATAGTTCTTAATCGTTGTCACGCCCTCGCCAAAGGTAACTGTCTGAAGGCTCGTTTTGTCCTTAAAGATGTTTTCAGGAACCGTAGCACTGTTCCATGTAACAGTATTTAAGTTGTTGCATATATAAAAAGCATCAGACGCAACAGAAGTTACGGTCGAAGGAATGGTAATTTCCTCAAGGCCTTCACTATAGTTCTTAAATGCCCTGCTCTCAATCGTTGTGACCGAAGCAGGAATTACGACGGTTTTCAACATCGGGCAGTCGCAGAGTGCATTTTGGGCGAGAGTAGTTAACTTGTTTGACAATGTTACAGAGGCAAGCTTTGCATTAACCGCCAACGCGTATTGGCCAATGGTGGTAACGGTGTTGGGCATAACAAACGCTGTCAGTTCGGCACAGCCGCGGAAGGCACTCTCGCCAAGCGTCATCAGCGCACATTCGTCATCGGGAGCAAAGGTGACACTCGTCATGGATGTTGTCCTACGAAAAGCGTCTGTGCCGATGGTCTTCACATTCTTGCCGATGGTCAGCGTTGTGAAGTTGGTCTTATCAATAAAAGCAGAAGCACCAACGGCCACGACGGGCTTACCGTCAATCACGTCGGGAATGACCAGCGCATAGTTAGCGCCAGGCGTAAAATCGTCGGCAAAACCTGTTATGGTCACTTCGTCATCCGCCACCGTATATTTGAGGTGTATGTCGTTATCCACCTCGTCTGCCCACGCCCCCGTGCAGCAGCAGAGCAGGGTCAGCATTGAAATAATAATTCTTTTCTTCTTCATACGTTTATTGATGCTTTATTATTTTGTGTCGTGCAAATATAGGTAATACCACCGAAAAGGGACTGCCAAATACGGAAAATCGACTGCCATAACGCTTTTTGGCAGTCGATTTGCGGGATAAAAGACTTTTTTCATTCACTCTTTGGGGCAAGATTCATTCACCCGTTTGGCCAAACCGCCCCAGCCATTCGGTAGTGGTCATGCCAGTAACATCCTTGAAGATGCGGAAGAAGGAACGCTCGCTGGTGAAGCCTGCCTGAGTGTATGCTTCGAAGACTTTCATATCGGGATGTTGGCGCAGAATCTGCTGCACGTAGCCGACACGATATTCATTGACGAACTGCGTAAAGGTCATACCACGCTTGTCTTTGATACAGTCGGTGACATAGCGGCTATTAGTACCCAGCACTTTTGCCACGTCAGCAACCTTAAGCTCGCTGTTTCGGAAAAGCTGCCGCTCGTCCATCAGCTGACAGATGCGCTCCAGCAATTCTTCATTCCCATTGTCGGTGATAAATTCATACTGTTCTTTACGACTTTCTGTGCTGTCAGTCTGTCGGGCAGGAGGAACGACCTTGGTTTTCAGCCTGCGAACAAACAGCCATGCACCGACCAACATCACGCCACCGATGGCCAATAAGCACCACGGCAGACTGACTGGCCAACGGTTGGCAGCCAAAGTCACGTCGTCTTGCCGGCCTAAAGGAATAAGCCAGGCTGAGGCCGTAGGGGTGAAGTTGTCGGAGTCGTAGTCGGTCTTCGAACTGCCGCCAATGATGGCCACGTTGCCCTGCGGCGTCAGCACGGGAACATAAAACCCGCAGTCGGGAAGCGGATTGGTATAGTAGAGTGTTAAAGGGGCAGGCCGCTTGGCGTAGCCGATGCTGACCACGTAGAGCCGTTTGTCCTTGTCGACACCACAAAGATAGGCTTGCTTTGCCTGACGGTCGGCCACGATGTATCCTCTGTCATAGAAGATGGGGCCAGAACCTAACGGACTCATCATGGGTATGGGACAGACGGTGGGTAGCAGTGTGAAGACGGTATCCTCGACCATCACGACGGCCATCTGTCCAGCTGGCTGACCTTTCAGCTCGGGCTTCTCACGGGTACGCTCAAAGTTCCTCACAGCCATGAGGTAAGCGTAGTGTCCCTGCGTCTCGTCACCAATGAAACCGGCATCGGCCGTTGTCGGGGCGTTATATGTCAGCGGTTTCCACTGCTGAAGTAGCGGCACGGTGAACGGTTCGCCATGCAAACGGTCGACAATGATGGTGTCGGCCAGGTGGTCACGGGTGTCACGGTCACCCACTATGAGCACATCATCCGGCGATGTCCGGAAGAGGTAGGGAACAACGCGCCCTACGGAAACAGACTTGACAGGAGTAAAGAATTTCTGTCCGTCGAATATCTCAACGACATCGTCAGCATACCAGTTGCCGGTGATGAGAACCCGTCCGCCGTCCAGCTCAATAGCCGATGCCAGTGTCCTCTTCTGGCCTAAGCAGCCAAAGCCAGTGAATGAATGGTTCGCCGGATTGTACATCTCCACACCGAAGGTCTGACCCACTCCCATCTCCTCCTTGCTGCCTCCTGCCAATAAGACCTGCCCCGAACGCAATACCAGCGCCGTACCGTGGTCGTGGGTATAGGTCATCGGCAGCTGATGCCATTCGCCGTCACTTAGGTATTCTGCCGTGGCCGTGGGCACGAAGCCATTGGTGTGGCCACCAGCCACCATCAGTTCGCCACCGGCACAGAATACGGCGTGGCCCTCACGTGGTGTATTCAGGTCAGGCAGGCGTTCAGGTACGACGTGTACCAGAGGGCATTGATTACCCTCCACAGCCAAGACCGGCGCACCAGCAGCTGACAAACAGAGCAGCAGAATGAGTCTATACATTATCATTGTTTCACTAAAAAAGCCGAAAGCCACAAGGCTTTCGGCTTCATTCTATCCGTTGGATACAGGGTACTATACCTTGATCTCAACCTCGACGCCGCTGGGGAGTTCGAGCTTCATCAGAGCATCGACGGTCTTAGCGGTCGAGCTGTAGATGTCAATCAGACGCTTGTAGTCTGACAGCTGGAACTGCTCACGAGCCTTCTTGTTGACGAAGGTTGAGCGGTTTACGGTGTAAATACGCTTGTGGGTGGGAAGGGGAATCGGGCCGCTGATAACAGCTCCTGTTGCCTTTACTGCCTTCACAATCTTCTCTGCTGACTTGTCAACCAACATGTGGTCGTAGCTCTTCAGCTTGATACGAATTTTCTGACTCATCTTGTTTAATTTACAATTTTCTGATTTACTATTTACTATTTGTTACCTCTGCCGTCGCCGTTAAAGAGTCATTTGCTCAACGACAATCGGTTTCGGGCTGCAAAGGTACGGACTTTTTTCCGAACCGCCAAACTTTTTCCCTATTTTTTCTAAAGCGGCAGCTACATCACAAGCCCTTGAGACTGATAGGACTGGCAATAAATGGTATTATGAGGAAGTAATTTTCAGCAGGCTACTTTTACCGTTGCTCTGTTCGCCAATGAACACGTTGACATTCTTCTGACTGACCATCATGGCGGTCACATGAACCACGAGGAGCAACAATAGTCTTTTTGCCATCATTATTGGTGGTATTTACTTCACCACTACCTTTTTTCCATTCTTGATATAGACGCCCTTCGAGGGATTGTCCACGAGGCGTCCCTGCAGGTCGTAGATGGCATCGCTGACCGTTGACTCGCTATCTTCCTTGACATTGTTGATGCCTGTAGCCAATTGCAAATAGAACTCCACGCTGCCGTCAATGTTTTTGGTGATATCACTGATAGTGACACCCCAGTCCGCTCCACTCATGAACTTCTGATTGCTGATGGTATTGACACCATTGCCGAAGAGATTTGAATTAGCGGCATTGTAGTTGAGTTTCGTCCCGTCGGCGGTTATCATTATCGCACGCCTCTTCGAGTACGTGTTGTTGGGGCGGTCCCATTGCCATTCGGTCGAGTCGAAGGCATAACGGCTCAGCATCAGACCGGTGCCCAGGTCGTTGGGGTACCAGGTCGAGGGCTGGCGTGTCTCGATGATGAAGTATTCCTTATAGCCTTCATTATTGGGGTCGTCGTCTCTGCGGAATACTATACAGTCGCCTGCTATATTTTCTGTTGTTCCAGGGAATAGCGTATAGGGCGGGTATAACTTATAACGACCGCTTCCGTCGGAGAGTCCTATTGACCACCATCCCAGATAACTGCGCTCATAGGCAGTATAGCCCATGGGAGTCCAGTTGCCGTTGCCTCCGCAATAGGGACCCGTATCCATCACCGACCAGTTACCAAAGGGATTATCACCCTGAACAGGGGCTTCCCCTGTCACTGGGTCATTGTCCGTGGCATACCAGTCGGGCAGTCCCAGGGCATGACCCAGTTCATGCGCCATGACACCTAAGCCTGCCAGTCCCGTCACGGTCTCTCCCTGGTCAGTCTGGTAGTCTGACAGTTCGTTGCCTATAAAGTAGGAGTTCAAGGTGACGGTGACGTTATCGACAAGCTGATTAACATGTTCTGACTCTGCTATACCAGCAAACAGCAGGACAATCAGGGGTATGCCGTCGTAATGCAGTTGGTCTTTCGCCTTGATGTCGTATTTCGCGAAGTCCACACCCGGTATCTGTGCCACTGCAGCCTGCATGGCATCGCCCGGTAACTCGAGACAGTGAAGGTCTCTGATTACGTTGTTGCCTTGCTTCACATTCTCACCATAGTAGCTGCTCGGTTTGTCGAGCGTTACCTTGCCCAGTACCTTGAAGTTGGGTTGGAACATACCCTTCGACTGCGCCACGAAGTAGTCGCGAACGCAGCCAACGCCGTAGGTCTTGCCGTTTTTCGGATTATTATACTGGAACCCCTCTTTCGTCAGGTAGTCCTGTATGAATGCCGGTGTGTGTTCTATATTGAACTTTACGTCGCTGAATTCTACCATCAGCACCGGTATTTCCCACTCGCCAATACTGTACTGGCTGCCTTGGGCATTCCATCCTATGTTTCCCAGTCCGTCGATAGTCGATGTACAAATGGCGCGACGTAACGGGCTGCTGAACCGATCCTGAATGGCACGGCGCTGGGCGTTAATAGTCTTTAAGTCGGTCATGACGAAGGTGTCACCCTGACGCACATCGCACCGTCCCTGCGCATCGCGCCACCAACTGCTGTATTCATCACCACGGGCCTCGACGCTTACCGTTGTTCCGTCGGCAAGCGTCACCGTTATCCATTGCCCCGGACGTACGGGAACAGCCTCTGCTGCCATGCCAAAGAGCAGTGCGGCGGCAGCCATCAACCAATATCTTCTTGCTTTATTCTTTTATGTACCTTTATTCTTAATGTTTGAAAACTATTAATAAACAAAAAAAACAACTGCTGGTCATAGTTGGTATGCTCAGCGGTTGTTTTTTATTGTTGAGTTATATTTCTTGCTTATACCAAGTCTGCACGGCCCTTGACCTCCTCGAGCACGGCCTTAGCCAGTGCTGAAGACAGCGGAGCATGGTGGTCATACTCCATAGAGCTGGTAGCACGACCAGAGGTAATGGTACGCAGAGCGGTCACATAACCGAACATCTCTGACAGGGGAACCTGAGCCTTGACGACACGGGCACCGCTGCGAGCCTCTTCCATACCCTCTACCTGGCCACGGCGCTTGTTCAGGTCGCCGATGACGTCACCCATGTTCTCCTCAGGTGTCACCACCTCGAGCTTCATGATGGGCTCCATCAGTACGGGCTTAGCCTGAGCGCAGACAGCCTTGTAAGCCAGCTGTGCAGCAATCTCGAACGAGAGCTGGTCAGAGTCAACGGGGTGGAACGAACCGTCAACCACCGTTACCTTCAGCGAATCCATGGGGTAGCCACCCAGAATACCATTCTTCATGGCAGCCTCGAAGCCCTTCTGGATAGAGGGGATGAACTCCTTAGGAATGTTACCACCCTTCACCTCGTTCACGAACTGCAGACCGCCGTTCTCCTTGATATCCCAGTCAGCGTCAACCGGACCGACGTTCACGATGATGTCTGCGAACTTACCGCGACCACCTGACTGCTTCTTATATACCTCACGGTGACCCATGACGGTCTTGGTGATGGCTTCCTTATAGTTCACCTGGGGCTTACCCTGGTTACACTCAACCTTGAACTCGCGCTTCAGGCGGTCAATGATGATGTCGAGGTGAAGCTCACCCATACCCGAGATAATGGTCTGACCACTCTGCTCGTCGGTACGTACGGTGAAGGTCGGGTCTTCCTCAGCCAGCTTGGCCAGACCGTTGTCTAACTTGGCAACGTCAGCCTGTGACTTCGGCTCAACGGCGATAGAGATCACGGTGTCGGGGAAGGTCATTGACTCCAGCACGATGGGGTGCTCCTCGTCGCAGAGGGTGTCACCCGTGCGGATGTCCTTGAAGCCTACGCCAGCACCGATGTCGCCGGCATCGATAGACTCCATGGGAATTTCCTTGTTAGAGTTCATCTGGAACAGACGGCTGATGCGCTCCTTCTTGCCCGAACGGGGGTTGAAGACGTAGGAACCGGCCTTCACGCTACCTGAATAGACGCGGAAGAACACCAGACGACCCATGTAGGGATCAGTAGCAATCTTAAAGGCCAGGGCAGCTGTCGGCTCGTCCTCGCTGGGCTTGCGGCCCTCTTCCTCCTCAGTGTTGGG
>FLNX01001819.1_pt1 | contig 40839 bp, 29 predicted proteins | sample 1140341 | NCBI WGS metagenome assembly FLNX01 (sample SAMEA3878208, study PRJEB12797) | bioreactor metagenome | biome: Moose rumen | place: Sweden | collected 2011-10 | reverse complement strand
CGGGGTCCACCTCTTCCCATTCCGAACAGAGAAGTTAAGCCCGCCTGCGCCGATGGTACTGCGATGCAATGCGGGAGAGTAGGTGGCCGCCCTCTTTGATGAGTGTGAGGCGGGTCCTGTGGTCCGGGTACGGACGCAGGATCCGTCTCTTTTTTGTATGATAACTTATTGTGTTCTTTTATCTAATCGATAGCATTATCATTTTTTATGTTAAATTCGTTTGCAACTGTTTGTTAAAAAGTACAACAGTGCATTTCGTAATTTGCAACGTAACAGTTTACTGTTTTAAATTCTGAAATACTGAGTTTTAAATTTGTAAACATCTTGAGATGTCCGTGAATAGTGGCTGTTTGCGGACACAATTTTAGGAATGTAAATTGTATTTTTACAAATATTTTTATGTAAATGGCTGAATTTCAAACTGATATAAATCAAGAAAACCTATTAAAAATGCATAAAACCCATTTCGGCCTCTTTGTTAGTTAAAATATAGTTTGTACCTTTGCACCCGATAAAAATATGAATGTGCGCTTCCCTTGTTTCGAAGACACAATTCAAACGATAGTCAAACAGGAGCTCTTTTGTACGGTGGTAGCTTTTTCTCACGTAGGCCCGTGCATCGAACAACTCTCTATAGTATGTTCAGGCTCCATAAATTATTAAATGATGAGAAATTTTAAGTTATTTGTATTTTTAATGTTATTGAGTGTGGCTCCAATCTCGGCGAGCGCTGACGTTGCGGGCGAAGAAAACGGATTTGATTGGACTCCAGTGATGGACGCTATCATCCAAGTTGAAAGCAAAGGAAACCCTATGGCTGTATGTGGTCGTTATGTGGGAGTACTTCAGATTTCTCCTATTCTCGTAAAGGAATGTAACAATATTTTGAAGAGTCGTGGCAGTAGCAAGCGTTATTCCTTGTCAGACCGCTATAATGAGAAGAAGTCTCGTGAGATGTTTGTGATTATACAGTCTCAACACAATCCGATGAACAACATAGAGAAAGCTATTAGATTGTGGAACGGTGGTATAAAGTACAGTGTAGCCAAGACTCAGAAATATTTTAATAAAGTTTCAAAACACTTAAAGTAGAATTATAGAATCTAATCGGTCATGAGAGAAATCATGACCGATTATTTTAATATGTGTGGTAATGAAGTCAAGAATTCTATCTTTAATCTTTTTATCATGTTTTCTTGTGCCAGTATATGCACAGCATGTTACCTATCGTTCATCAAAGCATTATAATGAGATGCTAGATAAATTTGAGCGTTTGCCTCGTTTAGACAGTACTGCAATCGTGATGCTTGGTAACAGTCTTACCGAGAACGGCAAAGATTGGAATAATAAGATAGAAGGAGCGCGGCATCTGGTTAACAGAGGTATTATAGGTGATGATGCCATACGCATTTACCATCGTTTGAACCAGATATGTTCCGGTCATCCCAAGGCAATTTTCTTTGAATGCGGCATCAATGACTTAAGTCATGGGTTGTCAGCATCTAAGGTGGCATCTGATGTGGAGAGGACTATTGAAGCCATTCGTCAGCAAAGTCCCGGTACCCGTTTGTATGTACAGAGTCTATTACCGATAAATGAGGATTTTGGCAGATGGAAGTCATTGTCAGGCATGACCGATGTCGTTCCCGTGATAAATCATTTGCTTCAAGATTATTGTAGTAAGAATGACATTACGTTTATTAATCTTTTTGACTTGATGAAATATCCTGAGAATAATAAGATGCGTGTAGAGTTATGTGCTGACGGACTTCATCTGACGAGCAAGGGATATGAAGTGTGGGCGAAGGCAATTGCTCCATACGTTCTGGAATTGGAGGATGTGACATCACTGGAGTCCACGGAAAGATAAATATGTATTGACACATCTCTTCTTTATAAAACTCGTTGGCGTATTATTATTACATATAATTTTTTTCGTAATAATTTCGTTATTTCATTTTTTTTCGTTTACTTTGCAAGGTAATAGAAATCCCTTGTAGATGAGACGTGCATTTAAGTGGTTGGCGGTTGCGTTTTTCACACCAATACTGCTTTTTATAATATTAACGGCATTGCTTTATTGTCCGCCAGTACAGAACTGGGCTGTAAGGCAAGTTGCCTCATACGCTTCCCGCCAGACAGGTATGGATATTTCTATTGATAATGTCCGTTTGGCTTTCCCGTTAGATTTAGAAGTGAATGGCTTTAAGATGATTAAGCAGCCAGACACGATAGCTGACGTCCGGCGGTTGATAGCAGATGTCTCATTACGCCCGTTGTTTCATGGACAAGTAGAGATTAATGCTCTTGAGTTGAATGATGCCAAGGTTAACACTACAGATTTTATCCCCTCAGCCAGAGTCAAAGGTAATATTGGCAGGTTGTATTTACAAAGCCGCGGTATAGATTTGAGTGCAGAGACGGTAAAAGTAAATACCGCAAGTCTTGAAAAGTCAAAAATCGATGTAGCTCTTAATGACTCTGTTCCAGAAGACACAACAAAAAGTGAAGCCAACTGGAAAGTTGATATTGTGGATTTGTCTATTAATCAGACAGATTTTACTCTACACATGCCAGGTGACAGCATGTCGGTTGAAACCAATATGGAAAAAGCGGTTGCCAAGAGTGCATATCTTGGCTTGAAAGACGGTGAATATAAAATCTTACGTTTGGATTGGCAGGGCGGAGAACTGAAGTACGACCAGAACTTTGTTACCCCGGCAAATAAAGGTTTTGATGCCAGTCATATAGCATTATCAGATGTCGGCTTTGGAATAGACTCTATAGTGGTTGCGACTCCCGACATCTCAATGAATATCCGTGCCGCCAATTTCAAAGAGAAAAGCGGTTTGAATGTAGAGTCTTTCTCCTCACATTTCCAAATGGATGAGACTAAACTTTCTCTGCCTGATTTAAAATTAAAGACACCATATACATCCCTTGCGGCTGGCTTCCAGATGGATTTGAACACCTTTAGCTCGACGAATCCAGGAAAGCTATATGCAGATGTAGATGGTAAAATAGGAAAGCACGATATTTCAGTCTTTGCCCCTACGCTTCCAGTCGAGATGATGAGCAAATGGCCAGACCAGCCCTTGGCACTGAAAGGTCATGCCGAGGGTAATATGCAGCATATCACCCTTAAGAATCTCCATGCCACTCTTCCTTCAGTTTTCGACATTAGTGGCACAGGGTGGGTGTCTAACCTTACTGACACAGACCATCTTCGCGCAGATTTGAAAATCAAAGGCAGAACAGACAATCTGGATATGATTACTTCCATGTTGCCTTCTGATACCCGTAAAAAAGTCCGTATACCGCGCGGAATCGGAATAGATGGCTCGTTCAACATTAATGGTCCTAAATATGTCGCAGATTTCACGGCTTCTGAGGGAGGAGGCTCGATAAAGGTCAAAGGCGCAGTTGATATCAATACAATGGCATATAATCTTACTGCCAGCGCATCTAATCTTCAACTTCAGCATTTCCTCCCAGGAATGAGTCTTAACCCATTTTCAGGCGACATCAAAGCTCAAGGTCACGGTACCGATTTTCTTAATCCCAAAACAGGTGCAAAAATTGCTGTTAACATCAGGCAGTTCAAGTTTGGTGACTACAGACTTGATGGCATAGGGGGAGATATCAATCTGGCGAATGGTTATCTTCGCGCTAATGTTAACAGTACCAACTCTATGTTGGGAGGGAAATTTGATGTTACAGGCAGGTTATTATCCAATATGGCAGACCTTCATATAAAAGGTTATATCAATAATGCAGACTTAAAGCAGTTGGGAGTTGTTGACAAACACTATGTGATAACCACCGATGCTGATTTGCATGTGAAGTCAGACATGAGGGAAAACCATACAGTCGAAGGTAAGTGCCGTAATTTTGTCCTTAATGAGTATCATGGCAAGTCTTCACCAGTTATGCTGGCGAAAGGAGATTTTGACATTGAAGGAATGATGCGAGGCAAGAATATTGTAGCTCATTTTGATGGTGATATCAATCATGCCGATTTGTATGCTATAGGTATAGTAGACTCACCTTTTGTCACTTCCTTCAAAGCTAACCTTGATGCTAAAACCAATCTGAATGATGAGATTGAACTCACAGGCTGCGTGGATAACCTTTCAGTGACAGACAAAGACCATACTATAGTGTCGAATGATATTGTGCTGGATATCCTTACCCGTCAAGATACCACTCATGCCATGATTCGCAGTGGTGACTTTTACCTGAACAGTGATTTCAAGGGTGGGTACCAGAAGCTTATGAAGCAAGGGCAGGGTCTGGTGAAGATTTTGCAGAAACAATATGAAGACAAACTCATCGACTATTCACTTATACGTGAAGGGTTGCCTTCCGGTCATTTGACATTTCATAGCGGGAATGACAATTTCTTTACTCATATATTGGGCAAGCAAGGATATTCTTTCCGTGATGCGGATATCAGTCTTACCACATCAAAAGCAAATGGTTTGACAGGAACTGGTTACGTACGTGAGTTCTTAATGGTTAAAGACAGTATTCGTCTTGACAGTATCGGACTGAAACTTCGCTCTGATGGTGACGCCTTGGATTATCATGTCGGAGTGCATAATAAAAAAGATAACGAGTATCCTTTTACAGGACATCTGAAAGGTGAGCTTAATGCAGAAGGGTTAATGGCTCATGCCACGATAATTGATGGTCAAGACAAGACGGGGCTTGACATGTCGCTGAGAGCAAATATGGATGACCGTGGTTATAAGATACATGTGGTATCTGACAACTCTGTCATCGGTTACAAGCCATTCTCAGTCAATAGCGGCAATTATGTCTATATAGAAAATGACCATAGAGTTTCCGCTGACATGAAGCTGAAAGCCCCCGACGGTACTGGTTTGCAAATATATACAGAAGATGAGGATTCTACCGTATTGCAGAACATAACATTCTCTCTTCACAACTTAGAGCTGGCACAGTTGTTTGAGATACTTCCTTTCACGCCACAGATATCTGGCGTTCTTGACGGTGACTATCACGTTATTCAGACAGACAGGGAGCTGACCGTCTCAAGTGACATGACAGTTAAGAATCTGATATATGAGAAAGACCTTTTCGGAGATATCGGCACGCAGCTTGTTTATATGCCAAAGGAAGACGGTTCCCACTATGTTGATGCCTTAATAAGTAAAGACGGGAATGATGTCGGTTCCCTTACAGGTACCTACAACTCAGAAGGAAACGGATTCCTTGATGCTGTATTCAATTTAGACCGTTTCCCGTTACAGTTTATTAATGGTTTTATACCAGACAAGCTGATGGGATTGCGTGGAACGGGCGAGGGTAGCCTAACCGTCAAGGGACCTCTTAACAAGTTAGATATCAATGGAGAGGTGTATTTAGACTCATCTTATTTGTATAGTGAGCCTTATGGTATAGAGATGCGTTTCGCAAACGATCCGGTTCTTATAAAGAATAGTAGGTTACTCTTCGAGAATTTCGAAATGTTTGCCAATAATGACAGCCCTCTCAACATACAAGGTTATCTTGATTTCTCCAATATGGACAGAATGATGCTTGATATCAAGATGCGTGCGCGAAATTTCCAGTTGATTGACGCAAAGGAAAATGCCCGCTCAGAAGTCTTTGGTAAAGCTTTTGTAAACTTCTTTGCTACAATGAATGGTCCGCTCAATCAATTGTCTATGCGTGGTAAACTTGACGTCCTTGGCACGACTGATATGAGTTATATATTGAAAGACTCCCCATTGACTACCGATAATCAACTTGATGAGCTTGTCAAGTTTACGGATTTCAATGACACTATTCCGATAGCTGTAAAACGTCCTGAGTTGTCTGGATTGAATATGGATTTGACTATAGACGTATCCAAAGGTGCGCATATTATGGCATATCTCAATTCCGAGCATTCAAACTTTATAGATTTAATGGGAGGTGGTACATTACGCATGTTATATGATACTGCTGACAAGCTTCAGTTACGTGGAAAATATACATTGAGTAATGGTGAGATGAAATATTCACTGCCGGTTATTCCACTAAAGACCTTTACAATACAGGATGGCAGCTATATAGAATTTACTGGAAATCCGATGAATCCTACCCTAAATATTATAGCTAAAGAACGTACAAAGGCAGCCGTGTCTGGTGCAAATGGAATAGGGCGGAGTGTTGTTTTTGACTGTGGAGTTGTTATTACACGCACATTAAGCGACATGGGACTTGAGTTTACTCTTGAAGCTCCTGAAGACATGCAATTACAGAACGAGTTAAACACAATGAGTACAGAACAGCGTGGGAAGCTGGCAGTGTCGATGCTCACTACTGGTATGTATCTTGCAGATGGAAACACCAGTGCTTTTACAATGAACTCAGCGTTGACATCGTTCCTTAACAATGAGATAAATAACATAACCGGTAATGCCCTGCGTACACTCGACCTTTCAATTGGCTTGGATAATAGTACCGATGCTACAGGTGAGACTCATACAGACTATTCATTTAAGTTTGCCAAACGTTTCTGGAACAACCGTCTGAAGATATCAATTGGCGGTAAAGTTTCTACAGGGAATGAAGTGCAGGGACAGAATCAGTCATTCTTTGATAATGTTACTCTTGAATATCGACTTGATGACACTGCGAATAAATATGTGACTTTATTCTATCAAAACAACTCATACGACTGGTTGGAAGGATATACACAAAAATATGGCGGTGGTTTTATTTGGCGCCGATCATTACAAAGCTTCAAAGACATATTCAGCTTTAAGAGTGAGGACAGATATCAGTTGCCACCAGTGAGACAGGATGATTCATTGAGAGTGCGACCTGTACTTGTGGAAGAAAAGAAAGATTCGTTAAATTAAAACTGAATTGATAATTTGTAAAATGAAGAGAATCAGTTATATATACATATTAGTGATATTCTTATCGTCATGTTCTTCAACTAAGAATATTCCTGATGATGACCAGTTGTTCGTAGGTCTCACAGGTATTGAGTTTAAGAACTATGAGAAGAACAAGAATGCGTCTTCTACACAGGAGGAGATTGAAGCTGCATTGGCAACAAAGCCCAATGGCTCACTCTTTGGTAGTAGTAAGTATCGTAATCCTTTTTCTTATGGTTTATGGATATGGAACTCATTCTCGCAGAAAGAAGGAAAGTTTGCGAAATGGCTTACCAAAAGCTTTGGCAAACAACCTGTTTTGATGAGTAATGTTAACCCGGCTCTTCGTGCTTCTGTCGCAAAGTCTGTCCTAAAGAACCATGGTTATTTCCATGGTGCGGTGGATTACAAGACATATACGATGAAAAATCCTAAGAAAGGAAAGATAGGATATACAGTTGATATGGGACAGCTTTGTTTGCTTGACAGCATTTCATATATAGGTTATCCTGCCTATGCCGATAGTCTGATTGCCGCAACTCTTCCAGATGCGGAAATACATAGAGGCGATGCCTTTACTACAGCATCGTTAGATGCGGAGCGTAACAGAGTGTCTGAGCTGTTTAGGAATAATGGATATTATTTTTATCAGCCAAACTATTCAACTTTTCTTGCCGACACATTGTCCGTACCAGGTAAAGCCCAGATTCGTTTGCAGCAAGTCGATGACATACCTGAAGATGCTGTTAAGCAGTGGAGGATAGGAAAGATAGATATAAGCATGAGAAAGTCATTTATGGAAGAGTTGTCAGACAGTTTTGCCCGTGGCTCTTTCAAGATACACTTCAATGGTGACAAGCCACCTCTTCGTCCCCGTGTGTTATTGGGTAGTATGCGACTACGTCCACGACGGCTTTTCAGTTATGACAATTACCAGGAGACTATAAGCAAGATAAATGCCATGGGGCTCTTCAGTATGGTTGATTACAAGTTCACGCCAAGGGTAGAAGTGACCGATACCACAACTAATAACTATCTTGACCTCACGCTAAACTGTGTTCTTGACCGTCCTTACGATTTCTATATCGAAACGAATTTCAATAGTAGGACCACAGGTCGTATGGGACCAGAGTTGAAGACCGGTATAACACGTCGTAACCTTTTTAAAGGTGGTGAAAAACTTGACGTTAACCTTCATGGCTCATACGAATGGATGTCTAAGAGTAACAGTACAAGCGGTAGCACGTATGAATATGGTATGGATGCCTCTATAGAGTTTCCGCGTATCGTGGCTCCTTTCTTTGGCGGAAACCGTGTCTCACGTAATGCTGATGGCACTCGCCGGAGGTTACGTCGTCGCAGGTTCTATAACACCCCGACGACTATAGCAAAGTTCTCAACAGATATTATACGTCGTCCAGACTATTATAAGATGCATATAGTTTCAGGAGAATGGACATATCGTTGGATGACTTCAGCCTCAAGCAGACATGAATTCTCTCCTTTGACAGTTAAATATCAGTTTATGAACACTGTTACAGATAATTTTATGGCACTGATGCTTGAGAATCCGTTTTTATTAGCAAGTATGGAAGATGTATGTATTCCTAAAATGCGTTATACTTATACCTATAGTAGTCCGAAGACAAAGCGGAATCCAGTTAGATGGGAGACCACTATAGAGGAGGCCGGCAATATACTTTCTTTAGGATATATGGCAGCAGGTAAATCATGGTCGGAGAAAGACAAGGAACTTTTCAAGAATCCTTATTCACAATATGTGCGATTAGAGACCGACTTCACTAAGACATGGCAGCTTGGTTTGAACTCTCAGCTTGCCGCACATGTCAATGCTGGTGCAATGTGGACATACGGTAATAGCATGTATGGTACGTTTTCAGAGGCGTTTTATGTAGGTGGAGCTAACAGTATTCGCGCCTTTCCAATTCGCAGTATCGGTCCTGGCGCCTTGTCTGATAGTGAAATTGAAAAAGCTTTCTCCAGCACGGACCGGCAGCTTATTTACCTTATTCGTAATGGTGATGTGAAATTTGTTGGCAATTTGGAATACCGCCATCGTTTATTCGGTAATCTTCATGGTGCATTATTCCTTGATTGTGGAAACGTATGGAACATGCGAGATACCTCTCTTTCTGGTGATCTCGGGGAGACAGAAGAAGAATTTAAAGAATTAAATATAGATGATACTTTTCATCTTAATAAATTCTTTAAACAGCTTGCCGTCGGAACAGGTATAGGCATCCGTTATGATTTAGAATTCCTTATTCTACGTCTTGATTGGGGTATAGGACTCCATCTTCCATATGAAACAGGAAAAAGCGGATTCTATAATATGCCAAGCTTTAAGGACTCGCATACGCTCCATTTTGCCATTGGACTTCCTTTCTGAAAGTTCTCCGTTTATTCTCCGAATATCTCTATAAGCTTATTTTGAAGCTCATCACCACGAAGGTCGCGTGCTACAATGTTGCCCTCTGGAGAAATAAGCAGGCTGGCGGGAATGGAACGGATTCCATAAACCTCTGAGGCGATACTCTTCCATCCTTTAAGGTCAGATAGGTGTATCCACGGCATATCTAAGTCGTTAATTGCTTTAAGCCAGGCTTCTTTCTTGTTGTCGAAAGACAAACCTACAATATCGAACCCTTTTGCATGGTATTTTTTGTATGCCGTTACCACGTTTGGCATTTCAGTCCTGCATGGTCCACACCATGAAGCCCAGAAATCAACAAGAACCCAGTTTCCTTTACCAACGTACTCACTTAGTCTATGCATGTTACCTTCAGTGTCAGGTTCTTCCAAGTCAGTAAAAGGTTTGCCAATACTCTCCTCTGCAGTTTTCTTTGCTGCTTCTTCGACAGCCAGTGCTTCGTCAAATGACTTTTTTACCATTTGTGCGTAAGGGTGATTTGCATAGGGATAATTGCTATTTAAGGCTTTTGAGATAGCATTCTCATCTAATACTTGAAGTAGCATAGGCATGAATGCGGCAGGGATGAGGTTATTGCTGTTTTCCTTGACAATACTTTCATATTCATTGTTTATATCGGAAACGGCAGCCGTGAATGTTGACATAAGTTGTGGCATTTTTGCATTTACCTCATCCTCGCTCTTCTTACTGAGCTCAGCAGCCTCAGCCTGTATATTCTCCAGAACTTTTAGCTTTTGATTAGTAGAGAGATCATAGGCTGTGAGTTTCTCGTTGAGTGGAGAGCCTTTGAGTGTGTTGTCATTCATGTTAATTTCCACAGGAGTTCCGTCATTGAAAAATAATGTCTGCCACTGTGTGCCTTGTCCTGTGATTGCGAGCAGTGCATCCTTTTCGGTCGAACCCTTCATTTTGAACTTTCCCTTCTTGACATTCACACTGTCAAGAAAGCCATCGGTTAGCATATCAATCAGATATACTTTATTTACATTGCTTGGGCAGATACCTTTTACTTCATAATTAGTCTGTGCAAAAGCTTGTATTGTAGCAAACACAAGTGTCATAGTGATAAGTCTTTTCATCTTTGTTGAGTTTTTATAATTTATTACTTGTGCAAAAGTACAAAAGATTTTTGACTTTTCTTGTAATTATGTTATTTTTATCATATCTTTGCAAATCGAAAAAAATATAAGCACTTATGACATATACGGTAATAGGTACAGGAGCCATTGGAGGGTACTATGGCGGAAAATTGGCAAAGGCAGGCAGAACTGTACGTTTTCTTTTGCATACAGACTATGCCTATGTGAAGGAGCATGGTTTGCAGATAGACTCCTGTGACGGGTCGTTTCATTTGGATAAAATTGAAGCATACAATGATACTCGATTGATGCCAATATCTGACGTGATCCTAGTTTGTTTAAAGTCAACAAACAATCATCTTTTGAAAGAGATGCTTTCGCCTATTACCAATGAGCGAACGACAGTAGTACTTATACAGAACGGGATAGGATTGGAAGAAGACTTGCAGACACAGTTCCCGTCGTTACATATTGTAGCAGGTTTGGCTTTTATTTGTTCCGGAAAGGTTGGTCCAGGACATATATCCCATCAGTGCTATGGTAGTATTAACCTTGGTAATTTCTCATGTCCAGACGATCTTTTCTCGAAATTGATAGTCGACTTTAAAGATGCTGGTATCATTGCGACCGATGTGCCATATGCAGAAGCCCGTTGGAAAAAAGCCGTATGGAATATGCCTTTTAATGGTATGACGGTAGTATTAAACACCTCTACAGATAAATTGTTAAACAATCCAGCCACACGGCGCCTTATCTATGACCTGATGATGGAAGTCATTGATGGTGCTAAAGCTATTGGCGTGACAGGTGTAGATAAGTCTTTTGCTGATAAGATGATTGAACTTACTGATGCCATGGTGCCATATAGCCCGTCAATGAAGCTTGACTACGATTACCATCGTCCAATGGAGATACAATATCTCTATACCCGCGCAATTACAGAGGTTAGAAAGGTAGGATATGATATGCCAAAGCTTGCTATGCTTGAAGCAGAGCTTCGGTTTATTCAATCGTTATATTTGGATCAATAGACTATAATTGTGATGTTGGTATGACCTTTTAAGAAAGTACCATCATTTTTATAAAACAAAACAGGTCAATCCTTTTTGTATAAGAGAAGGATTGACCTGTTACTGTCCTAAAAAACTCTTATTGAATCAGATCGACTGAACGTTTCAGGAACTTGTCAAGCGCTTCTCCCTTGAGCATTCCGTTTTGCAGAAGTGCAAGGTCGATGAGTTGATGTACTATATTGTTTCCTTTAGCATAGTCGGCTATAATCTGGTTCTTTTTTGCTTTCTGTTCATCTATAGCCTTCTGAGTGTTTGCTTTGTCGTCTTTCTCCTCTTGAGTCAGCTCGTCGTATTTCTTTTTCGACTGTTCTTGATTGATGACTTGCAAACGGGCATTCAACCCTTTTATTTCAGCCGATACTGGCTTAATGGCATCTTCTGTTTTACTCTTTGCGTCATTTAATACCTTCTTAATAAGAGGGTGGTCGCTGTTTAATACAAGACTATAGCTGTCTGGCATCTGAGCATAGAATGACATTCCTGCTTGATAGCGGCTGATGTCTTTCATGCGTCGCATGTACTCACTTTGTGTGATAAGCACAGGCTGGGAACTTTCACCAAGTGCCTGTACTTCTACAGTAAAATCAGTTTTCTCAATAGAAGGAATCTGAGTCTTGAATGTCTGTGACAAATTGTCACGTTCCTCTTCGTTGAGGTCTGACTCTTTGGCATCTTCTTTGACTATAATCCTGTCTATAATATCAGAGTCTACGCGCGTGAAACGGCTTTTCTCTAATTTCTGCTCCAGCATAGAGACTACAGGTGTGTCAAGTTGTCCATCTAAAAGCAGAATGCTATATCCTTTGTTTTTTGCTGCCTCGATATATGTATATTGCTCTTCTTTGTTGTTTGCATACAGATATATGAGGTTCCCGTCTTTGTCAGTCTGGTTATCCTTGATTAGTGTTTTGTATTCCTCTAATGTGAAGTACTTTCCTTCCACATCTTTCATTAGCGCAAACTCTTTTGCCCGGTCGTAGAAACTGTCTTCCGACAACATTCCATAGTTGATGAATATCTTGAGGTCATCCCATTTTTCCTCGTAGTCTTTGCGGTTCTCTTTGAAGATTGAAGCGAGTCTGTCAGCTACTTTTTTAGTTATATAAGTAGATATCTTTTTTACGTTAGCATCACTCTGTAGATATGAGCGGCTTACATTCAAAGGAATATCAGGTGAGTCAATTATTCCGTGGAGAAGTGTGAGGAACTCAGGAACAATCCCTTCTACCTGATCAGTAACGAAAACTTGGTTGCAATAAAGCTGAATCTTATTGCGTTGTAAGTCGATATTTGACTTTATGCGTGGGAAATATAATATACCAGTAAGATTGAAAGGATAATCCACATTTAGGTGAATCCAAAAGAGGGGCTCATCCTGCATGGGATATAGCGTGCGGTAAAACGATTTGTAATCTTCCTCTTTGATAGTGCTTGGTGCCTTTGCCCAAAGTGGCTCAACATTATTAATAATATTATCCTCATCTGTAGGTTGCATCTTTCCGTCTTTCCATTCCTCCTTTTTCCCAAAAGCAACAGGAACAGACATAAATTTGCAATACTTATCAAGCAAGCTTTGTATTTTCTGCTTTTCCAGAAACTCCTTACAGTCATCATCTATGTACAGGATAATATCAGAACCGCGATCGTCTTTTTCCACGTCCTCTATAGTAAATGATGGACTACCGTCACATGACCATTTTACAGCCTTAGCTTCTTCCTGATAGCTGCGAGTTACAATTTCCACCTTTTTTGATACCATAAAGGCAGAATAGAATCCAAGTCCAAAGTGTCCAATGATAGCATTGGCGTTTTCCTTATATTTGTCAAGGAAATCGTTGACACCAGAGAAAGCGATCTGATTGATATACTTGTCTATCTCTTCTTCTGTCATACCAATACCGCGGTCGCTTATGGTTAGGGTTCCTGCTTTTTCATCGATGGTGACATGAACAGTCAGATCTCCTGTCTCACCTTTAAAATCTCCTTTTTGTGCGAGGGTCTTAAGTTTCTGTGTAGCGTCTACAGCGTTACTAACCATCTCGCGCAGAAAAATCTCATGATCTGAATACAAGAACTTTTTAATTACGGGGAATATGTTCTCAGTCGTAACCCCGATATTACCTTTTTGCATGTTAAATGTATTTAATAGTTTATATTATTTTTATATGTCTATATCAAACTGCGTGCCAAAATGCATTTAATTTGTTTCAAAAATAGTATGATTTTGTTCATTAACGAAAAAATCGTTGAATTTGTTTATCAGCTTCAAAAAAAAATACTATCTTTGCCATTGATTCTGAAAAGTAATATGATATCATGATAAATGCCTTATCTAAAGATACGATTATAACTGAATATTATAAAGTTCACAGAGAGGAGATGGTTCTCTTTGTTGCTAAGCGTATCGGTAGGTCAGATTTGGCAGAAGACATGGTGCATGATGCATTCTTGAAGTTGTTGTTGACAGATAAAATGATAACAGCTGTAACTATTCAGAAAATTATTTATATAATATTGAGGAATATAATGTTTGATTATTGGCGGAGGCATAGAGTAATCGAAGAATATGAGCATTATATAAAAAACCATTCCAGTATGACTGGTTTGACAACAGAATCCGTATACTCAATTAAAGAAGTCGTTAACTTACTGGAAAAAGGTGTTGCCCGTCTTACAGGAAGGCAACGTGAAATTTATTGTCTTAATGTTTATCAGGGAATGAAGGTTGCTGAGATATCTACCATATTGCATGTAGAGTATAAAAGTGTGGAAAACCATCTTGGGGTTGCACGTAAGAAAATACGTAAGTACATAAAAATGCGGTTGGCTATTTAGTCAACCGCATTTGTTTCTTATAAATATTTTAGCTTCTTTATTTTGAATGAATAAAGTTAGATATTCTTTAAAATGTCAAGCAAATGATCCCACACCATCTGTACTGTAGGAATCAATAGACGCTCATCTGGAGAATGTACGCCGCGAAGAGTCGGACCAAATGAAACCATATCAAGGTTTGGGTATTTCTCAGAGAACAGTCCACATTCAAGACCTGCATGAATACCAAGTACTTGTGGCTCTTTATTAAATAGTCTCTTATATGACTCTACAGCGATAGCTGTTAGACGGCTGTCTGCTCGCATCTTCCATGCGGGATACCCATCACCTTGCATTACCTCGGCACCTGCCAGTTGATATACAGCCTTGATGGTTGCCGCCTGATTGTCGAGTGCGCTCATTACATTTGAACGCTGTGAACTCAGAACAATCACTTCCTTATCTGTTGTGACAACACTTGCCAGGTTACTTGATGTTTCGACCAGCCAAGCCAGAGCCTCATCCTGACACATAGCAAAAACACCATTATCTACAGCCTGCAAGGCTTGAATGAGTCTTGTACTGGTTTCCAATGGTAGTACTTTCGCGCTTTCGTGACTTTCCAATCTGAATACCATGTTTTTCTCCGTTACATGATACTCTTCCTCTATTTGTGTCACATAGATATTCCATGCCGCACGAACATCTTCTTTCTTGTCGGAAGGTACCGCAAATATTACGACTCCATCTCTTGGTATAGCATTATGAAGTTTACCGGCATTAAACTCAGAAAGACGTACTCCGTAATTTTCCTGAACAAAATAAAGGAAGCGGCTAAGCAATTTGATAGCATTTGCGCGTTTCTTATTAATGTCATCACCAGAGTGCCCTCCTATAAGTCCTTTAATTGACAGCATCATAAAGAAATATCCTTCCGGAGCATCCTCTTTGTCGAAACGGAATGTTGCGGTAGTATTCCTTCCTCCTGCGCATGATACGAATATTTGTCCTTCATCCTCAGAGTCAAGGTTAATGAGCATGTCGCCAGTCATGAATCCAGCTTTCATCCCTTCCGCACCAGTTAAGCCGGTTTCTTCGTCACGTGTAAACACACACTCCAGTGGACCGTGCTCAATGGTGTTGTCATCTAAGATAGCAAGCTCAATAGCACATCCGATACCGTCATCAGCTCCCAATGTTGTACCTTTGGCTTTTAGCCATTCCCCGTCAACATAGGTCTGTATGGGGTCTTTGGTAAAATCGATGTCCACTTCTGGTAGCTTTTCGCATACCATATCCATGTGGCTTTGCAGAATTACTGTTTTGCGGTCTTCAAAACCTGGCGTGGCAGGTTTTCTGATTAAAACGTTTCCTGTCTCATCTACCAGTGTCTGTAATCCGCGTTCTTCACCAAACGCTTTTAGGTACTCAATCATCTTCTCCTCATGCTTTGATGGACGGGGAATCAAGTTGATTTTTGCGAACTGCTCAAATACGTGAGCAGGCTTAAGTTCAAAATTTGCCATTTTTCTGTCATTTTTATTTTGTAGTTCTACCTAATTGTATTAACTTTGCCGTCGATTTTAAAATCATTTGCAAATATAAGAAAAATGATACAAACATTGCTCTTGTCATTGTTAATAATTGCTATTGCTATAGCTTTATTAAGTGTTAAACTCTTATTTAGGAAGGACGGAAAGTTCTCATCTATGCATATTCACGATAGTAAAGCTATGAAGGATCGTGGCATCCATTGTGTTATGGATCAAGATTATGAGGCGCGTAAGACAGGTAGGGCAATGTAGAGAGAATAAATAATTAAAATTAAAATAAGATGAAGAAAACTTTTATTATGGCTATGGTGACCATTTTCGCCATCACTTCTTGTAATAATCAACCGCAGCAGAATGATACAAAAGAGGCTGCTAAAGAAGCTGCTGAAGGAGTAAAGAGTGAGAAGAAAATTGCCTTTGTTGAGGTAGACTCTATAATGAGTCAGTATAATTATTGGAAAGAAGTGACTAAGCTGATGGAGCAAAAAGAACAGAATATCCAGAAAACTCTTGCAAGCAAGCAGCAGAGTCTTCAGCAGGCTGCTGCTAACTTCCAACAGGGGATACAGCAAAATAAGTATACAGAGCAACAAGCCCGTTCTATTCAGGCAAACCTGCAGAAGCAAGCTCAGGATGCTGATGCATTGCAACAGCGCCTTGGGACTGAGTACCAGAATGAAGTCGCGAAGTATAATAAAGCATTATCTGACAGTATACACCATTATCTTTTTGTTTTTAACAAGGACAATAAGTATTCTGTTATTTTCGCAAAACAAGGTGATAATATCCTCTATGCAGACAAAACCTATGATATTACAAATGAGGTTATAAAAGGTCTGAATAAGGCTTACAAAGGAATGAAAAAAGAGACAGCCAAATAAGGATTAAGCCTATGGCACGCAACAATAATCATCTGGTTATTATGGCTGGCGGCGTTGGCAGCCGCTTTTGGCCTATGAGTACGGTGGAGAAACCTAAGCAATTTATTGATATACTTGGTGTCGGTCGTTCTCTGTTGCAACTCACTTTCGATCGTTTCCTTAATATTTGTGACCCTCAAAATGTGTGGGTGGTTACTAATAAAATATATGCAGAGACTGTTGCCGAACAGTTACCGGAAATCCCCAGGGATCACATATTGCAGGAACCATGCCGTCGCAATACCGCTCCTTGTATAGCATATGTCAGCTGGAGAATAAAGAACCAGGATTCAAATGCTAACATCGTTATTACTCCAAGTGACCATGTTGTTGTAGATGTGACAGAGTTTAGGAGAGTGATTGAGCAGAGCCTGAAATTCACGTCTAGTTCTGATGCTATAGTTACATTAGGCATGCATCCAACACGACCTGAGACAGGATATGGTTATATTCAGGCAGATCTGAGTACGCCAAGTGCTCGTAATAAGGAGATTTTTAGGGTCGACCAGTTCCGGGAGAAACCTAATTTGAAAACAGCGCAAGAGTATATTAAGCAGAACAATTTCTTTTGGAATGCGGGGATATTCGTATGGAGTGCCTCTACAATTTTAAATGCTTTCCGTATATATCAGCCTTCAATCGCAAAAATATTTGATGGCATTCGTGATAAGTTAGGAACAAAGGACGAGCAAAAGGTGATTGATGTCATGTATCCTGAATGTGATAATATATCTGTTGACTATGCTATCATGGAGAATGCGACAGAGATATTTGTTTACCCGGCATCCTTTGGCTGGAGTGACCTTGGCACATGGGGCTCTCTCTTGATGCAGAGTGCTCGTGATCTTCACGGTAATGCCACAATAGGAAATAATATTTCTTTGTATGATACGAAGAACACAATTGTGCATGCGACAGAGGAGAAGAAAGTAGTAGTCCAAGGGCTTGATGGCTTTATTGTTGTTGAGAAAAATGATACACTTTTGATTTGTAGGCTCTCTGAGGAGCAGAAGATAAAGCAATATTCGGGAGAAGAATAATAGATTTTAAAATTAAGAAAGCTAATATAGAATGAGTAAAAACATCGCTTTAATAACAGGTATTACTGGTCAGGACGGTTCTTATCTGGCAGAGTTCCTTATAAAAAAAGGGTATGAGGTACATGGCTTATTGCGCCGTTCTTCTTCATTTAACACAGGTCGTATAGAACATCTATATTTGGACGAGTGGGTACGCGACATGAAGAAGCAACGTCTGGTAAATCTTCATTGGGCAGATATGACCGACTCTTCATCATTAATACGTATTATAGGAGAGGTTAAGCCTACAGAGATATACAATCTTGCTGCACAGAGCCATGTTAAGGTATCTTTTGATGTTCCAGAATATACTGCCGATACAGATGCTGTTGGTGTCCTTCGCTTGCTTGAGGCTGTACGTATTTGCGGATTAGAGAAGTACTGTAAGATTTATCAGGCATCGACTTCAGAGTTGTATGGTAAGGTTCAGGAGGTTCCGCAGAAAGAGACCACACCGTTTTATCCCCGAAGCCCTTATGCTGTTGCCAAGATGTATGGTTTCTGGATTATGAAAAACTATCGTGAGTCATATGGCATGTACTGCTGCAATGGTATACTCTTTAATCATGAGAGTGAGCGTCGTGGTGAGACTTTTGTAACACGTAAGATTACCCTTGCTGCTGCGCGTATTGCACAGGGATTCCAGGATAAGCTATATCTCGGTAATCTGAATTCTCTTCGCGATTGGGGATATGCAAAGGATTATATTGAATGTATGTGGCTTATTTTGCAACAGCCAGAGCCAGATGATTTCGTTATAGCTACAGGAGAATATCATACTGTACGTGAGTTTGCTACATTGGCATTCCATCACGTTGGTATTGAACTTGAATGGAGTGGTGAGGGTGTTGAGGAAAAGGGTATTGACAAGGCAACAGGAAAAGTTCTTGTAGAAGTAGATCCAAAATATTTCCGTCCTGCTGAGGTTGAGCAGCTTCTCGGTGACCCGACGAAAGCAAAAGAGAAATTAGGATGGAATCCTCGCAAGACCACGTTTCCAGAACTTGTCAAGATAATGATAGACCATGATATGCGGTTCGTGAAGAAACTTTATCTGAAATCTCAAATTACAGAATAATGTTAAGTAAGAACAGTAAGATATATGTAGCGGGGCATCACGGACTTGTGGGTTCCGCTATTTGGAATAATCTGCTTCAACGTGGGTATTCTAACCTTGTAGGAAGAAGTCATAAGGAGTTGGATCTTACCGATCAGAATGCGGTTGAAAAATTCTTTGATGAAGAGCAACCTGACGCGGTTGTTCTCGCAGCAGCTTTTGTCGGTGGTATTATGGCCAATTCGCTATATCGTGCTGATTTCATTATGCAAAATATGAAGATGCAGTGCAACGTTATCTCCAACGCCTATTCTCATGGAGTAAAGAAACTGCTTTTTCTCGGTTCCACTTGCATTTATCCCAAGAATGCTCCTCAGCCAATGAAGGAAGACGCATTGCTTACTTCTCCTTTGGAGTACACTAATGAAGAGTATGCAATTGCAAAGATTGCAGGGTTGAAAATGTGTGAGAGCTATAATCTTCAATATGGCACTAATTATATTGCTGTAATGCCAACAAACCTTTATGGTCCAAACGATAATTTCCATTTGGAGAATTCTCATGTAATGCCAGCTATGATGCGTAAGGTTTATCTTGCGAAGCTAATCAATGAAGGCAACTGGGATGCAATACGAAAGGACATGGGCAAACGTCCTGTGGAAGGTGTCGATGGAAAGGCTCAGAATGATGTTATATTGTCTGTACTTGAGAAATATGGCATATATAATAATAAAGTAGTGTTATGGGGTACTGGCACACCTCTCCGGGAGTTCCTTTGGAGCGAGGATATGGCTGATGCCAGTGTACATGTACTGCTCAATGTTGATTTCAGTGATATTATCGGCATAGAGAAATACTCATCTGTTCACTATGGAGCCAGTGCTTCAGGGGCCGTTGACCGGAATAACTCAGAAGGTAGGGGAGGAGCCATTCCTTCACTGGGAGAGATTCGTAACTGTCATATCAACGTGGGTACTGGTAAGGAGCTAACTATACGTGCATTATCGGAACTTGTCGTGAAAGCAGTCGGGTTTCATGGGGAAGTGCTATTCGATGCGACAAAACCAGATGGAACACCCCGTAAGCTTATTGATGTAACAAAACTACATTCGCTTGGATGGACACATAAAGTAGAAATAGAAGATGGTGTTCAACGCCTCTTTGAATGGTATCAGAATACTATAATTTGATTATTGTGTTTTGTCAAAACCTCTTTCTCCGTTTCTTTTGAGTAGTACCTTTATATTGCTCTTTTCCATTTGGTTGATGTTTTGAAGGATGAGGAAATAAAACCGCAATCAGATCATGTCTTCCAATGCGTATAAGTTCATTCTCAATCTTTCTTCTTTCATCGGGTTTATACCAGAAGAAGAATTGACGTTGTGATAGTTTGTCTTTTGGAGTCTTTGCGCAGTATACAGGTTCCAAGGTATATGGGTCATATCCTGTATACCATGTCTCGGTACTAACTGTCATTGGAGTAGGGGTGAAGTCTTGTACTTGTTCCAGATGGAAGTCGAGTCGTTTTGTTATGACAGCCAGTTCTGCCATGTCTTCTTCCCTGCATCCAGGATGTGAGCTGATGAAATAAGGTATCAACTGTTGGTTTAAACCTTCTTCTTTATTTATTCTGTCAAAGATACGTTTGAACTCCTCAAATTTCTTAAATGAGGGTTTGCGCATTAGATTGAGTACTTTGTCAGAGGTGTGCTCTGGTGCGACCTTAAGTCTACCACTTACATGTTTGCAAATAAGCTCTCTTGTATATTGCCTTGCGGCTTCATTTACCTTCTCATCCTTGCTGCGATGTAGGAGAAGGTCATAGCGAACGCCGCTTCCGATGAAACTTTTTTTGATTTCAGGCAATGCGTCGACGGCATGGTAGATATCCAATAGTTTTGAATGGTCGGTATTAAGGTTTGGACAAATAGCAGGATGAATGCATGATGGACGTTTGCAATGTTCGCAAGCTTTTTTGTTACGCCCTCCCATTCCATACATATTGGCGGAAGGTCCGCCAAGGTCGGAAAGATACCCTTTGAAGTCTGGCATCGCAGTAACTTTTTTAATCTCTCTTAAGATATTTTCCTTGGATCGGCATGTTATGAACTTTCCTTGATGAGCAGAAATGGTACAGAAAGCGCATCCTCCAAAACATCCTCTATGGATATTTATAGAGTGTTTGATCATATCGTATGCCGGTATACGCTTGTTTTTATATTTTGGATGTGGGAGACGGGTGTATGGCAAATCAAAAGAAGCATCAAGTTCTTCTGTTGTCATGGTGGGATATGGTGGATTTACCACTGCGTATTTTCCATCAACCTGTTGGAGTATACGATGTGCATGTAGCTTGTTCGACTCTTCTTCAATATGCCTGAAGTTTTCTGCATGTGCCTTCTTGTTTCGCAAACATTCCTCATGTGAGTGAAGGACAATATCATCATCAGTAATACCATTCGGTATATCCTTTTCCAGAGATAAATATACGGTTTGAGGGATATCTCGTATTTCTTTAATCTGTTTTCCCTTTTCCAGCTCCCTGCAAATAGCAACAATCTGTTTTTCCCCCATGCCATAAATAATGATGTCGGCTCCAGAGTCGCACAATATACACTTGCGAAGAGAATCTTGCCAGTAATCGTAATGAGAAAGTCGCCGCATCGATGCTTCTATGCCTCCTAACACAACAGGTACATCAGGATAGAGTTTCTTTAGAATTTTTGTATATACAATTGTTGGGTATTCCGGACGGCAATCGTGACGTCCGTCAGGGCTATAAGCGTCTTCTGAACGAAGCCGTCTGTTGGCAGTGTATTTGTTGACCATGGAATCCATGCATCCTGGTGCGATACCAAAGTAAAGCCGTGGCTTACCCAATTTCTTGAAATCACGGAAGTCACCATGCCAGTCTGGTTGCGGTATGATAGCAACTTTGTAACCGGCAGCTTCCAAGGTACGTCCTATTACAGCCGCTCCAAATGAGGGGTGATCTACATATGCGTCTCCAGAAAAGAGGATAACGTCAAGCTGTTCCCATCCTCTCAGCTCTACCTCTTTCTTTGTTGTAGGCAGGAAATCAGTCAGCAGAGGCATTTTCTTCTTTGTTTTCTTCTTCCCACTTTACGTATAAAAGAATAAGGTTATGCAATCCAATTGCCTTCATGTTTTGATTGTATATCACATCAAGGCACAAATCAAGCAAGTCCTTGTCTTTACCATGTTCAGACTCTAACAATGAGCGTATATTAAATTTAAGTTTGTCAAGTACGCTCTCGTCAATAAAGCCGTTGCTGTCAATGAGGTTTTTCAACAAAGCATACTTCTTCAGTGTTGTTAGGTGCCTCTCACTGATCTCAATAGTTCTCGTTCCTGATGCGTTTGCCTGTATATTATACATGTCGTTTGTTTTTGTTTAATAATTATTTTTATTATTTCTTGATAGAGTAAATCTTGTCTATTCCATTAAAAAGGATAATATGCCACGCATTATGGATGCTCTTGTCTCTGCATCAGTGATGCATTCAAACGGAAATCCCATGGTAAAACACCGATAATCGTTTCCACTATATGCAACTGCCGCATTTTTCCCATTTCCATATTGCATGGCGCAATATGCGGGCTGGACAGGTTGCAATATGTCTGGTTCGGTGGCAGCATAATGTTCTTCGTTAATATTCTTATAGAACTTGAAACTCGTTCCCAATCCGTTTATAATGTTATTATTGCAATTATAATTGTTGCCATTATATCTTATCTTAAATATATTGGCAAGAAAATTCTGTTCATTGCTTTCAGTCATGTCTGCTCCGACGTATGAGCCGCTTACAAATATACGTCCGTTTGACCGTGTGTAGTTTGTCAATTTCTGGCACATTGTAGGCGAGAATGTCTTGTAGTTCACCAACGAGTGGCCGTCATTTTTCTCTAATCCAAGTAACAGGTCAACGCAATGGTATTTGTTGAGATTTACTTTTCCGCTCTCCACGGCTTCACTTGAACAGCTGACAATGTTATATCTTTGGGCACTAAGTATGGCCTCTGCATGTGTCATGACGTAATTGAAATCGTTTCCCGCTATGAACTTGCCCGCTAACTCGTCACCACTGAATCCTAATGCCTCTGGACCTTCTTTTCCTCTTTGTGATTTTGTGAAGCATTGTTGATAACCTACCCATCCTGCCATTGGACCATAAGTTATTCCTGGATCCCGTTTTAAGTCAAACCCTTGCTGTGTGGCATTGTTAATGACTAATGGTGATGCCACTCTATGAAAGCCATTGACTATTAGCACTGTTTTCTTGGATTTTGGTTGGCGTACAGCAGTCAGTACCTCTGTTGGAAAACTCTCTCCTCCACGGTTGCATGCGGTAACGCGGAAATGGTATGGTACGCCTGGGGTCAGCTCAATCGTATAGCTTGATGATTTGACATTAGTGCCATTGTCGAACCCACTTGTCCCTGTTGCCATGTATACGTTATATGATGTTGCCTTGGCTGTCGACTCTTGTGGGTCATTTACGGCATCCCATTTGAGAGTTACTTTGTTTTTAGAGGAGAACTCTATACGGAAATTGTTAGGCTGTAAAGGTTGTACGACAAAAGAAATGCCATGTTGGTCGCATACATATCTAAGTATGGTCTTATATATAGAGCGTGCCATAGTGAATCTGAAATTAGGGTCGAGACCATAGCGCATGTCAGTGAAGTTCTGGTGAGAAAGGGTCTCTAAAATTGCAGAAGGAATGGCTGGTCTGCGGGTCTCATTGTAGTTTCGGTCGAATAGAGAGCGCCGTGTCCAATACTTATATTTATATCTGACATCTCTATAGACGCCAGACAATAATGCGTCTGCGAAATCGCGGGAAGCCATTCTTGAGATACCAGAATTTAGTTTTGTGTTGTTCTCATCATCCTTCGTGGTGCATATAGATAGCGTTCCAACTATTCCGTCAGATCTGTCAACGCCTGCGTCGCTGTGTACTGCGAGTGACAATTCTATTGGAACTTGTTTTCCTTGGGAGTTGGGTACAAAACATGAGCCGCCAGCTATCCAATTGAGCATCAGAGAGCGTGAGTTCAAATCATCTTTATAGTCGCTTGTCCCTTCACTGTAACAAACTATTTCTTTCGGTGCCCCTGCCCATTGTGTGTAATAACGTGCAGCCTCGAGACAACGTGGAAAACCGCTTGTCGAGCCTCCACGCACGATATTTCCCATTCCTCCGCCAAAGCGTACGGCATCAGTTGTTACAACTCCGCTATGCTTAGAATGGTTTGTCAGCACAACGCGGTTATAAATGTTACACCCTTCGTCAAAATAGAAACTACCGAGATATACCCAGGTACCACCACCCATTTTCTGATTTACCTTAAAAGTGGTTTGCTGCCCTTGATGGTAAATGATATATTCTGCGTCATCAATACTGTTTTCCAATGTCTGGTAACTTACATATACTGCATAGCGTCCGGATTTTTCAAATTTTGGCTGGTAGCTAACAGTGCTGTTTCTTTTATCTGATGAAGTGGTCTCGGTCATTCTTGCTGTTCCCTGTAAGAAAGGATTCTCACAATCAGCATAGGAGCCGCTGTGCATAGCAAAACCGGTCTGGTTGGTGGTCTTCCAAGAATGCTCTTGCGTCGTTTCAGTATAAAATGGAGCTTGGTTTGTCGCGTCATTGTCGACAATGTATTCCAACTTCTGCCAGTCTCGTTCACGAGGCGTAAAAATAATCGCTCCTGCATTCTCAAGCATTGGCATTAGATAAGGAACTACAATGGTTTGCGTGAACAGATCCTCTGTCGTGCCAAAAAGATTGGGACGCTGCCACTTCCACATACCTTTACCATTGTCGTAATATCGTCCATGGCTTGCCCAAAGACAGAGGTGCCTATTCTGTAATCCATGAGTGATATCGTTAGGCTTTGACACATTCTTCACCCATGGAGCTCCTTTGTAGTCTATACTGCCCCATAGTCTTGATTTGTCTACATTGTCAGTTAAACGATTTGGGATTAATTCATTGAGGGTTAGCCCGTTGGTGTATATTGTAGTGTTGTAAGTGTCGTATGGCTCCGGTACCGTTTTTTGAATCTTGTTATATATTTTTTCAACAATCTTAGGTGAGAAATCTTGCTGAGCAAAAACCTCGTCAGCAGTAATTGTCAGTGTTCTCGTCGAATCGTTAATGACACACTTGAGCATCCTGGGAGCTCTTTCCAGTTTTGTATCCTGTGCTTTGTAGTTTTCAAAAAATGCATTTAGTTTTTTCTCTAATTTGGCTCTGTTCTCAGGAGTGCTATTCTGTCCGAACAGGACAGATGGTACTAATAGGATAAGAGTTAAGCAAAAGAATAATTTTTTCATACTTATATGTTTCCTATAGTAAATTGTTCGGGATTTTTTCCTTTGAAATCCTTGAAATACAATTTTATCTCACGCATCTCCTTTTCTATGTCACCAGTTGGAACAATACTCTTCGTACATTGAATGATTTTTTTCTGGTAATCTACGCCGTATAAGAGAATTGGTATTTGGGCTTTATGCGCAATATAATAGAAGCCTTTCTTCCAGTCTGGGTTCTTTGAACGGGTACCCTCGGGAGTGATACATAGTACAAAAGTGTCAGACTTACGAGCGGTCTCAGCAAGGTTGTCTGTCATACTGGTTTTCTTTGTCCTCCAAACAGGTATGCCTCCCATTCTTCGGAATATAGGTCCAAGTGGCCAGAAGAACCATTCTTTCTTCATTAAGAAGTTGGTCTTCAGGTTCTCAGCTCTTGAGTATAATTGTCCTATGGCAAGATCCCAATTACTCGTGTGAGGTGCCAGACAGATAATGCATTTGGTAGGGATGTCAACTGTCACTACCTTTTTCCATCCCATCCACTTGTACAATAAATTGCTACAAATGTTATTTGACATTTGAATGTTCTTTTAGAGTTGGACAATAGGGATGTCAGGAGATATTAGCTATCTGGTCAATAATCTCATCCGTATGTTTATTGAAACTCTCAATTAAGTTCTTGAAATAGGCCTTTTGCTTCATTCCTGGCTCTGGATGGGAAATCCTGTTAACATAGTCGTTATGAATAAAAAGGATAGAGGATAAGATGGCTTCAGCATTTTCTTTGGCTTTCTCACCATTGTATAAGGAAATAGCCAAACATTCTGCAAACAATTCACTGCAAATGAAGTTGATTGATTTCTTTAGAGTTCTTTTATTCGTCATCATAATAATCTGATAATTTTGTTCAAAGATAATAAATAATCTGCAAACCAAAGAATTAATCATAAAAAAATAGGTAAAATTAAGTTTTTTAGTATTATTTATTTCTGAATGTCATGGAAAAAATGTAATTTTGCAGTTAATTCAAATTTTCAATTATACTATTATCAATAAATATTTCAGTCATGATGGAAAAAAGCGCATTGCAGATAGCGAGAGCCGCTTATCTGCCGAAATTGCCTAAAGCTCTTCAAAGTGCGGTTGGCATAAAAGAAGGAGAACCAACACAAAGTGTTGACAACCAGGAGGAAATCAAGAAATTATTCCCAAACACCTATGGTATGCCATTGGTTGAATTTGTTCCTGGAGATGGTGACACTACGTGTAAGAAGATGAATGTTGGTGTTATTCTCAGTGGAGGACAGGCTCCTGGAGGTCACAATGTGATTACAGGTCTCTTTGACACATTGAAAAAGCTCAATCCGGAAAATCGTCTTTATGGTTTTATACTTGGTCCTGGTGGCTTGGTTGACCACAATTATATGGAGCTTACATCTGACATCATCGACGAGTATCGTAATACAGGTGGTTTCGATATGATCGGTTCAGGACGTACAAAACTTGAGAAAGTAGAGCAGTTTGAAAAAGGTCTTGAGATTATCCGCAAACTTGACATTCAGGCTATTGTTATTATTGGTGGTGATGACTCCAATACAAATGCGTGCGTTTTGGCAGAGTACTATGCCGCTAAAAATTATGGAGTACAAGTAATCGGTTGTCCTAAGACTATTGATGGTGACCTTAAGAACTCTCAGATTGAGACGTCTTTTGGTTTCGATACAGCTTGTAAGACATATTCTGAGCTTATCGGTAACATTGAACGTGATTGTAACTCAGCTCGTAAATATTGGCATTTCATTAAGGTAATGGGCCGCTCGGCATCTCATATCGCATTGGAATGTGCTTTGCAGACACAACCTAACATTTGTCTGATTTCTGAAGAGGTTGAGCAGAAGAATATGTCTCTCAATGATGTCGTTGATTACATCGCAAAAGCTGTTGCAGACAGAGCTGCGTCAGGCAATAATTTCGGTACTGTGATTGTACCAGAGGGACTTATAGAGTTTATACCTGCTATTAAGAAGTTGATAGCACAGCTTAATGATGTTCTTGCTCAGCCAGAAGCTAAAGGATTAGACCGGTCAGAACTCATTGACTTTGCAAAGAGTCACCTTACAGATGAGAATCTTGCTGTTTTCAATTCTCTACCTACTAACGTTGCCCGTCAACTTGCTCTTGACCGTGACCCGCATGGAAATGTGCAGGTGTCACTCATTGAGACAGAGAAATTGCTTTCTACTATGGTTGCTGTCAAGATTGAGAAATGGAAGAAAGCAGGTATCTTTACCGGTAAGTTCAATACCCAGCATCATTTCTTCGGATATGAGGGACGTTGCGCTGCTCCTTCTAATTTCGACGCAGACTATTGCTATGCTCTTGGTACAAGTGCCGCACAACTCATTGCCAATGGCAAAACAGGTTATATGGCAATCGTTAAGAATACTACGGCTCCTGCTGATGAGTGGGTCGCAGGTGGAGTACCTATCACTATGATGATGAACATGGAACGTCGAAATGGTGAGATGAAACCAGTTATCAAAAAGGCTCTGGTTGAACTCGAGGGTAAACCTTTTAAGACGTTTGCAGCTCAACGTAAAAAGTGGGCGAAGGAAACCGCATATATCTATCCGGGACCTATTCAGTATTGGGGACCGACAGAGGTATGTGACCAGCCTACTAAGACTTTGAAGCTCGAGCAAGAATAAAATTATGACTAACAGCAAACACCGTCAATCCAACTCTTCTCCTAAGTTAAAGCATTTGTTGCCTTCTTGGGCTTGGTGGATTGGCGGTGTTGCTGTTGTTGCCATATACATCTGGGCGTTTTATTATTTTTTTGTAGGACCGACAGGTTTTCGCTGGCGCGCTTTGTATGGTGACCCTAACTATCCTGAGGGATATGAGATTCATGGTATAGATATAAGTCATTACCAAGGAGAGATAGACTGGGATAGGCTGCGTAACGCAATGATTCAGCGTTGTCCTGTACGGTTTGTGATAATTAAATCAACAGAAGGTACGGGGCATCTTGACGAGAACTTTAATGACAACTTTGCCCAAGCGTTGGAAACGGGTTTTATACGTGGTGCATATCATTTCTGGAGCAATAAGTCATCTGCACGGGAGCAAGCATATTATTATTTGAATAATGTGCATCTTAAGCAAGGTGACCTGCCGCCAATATTAGATGTGGAGCACATGCCTGCTAACAAAAGTGTTGAGGAGTTTCAGACAGAGATTCTTACTTGGTTACATATTGTTGAGGACAAATATCATGTAAAACCAATTATTTATACATTTTATAAGTTTAAGGAGAATTATCTTTCTGATGCTCGTTTTGATGACTATCCATATTGGATAGCCCATTATTATGTTGATAAAATGCAATATCAAGGTAAATGGAAGTTCTGGCAACATACTGATGCCGGAAAGCTTCCTGGTATTCGTGGATATGTAGACCTTGATATATATAATGGAAGCTATTATGATTTAAGACAGCTGACGATTCGTGATGTCATCGAGTGAGAACCAAGGCACACCAGTTGTTTTCTGTCATCCTGCATGTTTCGTGTAAATTCAATCTCTCAGCGCATTCAAGCAGTAATTGTGAGTCTTCTTCATAGAAACCGCTTAAAATGAGTTGAGCACCAGTTGTCATTACTTCTGAAAAAGCATTCATGTCATTAAGTAAAATATTACGGTTTATGTTTGCCAGTATAATATCGAACATACCGTTGATATGTGACAACACACTTTTATCTCCCTCAAGAACTTCCATTTCCACACCGTTTAGTTTAGCGTTGTGCTGGCTGTTCTTTACACTCCAGTCATCAATATCATAACCGACAACTTCGGTGGCTCCTCTCATGGCGGCTACAATACCAAGAATGCCGGTTCCACAGCCACAGTCAAGTACACGTTTGCCATTGAGGTCAGTGCTTAAAAGGTGAGCTACAATCATGCGTGTGGTCTCGTGGTTGCCTGTGCCGAAAGCTTGTTGGGCATCAATGGCTACCATAAGTGGATTTGATCCTGCCGGAATGTCTGGTATTGGCTGCTTGGCATCGTAAATGATGCATTCCTTTCCAATACATATTGGTTCAAATCCATTTAATTCCCATTGCTCATTCCAGTTCTTATCCTCTGTCTCACATGATAAATATGTTATCTCAACACCTTGAAGCGGGAAATTCTCAAGCACGGTGTCTATAGCAATCGGATTGTATAAGTCTGCCTTTATAAAAGCGGAAAGACCTGAGTCTGTCTCCTCAAAAGAGTCATATCCGGTATCTGCGACTAAAGCGGCAAGCAAATCACGTCCGTCTTGAGTGCATGGATGTATCTTAAATCTTGTTTCGTAATATTTCATCGTAATGTTAAATTTGAGTGCAAAATTACAAAAAATAGGGAAAAACCTATCATAGATTAGGGAAATTCCGTATTTTTGCAATAAAATATATAATATTTTTGCATCATGAATAATAGGAAAGAATAAAATAAGGAGAAAAGGAAATGAAGAAGAATTTTTTATTATGGGTCATCATAGGAGTGTTTCCATTGTCGATGAATGCTCAGGACGACCTTTATTTCACCCCAACGAAGACTTACAAGAGCACCGTCAAGGAGAAATTGTCTGATGAGCCGGTGTATTATTGTGGCAGTGACCGTGATGTGGATGAGTATAATCACCATTTCCTCATGGGAAGCTATTACCAGTACATTGATTCTCTTGGCAATGACACAATCCATTTTGAACCAGGTGTAGGTGAATATCCTAATGGTTCGTACCGTGACTCCATAGAACAGCGGATGAGGTATGATGATGATTTTGTGTATAGCCGTCGTCTGGGACGTTTTGATGATTTCTATGGATGGTATGATCCTTGGTTCTATGGCTATCGCTCCCCATGGCATTATCGTTTGTGGCATGACCCATGGTACTACGGCTGGCATGACCCATGGTTCTACGGATGGTATGATCCATGGTATTATGGATGGTATCCTTCCTATTATTGGGGATGGGGAAATCCATACCGCTATTGGGGCTGGAACGGATGGTACGGTCCTGATTATTGGGGTGGGGGAATCGCTGGTGTGCACCGCGGGCATCATCCCTCGGGCGTCCGCAGTTACTCGTTCCCACGCAACTCCCGCACTCAGGTTGGTGGCGAAAGGTCTTCAAGCAGGTTCGGCTCACGCTCAAACCGTTCATACGACAGTGGTAGCTCTTTTGGTAACCGCACATACAACAACTCGTCGTCACATAGCTTCGGCAACTCATCTACACGCAGCTTTGGAGGTTCCTCTTCGTCTGGCGGACGTTTCTCTGGTGGCGGTAGCTTTGGCGGCGGTTCCAGAGGTGGTGGCGGCGGTCATTTCGGACACCGTTAACAGACGTTCAACTTGCTAATATAGAGATATTTAATTTGGGTTTTATAATTCTCAAACAGGAAAATCAAAACATTAAATATAAAATTAATCATGATGAAATTCAAATTTATGCTTTTTGCATTGACTGGCATGATGCCATTGGCAATGAGCGCACAGGAAACATATCAGGACACAAAGTTTATCGATACTGATCTTAATGGTACTGCAAGATATGTGGGAATGGGTGGAGCAATGGAGGCTCTCGGAGCTGATTTGTCAACAGCAAATACCAATCCAGCCGCCACAGGCTTGTTCCGTCATGGTACTGTTAGTGCCTCTGCAAGCTTGCTTATGCAAGGTGATGCGGGAGACTATGCTGACAAAAGCAAGACCCATCTAAGCTTTGACCATGTTGGTTTTGTTTTTTCAGATAAGACCAGTGGTGGGTTTGTTAATTATGGTGCCAGCTTTACGAAGAGTCGCAACTTCAATCAGATACTGACAGCTGTCGGGGAGTTGTCTTATGCGTCACAGAATAAACTCACAGCAAGGAAGTATGACTATGGTGTATATCTTGAAAGTCTGCGTAGTGGTTCTGGTGATTATATCTGGAATGGAGTTGATGCCGGATATTCTGAATTGCTTCCGTATTCAGAGGAGTTAGACAAATATGGATATTACAACAGCAATTCATATTCCTATGGCAGTTATCAGCATGGTTATATCGGTCAGTATTCTATGTTCTTAAGTGGAAACATACATGACAGATGGTACCTCGGTGTCACATTTGGTATTCATGATGTACATTATAAAAGCCAGAGTGACTATAGTGAGAATATCGCAGATGTTGATGGAGCCAAGGCATATTCTGGTGAGGATCTGAAAATAACTGGTACGGGATTCGATGTTAAGGCTGGTGTCATTTTCCGTCCAGTTGAGCTCTCACCGTTCCGTATTGGTCTGTATGTACATACTCCTACATTCTATAATCTTGAGATGGATGGTGTCTCATACGTAGGACTTTCTGGTTTCCCAGAGTCAGGCAAGTTAACTGATGATCGTCCCAAGAATCATTATACCTATGATAAGTTTAAGATTTATACCCCTTGGAAGTTCGGTCTGTCTTTAGGACATACAGTCGGCAATTATCTCGCATTAGGCGCTACATATGAATATGCTGATTACAGTACCATCGACAACCGTATTACCGATGGCGGATATTATGATGTATGGGGTGATTATTATGAGTCAAGTTCAAGTGATCATTCTATGAATGAACACACGGAGAGTACCCTTAAAGGCGTGTCTACTCTCAAACTTGGTGCGGAATATAAGCCGGTTGCTGATGTGTCTCTGAGGGTAGGATACAATTATGTTTCTCCGATTTTCAGAGAGGAAGGTGTACGAGACGGAACAGTATTGTCAGCTGGATCAGCCAACTCAACCTCAACCGACTATACCAACTGGAAATCAACCAACCGTATAACTCTCGGTGTAGGTTATCAATTTGACAAAGTCAGCCTTGACTTGTCTTATCAGTACAGTATGCAGAAAGGTGATTTCTATCCATTCGGTCCATATTATGAGTATGAGGATCATAGGGCAAGTGAGGAAAATAACCTTGTTGGAGCAACCGAAGTTAAGAATAATCGTAGCCAGCTTATGTTGACTGTAGGCTATCATTTCTAATAAAGGAGGTTTAAGCAACGTAAAAGAATTCATAAAAAACGCAAAAATAGAGAATTTATTTAATAGAAATATTGCTAAAAAGAATATTTTCTATATCTTTGCAGTGTGATAGAATAATAAAAAATTCATTTCATAGCAGAAAATAAAAATTAGTTTTTTTAGTGGTTAATTTAGTTTTAATAAGTATGTTAGATAATGAGCTCGTTGTGAAACGAGCTCATTATTTTTTTATCATAAAAGCTTTTGTAACCGTTTGAAAGCAGGAGCCAATAGTGTCGTCTCCACTTCCAGCCCTGTAGGTGAACGGAATATGCAACGGTGCTGCTTTGGTAATAACGAGCAGATATGATGGATGTTCACCAGTGTGCTGCGGTCAGCGCGTACAAAGATATTAGGATTGAGAATCTTTTCCAACGCCCCGAGTCCCAGCAGTACGGTGTCTTTGTCATGGAACGTCACAATCTGCGAATAATTGCCGTCACCTTTGAAATAGGCAATATCTTTCACGTCAATCACGATGATACCACTGGCGGTGCGCAAGGTGAGGCGTTCTTCAAATGCTTTTTCGGTCATCTTAACGATATCTTTTGCCAGTGCATTTACATTTGCCTCTCCCGGATTATCCGTCTTTCCATTTACCTCCTCAATGGCTTTTTTGCGGATGGCGTTTATCTGTTCTTCTCTCTGTAGCTTTTCTCTTTGCAAGTGGATCATCTTGAGGCGGCTGCGCCTCTTTTCATACCAACGAGTGACAGTCCAAACTGTCAGAGACAGCAGCAACAGACCTGCCAGCCACACCCATAAGTGCTGCCACCACTTGAGAGGTGGGGTGATATAGGTGTCTTCTTCGGTCATAGACAACAAATCCTCGGGACGAAACGATGTCATTTCTTCTATTCCTGCCAACCATATTGTACCGTCGCTTGCCTCCGCCATCGTCGCCATCAGCGGCTCTAAAGCGGTGAATCCGTTGGTATGGTCGAAGAATTGAACATCACTTATGGCATATTCCTTGCTGATGCGTCCGACAAGCAGACCGTCGATGGCAGCCACAATCAGATAACCTTTTGGCGACACATGCAGCGAGCGTACCTCATGCCCTGCCAATGATGGCATCTGCAGAGGCTCTATTTCTCCCTTGCGAATGAGGAACAGCGAGTCTTTTGACGAAAAGATGATGTTGCCTTGAGCGTCGCGCTCCATAGAGGTCACTATGAGCTGCTGGCGGTATTCCTTCTTCACGCCGTCAGCAAAAAGCCCGAAAGTAGTGCCAACCCAAAGCTTTCCCTGAGAATCTTCTGCTGCGCACCACGGATGGGGAACCGATGTGGTCAGTGTGTCTATAGCACCATCCTTTAGGTCAACGGCAATAATACATTTCTTGCTGCCTGCTATAAGACGCTCACCAGCCTTGGCAACGAACAGATAACGGTCGTGAGGCAGATGCATCCAGTGTGTCGTTCCGTCGTAACTGAGCACGTCGCCATTGCCTGCCATGTAGACATTGTCTCCTATGGTGACAGCATTGGGAGCATAGAAGTTATTGGGATTGTCTTCTACAACAGTGAAATAGTCTGTTCCCTCTCTTCTCTCCGCTTTCCTCTCTTTTCTGTTTTCTATCAGTTTTCCGTTAAGTGTTCCCATTATAACTCTATCGTCAGCACCTATACCTATGGCGCGGACAATGTCATTATGGTCGTTCAGACGACAGCAGGTGAAGTTACGTTTGAAATAGCAGTACAATCCTTGGTAGGTCGCTACCCACAACCGTCCCCACCTGTCCACAAGCACGTCCTTGATGAGATTGAAGCCAGTAGCGATTTCCTTCACATTGTTTCCGTCATATTCGTAGAGAGTGTGTTCGTCAGCCAGTAGCAAACATCCGTCACCCAAGTCTCTTACGATGAGACCGTAGTTTGTTGACGTGAAATCGAATCGCGTCTTCATTTTTAGTTTGTTGCCAATGCTGTAGATGCCGTCTGAAGCGAAGGCAAGCATTCCATAAGTGGCGCGATGTACAGTATAGATATCACTTTTGGATGTCAATCGCATTGCCTTGTGCTGTCTCACCCGATAGAGACCTCGTTCCGTTGGAACATAGATTGTAGTGGAGTCCAAATAGAGTTTCCTGTCTGGTGTCATCCAGTCGAATACCTCCCCTTGTGTCACTACGCTGAACTTCTCGCCTGTGAGGTGACACAGCCGTCGGTTCTCTTCGTGTTCGTCTTCCAAAACAAAATAGCCGTTAGGCAGGCTTGTTCCGTTGAAGTTGTTCAGCAGCCATCGCCGTTGAGGGTCTATAGGCTTCATTTTAACATCATCGTAATCGATAGTCCATTGTCGTCTGAAGTCGAATGCACGTACCGTACCGTTGATCTCAGCAAACTCCACGATATTAAAGCGATGTCCTTTGAGGAAGGGGGTGAATGTCTTGCCGTCGAAGCGGACGAAGCCCGACAGTGTACCTATATAAATATATCCGCGCGAGTCTTGCCACAGTCGTTCAGCCTGCATCTGCGGCAGTCCGTCTTGTGTGGTGTATCGACGATAGGTGAGATGTCTCTCCACCTGTGCCTGCAATGTGAGGCATAGGAATAATGCCAGTCCCAATAGTAGGGTTTGTTTTGTCTTCATGATGCGAAGTTACGATAAAAAGCGGAAAAACAAAAGCTTTTAAGCAAAATAATTATTCCTTTATCAGAGTTCGTCATTCGTAAGGGGCAGTTCGTCAAAAATTGACTTTTGATGACCTTATATCTTTTCGTTTTTCTCTATCTTTGTGAAAAATATGAACTAACAAAAAAATAAAAATTATGAAAAGACTTTTTACATTTATTTTCGTACTCATGGCACTGACCATGGGCGCAAAGGCAGAAGAACTGGGCGTCACCTACAAGGCTGGCGAAGTAAGACTAACCATGAGTACGACGGAAAGGAATGTGTTTTCCACCCTTCTATTACTTGGTGAGTTGCAACTGCAAGAAGGCTATGGTGATGAGATGCAGGTATACGACAAGACCGGCAACAAGCTGCTTATGTCCTTATCGGCCTATATGGTCGTGTCCGATGATGTGACTCCCGAAGACAATATCGTCCATGAACTCACTTCTGACGATTGGAATGTATTAGATACGCAAAATGCGGAACTGGCTCAGACGCTGCGGTCACAGAATATTAATAAGGTGTCGATGCTGTTCCATGGCTCCACTGCAACTGAGGACGTCAATATTGAAATATCCAATGGGATGCCGATAGCAGCAATCAGCGAGGCCAATGGTTACTGTTTCAATGCACTGATGGCTTTAGGAGTGCTGCAGACGCAGCTTGACGGCGATAAAATGGTATATGCAAGGAACGGCAAGTCGCTGTTCTACATGAGTGGTGATTCACCAGTCACAGCCGTCTTCAATATCTGTGATGGCGTGACGACGGCTGACAATTTCACCTATGAGCTTACGACAGAGGACAGGCAGGTGTTAGGTGATGTGGAAATGCCAGGTACGGCAGGTCAGACGCTGGGCGATCTGCTTGAGGAGGTCAAGAGTATCAGCATAACCTTCGTGGGTGTGCCCGAAGACACATCATTCGACCCTTATACCACGCCGCTGACCTTTGAACCGCTGACTGACGGTACCACCGTTACAATTAGCAATCCCTTAGGACTTACAATAGAATATAGCACTGACGGTGGCAGCGCGTGGACAACGGCCAGCGCATCTACAATATCCATCAGTGGTATTGCCGCTGGCGCAAAGGTTTGTCTGCGTGGTAATAATGCGGCATACGGTCAGCCTAACAATGATGCCTCAAAAGCAGTAAACATTACGTTCGACAAGGACTGTTATGTCTATGGCAATGTGATGAGCCTCATCAGCAGCACCGGCTATGCGTCGCTGACCACACTGACAAGCACAAACACCTTCCAGAATCTGTTCGGGAATAACGATCATTTCGTAAGCCACACCACCAGGAATCTGGTACTGCCGGCAACAACACTGACACAAGGATGCTATAACGGAATGTTTGCAAGGTCAACGATCAGTCGCGCACCAGAGCTGCCAGCCACCACGATTGCTCGTGAGTGCTATAAAAATATGTTCTATGCATGTCCGAATCTGAAAGCTGCTCCGGCTTTGCCAGCCACCACCATGGACTATGAGTGCTATTACGGTATGTTCGAAAGCTGTATCGTATTGACGGAAGCTCCCGAGCTGCCGGCAACGCAGCTGGACATGTACTGCTACGATAATATGTTCCGTGGCTGCACTGCTCTGACAAAGGCTCCCCAGTTGCTGCCTGCCACTACGTTGGAATACGGCTGCTACGAATATATGTTTGGGCAGTGTACCAGTCTGGTGACGGCTCCGGCACTACCAGCCACCACGCTGGCAACGAACTGCTGTAACTGCATGTTCTATGGGTGTACCGCCCTGATCAATGCCCCCGAGCTGCCCGCCACCACACTGGCAGACAATTGCTATGTCAGCATGTTCTATGGTTGTTCCAGTCTGGAGAAAGCACCCGAACTGTCTGCTTCCACACTGGTGAGCGGCTGCTACAACTATATGTTTGCCAAATGTACCAAGCTGAACTACGTGAAATGCCTGGCTACCGACCTGACAGCTAATAATGCTGATGCAGACTGGCAACGTGGCACCAACGAATGGCTCTACGGTGTGGCACCAACTGGTACCTTCGTCAAGGCGGAGGGTGTCGATGCATGGACAATAGGCGTCAGCGGTATCCCTACAGGATGGACCGTGGAAGAGGTATCCACTGGCATTGAGAGCCTTAACATGACTCACTCCCAGAGTGAAGGTACTTGGTACACACTGGATGGACGAAAAGTCAGCGGTGTACCGACACAAAAAGGCATCTACATAAAAGATGGGAAGAAAATTGTACGTTAACATCAATAATAAGTGATATGAATTACAAAAGAATAGTATTGTCGATGTTCATGCTGCTTGGAATGGCAGTGTGGACTAAAGCACAGAATGGGACACTGACACTTAAGTTGCGTCCGGGGGAGGTGATGATGGAAACCACTGAGCTGCAGCAGCAGGAGTTGGCGGCGCTGAATGCCATAGGACTGTTGTCCATGGAGGTGGAATACGGTTGGCATGACTATTGTAATGCGGACAATAAACGTCTGCTGTCCATTGATGTATGGTCGAATAGCGAATCATTATTGCAGACGGCTGAGGACGTGAGCAGTACCGACAATATCGTGCGTGAGCTGACGGCTGACGACAACTTCACCTATCTGCTGAATGAGGATGATCTTGCCGCCTTTGCTGATTGGCTTTACCAAGGGGACGGAAGAGGTAATATTATGGTGAATGACTGTTTCCGTTATGTTAAGAGTATCACAATGGCATTCGATGTTCCTTCAGGTGTCAGGAGTCTCATCTCCAATCCTTCTCAAAGCGATGAGGCTTGGTACACACTCGATGGTCGCAAGCTCAGCGGTGTACCGACGAAGCCTGGCGTGTATGTTGTTGGTGGTCGTAAGATTCTTATTGGAAACAAGCGGTAAACAAACCGAAATACTATTTGTGTCGAATCGGAGGAGTATTCGATTGATATACTCCTCCGATAGTGCATAGAACCCTCACTATACAAAAGTTTTCATTATTTTGCTGTCACTGCAATCTTTATTCTATATTTTTCTTTATCTTCTCCACGTAAGCATCGATGACAGCTACCGCTGTGATATTGACTACATCGCGCACACTGGCACCGAAGTCGACGAAGTGGATGGCTTTGTTGAGTCCCATCTGGATAGGACCAATTATTTCCACATCAGTGTTGAGTGACTGTAGCATCTTATAGCTGGAGCGTGCTGACGTGAGGTTCGGGAATACAAGTGTGTTGACATCCAGACCTTTCAGACGGGAGAATGGATAAAGGTCATCGCGTATCTCTTTATCGAGAGCGAATCCAATCTGCATCTCACCGTCAACGGTCAGGTCACTATATTCAGCCTGTACCTTTGCCACGGCATTCTTCACTTTTTCAGCACCGACGGTGATACTACTTCCGAAATTGGAATGGCTGATCAGGGCGATGACAGGTTTCTCGTTGAAGAACTCCACTGCGTGAGCACTCAGTTTTGTAATGTCAGCCAAGGTGTCGGTGTCAGGGTCTTCATTGACAAGAGTGTCAGCAAGATACAACGTGCCTCGTGGTGAGTTGATGATATGCATTGTTCCGAAATGTTTGTATTCCGGTCTGATACCTATTACCTCATTGACAACCTTGATAGTATTGGAGTAACGAGTATAAAGACCAGTGATAAATGCGTCAGCGTCACCAGTTTCCACCATCATCATACCAAAGTAGTTGCGCTCGTACATCTTGTCGTATGCTTCTTGGAATGTATATCCTTGTCGCGCGCGTTTCTCAGCAAGATGTTTAGCATATGTCGCACGGCGACCTTGCTCCTGGTCGGCACGCATGTCAATCAGTTCGATATCTGTAAGGTCAAGTTTCAGACGGTTTGCCAGACGGTGCAGGCGGTCGGGGTTACCCAGGAGAATAGGCTTGCATATTGCTTCCTGCTTTGCTTGAACTGCAGCTTTCATCATTGTCTGGTTCTCTCCCTCGGCAAATACCACTCTTTGCGGGTGCTTGGCAGCCGTTGCGTGCAGGTTACGGGTTAGTTTTGTCTCCTGACCGAGCAACTGTCGCAGGTTTTGCTTGTATGAATCCCAGTCTTTTATCTCAGTTCTCGCAACGCCACTTTTTATCGCTGCTTTCGCAACGGCCGCAGACACTTCTGTGATGAGACGTGGGTCGATAGGTTTCGGGATGAAGTAGTTCGGTCCAAATGTGAGGTCATTAACATGATATACTTGGTTTACCACATCTGGTACAGTCTCTTTCGCAAGGTCGGCAATTGCCAGGACTGCAGCCATCTTCATCTCTTCATTGATGGCACGGGCATGAACGTCTAGTGCTCCACGGAAGATATATGGGAATCCGATTACATTGTTTATCTGATTAGGATAGTCGCTCCGACCTGTCGACATAAGCACGTCTGGTCTTGCAGCCATGGCATCCTCGTATGAAATCTCAGGAACAGGGTTGGCAAGAGCGAAGACGATAGGATTGTCAGCCATCGAGCGGACCATGTCCTGTGTAAGGACATTGCCTTTCGATAATCCAACAAACACGTCAGCTCCCTTTACTGCTTCCTCTAATGTATGCACATCCCTGCGGTCTGTGGCAAAAAAGGCTTTCTGTGGGGTGAGCTTCTCGCGGTCAGAGGTAATTACTCCCTTGGAGTCAAGCATCACGATGTTTTCCTTCCTTGCTCCTAACGCCACGTATAGCTTAGTACAGGAGATTGCGGCGGCACCTGCTCCGTTAACAACGATTTTTACCTTCTCGATATCTTTTCCTGCTACCTCTAATGCATTCTTCAGACCGGCAGCTGAGATAATAGCTGTTCCATGCTGGTCGTCATGCATAACGGGGATGTCAAGGGTCTTCTTCAGACGTTCTTCAATGGCGAAGCATTCTGGAGCTTTTATGTCTTCAAGATTGATACCACCAAATGACGGTGCGATCTTCTCAACAGCCTCGCAGAACTTTTCCGGGTCTTTCTCGTCAAGTTCAATATCAAAGACGTCGATACCTCCGTAGATTTTGAAAAGGAGACCTTTTCCTTCCATTACTGGCTTTCCGCTCATGGCTCCGATGTCGCCTAATCCCAACACTGCCGTTCCATTGGAAATTACGGCGACAAGATTTCCCTTGTCGGTATATTTATAGACATCATCGGGATTCTGCTGTATTTCCAAACATGGGTATGCCACACCGGGAGAATAGGCAAGCGAGAGGTCTGTTTGCGTACGATATGGTTTAGTAGGTTTTACTTCGATTTTTCCTGGTCTGCCATTTGAATGATATTCGAGCGCAGCTTCTTTAGTTATTTTTACCATAGATATATAATTTAATTATTGCACAAGGAATAAAACTTTTCGCAAAGTTACGAAAAGTCGAGAGCAAAACAAAGAAAATCATTTCTTTTTTTGCCGAGACGTAGTAACTTCGCCATCTTGATGGCAAAGTTACGAAAAGTCGAGAGCAAAACAAAGAAAATCCATTTCTTTTTTGCCGAAGCGTGAAGATTTTATTCAAAAGTCGAGCGAAATGCAAAAGGGTAGGGGGGTATTTATTTCTCCTGACTGATTAGTAATGGATAAACATAACACGACAGCTCGTATTTCTTGGTTCCTCGATGTATTAAGATAATACTGAACTACAGACAATCTCCTGTTGTACAAGATTGTGGACTAACGTTTCCCCTAAGTAGGCAAAGTACTTAGCCTTACGCTTGACCAACATTTCGAACTACTGATCACAATAAGATCGTGTTTTTTAAGCATCTATCCAAACTTTTTTCTCGAAATCCTTTGGATTATCCGAAAATTGTCGTACCTTTGCACCCACTAGAACCCGCCAAGCCTCTCCACGATGCTCAAATGTGCGGGTCGTTTT
>FLNX01002923.1_pt1 | contig 40990 bp, 27 predicted proteins | sample 1140341 | NCBI WGS metagenome assembly FLNX01 (sample SAMEA3878208, study PRJEB12797) | bioreactor metagenome | biome: Moose rumen | place: Sweden | collected 2011-10 | reverse complement strand
CGATGTTAATAACAGTGTATCAAACGGTTTAGTATTAACGGGCGGAAATCTTGCACAGGATGTAACGGGAACGGGCTCAACCAAGATTGATGGTACTGTAACAATCAATGACAGCAGTGATTCAATCGCTCAGGGTATCAACATTGTATCAGGCAGCTTAACTGCAAATGGTGCAAGTATCGGCGGCGATGTTAATAACAGTGTATCAAACGGTTTAGTATTGAATGGCGGGGATTTAACTCAGGATGTAACGGGTACTGGTACAACCAAGATTAATGGTACCGTTACAATGTCAGATAATACCAAATCAATTGATCAGAACATCAATATTATATCGGGCAGTTTAACTGCAAACGGCGCAAGTATCGGTGGCGATGTTAATAACTTTGTATCTGACGGTTTAGTATTGAATGGCGGTGATTTAACTCAGGATGTAACAGGAACGGGTTCAACCAAGATTAATGGTGCTGTTACAATGTCAGATAATACCAAATCAATCGGTCAGAATATCAATATTGTATCGGGCAGTTTGACGGCAGACGGTGCAAGTATTGACGGAATGGTTGATAATGCTGCTCAATTAACTGTAACAGATGGTACATTATCTCACAATGTAACAAATGCTTCAGGTACTACTGATTTTCAGGGTAATTCAGTTATAAATTCAGGTGTAGCGGTTACTCAGTCAAATGTTAATATCGACAGTAACAAAGGTGTTGCAGGTACAAATGTTGTTACAAACAATGGTAGTATTAATGCATACCTTGTAAATAAAGCTCAATCAGAATTCGTAAATAACGGTACTGTTTCAGGACATGTTGAAAACAAAAATAATGCGACTATGACAACTGCTGCAAATACTATTGCAACAGCTGCAACTTCAACTATCACCAACGACGGTACTTTGAATTTAACAGGAAATACTTTGTCAAAAGCCGTATCAGGTTATGGAACAACTCATATTCAAGGTACGGTAACAATTACTGATGCAACCCCTGTTGAAAACGCAATAGTAATTGACGGAACAAACAGACTCAATACAAATGCCGATAATATTGATAACGGTGTATCAAATAATGCTGGAACATTGAATTTGACAGGCGGTCAGTTAGATACTGCTGTAACGGGTGCAGGAACAACCAATGTTTCAGGTAATGTTGTAAATGCTTCTGCAATTGCAAACAAAATAGAGGTTCAATCAACAGGTACTCTAACAACTTCAACTGCTGATATTACAAATTCAAGTGATATCAAAAATGACGGTACTATTATATTTAATAATACTTCTGACGGCACTATCGGTTCTGCAATTGTTAAGAATACATCAGGCGGCGGAACGGTTGAAATTGCTGCAAGTTCTTCCGTAAATATCGCTATGGATAAAACCATAACCGACAGTAATATTAAACTAACAAGCGGTACTTTAGATGTAACGGGTCTTGGCGATTCAAGCGGGAATGTCAGTCTGACTGATGCAACTTCAATTATCGCAAACGGTGGTAAGTTAAGCGTTCAGGATTCAAAAACAGGTAATATAAACCTTGGCAGTGTTGATACAAGTGCTGCGGCATTGAATATTGATATGGATTTAGACCTTGTTAATGAAGTTGCGGACGTATTTAACGCTACATTTACAGATGCTTCAAACGGCATAGCATTAAAGAGTATCAAACTAACAACGGATGCAGGTAAACAGGCTCCTGATGATATCAAGATTGCTCAGGCAGGTTTGGGTGATAATATTTCTGTCGGGTCTGCGGTTGTATCTAATAATTCCGCAGTAGGTGATTTGTTGTTATCAACAACTTATGACTCAACAAACGGAGTATTTTTACATATTGAACACAGTGACCTTGATAATGCTATCAAATCTAATATTGCTGATAAAGCTTATGTAATGGGTGATACCGTAATCAACAATAACAGCGGTGCTTTGGTAATGGGCGGCAGCAAACTTTCAATTTCAGGTGACGGCTCACAAACAATTACAAGTACTGATAATACAAAAGACGGAATCAAAATAGCAGATGCTTCTCAGACATTAACTATAAATAACACAGCAATCGGTAATTCAACAAACGGATTTGATACTGCTGTTGATAATACTTCAGGTGGCACGGTTAATCTGAATAATGTTACTATGAGCGGTAATACAACAGATGTAAACAATGCGGGAACATTAAACCTTGACGGTACAAATAATCTGAATGTTGTTGCTGGTTCATCAGGTACAACCAATGTAAAAACAGGTACAACAACAATTAATGATTCATTTACTCAAGATACATTAAATATAGGTGATAACAGTGCAACTCCGACTGCAACTGATGCCGCATTTATAAATGATGGTGTATTTAACGCAGCTGATGTCAATGTAACAACCGCAGGTTCAACGTTTATTAATAATGCAGGCGCAGGTAAATCTGCAACAATCAGCGGAACATTGACCAATGACGGAACGGTAGACAACGACGGAACGTTGAATGCAGGTTCAATAGTAAATAATAACGATATTGATAATGATGGCACATTGAGTGCAACTTCAATAGTAAACAATGATGATATTGATAATGATGGTGGATTGAGCGTAACAACAACTCTTGATAACAATGGAACATTGTCAAACGGCTCTGATTCAACAATCAGTGCATCAACAATAAATAACAGCGGTTCAATCAGTAATGACGGAGCAGGTACAACACCGGGTTCTGTTGCGGGTTCAATCACTGCGGATATAACCAATGACGGCGATAACGCATCAATAACAAATGACGGCACAATAACGGGAGATGTAACAAACGCATCAGGTGTAGACGCAGTAACAATCACCAACAGCGGAATAATAACAGGTGATGTCGATAACGGTGATGGTGCAAATAACGTCTTAACCAACAGCGGAACACTTCAGGGCGGCACCGTAACCAATGACGGCGGCACGGTAGATAATACGGGAACGATATCTTCATCTGTTGATAATCAGTCAGGTGTAGTCAATACGACAGCAAGCGGCGTAACGGGCGGAGTATCGAATGACGGTACGTTAAATCTCAATGACGGAGCTGCACATGATAAGGGTGATTTAGGTTCTGCCGTTACAAACGGTGCTAACGCAACAGGTATTACAAATGTTGCAGGTACAGTAGATACAAACGGCAATAATATTACTCAGGATATTGTAAACGTAGGAAAAGACAACAGTGGTAATACAACAGGAACATTAGTCAATGATGCGCTTATCAGTGCAACGGATATAAATGTTACGGCAGGTAATACGCTGCAGCTTGAACAGGGTTCATCTACAACTGTTTCTGATGCAATAGATGTAGCAACAGGCGCTAAATTTAACATCAATGATAATTCTGTTTTGAGTGCCGCAAACGGTGTTACAATAACAGACGGTCAGTTAAATCTTAATGCCCAAAACACTGACGTTAATCTGAATCAGGATATAACAGGTGCCGGTACAAGCGGAGTTGCAGTAAATGTTACGGGACCGAATACAACAAATATTAATGCTGCGATAACAAATGCAACTACTCCTGTAAATGTTGCGTCAGGTTCAACACTTGCATTAAATGATGGCGGTACAATTACAACAGGTACAGCAGGCTCATCAGGTAGTGACATATTACTCGGTGCAAACAGTGACTTGGATGTAAATACTACAACTGCAAGAACGCTTGATAACAGAGTAATCGGAACAGGTACGGGTGCTGATGTTAATATCAATAAAGACGGCTCAACTGGAACGGTTACACTTGATACAATGATTGCGAATGTAGATAATGTTAATGTTGAAAACGGTCAGGCAAACATCGGAACAACTGCTGACGGCAAAACATCAACAGCAGCTACATTAGGAACTGCCGATTTGAATGTTAATAACGGTTCAACAGCCGAAATAGATACATCTGCATCATCTTATGTAATAGCAAATGATGTAACAGGTCAATCAACGTCAGATAACCTTGTATTATCAGGCAGCACAGGTACTGCAGGTACTGCTTCCGATCCGGGGACTCAGTTCAGTATCTCCGGTAATAATTCAATATCAAATCTGACAATGGAAGTTGCAGGCGGTCAGTTGAATTTACCTGATGAAAGCTCTTTATCAGGTACGGATGTTGTTATTGATACAGGTTCAACATTGAATGCTATAAATGGCGGGGCATCCGATTTCTATTCTAACATCACGTTTGATAATAATTCACAGGTAAAAGTTGATGTTGATGTAATTGCTCAGGCAGCCGACAGATTTGTAAATTCTCAGCAAAATGCGGGAGATGGTGTTGTATTAACGGATGTTGATTTGCAAAATCTTGATAAAATTGTTAATAACAATACCACAATCAATCTTTCTGATTTGACTAATATTCAGAATCTTACGGTTGGCGGTGAGTTGCTGAACAAAACATTCACTGCAATGACTCCTATCAGAAATATGACGGCTCGTTTGACTTCTGACGGTATGTTGATGATTGCTCCGTCAGGCGGCAGAAATGATTATAAAGAATTTAACCCTGCGGTTGTTGCAGGCGAAGTTGCGGCTCAAATGGGCGGATATTTGTCACAGTTAAATTCTTATGATGAAGCCTTCAAAAATCTTGATATGAAGATGTTATTAACAAGAGAAGAACGTCAGGCTCTCAAATTTGCAAATCGTTATGCTTCAGAGGTTCAGCCAAGAGTATTTAGTCCTACTTATTTACCTGAACAGGATACGGCAGGCTGGTTCAGACCTTATGCAACATTTGAAAAAGTAAGTCTGCAACATGGACCAAAAGTTAATAATACAATGTACGGCTCTTTCTTTGGCGGCGATAGTGAAATGAAAGAACTTTCCCACGATTGGGATTTCCAATATTCTATTTATGTAGGATATAACGGTTCTCATCAAAGCTATCAGGGTAATTCTTTATATCAGAACGGTGCAAATCTCGGTGCAACAGGAATGTGGTATAAAGGCAACTTCTTTACGGGCTTAACCGCAAACGTAGGCGGCAGTCTTGCAGAAGCTTCCACTATGTATGGCAGTGAAGACTTCCAGATGCTTATGGCCGGTGTCGCAAGTAAGACAGGTTACAATTGGGAACTCGGACGTAAGAAGAAAGGTGCATTTATAATTCAGCCAAGCTTATTGATGTCTTATACATTTGTAAATACATTCGATTATACAAATGCGGCAGGCGTAAGAATAAATGCCGATCCGTTGCATGCAATAAATATTGTTCCGGGAGTAAAATTCATCGGAAACCTCAAGAACGGATGGCAGCCTTATGCGGGAGTTCAGATGGTATTCAACGGTATGGATAAGACGGACTTCCATGCAAATGATATAGCGTTGCCTGAAATGAGTGTAAGACCTTACTTCCAGTATGGTATAGGTTTACAAAAACGCTGGGGCGACAGATTTACAGGATTCTTGCAGGCTATGTTCAGAGCAGGCGGAAGAAACGGTGTTGCTTTAAGTGCGGGCTTCAGATGGTCAATCGGCAGAGATGTTCCTGACTATACGCCTAAAGCAAAAGACCAAAATGTTTTACCGGAGCTTCCTGAATCATTGAAACCTCAGCCGCCTGTGGATAACAGCTACAAAAAAGACATAGAGTATAATTTGAAACTCAGAGGATTATCTCAACAGGTATCACAAAAATCAATCAAAGAAGTAAAACCAAGAACGGTAAAATTCAATACTCAGGCTCAGAATACTACAAGCGATACGGGTATAAGAGTTGAAATCGAAAAAGATAAAACTTCTATGAAAGATAAGGTAGATACGTTCTTTGCAAAAATGAACGGCGAACCGCAAAGATCAACAACCCGTACTAATATGAGTGCTGTTGTAGCTAAATTATAATCTGAAATTATATAAATGACTCCCGAAATTCAAATTTTCGGGAGTCGTTATATATAATTACCAAAATTATTTTACAGATTCAGACTGTATGCAAATAATTCGGCAACTTTTTTATTATATTCTCTGCCGTCATCTCCCGCAAAGAGATTTTTCCAATGACTTTCCGGAGTATTATCTGTTGAATAGCTTGGGTTTGACATCATAAGGTGATGGGTATTTGTGTCATACCTCAAGGGAAAAAGGTCCTCCATCTGCATAAAGCTTGCGAGTTTATCACTGGGGTATTCGTAGGCAAATAACGAATTATTAATTCTTTGCAGCCTTTGTTCATAGCTTCTTCCGCCTGTATCATTATCATTTGAAACTTCTACTCCGGGAGAATAATTCTTTGAATATTTGTAATTTATTGCCCCATCTCTGACAGAATGGAAATTATCAGGTTCTATAAAACCTGTGCCTGTCGATAGACCGAGATTTTCGTATCTTGCAAAATCACCCGAACTTTTTTCCCCAACGAAACTAAGATGTGTTTTACCGCTTCGGCTTCTGATTTCATGTATTATATATTGCATTTGTTCGTAGCTTGGCAAGGCTCCGACTCCCGTATAATTATCCATGTCATAGCCGCCTATATGTTTTGCTGAATCTATGAAAATTGCTTCAAACCCTGTATTTATAAGTTCTATATGCGAATTAAGAAACAGTTTAAAATGTTCCTGATTATTCCAGTCAAAAACAATATCGCTCCCGTTTGGTTGAACAACTTTAATCTGGTCTGCTGAAATTACTGTTCTGAACCCTGTTTTTAAACCGTGAAAATGTGCCAAATCATTAAATGCTTTGAATTGTTCAAGCGGTGTAATATTATTTGTGATATCGTAATTTATTATATTTTTGCTAAAACCTGCATTTAATTTTATTCCGTATATAGAATTTTCTGTGTCTGCAGGTTTATTATAACCGTCACCATAAATATTAGGAAAAATTTGCGATAGAATTATGCAATTTGCCCAGCTTTTTGCGCTTGGCGGAATTGCGGGCAGTATTTTGATTGTGCTGATTAAACCGTTTGAACATTTATTATCTTTCATTTGCGCAATCGCACGGTTATTGATTTCTGTGTAGTTTGCATTTACTCCCCATTTATCACCATAATCGGGAGTATTTATAATATCGGGGAATTCTTCATAAAAATTACCGTCCTGGTTTAGTGTCATTAGGGAATTTATAGCATCTTTAATGTTGCGATGCAAAAGCTCGTAAGGAACTATGTTTGCAACCCATTTGCGCATATCTGAAGAAAATTGGTGTTCAAGTATCCAAGAGTCTTTACACAGCTTTGTATTAAAGCCGAAAGTGGTTAATAATTTGTTTACGGTATTCATAAAATAATTTTATACCGTATTACAAAATCATTTATTGCATAGCCGTACTATAAAATCGGGTATTATAAACTTAAATATTATTTAAGTTTTTGGTATTCTTCATAGGTTACAGGTTCAAGCCACTCATTAGATGTTTCTGTTCCGTCTATTTCAATTGCAAGATGTGAAAACCACGAATCAGGTGCCGCACCGTGCCAGTGTTTTACATTGGCAGGAATATTTATTACATCTCCCGGATTCATCTCAACAGGTTCTTTTCCCCATTCCTGATAGTAGCCTCTTCCGCCTATGGCAATTAACATTTGTCCTCCGCCTGTTTTTGCGTGGTGAATGTGCCAGTTATTTCTGCATTTTGGCTCAAATGTTACATTATAAATATTAATCTGATTTGTTGATACGGGTGCAATATAGCTTTGTCCGACAAAATACTCGGCATAAGCATCATTAGGCACTCCTATCGGGAACATAAGGTTTTTGGCGTATTTATCTTTATCTGTTAAAGCCGGAGTATTATCATTCCATACTTCTTTGGCAAGATTGAATGTTGCCCAGGCTTTTGGCCAGCCTGCATAAAATGCTGCGTGGGTGATAGCTGCAGCTATTTCTTCTTTTGTTACTCCGTTATTTTTTGCATTTTGGAGGTGGTGTTTCATGGAAGAATCAGTTATTCCCTGTGACATTAAAGCTACAACCGTTATTATACATCTGGTTTTAATCGGTAAATCTTTATTGTTCCAATTCTCACCAAACAAAATATCATCATTAAAGTGTGCAAATTCGGGTGCAAAATTACCTAAATTGTCACGTCCAGCTGTTTGTACGATTTTAGCCATGTTCCCCTCCGTATTTTTATTCTCTTTATTATTAATTGCAAAACCGATACTTTGTGTAAAAAATATCATAAAGAGTATTAATAGTATTTTATTTCTCATCTTGCCCTCTTATTTATTTTTTGATATGTAAATATTATCATAAAACTGTATTAAAGGTAAAAATATGGATAAAAATTTAACCGAAAGTTTAGAAAAATATCTTCTTGCAATAGATACTCTGCTTGAATCAAACCGTACACTAATAGTAAAAGATGTATCAAAGTTTTTGCATATAGGCGGGGCTTCAACTGCTCAGGCAATTAAAAAACTTAAAGAAAAAGGGTATGTAAATTATGAACCTTACGGAAATATTACCCTGACTTCTATTGGTGAAAAGATGGCAATTATCAAAAAGTACCGTCATAAGACGATAACAAATTTTTTAAATCAGGTTTTGAATATAGATGTCGAGAGTGCCGAAAAGAATGCGCAAATTATGGAATATTCTATGACGGATGATGTTCTTTCACGTCTTGTTAATTTTATGGATTTTATGAAGCAGTGTGCCTGTCCTGACCCAAAATGGATGAAAAGTTGTAAATCATCTTTAGAAAACGGTGAAATTTCTCAAAAATGTCAGGGTTGCAACGGCGGATGCTGCTGCGGAAAATAAATTCATTTCAAAAATGTTATGCTATACCATAACATATTGATATTATTTAATTTGGGTATTGACAAAAATTTTTGTTTTGTGTTTTATTATTAGTATGAAATATATGTTTACTAAAAATTCAGTATGTTGTTGCTGTAAGTTTTTTATAAAAGAACTTACTTGTAGTTTTATGTGCAATTAAACAGATTGAATTAGTCGGATAAAAGTATAAACGGGTTCTTGAAAATTATTTTAAGAGCCCGTTTTTAGCAGTTAATTATAAAAGGATGAAAAATGAGAATAAATAATATCAATAACAATAATCAAAATACGAGTTTTAAAGGCTCAATGGGCGTATTATCAAACGCTCTTTATACTTTGGGGAATAACGATATGTTAAACGCATCTTTTGTGGATGTTTTTGCGATGGATACTCCCAGAACAATAGTAGAATCCAAACACAGAGGCAAACAGGCGGGAATAGAAATGGGGTTTAGAGAATATACGGGTACTTTTATAGCCGAATTTTCTTCTGCTGTTTTTGCGGTTCTTGCTTCAAAATTTATATCTAAAAAATTAAATCCCGAAGTAAAAGTAAATTCTCAATCTTGGATTACAAACAACGGGCTTAACGTTTTTTCTGAAATATATGAAAATTCAGATAAAACTCCAAAAGGTTATGTAAAAAAAGTTCTTTCTTCAATGTCAGGTATTGCGGGCAGTGAAATTAGAGAATTTTCAAAAATTGACAACGAAAAAACGGCACCGGTTATTGAGAAATTATCTAACCTCATTACCGATAAAACTTTGGATAAAAAATCAGTCAAAAAAGAATTAGCAAATATTCAGGATGAAATAATAAATCTGCTCGGTGCTGATAATAATATAACCGTGAAAGGTGAAAAACATTCGCTATCGTCAAATTTGTCACATACTCTGAGAGATATAGTTGATTCGGGGAAAAACATATTTTTTAACGAAGCCAAACAAAATCCTAACCAAATTTTGTCAAAACTAAAATCTATGAATAATTTGCGTATAGGAATAGCTATCCCTTTATCAATGGGACTTGCTATTACAAACCAGTATTTAAACAGATATTTGACCAAAAGAAGAACGGGGATTGATAATTTTGTCGGTGAAAACGGTTACGATAAAAACGTTGCCGCTAAAAACGAAAAGAAAAAAGAAAAAGGTTTATTGGCAAAAAAGATACTATCTGCAGGAATATTTGTGTTGATGCTGACAAAGGTTATGAATGTTAAAAAGCCGATAGATCTTGTTAAAAAGCTTGAATTTGACGGGCCTGCAACAGGCGGAAATGCGATAAAAACAATTTACGGAACTTTGATTTTAGGCAGAATATTTGCGTCTAAAGATTCTACTGAATTAAGGGAAACAAATGTCAGGGATTATTTGGGATTTTTAAACTGGCTTGTATTGGGAGGTTTTGTATCAAAGGGGGTTGCCCAAATGCTTGACCCGAAACAAAAAATTCTGTTCAATATAACAAAAGACGGAAAAGGTGTAAAGCATTGGCTTCAGAATATATCTTTGAAAACCCAAAAAGAAATAATTGCTCAGGGCGGTGATGTAAAAGCTAATTTGAGAAAATTAAACTTTGCTCAGATGGCAGGGATTGTTTATAGTGCTGTTATGCTCGGTGTTTTATTGCCAAAACTCAATATATGGATGACAAGGGGTAAAGGAAAGGATAAACAGGACAATATTCAACTTGAGGATAAACGCAGCGCAAATGTCAATTTCAAATCGAATCTTGTGTCTATGGATAAATTTGTCCAAGGGGGGATTTCATAATCAAATCATACATTCTTTTGCCAAAAGAATGTAGAAACTGTCTGTAAAAGAGCAGTTAGTTTAGGAATTTCAATCAGACAGTTTAGGAATTTTGGGCAGTATTAGTTTTAAAATCATCTAAAATTTATGCTATAATACACTTATGACAGAGAGAAAAGAACCATTGGAAGTATATTTTTATCAAACAAGCTCGGGGAATGAACCTGTTCGTGTTTGGTTAAAAGAGCTACCAAGAGAAGATATGCGATGTATTGGTTATGATATTAAAACTGTTCAATTTGGTTACCCTATTGGAATGCCGTTAACAAGGTTACTTCATTGTAAAGACGGAATAACTCTTGAAGAAATCCGTTGCAATATATCAAATGGTATAGCAAGAGTTATTTTTTATGTAGAAAATAACCAAATTGTTTTACTTCATGGGTTCATCAAAAAATCACAAGAAACTCCGCAAAAAGAGTTAGATGTTGCAATAAAGCGGTATAAGGATTGTCATTAGGCAAAAGAGAAAACAATCCTTTTTCCCAAATATTTTGCAACTTTTTCAATTGTATTTAAAGTAATAGATGTATTTTGTGGGTCAAGAATCCTTGATATTGCTGTCCTTGATGTTTCTAATTCTTTTGCCAAACGATTTATAGAGATGTTATCTTCTAACATCTTTTGTTCAAGAGCGTAAGCAATAACCCTTTTTATTGCAACTGTTTCAGATTCCTGAAGAAGCCCTTCTTCTTCAAGGAAATCGTCAAAATTTGAGCCGATACATTTATTGTTTGCCATTTTAACCGCCTTTTTATATATCACTTTCAATTAATATTGTACCAAAAAAGGTGCAATTTTTCAAGTCATGTGTTATAATATTTTCATAGTATATTAAAACCAGCAAGAAAGGAAAATAAATGAGCATTAATCAGCAACTATTACAAATATTAAAAAATAGAATTACTTTCAGAAATGAATTGGGCGGAATAGTGTTAAACAACCTATTTTGTTTTGCACCACCACATATACAATTCGTATATGATAAAAAGATTTATGAAAAAGCCCAAAGTACATTACACAATTGTAAATCAACACCATTTGAACAAGCATGTGCAAGAAAAACTATTGCAGAACTTGATTATAAGTATGTCAATAGGTTAAAATAATATATGTTATTTTGCTTACATTAAGACTTTATATTATAATGATCGCGTAAAGAGGCAAAGTTATGAAAATTCAAATTTTTAATATGATATGTAATATAGCATCTCTAATTGCTGCAATAATTACAATAATAGCCGCAATGCAAAGTAGAAAGTCATTATCCCAAATTGAAATTTTCAAAGAAAAAATATATAAAAAAGAACATAAATCTTTAGCTTTAGAAAGATTAAAAAATATTATTTCAACATTACCTCAAACTATTATTGCAGAAGGTAAAACTTCTAGATTTAATAATATTATAAGAGATAATGTAAATGTGTTAATAAATGATAATAAACTTTTAATAAAAGAATGTAAAAATTACATAAATATAATTGATGAAACCCAAATATTAGATAAAAATAATGTTGATAATTTTATTATTTCTATAAAAGCAATTATTAGATTATATAAAAGGGGTGAAAAAAATGGACTATAATAAAATGATAAATAAAATTATAGAAAAAACAGAGAATGGAACTTTAAAGTGGCAAAAAATTAGTAGCGTTCCAAAAAGTATTGTATTATCCGCAGAAAATGTTACTAAAGTTTTTTATACTGAAATAAATAAACAAATACAATTTTATTTAATTGAGTTTTCTTATTATGCATATTCTCTTGAATTTGATGAAAAATATATTGATTATTCTATTAGAGGTTCTTTCATTCAAGATGATACCGAAATTGAATTTTTTAGTCGTGGAGATTTGACAACTCCAAATCAAATGAATGAATTACTTGAATTAGTAATGGAAAAATGCTTCAATAAAGAAGCACAATTTAATGATTTTTTAGAAAGTTAAAGATTCTCATTCTTCATCATTAAAGAAATCTTCATCAAGTTTTTTGATTTCTATTTTTGTTTTTGTTTGAACACCAATGTTATGTTTAATCATCAGTCTTGTTAATTCTTCGCCGTCAACAAGTCTTATAACTTTTCCTTGAATTGAATCAGCTTTTCTTTTTGCTCTCTCATCAAAGTAACTTGTTGTAATAAATACTCCTTTACGAACAGGAGAACAGCCTAAAGCTCCGGCAAAATTCTGCATTTCTTTTTCATTGACTTTGTTGTCAGAATATCTTTTTGCTTGAAGATAAATTTTTTCTAATCCTAATTCATCTTCATCAATAATCCCGTCAATACCTCCATCATGACTTGTTGGAGTCATTGAACCTACACCATAATTCATTTTTTCCATAAGAATTAAGACTATTCTTTCAAACTGAACAGGGGCAACACTCTTTAATTTCGCTAATAATTCTTTTTTCAAACTTTCAGTGTATAAACTTTGAGCATTTTCAATTAATTCTTCTGGAGTTTTGTTTTCTTCAATATGCGTTTCTTGCAATTCTATTCCAGTTTCATACTGATTTTCTTTATCTAAATTTTTAAGAAATCTCAAATCAATTTTTTCAGGTTTAGTTTTAAGAATATTTAACCCTTTTTCAGTTATTTTAAATGAACCCTTTTCAGGAGATTCGATTAATTCAGAATTTTTCAAGTATTGTTTTGCCCATGCTACCCGATTATACATAGTCTTTTGCAATTTACTTGGCAACCATTCATTTCTTTCCTCTTCTGTCAAATTGTATTTATCAGACATTATATTAACCATTTCTGATAATTTTACAGGTTTCCCATCTTTTAATAATTCTAACAACGGTAACATTAAAGTTTGAAAATCAGGTATTGCCATACTTAACTCCTTTTCCGTAATTATAGCATAAAAATAAATCAATAAATTTTTACTACCAAGTTTGAAAAAATTTTTTCTGGGTTCAAAATTCAAATTACCAACTTTTCAGAACAAACCCCATACTGCCCGAAATTCCAAGAATGTCTGCAATACGACCGAAATCGTTGAAACCCTTATATAATGTCAAAATACAAAAAATTCCAAAACTGTCTGCAACATGAGTAATTTCAGGTAGTTTGATAGATAGAATTCTTATGAATTTTTCCAATAAAAAATGCTTGATATGACTACATTTTAAGCATTTCTATCAAACTATCTGCAATATTTCAAACGACTGATTAAATACAGCTTTATCATAATAATCTCCTTATTTCAATTAAAAAAGAGAGCTTAAATGCTCTCTTTTATTAAATTTGGGCCCGGAGGGATTCGAACCCACGACCAAAGGATTATGAGTCCTCTGCCGTTATCTAGAACCTCAATAATCAAAATTATAAAATCTTGATATATTTTGACTTTAACCATTTTATGTGTTATAATTTATTTAGAATTGTTCATAATTATTCTAGAAATTTACCTTTAATTCCGACAAATTTACGACAAGTTAAACCGCTGAAATGGAGTCTATGTATGGCTGAAATCAAAGAACGATATTCAAAAAGAAAGAAGAAAAACACGTATACTGTGTCAATTCGTATTAAAGGGCAACCACATGTAAGCCAAACTTTTGACAGAAAAACTGATGCGGTAGAATGGGCAAAACAGACTGAAACTGACATCAAGAGAGGTGTTTTCTTTAAAGATTATGAAGCCAGTAAACATACTGTAGAAGAACTTATTGACAGATATATTAAATACGAATTGCCTAAAAGAAATAGTGACCATAAAAAGTTTTTATTACATTTAAACTGGTGGAAATCAAAAATAGGTAAATACTATTTATCAAGTATAAATACCCCTTTGCTTACTGAATATAAATCAGTCCTTGAAAATGAACCAAGTAAACATGTTATACATGGTAATACAAAACTATCCCCAGCAACTATTAACAGATATTTTGCGACATTATCCATAGTATTTTCTTATGCGGTAAAAGATTGGGGCTGGATGAGTGAAAATCCCGTATATAATGTTAGAAAAGAAACAGAAGATAATTCAAGAGTAAGATATTTAGAACAGCAAGAAATAACTTTATTACTTGATAAGTGTAAAAAATCTTCATATGAGTTGTATCTATTAGTTTTAATTGCCCTAACTACTGGTGCAAGATATAACGAAATAACATCTTTAACATGGAATGATATAGATTTACAAAATAATCTATTCTATTTTATGGAAACAAAAAACGGTGATAATAGGGGTGTTCCGATACCTACAGTTGTTCAAACAGAATTAAAAGAGTATTCAAAAGTTAGAAATTTAAGAAATAAATTTTTATTTCCTGGCGATAATCCTAATAAACCATGTAACAGAATTAAAGCATTTAATAATGCAGTTAAAAGGGCTGGTATAGAAGATTTCAGATTTCACGATTTAAGACATACGGCCGCAAGTTATCTTGCTATGAGCGGTAAAACATTAAGCGAAATAGCAGAAGTATTAGGACATAAAACCTTGCAAATGGTAAAAAGATATTCTCATTTAACTAAAGGTCATACTGCTAAAGTTCTTGAGGATATGAATGATAAAATGTTGAGCAAAGTAAATTTATAGAATTAAGATATTGAAATTTTATAACTAATTAGTTATAATGAAAGTAGGAAATTATGGATAAAAAATATGAAGTAATATTTTGGCAAGATATAAACGGCTATAGTAAAAGTCAAGAGTATATCTATAAACTAAAAGAAAAATCCTTAAAATCCAAAGATGCAAGAATAAAACTTAATAAAATTGTTGAGTATTTTGATATTCTTGAAACATACGGTACACAAATAGGAGAACCATATATAAAACATTTAGAAGGTGAATTGTACGAACTCCGGCCATTAAGAGATAGGTTTTTCTTCTTCTATAAACAAGATAATAAATATATGATTTTAAACCACTTTGTAAAACGAACACAAAAAACTCCTCGTAAGGAGATTGAAAAAGCCTTAAGGCTGATAAAAGATTCTATTGAAAGGAATTTATAACTATGGATAAAAAACATTCTGAAAAATGGTCTGACTTTAAACAGTCTTTAGAATTAACTAAAGAAGAATTATCAGAAATAGATTTAAAAGTAGAATTGTTAGGCAAAATTCTTGCTATAAGAAAAGAAAAAGGCTTAACACAGGCTGAATTTGCTAAATTATGTAATATAAAGCAAGAATATTTGGTACGATTAGAAAAATCAAAAACTGCTCCACAAATAGATACTTTATTAAAAATACTTATTCCTTTGGGGTATAAATTAGATATTGTACCGTTAAACTAATATTTTATATTTTAAAGGGTGTTCAATGACACCCTTTAATCTTGTTCTTGCGGTATTATACCATTAATTTCATCAACCCATTGAAAAAATGCCGATACATCAATTAAAATTCTCGATGTTATCTTGCGAATAACTTTATTAAAACCATTTTTTTCTTTATTAAAAACTAATTTTCTTAATGTTCCTAATTTTGGATAATCGAAATAATTATTCCAATCAGTTAATAAAATTAAATTTGGTACTACTATTTCTGTGTTTAGTATTTTTTCATTTTTCTGTTCTATATTTCTCATTTGTTAATCCTTTATGGCATCTGCCATAATTACCTTCTGTTATTCTTTCCTCTTGATTTTGGCTTTTTGAGTGCCAATCAAGAGGAATAATAACTGTTTTTATTCTTTATTTATTATGTCTTAAGTTATATTTTTTAAGTCTATGTGTAATACATGTATAAATCTTAAGATATATGACTCTATATAATACTAAAAATATTTATCGTAATTGATATATAAACCAAAATTCCAAAAACTCATCATGCGGCTAAAATCCTCTTATATTCATAAACTTCGCTCCATCTCTTTTTATATTTTGCATTTAAGTCTGGAAATGGTTTTATTTTGTGTGCTTCAAGATTTTCTATAAATTCACTCCTATAGGAATTTCAATCAGACAGTTTAGGAATTTCGGGCAGTATTAGTTTTGAAATCTGCTAAAATTTTTCTTAAATTTGTCTGACAATTTTTCTTAAACTTCTTTTGATTCTGCTTTGAATTTATTATATCACATTCAGAAATTCCGTTGCGAAAGTTAGCAAACGGCTCTATTTTTTCATTTGCCATTTCATAATATTTAAAGGCTATATGCCGGAAAGGGAAAATATTATGGGAGCACACTTATTTTATATGCTTGCAAACAAGAAAAAAGCAGGGCAGCCTGTCCTGTCGTGTAAATCTCGCAAAGTTTCAACAGATTTCTTTTCAATTAAATAATCAACTTCATCAATTACAATGGTTTTAGTTTCTTGCTGTAATTTTCTTTCTATTAACTCAAAATTTTCTTGTGAATTCCAATTAGGTTTTTCCCCTAATTCAATAGCAATTTCAGAGAGCAGCCATTTTCTTGTCATACCCTGATTTGCTCTAACATAGACACAATTATTTTTAAAACACCACCATTGAATTGTTTCAGACTTTCCTAAACCATAATCACCAAAAACAAGAGCCATTTTAGGAATATTTGGCGGCAATTCTTGCAGTTCTGACATTAAAGCCACAAACTTTTTTACATTTTTTGTTTTTACAAATACTTTTTTCATTTTTTAGTCTCCATATAATAAGTTGTATTGTTCACTTCTAATAAATTCAGTTAAGAATTTTCTATCATCTGAATTTGTGCAGCCATTATTCATAAGCCATTCGTACCTTTCAACTTCATTGGCAAAATAAGGCCTGTTCATCTGTTGTTCACGAACCGTTAATTTCTTTTCTTTTTTAGGTTTAACAGGTTCTATTTCAACAGGTTTTTCAACTTCCGGCAGTTCAAGAATTCCTGTTGTTTCAATATCAAAATATTTTTTAAATTCTTTAACAGCCTTCTTTTTAATTCTTTGATTCCGTTGAATAATCTGCTTAAAATCTTCCATATCTTTTACAGTTCCTAAATGATTAGCCATAGGGTGAATCTTTTGAACCTGTCTTGCGACACAAATAAATTCACCTTTTAGCGAATAAACATAAACTTTGCTAAGGTCAAATAAACTGTATCTTATATAAACTTTTTCTCTGAAACCAAAAAGGGCTTCATTATAATAATTTTGACCTAAGAACCTGACGCCGTTTCTATGAACTGTTTTAATTTCAGATTTCATCATTAAATCATTCAGAATTGATTTATTTATATCTTCCTTTTGAACAGTATTTAAACATTCTTGAATTGTCATATTTTCCACATGAGGACAGGGTTTTGAATTATGATATTTCAACCAATAATTCAGACATTCAGAAACTTGTTGAACTGTCGGAATTTGACCGCCTGTTGTTTTCATATAATGAGCTTTGTGTAAACTTTCCCCTCTCATAAGTCTTGCAGGTTTTTCTTCAATTGATGTTCCAATATATGAAGGTATCATTTTTTCAAATTCTTCTTGAAATTCAAGAAAAAATCTTTCAATAACTTTTGCCTTTGCATTTCTGACTTTTGCAAAAACTGATTTAATGCCTAAGTTTGCATAAACACCGTTAAACCCTGCTTCATCAAAATTACAATGTTGAAAATATTTTGCTCTAAATGCTTTGCCGTTATCTTGATAAACAATTTTAGGAATTCTGCCAAGATTTAAAATTGAATTTCTTAAAGCACTTGCGATACATTGAGTATTTTCTGACATCATAATTTCATATCCTGCAAGTGTTCCAGATTTCCATTCAAAGAAACCTACAAGAGTTGCACGAACGGCTGAACCTGTGAAGGGATTTAGAACTTGAAAATTTAGAACATGACCGTCTGCAACAAGAATGTCCCCGACTTCAATTTTTGACAGGTCTCTTTCAATATAGGGTTCAACCTTATCATTAAAAGCCTTTTCCCCTTCTCTGCATAAAACCCATTTATCATATTTTGTTTTTCTTAAATGCTCTGCATATCTTCTATAACTTGAATCGGAATGTAAATCATCAATTCCCTTTTTTCGCAAACAAAATTTTGAAAGTGCTATTGCTTTACTGATTTTGAATTTGTTTGGGTGGAACAGGAATTTTTCAAATTGAGAAATTTCTTCCGGTCTTAATTCGGTGTTATATTCATCAACCTTTGAACATTTATAATGAGAAATAAGTGATTCCCATTTCTCATTATTATCTTCATAAGTTTTTATCCACCTTAAAAGACTTGAACGAGCAGCAATTTTTCCTAATATCTTATAGACATCTTTTAAATGAGCTCCTGAATTATATAATTCTAAAAAAGTTAAATCTGCTTCTTTTTGAGTTCTGAAATGAGTTCTAAATTTTTTTAAGGATGTGATTAAATCAACTTTTGCGAGTGCTTCTGTCTTTAATTTTTGAGTTCTAAATTCAGAATGATTATTAACAGGAATTAAAGAATGAGATTTTATTTCTTCATCAATTAGTTTTTCTTGAATTTCAGATTCTAATGTTGAAAACAAGATTTCATAAGTATAACCGCCCTGTGTTTTAATTTTTCTTGCTTTATATTTGCTGTTTTCTTTATTGATTTCTACCCTTAGGGAACGGTTGCTTTTAAGTCCTTTTAATTCTGCAACCTTATCAATATTTATATATGTTTCTTGTGCTGCCATAATCGGACCCCCTTAAAATTGGCTCTATCATTTTAATTATGGCGTGTTTGAGTAAATATTTAAGCGTTTTGCTAAATTATGCTAATGCAAATTTTTTTAAACTAAATGAAAAATATTCCTATATTAAATGAATAGAAAATTTTAAATAAAAAAAATCTGCTACCAAGTTTGAAAAAAATTTTTACCGGGTTCAAAATTCAAACTACCAACTTCAAAAATTACCCCCCATACTGCCCGAAATTCCAAAAATAACTGCAATACGGTACAAATCGCTGAAACCCTTATATAATGTCAAAATACAAAAAATTCCAAAACTGTCTGCAATATGAGTAATTTCAAGTAGTTCCGGAATTTTAATTCTTGCGATTTTTTCCAAGTAAAAATTCAGTATTTACAAGCCTTTTGACGATAATTCCAAAACTGTCTGCAATTCTGGAAGTACCAGAAATAATACAGCAATATAAAAACCAGTCATAGACTGGCTTTTATAAAATTTGGGCCCGGAGGGATTCGAACCCACGACCAAAGGATTATGAGTCCTCTGCGCTACCGCTGCGCCACAGGCCCAACTGTGGACTTTTATTATTTAGTTATCATGGGCTTGCGGTAGCTTGCGCTACCTTACCTCTCCTCGGAAGATATTTAATCTTCCTCGTCGGCAGAGTGCCACAGGCCCAACTGTGGACTTTTATATTTAGTTATCATGGGCTTGCGGTAGCTTGCGCTACCTTACCTCTCCTCGGAAGATACTTAATCTTCCTCGTCGGCAGAGTGCCACAGGCCCAACTGTGGACTTTTCGTCGGATTTAGTTTGATAAAAACCAACCCGAGCTATTTCAATCTATCATCAACATATCAAAAAATCAACCCTTGCTCAGAAGTTTTACTATATCTTTTTTTGTTATGTCAGGTGAAATTTCCTTTATGGATGTTATGTTTTCAACTTTTTCTTTAAATATTTTTTCAAGTAAATTTTTGTCGTAATCGTATAAAATTGAACCGTGCTGAAGTATATAACCCTGTTTTCGGTATTGCGCAGAACCGATAAGTTTTTTGCCTTTGAAACATAAATCCGCTCCCGTCGAAACAAGCATGCAATAATCAAAACCTGTTTTGACCTGTTTTTTTGTTCCGAAATCAAGATTTATGCCGATTTTTTTAAACTTATCTATCAAAATTTGGCAAATTTCTTTATAAGATGATACTATATGTTCTCCGTTTTCTAAGTATGAAACGGGACATACAAAACTGTATGTGATTTCATCTGCATGCAATAAAGCTCTGCCGCCTGTCAGACGTCTTACCACATCAAAACCCAAATCCGACAGCAGCTTTTTATCCAAAAAATCATCTTTTTGATTTCTGCCCAATGATATGCAGTAAGGGTTCCAACCGTAGAGTCTGAAAATCGGCTCATCAGATTTGTCCTCTATTGCTAAATCAAGCAAATCAGAATCAATTTGCATATTCTCTGCACCTGTTTTTATTTCATAATCAATGAATTTCATAAATATTATCTTGCAAAAATTGAATATCCGTTAGGCTTTAAATCAGGCACTCTGATGTCGTCCAATGGCAAAAGTTCCACTCCGTAGAAAGTAGTTGTTTTCTTTGCCGGAGTTTGGGGTTTTGGTTGAACCTGCGTTTGTGTTTGTGTGACTGCATTCGTACTTGTTGCCTGAGGATTTTGAGTTGCTTTTGGTTGTTTTTGTTTTTTCTCTTTTTTAGCTTTTTCCTGAGGCTTTTGTTCTTCTTGTTGAATTTCTTCGGTTTTATCTTCTGTATCATGCAGGAAAATTAAACCTTTTGTTGAATATCTGTCTTGTTTTGGTTTCTTTTCTTTCACGGGTTTTTCTTTTTTTACTTTTTCCGCTTTTTTTGTTTTTTCTTTTGGTTCGCCGGCTTTTTCTTCGCTAGTTTTTACTTCGATTGCTTCTTGTGCTACTGCTTGTGAGGAAACGATTTCTTCAGATTTTTTTTCGGTCGTTTCTAGTGGTGTTAAGGGTTCAAGTTGCGATAAATTTTTGTCTTCATCAACTTCGCCTACCCCGTATAAGCTTGCGGTTTTATTATTAAGATTAGTTGTATAGTTTTCGACATTCTGAACTGTTTTTTCGTATTCTGCTTTTTGTTCGTTGTTTGCAACGGTTGCTTCGCCTTTTTCTCTTACGGCCAGCTCTTGTTCAAACTGTGTGAATGCCTCATTCCCTACAAATTGTTCTAATGCCGCACGTTTAGAAAGAAACTCCGAACGTGCCGATCTTTGTTTTTCCAATGCGGTTCTGAAATATGCGTCTGTTATAACAACAAGCTCTTTTGACGAATTATTTTTTTGCGCAAGTTCAAATCTTTTCTGTCTTTCTTGCGAAAGTTTTGTAGTCATTTCAAATTGTTTTTTGGCGTTCATATAATCATAATAAAGATTTACCGCCTGCTGCTGAAGGTCTTCAACTTTTCTAATTAATATAATCATGTCAGCATCTGTCACTTTTGTGTATTTGTAGTTTAGTGCTTTAGTATCTTGTGACATTATTCCAAGGACATTCCCGCCGATTAAAGATGTTCCCGCAAGCAGCGGATTAGCCATACTTGCACCGACGAGTGTAGACATGCTTGCGATTGATTTTAAGACATTTTTAATCGTACTTTTGTTTGGCTTACCTTCATCAGGATTTGCAAGTTTATACAGTGCAAAGTTTATTGTATCACTCTGCATTGCGGCTCCCTGCCACAAAAGTGTCAAATCCGAAACCATATCCTGTTCTTCAAATTCTAAATCTGCGGCAACTTCTTTTGAAAGTCGTTTTATATCTAATTCGGAATATGATGTATCATTATCTTCGGTTTTGTTTGCTTCAAGTTCTTTTTTTACCGTTTTTTCTATAATATTTGAATTGTCCTGTTTTGTTTCAACATATCTGTTTTCAGGTATTTCAGATATACCGACTCTGTATGCGGGATTTTTGGGTGCTGTTAAATCCGATATTGCAAGGTTTGCATTTGCACAATTAAATGCACTTATACAAATTGCTGCCGATAATATTAACCATCTATTCTTTAGCATTGGTTCCTCCTAACAAAGCCGAATCATAATCATACTGGTATAAATTAAGGCTGTCTACAACTTTCTTTCCCGCAAGCCTTTGTAATTCAAGGTGATATTTTTTGCATAACTGCATGTATTTTTCTTCTTCAAGCTGCATATCCTGATACATTGAAGACGAAACGGCAATTTCCAAAAAATCTTCATCCTCCATGGCTTTTGCATAATTTTTGTTGTATAAAAGTTCTCTTGAACGAATTTCTTTCAATCTTGTAAGACTGCCTTTATAGTTGTAATATGCGCTGATAATTTTATCCTGCAAATTTTCAATTAAACCTGCAAGTTCAATAAGTTCGGTATCCGTCAGCGGGATTTCCTGCGGTATATTTTTTCGGTTTAAAAGGTTTTGAGCAATTCTTCCCGCACCGTAGCTTGCAGATTGAATAGTATAATTAGCCCCGATAAGCGTCGGAGCAAGAGCAGCTCCCGAAATAATTGCAGACAGCGTTTTTGCCATAAGTGATGAATGTATCCTGCGCTGGCTTTCCGGAGTCGCAAGCTTCTTTAATGCAAATCCGATAACCTGATTGTTAGAAACCGTTCCTTTCCACAAATTGTCTATGTCTTCAAGGTCTTTTTCTCTTTGAAGTTTTACAATCTGCCCCATCATTTCATCATCCGTTAATAGCAGTGATTCAGATTGCTTGTAATTGGTCTTCGGAATTTCTATTTGAGGTTTTTCAACATCTCCCAAATGAACCTCGTCTGCTTGCATTTGAGTATTCACAGACGAAATAATAAAGCATGCTATCCCTAATAAAATCATACGATTTTTCATACTAAAGTTATAACATAATTAATATAATAAATCCAATGATTGATTAATCTTTACATCAAACGGTGGTTATTCCTCTTTTAGAAAAATTATAGAATGAATACATAAAGAGTAATGAGGAATAAGAGTTGGGTTCATCGAAAGATAAATCGCAGTATATGTCTTTGCCGTTTAAACGACATAAGCAGCTTCAGGAATTGCAGAATAAAGCTGATTCTTTGCGTGTTCGTAATTCGTTTAAAGATGCCGTCGGTTTGTATCTCAATTCTGCATTAATTGAAAGAAATAATCCCGAAACATATTTTGGGTTAGGAATTTGTTATAAAAATTTGGGTAAAATAAAAAAGGCAATAAGTTCGCTTGAAAAAGCCGCACTTATAGACCATAACAATTTTGAAACTTTTTATGAGCTTGGATTATGTCACATGGAAGAAGATACTCCGTGTAAAGCGATTAAATGTTTTATACATGCGATAGAGCTTGAGCCTGACAACCCTGAAGCGATATATCAGCTTGGTTTGGCACATGAAAAATGTGACGAACAGGATATGGCAATGATGATTTACCAAAAGCTTATTGAAAATAGTCCCGATTATGTGGATGCGTATTTGCGAAAATCGAGCCTGCTTATGAAAATGGAAATGTATAACCCTGCATTAGAGTTATATAAAAAAGTTATGAAAATTAATCCCGAACGTAAAAATGTATATTATGATATAGGATATTGTCTTGATAAGTTGGGCAGACCGAGAGAAGCAAAAAGATATTACCACCGTTTTCTTGAAAATAATCCGAATGACAGCAAAGCAAGCTTTGTTATAAACAGAGTTGAAAAGCTTAAAAAATTGAGCCCGTCAGGCGTAAAATTGTCAATTGTGTAATGGGATTTTTTGTTTTGCTATTTTTAATAATAAACTTGATTAATTTTTATTAAAATGTAATATTAATAGTGAATTGTTTAGAATAAAAGGGAGAATATGTAATGGAAAACAGTAAGAAACAATTATGGAAAACCATTCTGGTTCTGATTCTTGTTTTAGTCGGAATCGGAGTTACGGTAGACCTTGCTTATATTTATTATCAGGCAAACTTTAACCAAAATGCCGTACCGAGTTTCTGCTCAATAAATGATTTTATTGATTGCGACGGTGTTGCAAGAACGGTTGAATCTCAATTCTTGGGGGTTCCTTTAGCTTATTGGGGACTGTTTTTGTATGCGTTTATGTTATTGCTTTTATGCGTAGATTTTTTGAAAAAAATCCCATTCTTGAAGTTTTTGGAAGTATTTAAAAATAAATTTCACTATATTGCAACATTAGGTTTGATTTCATTTGTAATTTCGATGGTTTTATTTGGTATAAGCTATTTTGAAATTAAAAAATTATGTATAATGTGTCTTGTAACTTATTTCCTTAATTTGCTAATCGGGCTTGTTGCCGCAAGCGGTTTGGAATGGCATTTTATCGGTGCTGTTAAACAAAGCTGTATAGATTTTTGGGATGCTTTAAAACCGATTCCTTACAGAGTAGCATTTATAGTTGTTATGATTTGCGCATGCGGCGGTTTATGGTGGACTTTCACCACCGCAAAATTTTCTCCTGCTTTGAAATTCCAAAGAAGCTTCGGAGAATTTATACACATGAGTTCAAACGCTTATGCAATTAAAGGTAACGTATTAGGTTCAAAAGATGATGATGCGGTAATCCTTGATGTATATTCCGATTATATGTGCCCTATATGTTTCACATGTAACATAATTGTTCACAAAGTTGCAAAAGAATTTAAAAATGTAAGAGTTGTTCATCACAATATGCCTCTGGATAAATCATGCAACAAATATATGCAGGCAGATTTCCATGTCGGCTCTTGTTTGCTTGCCCGCTACGGATTAGCTGCTGAAAAGCAGGGAAAATTCTGGGAAACAGAATCTTTATTGTTCGAAAAAGGCGTTGCAGATGAAAAAGAGCTTTTAAAAATTATTGAAAAAGCTAAACTTGGTCTAAATATTGAACAACTTAAAAAAGATGCCCATTCAAAAGAAATTCAGGACGTAATAAATGAAGATATTGATTATGCTTTTGAAAAAGGTATGGTCGGAACTCCGTCAATGAGAATCGGGGACGATTTCCAGATGGGTGTTAAAGGCTATGATGATATGAAAGAATGGTTAATCAAACATGGCGGAAAACCAAAAAACAGATTCTTTAACTAAAAAAATATTACTCCACGCTTGTTGTGGAATATGTTCGAGCTATCCCGTGTCTTTGCTGAAAGATGCGGGATACTCCGTTATTGTCTATTTTTACAATCCTAATATTTATCCTGACGTGGAATATCAAAAACGCCTTGAAGCTGAAAGAACGCTTTGCTCTCATTTTGAGTGTGAACTGATAGAAGAAATATATGAGCCGGAGGTGTATTACAACTACGTTGCAGGGCTTGAAAATGAACCCGAAAAAGGTAAAAGATGCGATAAATGTTTTGAACTCCGTCTTGAAAAAACTGCTCAAAAAGCGATAGAACTTGGGATTGATGAATTTGCAACTTCAATTACGATAAGTCCGCATAAGAATTATGAAAAACTTACTAAAATCGGAAATGATGTTGCGCAAAAATATAATCTGAAATATGTATCTACAAATTTCAGAAAACAGGATGGTTTTTTGAAAACTAACCAAATATCAAAATCTCTCGGGTTGTATCGTCAAAATTACTGCGGATGCAGATTCTCAATTCCAAAAGATGACTTGAGGACCGGAGGTATAGAAGCATAGCTTTTAAATCCCAATACATCCATACATCCATACATCTATACATCCATACATCCATACCTACCGTACTAATTGTTAAAATATTCTTAAATATTGCCTTATCGGATATCTTTGTAATATAATAAACTTGTAATATTTTAAAGACAAGGGGAACAGAGCTATGACACTGAAATTTGATTGCGGAGAAGTTATTACTGCAATGGCTACTCCTATGGATAGCAAAGGTCAGATTGACTATGATAATGTGGAAAAACTTGCCAAACACCTTATTTCTTCAGGAACGGATGCTATTTTGGTTGCGGGAACAACAGGCGAGTCTCCAACATTAACAAATGTGGAAGAAAGAGAACTTGTCAGCAGTGTGAAACGTGCTGCCGAACATAAGGTAAAAATAATTTTAAGTGCAGGTTCAAATTGTACTCAAACTGCTGTTGAGTTTTCAAAAAATGCTCAAAAAGAAGAAGCAGATGCTATTCTTTCGGTGGTTCCTTATTATAACAAACCTAATCAGGTCGGTATGATTGAACATTTTTCGGCTATTGCAAAATCTGTCGATTTGCCGATAATTCTATACAATATTCCGTCAAGAACCGGAGTTAATATGGAACCTGCTACGGTTGCGTATCTTGCAAATGAATTTGAAAATATTGTCGGGATAAAACAAAGTTACGGCGATTTGGATAAAGTTACCGAAATAAGAACTTTATGCCCTGATAATTTTGTAATTTATTCGGGGGATGACAGTCTTACTCTGCCGATGCTTTCAATCGGTGCGCATGGCGTGATTTCCGTTGCTTCTCATTTGTTCGGTTCTGAAATTAAATCAATGATAAGAAATTTCAAATCGGGAAATATTCTTGCGGCAAGAAATATGCACAAAAAACTTTTCCCTGTATTTAAACAGTTATTTATGGCTCCTAATCCCGTACCCGTAAAAGCTGCATTGGCTTATAAAGGTATAATTCAGGATTATGTAAGAAAACCTTTGGTTCAGATGAGCGAAGATGAAAAAATCGTATTATTCAGAACAATTGATCAGGTTAAAAAAGAGCTTGAAGATGGCGAATAAAATAGAAAAACATTATAGTAAACACATATAAGAGGGTAGAAAATTGAAAAACAAATTAATTATGTTTTGGGTAATTGTTGCATTAGTGATTGTTTCTATTATCACTATTTGTAAAATGCCTACAAAACTTGGTCTTGATTTGGTCGGAGGTTCAAGAATTGTTCTTGAAGCAAAGACAACAAATTCAATCAGAAAAATTACTCCTGACACAATGAACCGTTTGCAAACAGCAATTGAAAAACGTGTCAATAAATTAGGGGTATCAGAAACAAGCGTTGCTCAGGTTGGGGATAAAAGATTGTTAATTGAAATCCCCGGTGTAATGGATTCTAAAGAGGCAGAAACTATTTTGGGTAAAACTGCACAGTTAGAATTTAAACAACCTGTTCTTGACAGCAACGGTCGTCAGGCTTTGGATGAAAAAACTCACAGACCTATATGGGAAAGTGCGGGATTAACAGGGGAAGACCTTAAAGATGCCAATATCGGTACAAATCAGGCGGGTCAATGGACTGTTTCTCTTGAATTTAACGGCAAGGGTGCTCAAAAGTTTGGTGAATTGACTGAAAAATGGGTTGGCAAACCTATGGCAATTTACTTTGACGGCGAAGAAATCTCTGCACCTGTTATTAACGAACCGATTTACGGCGGCAGAGCAGAAATTTCAGGCGGCGGAGACACAGGATTTTCTCCTGAAGAAGCAAAGAGTATGGTTGATTTATTGAAAGCGGGTGCTTTGCCTGTTCCGTCTGAGATTATACAGGAAAATACGGTCGGACCTACTTTGGGTGCTGTAAGTATTGAGAAATCTAAAACAGCAAGTATGATTGGTATCGGGCTTGTTATGTTATTTATGCTTTTGATGTATAGATTACCGGGGCTTATTGCCGATATTGCGCTTGTTGTATACGGATTAATTCTTTTTGCCTGCTTCAAGGCTTTCGGAGTTGTATTGACTCTTGCAGGAATTGCGGGTTTCGTACTGAGTATAGGTATGGCGGTTGATGCCAATATCTTAATCTTTGAAAGAACAAAAGAAGAACTTAGGGCGGGCAGAAATTTATTTACCGCTATAAATTCCGGTTTTGACAGAGCATGGACAAGTATTGTCGATTCAAATATGACAACAATTCTTACCTGTGTAATTTTGTATTTCCTTGGAACGAGTGTTGTTAAAGGTTTTGCTTTGACTCTGTTTATAGGTATTATTGTTTCGTTGTTTACGGCAATTACCGTTACAAGAAACTTTATGCACCTGATCTTTGGTACGGGAGAACTTAAATATCCCGGATTGTTCGGTCTGAAAAAAGAAGAAATCGGGCAGGCTGCGGTGTTTGAAGAAACAAAAAGAGAAAAAGCACGTTTTGGTATTTTAGAGTAAAGGTAATATGAGGTAAGATAAAATGTTTAATTTTGGAAAGAACGGAGTACATGTTGTAAAGCATAGAGTTCTATGGATGTGTTTATCAGCCATATTACTTATACCGGGCATTGCAGCTATGATTTATTCCATGATAAATTATCCGACACATTCTCCTATGAGAGTCGGAATTGACTATACAGGCGGTTCTATTTTGCAATATGAAACAAGTGCAAATGTTGATAACAAGGCAGTAGGAAAAATTCAAACCGACTTGTCAAAAGAAGGTATTACAAACGCCTATGTTCAGGTGTTAAAAAATACTTCTACAACTGATGATAATAAATCAACTTCAATGATTTCAGTCAGAACAAAATTCATTGATGAAGGTTCTGATACGGCGGATAAGATTGCTCAAACAATTAAAAAAGACTATAAAGATGCAAAAATGGTTCAATTTACTTCAGTAGGACCTACTTTGAGCAGTGAGTTGTTCAGGTTGTCATTTATTGCGTTATTGGCTGCAATTTTAGGGATTATTGCATACATTTCATTCAGATTTGAATTTAAGTATGCAGTATCTGCGATTTGCGGTTTGGTGCATGACGTACTTTTTGTTATGGGTGTATTTTCAATATTGGGATTATTCTTCAATGTTGAGGTAGACGGTTTGTTCCTGACTGCAATTTTGACGGTCATCGGTTATTCGGTAAACGACACTATTGTAACTTATGACAGAATCAGAGAAAACCTCAGATATCACGGCAAAAAGATGTCTTTTGGCGAAATAGTTGATTATTCTGTTTCTCAGACTTTGACAAGAAGTATCAATACATCAATGACAACGTTTTTGGCATTGGCAGCGTTGTATTTCTTCGGCGGAGTAACAACAAAAGACTTCGTACTTGCAATGATGCTGGGTGTTCTTGTCGGTACATATTCGAGTATATTCTTCTGTTCAATGCTTGTTGATTTCTGGACGGAAAAGGCTAATGCTCCTAAAAAACCTGCTATTGCAGAATAAGGGGTAAATAGTATTACAAAATAAAAGGTTTGACGTCTATGTCAAACCTTTTTTATTTATTTTTGTGTATAAACTTTATGTCAGTCCTCCATCCATGAATTTTTGCATTCCTGCAAGCGGGTCGTTATTATTAGGCAAATTGTTTAATCCCAAAATATTCGGGTCTTGCGAGCTATGTCTTTGAGCGTGCATGTAGCCTTCTCGTTTACTGATTTCTGCTCTAATTCGTTGTTCTTGATCTTTTTCACCTAAATCAATTGCACCTTTAAGAGCATTTTGTAAATATGTATTTGATGCCGTTGATAAATCTTTCAATTTGCCTGTGACTTTAACTTCAGACAGTGTTCCTCCGTCAATCGGTTCGTCTGATGTGGGGCTGACTGTTGGATTTCCATCGTTACCCGTTGCTACTTTTTTACTTGGGTCATCTGCTCCGGTTGCATCATCTGCATTTGGTGCTTTTTCAGGAAGTGATGCTAATCTGGCTTGAGCATCTGCAATCCCTCGTGTAAGTGCGTCTTTGTTTTGAGTATTATTTCTCAATAATTTTGCTGCGGCTTGCATACTATCCATTTTAGCTATATGTTGATTATATAGGTCTGTTGCTTCAAATAATTTTTCTCTTGTAGCTTCAGCCTGACCTTTCAATTGATCTAATGTTTTTTGTTCTTTAGTCAATTTTTCTTCAAGTTTAGCAGCTTCTGCTTTACCGCCTTTAACTTTTTCAGCAGCTTTTTCTTTTGCCTTCGAAGCTTCGCTTTCTTTAGCTTTGGTTGATTTGACATTTTCTTTTGCTACATTGAGTTTTTCTTGAGCCTCATTCTTAGCTTCACTTGCTTTTTGTTCTGCGAGTTTAGCTTCTCTCAATTTTTCCTGTGCTATGTTCATTTTTGCTCTTGCTTCAGATAATTGAGGTTCATTAGGTTCTGATTGCTGAGTTTTTGGATTAATTCTTGTCTTAGGACATTTTTCGTATGCCGCTTTTGCCTCGTTAAAGCTTGATTGTGCTGCCTTAGAATTATCTTGAGCTTTTTCTAATGCATCATCTGCACGTTTGAAATTAGCTTCTGCTCCATCTGCAGCTTGTTCTGCTTCTATATGTGCGTCATGCGCTTTTGTATAATCTTCTACGGCTTTTCCAAAATCTGCATCGGCCTCTTTTAAAGTCTTAAGTGCACTATCTCGTTTTTGTGCTTGGTCTTCAACAAGTGCATCTGCTTGTTGAGATGCTTTTTCTGCTTGAGCTTTTGTTCTTTCTAATCCTTGTGTTTGACCTTCTAATTTATCACATTCAGTCTTTTCTTCAGCTGCTGCGGTTGCATATACACTTGTTTCATTAGATATTGATGTAAGTTGTGTTTGTGCGGATGTAATTGCTGATTGTAATGTTGGTGCATCTTTAGCATCCGTCATTGCAGAAATGTATGATGATACATCTGACGTTGCACTTGGCGGAACTGATACTGCAATCTTATCAATTTGTGATTGAACATCTGCACTAACTGTCGGAGCTCCGTCATTGCCTTTTGCGCCTTGAGGTTTAACTGCGGAAACATCACTCTTACTGAATGCACTGATAATACCCGGAACTGTCGGCAATATTGTACCTAATAATGTACCGATTGTTGTCCATGTATCAGGACCTTTGACCTGAACATTTTGTGCGGATGCTGCTGAAGTATAAACCGGCATAAACGGTACCTGTCCTCTGGCTGCTCTTGGTCTGAAGTTTGCCATAGAACTTAATTGGGCATTAGTTAAATATCTGCTTACTCTTGCACTTCCGCCACCTGCCATTGTATTTCCCGGACCCCGTGCAGGCGTAAATATAGAGTTGTTCAAAAGAGAATAATTAGATCTGGTCGCACTTATATTGCCTGCTATACCTTGGCCGATAGCAGTTGCGCTGAAGTTGTTACTCAACTTCAACGGACGCGACGCAAAGTTTCTCATTTGCGCAAGCGTAGGTCTATTCGATTGTGTCGAATTAACACTCATAATCTAAGCTCTCTTTTTTTGTCTCATGTATATAAAAAATTTTAAAAATTCCTAATTTCACATGCTTTCAGCTTTGTTACAATTGTTTACATTTGAATAATTATTCAATTAATAATTTTAAAAATCTTTTATTATTGCTATTCATGGTTGGGCAATATGTGGGGTGTAAAAAATTGTTAATACTTTGACTTATATGATTTCTGTTGTATTGACATTAGGCATGCATTAATGTTAGAATTAATAATGTATACAACTTTATTTTGAATAGAATCGCGAGGAAATTGAAACATGCCGGACCAAAAAGGTATTCGGTCAAAGTTTGTCGTGGCGACAAATAATATATTAAACTATATTAATAAACACTTTGGCATAAACAAAAGGGCTTTCACACTTACAGAAGTACTTATATCATTGGCGGTAATTGCAGTAATTGCCGTATTGGTACTGCCTGTTATTACGACAAGGGCGCAAAATAAATCGTTTGCTCTGTCTTATGAAACAGAGGTTAAGCAGATGCTTAATTCATTGGAGGGTTTGCCTTTCAATGAAAGTAAAGACGATATTAGTGTCACAATGATGTCTGTCCCTGCTGATACAGGTGACTATAAAGATTCTGCAGGTGCATATATTAATAAATATATGAAAGTTGTTAAATACTGCGGCAATAAACCCGATGAATGTTTCGGCGGAAAGTATTATGAATTCAAAGATAATGACAGAATAGAATTTGATATTTCCGAAATGAAAGGTGCCTGTGCATTATTGAAAAATGGTGTCAGTATTTGTTTAAAACCCCAAATACAGAGTGCAACAGGAAATGATGCAGACCACATTACGGGCTGGATAGATTTAAACGGTCCTAAAGGCCCGAATATTTACGGGCGAGACCTGCGTACTTTTTCTATCAGCTTACGACAAAAAGCCGTATTTACGGAAGAAGAACCTTCAGTTGTTATTGTGCCTGATCCTCCTGCTCCTTGCGAAGGAAAGGATTGCGGCGAAGAAGTAAAAGAACCTTGCGAAATTAACCCCAGAGGAGAGGAATGTTGTAAACGTGAAGGCTTTGTTGCAAGCGGAATTGATGATATCTGCTGTCCTTGGTATCGGGCTGCCGGAACAGGTCCTAACCATTTAATCTGTTATCCTGATAACGAAAGCTGTGATCCAAATGTAGATCCTAATTGTTTGGTAGATAAGTGTGCAAACCATGCTATTACAGGACCTGAAGACGAATGTTGTGCCGTGTTAAAAGAACAAGGTAAAAATAATCCGAACTGTTGTAGTACGGACGATGATGACGATTATTGTTGTAAAGTACATCCCGAAACTGAAAAATGTTGTAAGAAAAATATTGATGCAGGCAAACTTCAATTAACATCAGGAAGTAACTGTTGTACTAAATATCCTGAAATTTACAAGGCATATCCTGCTTGTCAGCCTGCCTGCGAAAGAGATAACAACAGTGAACAATGTTGTAATACCGTATCCCGAAGAAATCAAATTCAGTCTAAATCTCAGCCTTATGCAAAAGAATATACGGCGGATGATGAATGCTGCTGGTTCTCCGGTGTCTATGTTGCAGCAAGTAAATATAATCAGTGGTGCTGTCGTTTGCCACAAAATGCTTCTGAGGCTTGCTGTCAATGGAAATATAAGAATGTAAATAAAAAAGATGATAAAAACAGAAGTGTTGATTTTTACGCTAAACATGATTACAACGTAAACGGCGGAACGTTTGACGGATGTTGTCATGCTAAGTTTGGCGGACTTTCAAAATACGGTATTATGGCATATAAAACTACAAAGAATGCTACAACCGAAGCAATTATGTCAAGATGTTGTACCGTAAATCAGGCTCAGTCCGATCAGGCTGATGGCGGTGAAGATGATCAATGCTGTCAATATTTTGTTGATAAATTGGGTATGAAAGACAAACTGCGTGAAGGTCAGCCTTTAAGACGTTGTTGTAAATATCCTAAGTATAAAAAAGACCCTGTTAATTATCCGCAATGCTGCAGCAGCGAAAATGACGGTGTATTCAAGTTTATGACTCACCCTGTTAATGACTATTCCGCAACTTGTTGTATGCCTAACAGTATATATAATATAGACTTTAGTCCTGTAAACGTAAGTTGCTGTTATGATGTTAATGCTTTAGGTGAAAGTGATAATCTTTGGGTTAAAAAACGTAAAACCGATTGTTGTAACATGGTTACAACTGCTGTACCGTCAAAAGGTAATGTTCCTGCCAATACTTTAGCAAAATGGCAGTTGAATTGCTGCAGTAAAGGGCGTACAAACTATACAACCACACACATATATAACTCAAGTTGTTGTACTCAAAGTACTGCTTCAGGTCACCCTACCCAGTGGAATTCAATGAACAAAAACGAATGTTGTGATACCTTAGACGAAGAATTTCCAAAGGGCTCATCAAATTCTGCAAGGAATAAAGATTACTGGAAAGACCATTGTTGTTATGGTTATTTAGGCGGTGATAAATCTACCAATTCAAATTATTATGAAGCTGAAGAAAACTGCTGTAAAATGACAAGCAATTGGACAGAAGGTTGTTGTACCAAGAATACTTTGAACGGTGATGATGAAAAATGGCGTAAAAACTGTTGTAGTATGCCTGACAGTTATAAACCGGTAGGTTCTGCAAAGAAATATCAGGTTTATCGTCAGAATTGCTGTTTTGATACAGATAACAGTATGAGTGCTAAAAATGCTGCTCAGGATTATACAAGAAATAGCGGCAAGGCTGATAACCCAAGTAATAAAAACGCAGCAAACGTAGACAACGACAGTAAAAAAGAATATTGCTGCGACCCTGATATTGCTGAAGGCTTTGCATACCAAGGTGCTCATCCGCATATAATGGATTTCAATGATTCCGCAAAACAAACTAAATATAAACCAAACGAAAATTGTTGTAAAAAATTCAAAGAACGTAATTGGAAAGATTGGGATGGTGTCACGCTATCTAAAAAATACAAAGCTGCATGCTGTTATTTCTACAATATCAGAGAAGGTTTGGATTGTGAAGAAAGATGGATGTGCGGTAACAACGCAGGTTATGGTGTATTGCCTGATAAAGGTTTTGATGCCGCTGCAATAACAGGTTGTTGCACAAACTGGACTTTACAAAAATCAAACGTAGATGATCCTGATGTTTGGAAACCTGGTTGTTGCGATAGTCCTACTTTCTATCAAAGTAATGTAACTGCAAAGAATGAAGCATACAGACAGTATTGTTGTACGGCAAAAGAAACCGACCGTAAAAGAGCCGGAAACGGTAATTTGAATACCAATGTGGAATATTGCTGTCACTGGAATGCTCCTGATCCGAACCCTGAATGTTGTAAATTGTTCAGAGATACTTTAGGTGACGGTAAAGATACCTGGAGAGATTGGGATGGAAAAAATCCTGACAGTGCTTCGGCAAATGAATATAAGAGAAAATGCTGTGAAAAGAGTACTACAACATTTGCAGCAGATAAAAATCATAACTATTGTCCTGAATCCTGCGCTATTCGTTGGCAGACTTCTACGGATAAACGTAATGAAAACTACGATTTCTCACGTTGTTGTTCCGACAGAGCAAATCAAACCAATGCAAGAACAGGTCAAAAATATAAAAAATGGAATTATTGGCAAGATAATTGCTGCAGTTATGTAGGTGATGCGCCTAAAGGTGAAAACGGCTATGAATCTTATACTGATTACAGAAAAGGCTGTTGTCAGTCTGACCGTGTCAATAAAGCTAATGCAAACATTAAGCCTGTTGCCGTTACATACTGTTGTGACCCTACTTTAACTCAAAATCCTCATAACTTATGTTGTGATGAGTTCAGAAAAACTACGGGTGCCGTTATTGCATCTGCTTCAAATAAAGATATCATTGAAACTTGGAAAGACCATGACGGTGTAACATTAAGTGATGCTTACAAGCTGGCTTGTTGTCGTGACCGTGCGGATGCAAATTGTTATGATAACTGTCCTATCAGATGGAAATTAACAACAGCATCTCCTGCGGTATCAGTAACCGATACCGCAACAAACTTTGCAACCGCAGGTCAAAACGGTAAATTCGATTTTACTAATTGTTGTAAGAGAATGGCAACTCATGCAAATTCTCCATATAAAAATAATACAACGTTCTGGAAGAGTTATTGTTGCCGTTATGCACCGATTTATGCCGCTACAACTGCTGCGGCAAACAAAAAAGACGGTTATAATTCTTATGCAGATTACCGTGAAGGATGTTGTAAACCTAATAATCAGAATGCAACCGAATTCCAGACATTCAGGGTAAATAATGACGGTGCAGACCAAAATGCGATAAATTGTTGTGTACCTAACGGTGTTGTTGCCACTGTCAGCGGTAATTCTACAACATTCACAAAAATTATACCGAGTGCAAATTGTTGTCAGGCATTCAAAAATCGTGCTGTTGTCAAAAGCGGTAGAACAAAATGGCAGAGTTTTGATAACGAAGATATTAATAATGATTATATGATTGCTTGTTGTAAGTTATATAATATATGTCCTGAAGGTACAACGGATCAGGATAAAATTGATAACTGTACGATTAGAAGCCAATCTAATAATAATACAATGTACGATTTGCCAAATTGCTGCCTGAATGAAGATATGCAATCAAGGCACAAGGCTGATAGTGACAAAGTTTGGAGAAAGACATGTTGTGACAGTGTGGATTCAGGTAATCGTTCACAACAGAAATCAACTCTGAATACTTTATCTGATGCCGATTACCGTGCATATTGCTGCGATACTTCATTTGACGGATCAGGTAAAACTATTTATACAGGTTCAAAAACTCCAAAAATTGATGCAAGATGTTGTATCAAAACAGACGGTACAAGAGTACGTTCAACTTATTGTTGTGACAACGTTCCGTCAGCCCGTACAGGCAACGATAATTTAAGAGGTCAGGCAAATGTTGATGTTCTTATAAAAGCTCACTGTACCTGTGAAAGAGCTGTTGATAAGTGGAGTGTTGTAAACAAAGCATATTTAACTTCTTGTTGTACCAATGAACAGGTTATAACAAATTCGGCGAATGCAGTTAATAAAGATGCTGCGGCTGCGACAACCCGTGCAGATTGGCAGACTAAGTGCTGCGAAGATACAGTTGTTCATGATGCAACGACAAATAATGTCAGAATGCGTCATTACAGTTATTGCTGCAGTCTGAATACTATCCACCCTAAAGCTACGAAATGGTTAAATACAACTTGTTGTTATGTAACGGCAAATTCTTCATCTTCCAAAGCTACGGAAGGTAAAGACTGGGCAGGTAAAACAGATGAAAAATATTGTTGTTATTATGACAAGAGATATCCGAATAAGACTTGTTGTGATGCAAAATATACAGATGCAAGCTGGAATTCCGAAACTAACAGAAAAGCTGATACAAATGCAACGAATATAGCTGCGAATGCAGATCTTCAGTATCGTGAATCCTGCTGTAAAATGAAAACTGCAAGCGGCGATAACACTGACGGTTTCAAATATTGTACCTGCGGTATGAAAATTGACAGCCGTACTGAACCTTTGGAATCCGAATGTTGTGTTGCTCTTACTTCAACAAGAAGAACAACCGATAAATGGCGTTTAGATTGTTGTAACTATACAAGAACTTCATACGCAAATTATAATACCGATTATAAATTTGGTTGTTGTAATGGTGACAGAGTAAATAAATCAGGTGTAACTCAGGATGTTACATATTGTTGTATTCCGTCGCTTACTCAAAATCCGAATGCGTCCTGCTGTACTGATTTCAGAAACAGAGCTGCAGCAACGGAAAGAAATACTAAGGATTCTGTTGAAAATTGGAAAGATTATGATAATAATACGATAAGTGAAGCTTATAAACTTGCTTGTTGTCGAGATAACAGTGACAATTGTTATGATAACTGTCCTATCAGATGGAAATTAACAACAGCATCTCCTGCCGTATCAGTAACCGATACTGCAACAAACTTTGCAACTGCAGGTCAAAACGGTAAATTCGATTTTACTAATTGTTGTAAGAGAATGGCAACTCATGCAAATTCTCCATATAAAAATAATACAACGTTCTGGAAGAGTTATTGTTGCCGTTATGCACCGATTTATGCCGCTACAACTGCTGCGGCAAACAAAAAAGACGGTTATAATTCTTATGCAGATTACCGTGAAGGATGTTGTAGACCTAATAATCAGAATGCAACCGAATCTTATACATTCAGGACAAATAATGATGGTGCAAATCAACAACGTATAAATTGCTGTGTACCTAATGCTGTTACTGTTACTATTGCAAACGCTACGGCTAAAACAACTACTTTAACAGGTATATTACCTGCAAAAGATTGTTGTTTGAAGTTCAAGAGCTTAGGTTGGAAAGATCTAGACGGCACAGCTATTAATGACAACTATAAAATCGCTTGTTGTAAATTGTATGGTAGTGATGTTTGTTCTAATGATGATACAGGTGTTGATTGTACCTTAAGAAGTAAATCTAATAATGAAGCAACCTATAATTTACCAAGTTGTTGTAAGAATGCCGATATGCAGCTCAGGCATAAAGATCAGGCTGTATGGCAGAATAAATGTTGTTTAGGTGGTCACTGGGGTATAGATAAAGCTAATGACAACCAAAGAAATACGTTGTCGGCAGCAGAATTCAGAACATATTGTTGTGCATCTTCAAATGACGGTAAAACAAAACTTGAAGGCGGAACTTCTCAGGATGACAGATGTTGTAAAAGTAATGCTGCCTCTCCGGCATATTATATATCGCAATACTGTTGTTCAAATATTCCTGCAAATATGAGCCAAAGAACAGAAATTGGCAGACACTGTACTTGTGAAACCGCAGCGAATACTTGGGCTGTTGTAAGTACTCAGGATCAAAACGGCACTGATTGTTGTATTCATGCAAAGGTTATAACAAGCGGAACGAAAAATATAACAAATAATACAACATTGAAGGAAGACTGGAAAACTCAGTGTTGTGCAAAAGCAAGTGTTCATTCAAATTCAAGTTCTACTGCAACATCTGATCCTGTTAGGACAAGACATTATACATATTGTTGTAATGATAGCGGTGAACATTCAAATAAATCTACTTGGTTAAATTCAACATGTTGTTATGTATTTGCAAATACATTATCTTCTAAAGAAACAGAAGGTAAAGACTGGGGCGGAAATACAAATGTAAGTTCTTGCTGTTATTATGACAAGAGATACCCTAATAAGACTTGTTGTGATGCACAATCCTCTGCTTCAAGTTGGACAGGAAACAGCAGAAAAGCAACTTCAAATTCTACGGAGATTGCTAACAGTGCGGCTTTACAGTACAGAGAAGCTTGTTGTAAAATGAAGACTGCAAGCGGTGATAACACTGACGGCTTAACATATTGTGATTGCGGTATGAGAGTGGATTCCAGAACAGAAGCATTGACTGAAGAATGTTGTACTGCTTTAGGAGCTGTAACTGCAAGAAAATCAAATACAAAATGGAAAGACGAATGTTGTAAATGGTCAAGAACACAATACGCATCTTATGCGGATTACCGTGCTAATTGTTGCAGCGGTGACGGTGTAAATAATACATCCAAAAACCCTGCGACAAGTAATGATGTAAAATACTGTTGTGATCCTACCACAAATACTCCGACTAAAGCTTGTTGTAAAGCATTTAAAGATAACGGATGGAAGGAATGGAATAATTCAACTGCTATCAGTGAAGCATATAAAGTATATTGTTGTAAAACATATCAGGTTGAAAACGGCTATGATTATTGTCCTGCTCAGGCAGATTCGGATTCTTGCCGAGTCAGAGCATTATCTGATGTAAATGCAATGTTTAATTTGCAACATTGTTGTACTGATGCTACAATGCAGGATCGTCATAAAACCAATGTTTATTGGAAAAACAGATGTTGTGACGGTAAACATACGACAGCTACAACTGCTGCAGGTCGTTTAACTCCGACAGCAAAATCTACATACAATACATTTGATGCTGCTAACTTCCGTACATATTGTTGTAACGGAAATACGGGTAATACATACTATACTGTCGCTGATGCAGGTAAACAGGATGACAGATGTTGTATTAATAACAGTAGTCAAAAAGGTCGTTCATACTATTGTTGTTACAATATACCGACTGCTGCTACCGACCGTGATAACATAGGTATTCATTGTAATTGTTCTGATGCGGCTAATAAATGGCTAGTCGCTAATACTAAATATTCCGATGATTGTTGTATTGATGCAAGTGTTATAACTACGGGTACAAAAAATATTACTAATGATGCAACACTCAGAGCTGATTGGAAAACTCAGTGCTGTAATAAAAATAATGTTCATTCAATATCAGTAAACAGTGCCTTAACTGATAATGTCAGAAGACGTCATTATGATTACTGTTGCAGTGATTCTAATTACCATTCAAAGACCAGAACAAATAACCAGTGGTTAAATTCAACCTGTTGTTCTGTTGTTGCAGAAAATCAATTGAGTGCATCTAAACCTGACGGTAAGGATTGGCTCAATAATAATGAAGAATTTTGTTGTTACTTTAATAAGGATTATGCTAATTCAACTTGTTGCGGTGCGGGCTGGACAAATAAAAATTCCAATGATGTATTCACAAGCACTTATGGCGGAACTGCTTTCCAAACTTCATGTTGTAAATTAAATCAAGCACATTGTTCTTGCAAAACTTTAACAGATAAGACGTTAGGGAATTGGCAGTTGCAATGTTGTGCTTCGACAATCAATAAAGCTACCAGCGGAACACAAAATTATTCAATGACCGCATCAGATTTTACAACTTATTGTTGTGCAAATGGTACAGGTGGCGTAAAAGGTTCGGGTACAACAAATAAAATTAATAATTATCTGTGCTGTACTGCAACAGGCAAGGGTGCATGGGTAGATACAACCTGTTGTAAAGCGCATACAGATTCAAATAACGGTTTGGATTATACAGGCACTGCCGATACAACTCGTTGTTGTAAATATAGTGCAAATGCAACTGAGCGTTGTTGTGCGGTAGCTTGGACAAATCGTACAACAACAAATGATGTATTTACCGCAGCTTATGGCGGTACGGCATATCAGACAGCTTGTTGTAAGTTGAATAAGTCATATTGTTCATGTAAGACCTTGACGGATAAGACAGTCGGGAATTGGCAAACCCAGTGTTGTTCTACTGTCAATAAAGGAACCAGCGGAATACAGAATTATTCAATGACCGCAACCGACTTTAACACATATTGTTGTTCAAATACGACAGGTGTTGTAAAAGGCAGCGGAACAAACAATTATCTGTGTTGTACTGCAACGGGTAAGGGTGCGTGGTTAAGTACAACCTGTTGTAAAGCGCATACAGATTCAAATAACGGTTTGGATTATACAGGCAGCGAAGATACAACTCGTTGTTGTAAGTATGATGCAAATGCAACTGAGCGTTGTTGTGCGGTAGCTTGGACAAATCGTACAACAACAAATAATGTCTTTACGAGTACTTATGGAGGCACAGCATTCCAGACTAAATGTTGTACTTTAAATAAGGCATATTGTTCGTGCCAAACCTTAACGGATAAGACATTAACAAATTGGCGAACTCAATGTTGTACCTCAACAATCAATAAAGGAACAACGGGCGTACAGAATTCCTCAATGAGTCAGGCAGACTTTACATCATATTGTTGTAACCCGAG
>FLNX01004563.1_pt1 | contig 41104 bp, 43 predicted proteins | sample 1140341 | NCBI WGS metagenome assembly FLNX01 (sample SAMEA3878208, study PRJEB12797) | bioreactor metagenome | biome: Moose rumen | place: Sweden | collected 2011-10 | reverse complement strand
GCCGATAAAATGACAGGCGGCCACCAGTTCCTCAGCATGATACCATGTGTGCAGCTCATTTATAGAATCACTGCCGGTAATGAAATAAAATTCTGCCTCATAACCGTACTCGCGCTGCAGCTCCCGTATGGTCAGCAGGGAGTAAGACGGCCCTTGACGCTCTATTTCCACCATTGACAGGGAAAATGCCGGATTGTCTGCAATGGCCAGTTCCGTCATCTTCACTCTGTCATAAACACCGGCGATTTTTCGCCCTTGCTTATGGGGGGGCCTATAAGCCGGGATAAAAATTACCCTGTCCAGATTATAGGCTTGCCGTGCCTCCTCGGCAATGACTAAATGAGCGATATGGATGGGGTCAAAGGTGCCGCCCATAATGCCGATTCGCTCTCCCATAACTAAATTCCTCCCCCTATGTACAGCAGCAGCCATACCAGCAGGACCGTAGCTGTTATCAGCAGCAGCGCCCTGCCGTAATCCTTGGTATCATGGCTCCCCTTGGGTGTTTTTACATAAGCGCGCCATGTCCTTATGTAACCGTATAATTTCTCCACTAGCGAATCTGCCCGTCACCGTTAATCAGATACTTGGTGCTGGTCAGCTCCATCAGTCCCATCGGCCCGCGGGCATGCAGCTTCTGGGTACTGATGCCGATTTCTGCCCCAAAGCCAAATTCAAAGCCATCGGTAAAGCGTGTTGACGCATTGACATACACTGCCGCTGCATCCACCTCACGCTGGAAACGCCGGGCATTTGCCAGGTCATTGGTGACAATGGTTTCCGAATGGCCGGTGTTATAATGATTGATATGAGCGATAGCCGCCGTCACATCCTCTACCACCTTGACAGACAAAATCAAGTCACCATACTCCGTTGACCAGTCACTTTCCTCTGCCGGCTTCATGTCAGGGCAGATGGCTCTGGCCTTGTCACAGCCCCGCAGCTCTACTTTTTTCGCCTGCATGGCCCTGCTAAGCTCCGGCAGGAACCGGGACGCGATTTTGGCATGCACCAGCAGGGTTTCCATGGCATTGCAGACGGAAGGACGGCTGGTCTTGGCATTGATGGCTATATTTACGGCCATCTCCATATCAGCACTTTCATCCACAAAGGTATGGCAGACACCCGTACCCGTTTCTATGACCGGCACGGAGCTATCCTCTACCACGCGTTTTATCAGGCCGGCACCGCCACGGGGAATGATGACATCCAAAAGCCCCGTCAAATGAGTCATAACACCGACAGCCTCTCTGTCGGTAAAATCAACAAACTGAACGGCGTCCTCCGGGATACCGTTAGCATAAGCTGCCTGCGCCAACAGACTGCTGATAGCGATATTGGACTGGAGAGCTTCACTGCCCCCCCTGAGCAGGACAGCATTGCCGGATTTCAGGCACAAACCCAGAGCATCCGCCGTGACATTGGGACGGGCCTCATAGATAATGCCCACCACGCCCAAAGGCACATGAACCCTGCGGATAGCAAGGCCATTAGGGCGTACCGAACTGCTATCGCCATAGCCCACAGGGTCAGGCAGAGCCGCTGTCTGCCGCAGGCCTTCCGCCATACCGGCAATCCGGCTCTCATCAAGCAGCAGACGGTCAAGATAAGATGACTTAATCCCCTTTCCCCGGGCAGACGCCATATCCTGCGCATTGGCCGCTAAAATCTGCGCACTGCCCTGCTCCAAGGCATCAGCCATGGCCAGCAGTGCCTGATTTTTCACCGCAGTGGACAACACGCCCAGCTTATATGAAGCCGCTTTTGCCAATTCGGCTCTGCGCCGCAATTCAGCCTGTATATCCATTGTCATTCCTCCTAAGGAATATTCATAAGGTCAAACCATCAAGACCATATTGTCACGATGGATTACCTCATCCGGCACATCACCTGCTACCAGACGGGCAATCTCTTCCGTTTTATGCCCCATCACCCTGCTGAGGGTTGACATGTCAAAATTCACAATGCCCCGGGCAATTTCCTGCTGGCTTTCCGTCAATACACGGACGGTACTGCCAGCGGCAAAATCACCGGCACAGGCCACCACGCCTGCCGCCAGCAGGCTGCTCCCCTTGTCTCTCATGGCGGTGGCACAGCCTTCATCCACCACGATTTCCCCGGCCAGACGCTTGCCAAAGGCCAGCCATGACTTCCGCACACGCAGGTGGGATTCTCTGGCAGGGAAAACCGTACCGATATTTTGACCTGTCAAAACAGCGCGCAGTACCCCTTCCCTGGAGCCCGAGGCAATAACCATGGTCACGCCGGCGCTCATGGCAATCTGGGCGGCCTGAATCTTCGTCATCATGCCGCCTGTACCCAGCTTAGAGCCAGCACCGCCGGCGATAGCTTCCACCTCCGGGGTTATTTCGGGAATTTCGCTGATGAGTTTTGCTTCTGGATGGACAGCCGGATTAGCCGTATAAAGCCCCTCAATATCGGAGAGGATAACCAAAGCATCGGCATCTACCAGCGTTGCCACCATGGCCGACAGATTATCATTGTCGCCAATCTTTATTTCATCAACTGCCACTGCGTCATTTTCGTTGATAACGGGCACAGCTCCCATGGAAAGCTGCGCCAGCAAAGAGTTGCGGGAATGGATGTACTGATGATGCTGTACGGAATTTTCCTTGGTGAGCAGCACCTGCCCCATCACCTGACCGTATTCGGCAAAGAGCTTTTCGTAAATGTGCATCAGTACGCCCTGACCGATAGCCGCTACCGCCTGCTTTTCAGGAATGGAATCCGGTTTTTGGGCAAGTCCCAGCTTGCCCAGTCCGGCGGCAATAGCCCCGGAGGACACCAGAATCATTTCCTTGCCCTGATTTTTCAAATCAGCGATTTCCCGAATCAGCCTGTCAATGCGATATAGATTCAGTTTTCCCGTTTCATGGGTCAGGGTGCTTGTACCCACCTTTACCACGATGCGTTTTGCATCGCGCAAGCGTTCTCTGGCGGTTCCCATGCGCATGCCTCCCTATTATTTACGGCAGTTCGATTTTCGGCTTGTCATAGTTGCGCTTAAAGAGCAGTCCGTTGCGGCCGATAATCTGCACGAGATTTACATCGGCACGTTCAGCCAGCATGGTGATGGCATCTTCCGGCTCTTCCAGACAATTCTGCAGCACGCGCACCTTAATCAGTTCCCGTTTCTTGATGGCCTCCTGCGCGGCCTGCACCACAGTCGGCGTCACGCCGTCCTTGCCCATCATAACAACCGGCTCCAGCTTCTGCCCCATGGAGCGCAGGAAACTCTTCTGCTTGCCCGTTAATGAATTTCTTAACAAATTTATTCCTCCGTAAATACTTAATCGCGGAATTCAAATTCCATTTCGCCGATATGGATAGTGTCGCCCTCTTTGGCGCCCTTTTCCCGCAGCTTTTCATCGAGATTCTTGATACGCCAGATGTACTGGAAACGGCGAACAGCCTCATCGTTGAGGAAGTTGGTCATCTTCACAAGTTTTTCGATATTCTGACCGGATACCACCAGTTCACCGCTGATATTGCGGGAAATGGTAATCTTGTCCGGGTCTTCCTCGTTTTCGTCATAAACTACGACATCTTCTTCCGTTTCCGGCTCCTCGACATAATTATCCAGCCACTCACCGGTGTAGTCGATAAGCTCCTGCACGCCTTCGCGCGTAGCTGCGGAAATGGCAAAGAATTTCAGCCCGTTTTCCTCGGCCAGCTTCTTGAGGCGCGGCAGATTTTCCTGCGCTTCGGGCAGGTCTATCTTATTGGCCACCAGCACCTGTGTGCGGCGGGCAATTTTCTCGCTGTATTTTTTGAGTTCCGCATTGATTTTATGGTAATCATCAATCGGGTCACGGCCTTCCAGACCAGATGCGTCCACAATATGCAGAATCAATTTCGTACGCTCTACATGGCGCAGGAAGTCATGACCAAGGCCGACACCGTCAGCCGCACCTTCGATAAGGCCCGGAATGTCAGCCATGACAAAACTCTTTTCATAGTCGGTCTTTACCACGCCCAGCACCGGCGTAATCGTCGTAAAATGATACTCAGCTATCTCAGGTCTGGCTGCCGAACAGCTGGCTACAAGGCTCGACTTGCCCACACTCGGATAACCGACAAGTCCCACATCAGCGAGCAGCTTCAATTCCAAAATGAGGTTTTTGGCCTCACCCGGTTCGCCGAATTCAGCAAAGGTCGGTGTACGATTGGCTGAGTTGGCAAATTTGGCATTGCCGCGTCCGCCGCGTCCGCCCTTGCAGACCACCGCCTCCTGACCGATTTCCGTAAGGTCAGCCAGCACCTTGCCCGTAGCCTCGTCCTTGACAATCGTTCCGGGCGGTACCTTTACATAGCAGGCCGGCGCATTGGCACCATACTGATTCTTGATATCGCCATTTTCCCCGTTCTTCGCCGTAAACTTCCGATGAAAACGGAAATCCAGCAGGGTGTTCATATTCTGGTCAACGATAAAAATAACATCGCCGCCCCGGCCGCCATCGCCACCAGACGGGCCGCCCTTCGGTACAAACTTCTCTCTTCTAAACGCCGACTTACCATGACCACCGTCACCGGCCTTCACAATAACACGGGTTCTATCAATAAACTGCATATTTCCTCCACATCAATAATGAACAAAGGCAAGAGCCGGCATTGCGTTCAATACCGGCCCTTGCCTTTATGCACTACAACGCAACTTAACGCCGTTCCATATATAATACAACAATACCTGCGCTTAAAAAGCGCAGGTACCGAGTATTTGTCTTACATAGCTTCTTCAGCCGTATAAACGCTGACCTGACGCTGGTAGCGGCCTTTGCGCTCGAAAGCAACCTTGCCGGCAACCTTTGCGAACAGAGTATCATCCTTACCGATACCAACATTGTGGCCCGGATGGAAGTGCGTGCCGCGCTGACGAACCAGAATGCTGCCAGCAGTTACAACCGTACCAGCCTGTTCCTTAACGCCAAGACGCTTGGAATGGCTGTCGCGGCCGTTACGCGTGGAGCTAACACCCTTTTTATGTGCGAACAACTGCAAATCAAAAGTAAACATGGAATTCACCTCCGCTGTTCTTGAATTCGTACACCTTCCGGACTGAGCTTAGCAATCTCCATCAGTCCTAGAAGCATTGTTTGTAAAAGCGTTTCTGTCAGTTCATCAGGAGCACCCTTGAGCTGCATTTTGAGCTTTCCACTCGCTACGGAATAATCCATTTCGCGATGCAGATGCTCGCCCAGTCCCAACAATGCCGTCTGCGTCAGAGCCGAAACCCCGGCACAGACAATGTCCTGACCACGCTCTGCCGTACCGCTATGGCCGGCAACTTCAAAGCCAACAATACGTCCTGCTGACTCTTTAAAGATTTTCACCTTAATCATGGATTAGGCTTCAATCTTTTCGATAACAACCTTCGTGAACGGCTGACGATGACCCTGACGTTTACGATAGTTGCTCTTAGCCTTGTACTTGAAGACCAGAATCTTCTTGTCCTTGCCCTGAGCCTCTACCTTGCCCGTTACCTTGGCACCAGCAACAACCGGCTTGCCAACTTTGACATCACCGTCGTTTACTACCGTCAGAACTTCATCAAACACTACAGCTTCGCCTTCAGCAGCGGAGAGTTTCTCCACCATGATTACATCACCTTCAGCGACTTTGTACTGCTTGCCACCAGTTTTGATAATTGCGTACATGAAAACACCTCCCTATAAGATTACTCGCCAACTACGGCACTGCCACAAGGCAGTTTTAACAGCCTCGCTGTGCGGTTGGGGATGGGTTTATAAAACCCAAATCAAGACGCACTTCATGCGCCTACAGTTAGTAATAGTAGCATAGGGGCAGGGGGTTGTCAAGGAAATAATTCAGCAGCCCCGCAGAAAACTGAATACTGCCTGCCAATATTCTGCCCCGGCTTCTTTCATTGAATCACCATGGCCTGCACCCGCTACGATGAGTTTTGTTTTGGGAGCGTTGCAGACACTGTACAATTTCTCCATCATGGCAGGCGGTATCAGCGTATCTGCCTCACCATGAATAAACATTACGGGAACTTTTACGTCAGGCATTGCCTGCAAGGGGGCGGCAGCGGACACTTTAACTCCTGTTTTCATGCCGCTTACGATATCCACACAGGTCATGATGGGAAACTCCGGCAGGCCGAAGATAACCCCCAGCTGATTGGCAAACATCTCATAGGCGCTGGTGTAGCCGCAATCCTCTATGATAGCTTTGAGCCCCGGCACATCGTATCTGCCTGCTGTCAGCAACACCGTGGCAGCTCCCATCGACACTCCGTGCAAAACAATTTCCGCCTCCGGGTCGCGCTCCTTGATTTTAGCGGCCCATAAAGCGACCTCCTCGCTTTCCTTTACGCCCATGGTGATGTATTGGCCTTCACTTTCCCCGGAAGCGCACAGGTCAGGTGTCAGCACATTGTAACCTTCTTCCAGATATGCCTCAGCATAATCTCTGGCATAGCGCTGGTCTCTGCCGTAACCATGCACCAGTATAGCCCAGCGGTGTCCATTCTGCGCCGGCGCAAAAAAGGTCGCCGCCAGCTTTCTGCCATCAGGCGCAGCCATGCTCCACGTCTCCGCTGGTGCCGTTGGCATAGCAGGAATTTTTCTGCTCTTATCATGAATGCTTACACAGGCGGCAGGCGGTGACAACGGGTCTGTGTCACTGCCACGCTTCAAGGCATAATCTACAAAATAAGCGCCTACAGCATAGCCAGCCGCCAAAATCACCGCTATAAATACGATAATAATTGTTCCCCAGCGTATTTTCCATTTATTGTTAATCATAACCACGCCTTCTTTTTAGCTAATTATCAATGAACTCCATCCATTCGTGTGCGCCTGTACCAAGTGCACGTAAAAAGCCGTGAGGGTAACCACTCCCTCACGGCCTATACGATTCTTTCCACGACTTTTTGCCGTACCTCTATGCCTTTAAAACCATGCCAGTACGGCACGCCCATGAGGAAACAGGGGTCTAACCAGCCTGCTGTCCTAAAACGGTCTGACTTTTATTTGAAGGTCAGGCCGTTTGTTAATATTGTAAAGCCCATTCTTTGGCCTTAGCATATCTTAAGCAGCTGCTCACCCATCCGCTGACCATAGGTCACAAACAACTCCTTGAAGCTATCGATATCCTGACTCATGCCTACCGGGCCAAGATGAATAACCGGCTTTCCGCAGGATGAACCGCCGGAGTAAACCATCATTCCCATAACCATCATAAATACCAGCATTTCCTGAATGGCGTTTTCAGCACCACCGTGGATATATTGTTCAGTGGCATAAGCACCACCGAACTTGCCAGCCAGTTTAAGCTTTCCTGCATTGCCCTCCAGCCAGCTTTTCATCTTCGCCGTAACAGAAGCCATATAGGTGGGCGAACCAAATATTACCAGCTGAGACTGCTGGATATATTCAAAATCAGCCCCATCAATATTAAAGCACTTCACTTCAATATCTTTAATTGATTTCAGCCCCTCGGCGATAAAGCCTGCGGCTTTTTCTGTCGTATGGGTTCTTGAATCGTAAACTATTGCTGCTTTCATCGTTCAGCCTCCTCGTACATACATAGTTTTAGCAGATTTCAATCCGGGTCACGGAGGTTATCCATTCCCGGCACATCGCCTGCCGTATAACCCCATCCCAATTCTACCATAAAACAAAAAAATTGGCACGAGCCTTTAGCCCATGCCAACTGTTACTTTAATATGAAAAAGCCTTCCCGATATTTTTCAAGAAGGCTTTTGTTTTTGCTGATTTAGGAACGCATAAAGAGATTAACCATAAAGGCAAAGCTGACCAGCCACATAATCGGGCAGACTTCCCTAGGCTTGCCCGAAAGTGTCTTAATTAAGGCATAGCTGATGAAGCCGAAGGCAAAACCGTTGGCAATGGATGAGGTCAGCGGCATCATGATGATGGTCAGGAAAGCCGGCAGGCCATCGGTGAAGTCGGCAAAATTTACCTTGTCCACCTCCGACATCATCAGCGCACCGACGAGAATCAGCGGCGGAGCCGTAGCAAAGCCCGGCACGAGGCCAATCAGCGGTGCAAAGAGCAGAGAGATAAGGAACAGCACAGCTACCGTCACCGCCGTAAGCCCCGTCTTGCCGCCCGCAGCGATACCAGCAGCACTTTCAATGTAGGAAGTTACCGTGGAAGTACCGAAAATAGCGGAGAAAATCGTCCCGACAGCGTCAGTGTTCAAAGCTCTGTCAAGGTTCTCAATCTCGCCATCTTTTTTCACCAGTTTGGCTTTAGCGGTCAGACCGATAAGCGTACCCATGTTATCGAACAGTTCCACCACCGTAAAGGTGAAGATAATGGACAGAATACCGTAGTTCCAAGCACCCATGATATCCAGCTTGCCGAAGGTTTCTCCCATGTGCGGCAGACTAGTGCTGATAACATCATTAAAGCCCTGGGGCACCGGGGAATAACCCAGCACCATGGACAAAATCGTCGTAGCGATGATACCAATCAGGATAGAGCCCTGCACATCGCGGGCCATCAGTACACCGGTAAGTACCAGACCAAACAGGGACATAGCCGTTTCCGGCTTGGTCACATGCCCCAGCGTGATGAATGTCGCCGGGTCGCTGACGATAATCCCCGTTCCCTTTAAACCGACAAAGGCGATAAACAGGCCGATACCAACGCCGATAGCCACGCGGAGATTCTGAGGAACCGCATTGATAATCGCCTGACGCACATGGCTGATGGTCAAAATCAAAAACAGCAAGCCGGAGAAGAACACCGCCCCCAAAGCCACTGTCCAATGCAGCCCCAGCACGCCGCAGACGTAATAAGCAAAGAACGCATTTAAGCCCATGCCCGGAGCTAAAGCTACAGGATAGTTGGCAAATACCCCCATCATCATGGTAGAGAGCGCCGCAATCCAAATGGTGGACGCAATAGCTGCCTCTTTGGGCACACCAGCATCGGCCAAAATGTTCGGATTTACGAACATGATATAGGCCAGGGCAATAAACGTGGTAAAACCAGCGATGACTTCTGTTTTCACCGTGGTTTCCTTTTCCCGAAGTTTAAAGAACCGTTCCAGGAAAGACTGACTTGCTTGCACTTGCATAAAAAATAAAAGCCTCCTCTTTCTTTGACAGACAGTCATCATGCCATCAAGAAAAAAGAAGCTTATTGTCCTTATACAAGCCTCGTTCTTCTTGTAGACTATGACAATTTACGGCTGCCTGGTAGAAACGCCCATTCCATATCAATGAGCTTATACAAGAATATAACGATAACAGGATAGCAGAGATTAGGACACCTGTCAATTTATTAGATTATTTAGAAGACACATTCCTTTGGTACGCCAAACATTTCCATAGCCAGCCATTGCCGATCCGCCTTTTGTGCTAATGTCGATACACGAATGTAGCCATAAATCCGATTTCCCATAGTCATCAACCTCCCTCAACAGTTAATCCCATAATTGTATCATCGATTTTACCGCATCAAAAAAGCCCATAACACTATATTCCCTTGCTATGGGCTTATACTCTTACATATGAGATTTTCAATCTACGTTGAAGTTTTTACATCCCTCAAAATACTTTTTGCAAACACAACAAAGGAATTCTCCAGCATAGTGTATGCCTTGCCACTTTCTATTGATCGCCATAAATTCTCTGCTTTTATCCATTTGATTTTGGCTGTCTGCTCTACGCAGTTTGGGAATCTCTCCTTTGCCAGCTGTGCATAGCGTTTGGCACTGATTCTCTGCGCACCATCTGTACCGGCCGCCTGCCAGCGGGGCAGATAATAATACTGCTTGACGCTGCCGTCATAACCGGACAACTGCCAGGTCGAAAAGCCCAGCTCCTCAACCTGCAATACGCCGTTCAGCCAAAGAGCATAGCGGGTATGCACCGCTTCAAACTCACCATGCATGATGGTTTCGGTAAAGAGATACATATAGCGCTTTTTCTGCGCATCATACAACACTGTGAATTGCCCATATTCCTCACCGGTCAAAATATCCGGCATATGCGAGCCGCCCACCAGATGGATTCCCCCATGGCGCGTCCATTTACCTTCGTTGAATTCCTCACACCGCAGCTCTTGTGTTCCGTCAAAGCTGCCTGCCTTCGCCAGCAAAATCTCCAAATTGCCGTCATGGTTCAGGTCGGTCACTGCGTAATGCCATTTATTCCAATCCGCAGCCTGCGTTGGCCGGATGAACCAACCTTTTTCCGCCTTTGCCGTCCGCGCCAAAATATCCAGCTGCTCCTGCACCTGCAGAGATGCAGCGGATACAACGCCTGCACAAAGCCATGCTGCCACAAGCAGAACATAAAGCCGCTTTAACACCATCATCTCCATGCACCTCCACAAAATACTTTTCATCAGCCACGCAGGCATAATGCTACTTATTAGGGAAGCTTGGTAAACTCTAAACCATTCTCCGTGTTTTCCTTTTTGTCCTGCCAACGCATTATGCCATCACGCAGGACAAAGAGCGCATGACCATCGCTATGCTAGACGATCTTCTAAACCACCTACACGGCGGTACACGCAAAAAGAATTACGGTACATCCGGCCCTAGACTTCTAAACCACCTACACGGCGGTACACATAAAGATTGAGTATATCTCACCGCTTGCCCACTTCTAAACCACCTACACGGCGGTACACTATACGGGCTTTTTCGCTTGCCAGTCCTTGCACTTCTAAACCACCTACACGGCGGTACACTCGTGCTTGCAAAAATCTGCATAAGCACATGTCTTCTAAACCACCTACACGGCGGTACACAGGGGCTTAAAACCCGTTTCGTCGGCTGGGTACTTCTAAACCACATACACGGCGGTACACGCATTGCTGATGAACTGGCTATCGCTGGCACTCTTCTAAACCACCTACACGGCGGTACACTGATGAATGAGCACATATCCGCTTTCTTGGCACTTCTAAACCACCTACACGGCGGTACACGTGATACTGATTTGAATATGAGAGAAGTCAGTCTTCTAAACCACCTACACGGCGGTACACCGTAGTAAAAAATGCGTCCCCCCTTGATATTATTGGCCTTAGAGAAACTTTTGTAAAAATACCCTTTTTTCCCCAAGTCGCCTGCGGCCTGAATACTAAAGGGTTGCGTATAGCCTAACAATTTATTGTACAAAGATATAATCCTTCTCCTGTTTTATAGCGCCACAAATATGCGTTGATATCCTCTATAGATTTGCTGCACTCAAATCCGCCCAGGCTGAACACACTTTCTACAAAGCAGTGGTCTTTTTCCAGGTCACGCTGACCTTCCACATGCCCCACCTCAGAAAGTGCCTTAAACCCAATGGCAATAGGAATAAGTATGTTGTCCTGTTGTAAAGCATGAATCATTTTATCCAGCATATCATTACCAACAGCATCATTTAACACATCCTGCCTACAAGTTAAGAAATAACCATAGGGAATATCCGCCAGTGTATCAATCAATCGTACAGCCTTATAACTGCGAATGATTCCACCAGCTATCCGCAATGTTTCCACAGCCACTTTTATTGATTTACATATGGATGTATCAATGTGGCTGCCCTCAACTGCCAAAACAAACGACATATTCAAATCAATATAAGCCTGATTCATAATATGGGCATCGAGTTTTTTCTCATTCAAGCCAGGAATGCTTCCCGGTAAAGGAAAAGTCGTTACATACTGCCCCTCTTTGTTCTTATAGCCTTTTAATTCGTACTCATGAAATTCCAAGCCGACACCAGATATTTTTATCGATCCCCCTTTTGCTTTAAGTTTTCTCTCCAATGCATGAGCAAAGCCCATAAAACCAGTGATCGCCGGAATCCCTACTGTAATATTATTAAAGGCATTAGCATTTTCAATATTCACTTTTTCAAGCAGTACATATCTTACCATCATCATTATCTCCACTTGAAATATGCAGCATGAGCTTCAGTAACTTTGGCATGGTCTTCTATGCTGAGCATAATCATATTCTTTATTGAATCGGCACCGCCTTGACTCAATGGCACAATATGATGAATTTCGTAACCTATAGGAATACCATGGTAACCATACTTCGCTAAGAATGCTTGAACCGTCTCTTCCTTACGCTCGTCCCGCAAAAATGCCGCCCGATAATTTCCTTCCCCTTTTCGCTTGCCTTCTTCAATTATCATAGACAACAAGGACGCATCAACAAGGCATCCGGCTTCCACACCGGACATTTCATCAATATCCATGTCCGGCAATAGGAACTCCTTATCCAAAACCTTAGTTAGCGATTTTTCCAAAAACTTAGGCGGTAGTGACTGAAAAACTATAGGCCATTTATTTTTACTGACCAGTCGGCTGCCGGTTGTAGATGCAGCTTTATCGGTCAAGAGTTTCAGCCTTATTCGTGGCAACCGGGATTTGAACAATCTTGCCCCCACCTCATAATTCAATACGGTTGAAGGCAATACGCTTAACAAATGATAAGAATCTCCCACAGGAAAAAATACTTGCTTTATAAACTGATTGGTCTTATCCGGCTGAATCCGGGCCATATTCAGTAGTCCATTCCGAATTTCATCATATTTATCTGTGAGCTGTTCCATTTCCTGCCTGAGCTCTGCACTATCTTCCTGCAAATGTTCCATTACAGTACGTCCATCCTGCATTTCCATAGCAATGAACCCATGCGGCCGCTTATATTTTGCATCATTCGTTACCATGTCAAAATCATGCCAGCCTGAATTAGCTGTACACAAATATCCACAGCCAAAACCATCTTGCGAATCATCATAAGCGCCAATATTGCCGGGACTGTTCGTTTCCGTAAATTTAGCAACATGCGTAGCAAGATAATTTTTGTCTATGACCTGCAAAAGACCATCAATGTACTTGGCAATTTTCTCTTCTTCAGACATTGTTCCCTTGATGGCCGCCAGCATCTTCCTTCTAAGCATGCTCCTCACCTCGCAGAACCAATCCATAGGCGGAAAAATTGCCATGTTTCACATCCGCAGGAGCAACAAAGATATTATAAGCCTTGCCTGTAGAAGCACTTTTCACCTTGATATATGCATGACAAAATACCTGCTGATTCCTTTTCCGAATATGCATAGCCAAAGGCCGCTCCAACTCAGTATGTCCACGTTTCTCCATACGCCTTTTGGTCGTTTCAAATTGACTTTCTCCACGGACACGCTTAAAGAGCATATAATCATCGGTTTCGGCTATTTCCCTTTTCACCTTTACATAATCTTTTATGGGCGCCATTACTTCTTCAAGCCGAAGTGCTGCCAAAGCCTTATCATCTTCGCATAAGACCTCAATAATATTCCCCAGGCGGCCTCTTTTGTCAAAAGTATAAGCAGGAAAGGTTATGCCAAACTTCTTGCCATGATTAACAAACAAGCGGTGCAATACCGGAAATATGTCTTCAGAGATAATTACATTTGCGGATATGCCCGTACCGGGTTTTATAATTATCATTTGACTAAACATAATTACTACCTCAAACACGCTTATTTTTCCTGTTTCTTGCTGAACATCCCGCCCCGAATAAGGACAGCCATAACATAATGCTTGTCCTCAATCGGTATATCTTCATTTTTCAAAACTAACTTATCAATGAGTTTGTAAAAACTCTTAGTATCCGGGCGAAATGCTATGCCTACCGCCCTTGAAGCTCCGTAATTCTCAACGGGGATGGGAAACTCGTATGCAGCATAATCAGGATACCAGGTGTCAATGGTTCGCAAAGCATTACTGATTTTCTGCGAGTGCATCCCCGCACTGCCTTCAAAGACAAACAACTGCTTCCCTTTCTCTTCATCTATGGTCATTTCCTGTGAAGGATATACTTCCATTGCACAACCGATTTTCACAAAGCAGGTAATATACATATTCAAATATTCCTGCTTACCGGCGAAGGTATCAGCTACCTGCCGGGCTATATCATTGATTGTTTTATTGTTATCCACGAAAACATCCAAGTCAAAATCCTTGGCATCAAATGCCGGGTATTCCTTGTTACCAATCGTAACGATGGTTTCAATAGCTTCAGCCCCTTTGCGGTTTCGCCATAGAAAGCGGGCATTGGCGATATTATTCACATAGCGCTTTGCCAAGGTCAGAAAACCATCTTTGGCAATATATTCATCTATCTTTTGATAAATCGCTGTCCGATAAGCATAGTCTGAACAACTGTACATGCCATCCTTTACCGGCAGCACCTTTATGCCATAGTCAATTCTTAAGGTATCGCATTCCGTAGACAATGTACAGGACTGGCTCTTTTGTGGATTTGGATCCATTATTTCTTTTTCCAGTTTTTCCGGGGGCATTTCATGCCCCTTGGAAGCCAACACAGCCTTATCCGTTACCAGCAAAGGCAGTTTGACAGAATGTCTTTTGGCAAAATCCGTCTGCCAAAACTTTGCTTCGGTAACATTCATTCGCCTGGCAAAAGAAAGATTCCCCGGACGAGACTTTAACGTGACTTTGCTGATATTCTTTTTATCTGCCATAAACACACCCCACTTTGACTTCTAATTAACTGCACCATATTACATTTATGGTGTTATTCTCCATAACATAAAAATTTTCCTGCCTGTTCAGTCAATATTCCAGCTTTTGGATGAAGTTCACTCATTCCCAAATGACTATCGTACTTTGGTCATTTATAAAATTACAACAGACTCTCTTTATATTTTGATAAATCATTTTACATTTTTACCTGCCAATTTTATATTTCGTATTTATATTTTACATTTTATGTTTATATTTCATGTTTTATGTTTATAAAAAGGCTTGACCAGTCAACATTTGACCAGTCAAGCCTTACTTTTGTTGTTATTTTATTTTCCCATAGCCGCTACAGCTGCAAATGCTTTTTCTGCCGCTGCAATGGTTCTGTCTATATCCTCGTCCGTATGGGCACCGCTCATAAAGAGGGTTTCAAACTGGGACGGGGCAAGGTAGATGCCCTGTTCGAGCATGGCCTTGAACCAGACCTTGAATTTTTCCTGGTCGGCGTTGCAGGAGTCCTCGTAGTTCAGCACATCTTTTTCGCTGAAGAAGATACCGAACATGGAGCCCGCCTGATGAGCCTGAATGGCCACGCCTGCGGCTTTGGCTTTTTCCTGCCAGCCGAGGAGCAGTTTCTTCGTTTTTAAGGTCAGTTCACGGCTGTAATCAGCCTTGCCTTCTTCCGGCTCAGCAGTAATAATCTGCAATGTCGCGAGGCCTGCCGTCATGGCCAGCGGATTACCGGAAAGCGTGCCAGCCTGATATACCGGGCCGGACGGTGACACCTGCGCCATGATATCCTTGCGGCCGCCATAAGCAGCTACAGGCAGGCCGCCGCCGATTATTTTGCCCAGGCAGGTCAAATCCGGCGTAATACCATAGGCCGCCTGTGCGCCGCCCAGGGACGCGCGGAAACCGCACATAACCTCATCAAAAATCAACAGCGCACCGTGTTTTTCCGTAAGGTCACGGAGTTTTCTAAGGTAGCCCTGTTTCGGCAGAACGAGCCCCATGTTGCCAGCTACCGGTTCCACGATAACCGCAGCCACTTCGTCCCCGACTTCTTCCATCACTTTCGTAATGGCCTCTTCGTCATTATAGGGTACGGAAATCGTATCCTGTGCCGTACCCTTCGTCACGCCCGGCGAACTGGGCACACCAAAAGTAGCCATGCCGGAACCGGCATTGACGAGCAGGCTGTCGCTGTGACCGTGGTAACAGCCGATAAATTTGACAATCTTTTCCCGGCCCGTATAACCACGCGCCAGACGCAAGGCACTCATAGTAGCCTCGGTACCGGAGTTGACCATGCGGATGGTTTCGATGGACGGATAAACCTCCATCACGAGCTTGGCCAGTTCCGATTCAATGCAGGTCGGTGCGCCGTAGCTGGTGCCACGGGTTGCTGCCTCCTGCAGGGCTTTTACAACTTTCGGATGAGCGTGTCCCACGACCATCGGCCCCCAGGAACCAACATAGTCGATGTATTCATTGCCGTCAATATCGTAAATCTTATCGCCTAAAGCATGGTCGATAAACGGCGGATTGCAGTCCACGCTCTTATAGGAACGCACGGGGCTGTTGACACCGCCGGGCATGAGTTCCTTGGCTTCCGCAAAGGCGGCGGCGGATTTGGTGAGATTAAGCATTTGCATCCTCCTTCAGCCAACGGGCCACGTCCATAGCATGGTAAGTGATGATGATATCTGCCCCGGCACGTTTCATGGACAGCAGCGTTTCCATGACAATGCGTTTTTCGTCAATCCAGCCGTTTTTCGCAGCCGCCTTAACCATCGCATATTCACCGCTGACGTTGTAAACAGCTACCGGATGATGAATATGGTCACGCACCTGACGCACAATATCCAAATAAGCCAGTGCCGGTTTTACCATGATGATATCGGCACCTTCGGCAATATCAAGGTCAACTTCCTTGATGGCTTCATGGGCATTGGCCGGGTCCATCTGATACTGGCGGCGGTCACCGAAAGCCGGGGCGCTATCGGCGGCATCACGGAAAGGCCCATAGTAGCCCGAAGCGTATTTTACGGCATAGCTCATGATGGAGACATTCTGAAAGCCGTTTTCGTCCAAGGCTTCACGGATAGCCGCCACGCGTCCGTCCATCATATCGGAAGGCGCAATGATGTCCACGCCGCACTGTGCCTGTGACACGGCCACCTTCTGCAAAAGTTTCAGCGTCTTGTCGTTGTCCACATAATGGCCTTCGAGATGGCCGCAGTGGCCGTGGTCAGTGTATTCGCACATGCAGACGTCGCCCACAATCATAAGTTCCGGCACTTCCGCCTTAATCGCCTTGATGGCACGCTGGACAGGGCTTGTCATATCCCAGGCGCTGGAGCCGTCAGCATCCTTATATTCGGGAATGCCGAAGACTTCCACAGCAGGAATACCCAGTTCCCAGCATTCCTTGGCGGTCTTGACCGCTTCATCTACCGACAGGTGGAAACATCCCGGCATGGAAGGAATTTCCTCGCGGACTTTCTCCCCCGGCACCACAAACAGCGGATAGACAAAGTCCTTCACCGACAGGCTGGTTTCCCTGACCATGGCACGCATGGCCGGGCTGATACGCATACGGCGCGGACGAAGTTTCTGTTCATACATGGCTATAACATCTCCTAATTATTTGCAGATGGCCTCCACCAGACCATCAATGGTATATTCTTTGGCAATAATATCCGGCTCAATACCCAGGGATTTAGCGGTATCAGCCGTAACAGGGCCAATGCAGGCGGTCTTTACGTCCCTCAGGAAATCTGCCGAACCGATAATCTTGACGAGATTTTTTACGGTGGACGAGCTGGTGAAAGTCACCATATCAAAGCTGCCTGCCAACAGTTCTGAAACCAGTGCTTCGCTGTCGGCGGCGGCACAAACGGTACGGTAGGCAGGAACAACATCTACCTCTGCCCCCATCTCCCGAAGTTTTTCTGGCAGTATTTCCCGGGCTTCCTCAGCTCTGGGCAACAGGATTTTCGCATGGGGCGGCAATTTGCCCTTCATGGCTTCGATAATGCCCTCAGCGCGGTATTCGCCGGGGATAACGTCAGCCACCAGACCGTATTTTTTGAGTTCTGCCGCTGTAGCCGAACCGATAGCGGCAATTTTGGCATAGCCCAGAGCGCGGGCATCTTTGCCTGCCTGCAGGAGTCGAGCAAAGAAATGTTTTACACCATTGGCGCTGGTGAACATCAGCCAATGGTAATCCTGTACATGGTCAATAGCCTGATCAAGCGCTGCATATAAATCTTTAGGGTCAATGATTTCAATCGCCGGAACCTCGATGACCTCGGCGCCTAAGTTTTCCAGCTTTGCTGTGAGTTTAGATGCCTGACTGCGTGCCCTTGTTACGAGAATCCGCTTGCCAAACAGCGGTCTTTGCGCCAGATTATCGAACCATTGCAGGCTGTCCCGCAGGTTCACCACTTCGCCCACGATAAAGATAGCAGGCGGCTTGATGCCGTTTTTCGCCACATCTTCGGCGGCCTTGCCCACCGTGGTAATCAAGGTACGCTGTTCCGGTTTGGTGCCCCAGCGGATAACGGCGGCAGGCGTATCAGCGCTGCGCCCGTTTGCGATTAACTTGCTCGTGATATGGGGAAGATTAGCTACACCCATCAGGAACACGAGCGTATCCACGCCTGTAGCCAGATGTTCCCAGCGCATATTGCTCTGCCCCTTGGTGGGGTCTTCGTGTCCCGTCACCACGGCAAAAGAAGTGGCTATCGCCCGATGGGTCACGGGAATGCCGGCATAGGCAGGCACGGAAATCGCCGATGTGATGCCCGGCACGATTTCAAAGGGCAGGTTGTTTTTCCGCAGGAGCAGGCCTTCTTCGCCACCCCGTCCGAAAACAAAGGGGTCGCCGCCTTTCAGACGCACGACGCATTTGCCTTCTTTGGCCTTGTCCACCAAGAGCTGGTTGATGTCCTCCTGCTTCATGGTATGGTTGCTCGATGCCTTGCCCACATAGATGTATTCGGCGGTCTCCGGCGCCCAGCGCAAAATGCGGTCATCAGCCAGACGGTCATAAACAACTACGTCCGCCATTTTCAGGCAATCCACAGCCTTCATGCTGATGAGCCGGTAATCTCCCGGGCCTGCGCCTACTAAATAAACCATTCCTGCCATATATTGTCATCCCTTTTCTATTAGTTCTGCAATAAACCGATTTCCTGTAAAATTTTCTCGCCGCCGGCTGCCAGCAGTTTTTCTGCCAGTTCCACCCCCAACGCCTCAGCCTCATTAGCTAGGCCGCTAATTTTATCACGGTAGAGCCGCTGGCCGTCCAGCGAGGCAATCACAGCCTCCACCACGATATGCTCAGGCTGGCTGTCAGGCACAGCATAAACCCCTACCGGCACCTGACAACCGCCTTCAACCCGGCCTAAAAAGGCGCGTTCTGCCCGGGTACACTGCACTGTAGCCTCGTCATTGAGGAAGGCCAGCAATTCCCGCATGTCCGTATCGTCCGCCCGGGTTTCAATAGCCAGCGCGCCCTGTCCGACAGCCGGCAGTACCATTTCCCGTGGCAGCACTTCGGTAATGCGGTCGCCAAAGCCCAAGCGTTTCAGACCGGCTACTGCTAAAATGATGGCCGCAAAGTTTTCACTTTCCAGTTTGGCCAGACGCGTATTCACATTGCCGCGCAAATCACAGATATTTAAATCCGGCCGGACATGCAAAAGCTGCGCCTTACGGCGCAGGCTGGAAGTTCCTACTTTTGCCCCCTGAGGCAGATTCCCCAGAGTTTTATATTGTGGGCTGACCACTGCGTCACCGGGGTCAAAGCGTTTGGTCACCGCTGTAAGGCAAAGCCCCTCCGGCAGTTCCGTGGGCATATCCTTGAGGCTGTGTACCGCAAGGTCAATGCCACCCGCGAGCATATCCATTTCGAGTTCCTTGGTAAAAAGGCCCTTGCCACCGATTTTTGCCAAGGGGGCATCGAGAATCTTATCCCCCTTGGTGGTCATCTTCTTTAACTCCACCTTGAGGCCCGGATACTGCTCTTCCAAGCGGCTCTGTATGTATTCAGCCTGCCATAAAGCCAGCTTACTGCTCCGCGTACCGATAACGATTGTGTCTTTCTTCACTGGTAGCCGTCTCTCCTATCATGTCTAATTTAAATAATTTTCGCATAGCTTCGATATAGAATTCTTCATTTTCCGTACCGGCAGAAGCATTGAGCTTCATCATGGGCATGCGCAGAATCTTGCGTACAATCATGCGGCTCATGTGTTCCACCTGCCGCCATTCTTCGTCCGTAAGGTCAGGCAGTTTGGAGCTGGCACGTTTCACCTCACGCTGGCGGATGCGTTCGCAGCGGTCTGACAGCAGCGCCATCAGCGGACGGAAAGACAGGTACTGGAACTTTTCCTCAATGGAGGCCACTTCCTCTGCCACGATTTTTTCTGCCTGTCTGGCCTCCTGCCGGCGTTCCTCGATGTGTTCATCTACCACTTCTTCCAAAGCGTCGATATTATAAAGTGTCACGCCCTTGATATCGCCCACTTCCGGGTCCACATCACGCGGCACGGCAATGTCAATCAAAAACAGAGGACGTCCCTTACGTTTGGACATCAGCTGCCGCGTTTCCCAAGGCTTGATGACATAATGCGGCGCCCCCGTAGAAGTGACAATCACATCTACGTCCACAGCCCGTTTCATCGCCTCGTCAAAGGGAACAGCCTCGCCATTAAACTGCTCAGCCAACAGCTGTGCCCGTTCAATATGACGGTTGGCCACATAGATTTTCTTTACGCCCCGGGAAATTAAATGCTGCGCCGTGAGTTCTGCCATCTTCCCTGCGCCAAAAATCAGGGCGCTGGCCTCATGGAGTTCGCCCAAGGCTTCCCGGGCAAGTTCTACAGCGGCATAGCTGACAGATACAGAATTAAACTGGATGCGCGTTTCCGTGCGCACCCGTTTGCCCGTGGCAATCGCCCGATGGAACAGGGTGTTCAGCACCGTGCTGGTAGTCCCGGCCTCACGTCCCATGGCATAGGCCTCCTTGACCTGCGAGAGAATCTGCCCTTCCCCCAGCACCAGCGAATCAAGGCTGGATGCCACGCGGAACAAATGCTCCGTACACTCCTCATTTACATGACAATAGAGGTAGTCATCAATATTTTCTTCGTTCCCCGTCAGGTCAAAGAGGAACTGTTTCAAGGTGGCTAAATCCCTTTCGGCATCATCCACCACGGCATACATTTCGCTGCGGTTGCAGGTGGAAAGCACCACCGCTTCCAAAATCCCCTCGTAAGCACCCAAATTCGCAAGACCGTTTTTCACTGCTGCTTTGGGAATGGAAAACCTTTCCCGGACATCAACAGGTGCCGTCTTGTGATTTAATCCCAGCATTAGCAATTCCATTTCTTAACTCTTCCTCCGCCTGGTCCAAACGACCATCTCTCACTAAATCTATAATACCGTCACTAAGCGCCAGCCGCCACAGTCTTTCATGTTCCCTGCTGCCGCCAGGAATCCCTTTTACCTCCTGACGCAAGACTGCCAGCCGCTCTAAAAATTCCCCAAATGTTTTCGGATATTCACGCTCCAGCCGCTCACGCAGGAGCTTGGCAAAGGCAGGACTGACACCGCCGGTGGAAACCGTCAGCAGCAAATCCCCCCGCTCGATATGGGAAGGTACGGTAAAATCCGTATCCTCGGGCAGCGATGCCGCATTGACCAGCGCACCAATCTGCCGTGCCTCGGTAACAGCCGCCTGATTGGCAGCGTTGTCATCTGCCGTACAAAAGACCAGTACAGGCGCCAGCACCGCCAGCATGCCCTGCCGGTACGGTTCCTGTACCCACTTTATCCGCCCGGAGGCAGCCAGTTCCTGCAGACTGTCCGTAACAGCCGGTGCAATAACCGTCACCTGGGCACCGGCCGCCAGAAGGCCGGCAGCTTTACGGGCTGCCACCTGTCCGCCGCCGATTATGGCACAGTTCCTGCCTTCCAGTTCCAGATTCAGCGGATAAAGCACCCAATCACCTTCCACGTTTGTGAATACCTCTCAATTACGAATCGGATTCATAAATTTCTACTGCTTTTATTATACTCTATACAGCCATGAAAAAAAAGCAGAAATCGACAATTTTTCGACTTCTGCTTTTGGAGATTTCTACAAGGATTTGCTCACTTCTGCTTCTTGTAAAGTTTGCCTGTATGCGCGATAGAATTCATGAGCACCAGTTTCCACTGACCGTTTTTATATTCGAGCACATTTACGCAGGTATTATCCTGTTCAAGCTGATTATAATGTTCCAAGCCAATCCCCAGCACATTACACAACAACGCCATATTCCCCTTGCTATGTGCTCCGATAAAAATGGTCTTGCCCGGATAACGCGCTACAGCATCATCCAAAGCAGCCCGATAACGCTGTGCCAGCTGCTGGAGAGATTCTCCTTCAGGCAGCTGCATTTTCCATGGCTCCTTATTCCACATTTGCGCAGCTTCCGGTTCCTGTTTAGCAATGTCCTTCTTATACATCCCGGCCCAACGGCCATAGTTGATTTCCTTAAGGCGGTCATCGGTGTAGCTAATCTTCATCCCTTTGGCCTGCGCACATTTCTCCGTGGTCACATAAGCTCTTTTCAACGGACTGGCTATGAACACATCAATGTGCATATTCTTGATACTCTTAGCCAGTAAATCAGCCTGTGACAGCCCGGTTTCATTCAGCGGAATGTCCAAAAATCCCTGATAGCGATCAGCCTTGTTGTAATCGGTCTGACCATGACGCACTAAAATGACATAGGTTGCCGGTGCCTTGGCCGCCTGTACTACAGGCAGCGCCGCAAAAAGACTACACAGCAATACAACTGCCGCCAGCAAGCGTGGGAATGTCCATTTCATCTGCATCGTAAAACCTCCTCTTTTTCCCAAAAAGAAACTTGAAAAGCCTTGCTCCTCAATCAAGGGATATGATTTTATTTTTCAGCACATAGACCAAAGCCTGCGTTCTATCCTCAACCTTCAGTTTGCGCAAAACTCTGGTCATGTGATTCTTGACAGTTTTCTCACTAAGTCCCAGGGTCTTGGCGATGTCCTGATTGGAAAAGCCCTTGGCCACACATTCGAGCACGTCCATTTCCCGGGCGGTCAGGCGTTCGCCGCGGCTCTCATCCAGCATTTCTCTGGCTCTCGTCTCCAAATCATCAGATACAGCGGCACTGCCGAACAGGCGTTCTGCCAGCTGCGGATAAACAAAGGGATTGCCCTCATTTACCATGTGAATGGCCTTCACCAGCACCGCCGGTTCCACATCTTTGAGCAAATAACCCAAAGCGCCGTTTTTCAGCATCTCCAAAACGTAATTATCGCTGTCGTGAATGGTGAGGGCAATGATTTTTGTTTCGCATTCTGCCTGTTTCAGCTGATTCACGACCTCCAGACCGCTAAGCCCCGGCATGTTGATATCCAGCAGCAGGATATCCGGCTGCAGCATCAATGTCCGGGCTACGGCTTCCTGACCGTCCTCAGCCTCGCCGATGACCTCAAAGCCGTCCTCAAAATTCAGCACTCGCTTTATGCCCTGACGCAACAGTGTATGGTCATCAGCTATCAATATTTTAATTGCCATTATTACTGCCCTCCATATTCATATCTATGATTTAGGCAACACATGAGCTTTGAGGAATATCATAACCTCCGACTCCGTGTGACTATGTTGTACATGTTTAAAAAAGTTCCCCAATATGGGGATATCCCCTAAAAAGGGTATCTTGCTCATGGTACGGGACTCTTCGCTGCCGATAAGTCCGCCAATCACCATGGTCTCCCCGTCCTGCAGGCGCACGGTTGTGTCAGCACTGCGCTTTTGAAAGCGGTAAGCCTTCAAATCCGTAACAAACTCCGGCGTGCTGACCTCCGTATGCACCTGTGCCGTTATTTCCCCATTGGCGTTTACCCTTGGGGTACACCGCAGGATTATGCCTGCCTGCCGGTACGTCACCGTCGTTGTCGTGGTGGAATCCGTCACTGACTGGGTGGGCACCGGCACATCACCGCCGATGTTGATTACGGCCTCATGTCCCTGTATGGTAGTTATATTGGGCCGGGCCAGTATATCAGCCCTGCCGTCTGCTACCATAGCATTCAATTTCGCGCCGAAGTAAAACTCAAAGGGATATCCCTCCGGGCCGCGGCCAAACTGGATAATGCCGGGAATATTCCCCGGTTTGCCATTGTAGGAGCGTCTTGTTTCATAATCAATGCGCTCATTGCTTTTGCCTGCATTGCGATAAGTCTTGCTGTGCTCAGGATAGTTGGGCAGCTTGGACCATTCCCACTCAATTCCCAAATCCCTGGCCGCATTTTTCGACAATGCCACAACCTTGGCCTCCAGCGACACCTGCTCGGCAGGTACGTCCAGCCTGCCCAAAACAGACTGGAGTTCACGGGCTTCGGCCTCTGTGCCGTAAAATACCACCGTCTCCGTGGCATCGTCCACGATTACCCGTTGGTTTTCGGCTGTACTGCTGTCCGTCTTTTTAGCAGACTTATCGTCCTTTTTATTGTTCGGCAGATTATCCGATTTTCCTGCCAGGGACAAGGATAAATTTGCCACTCTGGCCAAATCATGCGGATTGGCATAACGCGACTTATAGATATGCACCCGACGGTTGCGGCCGTTCTTGGCCGGTGATGTTACCACATAGACATTATCATAGCGTTCGAGCAGCAGGCCCTGCGAGGCAGCCACCAGCTCCATAATACGCTGCGGTTCCTCCTCAACCCGCAGGGTAACTTTGCCCAGCGCGGTATCACCTAAAATCAGATTAAATCCGCCCAGCCTGGCCGCCGACAGCAGCACCGCCCCGGCATCTGCTTCCTGCACATTCATATTTACCGGCGTGGCTGAACAACAGGCCACGCTCCCGGCAAGCAGGCCGGACAATAAACCACCGATAAATAGCCGCCCAAGATGTATCATTGTTCTCTGCTCCCTTCCCCACCGGATGTTATATCAAGGCTCCGCTCCTGCCCGTCACGAGCTACGACCACCGCTGACCTGCCAATGGCTGTAACCTGCCAGCCCTTGACCGTCTCGCCTGCCGCTGCCGTAACAGTCATACCGTCTACGCGCAGCAGTGCCAGACGCTTACCGTCGCCTTCGGCAATACCGCAGAGAGCAATGTCATTCCATCTCTCTTTCACCGCAGGGGGCTGCTGACGGCTCGTCACTGCGGGCGCGGTCTTTTTCTCCACATCTGTGCCCGAATCCGTCCCCTCTTGTACAGGTGTCAGACCGCCGGCTGCCTCTGCCTCGGTTTCATGCAGCAGGGAAAAGGGATTGCGCAAAGGACTGCTGTTATTCGCTTCCGCCAGCCCCTTAACCTTTACCGGCTCATGACCGCTGTCCTTAACAGCTTCTTTCTGCAGCACAACAGGGGGCTCAGGTACGCCATCAGCATACCATGCCCCTGTCAGCAGCAACAGCAAAAGAATCAATACAGCTAACGGCTTACGCCCTCTTTCCTGCTCAAAATTCATACTTTCGCCTTCTTTGTCCATTTATAGTGGAATTTATTTAATAGTATTATACTCTATATAAACCATTTTTACCACTCATAAATAGCAAAAGGCCGCCGTCAAACAGACAGCGACCCTGTTATAAATTATAAGCTATCAATTTTTTATTACCAAATCGTCAGCCGTCAGCGTTCCTTCTTTAGCCTTCTGCGACAATTCTGCCGTAGCGGTAAAGAGTACATCACTGGAACTGTTGAGCGCCGTTTCACAGGAGTCCTGCAGGACGCCGATAATGAAGCCGACACCTACCACCTGCATGGCGATATCATTACTGATACCAAAGGAGGAGCAGGCCACCGGAATCAAAAGCAGCGAACCGCCGGCCACGCCGGAAGCACCGCAGGCCCCCACAGTGGCGATAATGCACAGCAGCAGCGCCGTGGGCAAATCCACATTGATGCCCAAAGTGTGGGCACAGGCCAGTGAGAGAACCGCAATGGTAATCGCGGCACCGCTCATGTTGATGGTAGCGCCCAGCGGAATGGAGATGGAATACGTATCCTTGTTGAGGTGCAGACGCTCGCAGAGTTCCATATTCACGGGGATATTAGCTGCCGAGCTGCGCGTAAAGAAGGCGTAAATACCGCTTTCACGCAGCGTGGTAAGCACCAGCGGATAAGGATTGCGATGAAGGTGCAGATACACAATCAACGGATTCATGATTAGGGCCACGGAGAAAAAAGCCCCCAGCAGAACGGCCAGCAGATGGAAGTACCCCATTATAGCCTCTGCGCCATTGGTACCGATGGCATCCGCCACCAGACCCATAATCCCGAAGGGCGCCAGACGGATTACCCATTGCACCAGCTTCGTTACAGCCTTGGCAAAATCATTCAGCGTAGCCTTGGTCGTATCCGATGCGCTATGCAGAGCAACGCCCGTCAGCACACCCCATGCCAGAATACCGATGTAATTGGCGCTGGCAATGGCATGAATGGGGTTATCCACCACATTAAGCACCAGATTGTGCAAGACTTCCAAAATCCCACTTGGCGGCGTGAGTTTTGCATCAGCCAGCTGCAGGTGCAGCGTGGTGGGGAACGCAAAAGAATATGCTACAGCCACCAGTGATGCCAGGAAAGTTGCAATGACATACAACTTAACAATCGGCCGCATGGACGCGCTGGCATCAGCATTTTTCTGCGCCATGGCATTCATGACCAGCACAAACACTAAAACCGGTGCAACACCTTTCAAGGCCCTGACAAACAAATCGCCAAAAATAGCCACCAACGGCACCATTTGCGGCGCTGTCAATGCTATGACAATACCGATTACCAACCCGACAGCGATTAGCTTGATAAGGGCAGTTTCCTGATACTTTCTGCCAATTTTTCTGAACACGCTAATCATCCTCCCTAAATAATTTGTAATAAGTGCGTTCATCTATATGATACATCTGTTAGTATATACTAAACATTACACTTTGGCAAGGTCTTTGGTGTAAAAATGTTTATTTGCAGTGAACTTTGCTATTATAAAAAATTGAGCCGCGTACACATTCATTAGATATGTACACATCTCACGCACACAATCAAATCATAAAGCATCTATACTCAGCAATTCTATCAGGTAACGTCCCACGGCATCCTGCCAGCGCGGCAGCGGTGAAAAGCCGGCATCTGTCAGCGACCTTTTGCTCAGCCGCGAGTTTTTCGGACGCTGCGCCTTTGTGGGATAAGCACTTGAATCCACCGGCGTCACCGTTACCGCCTTGCCTGCCTGACGGAATACCTCCGCCGCCAGCTGTGCCCATGAGCACACGCCTTCATTCGTGGCATGATAAACACCGTATTTTTCCGTGGCAGCCATATCCGCCAGTAAGACCGCCAAATCCCGGGTATATGTCGGCGAGCCAATCTGGTCATCCACCACCGTCAGTTCCTTGTGATCGGCAGCCAGATTCAGCATGGTGCGAATGAAGTTTTTGCCGTTGATGCCAAAGACCCATGAGATACGCACGATGAAGTACTTGTCCAAAAGTTCCTGCACGGCCTGTTCCCCGGCCAGTTTTGACCTGCCATAGACATTCAGCGGCGCCTTGTCATCATGCACTTCATATTCTGCGTCCCCCTCCCCGGAAAATACATAATCCGTGCTGATGTATATGAGCTTGGCTCCTATCGCGCTGCAGACCCGGGCAATATAGCGCGTTCCGTCAGCATTTACAGCCATGCACCGTTCCGGCTCGTCCTCCGCCTTATCCACAGCTGTATAAGCAGCTGCATGAATAACTGCATCCGGGTTGTATTCTGTAATATATTTTTTTACCGCCGCCTCGTCCGTGAGGGAAAAATCCCTGCTGGACACGCCCCGGACTTCCACGCCCCGGCTCATAAATTCCTTTACACAATCATGCCCAAGCTGACCGGTCACCCCCGTGACCAAAACCTTCATACACCAATCATCCTTTCTCTGCCACCATATATTGTATGCTTACCAATACTAGGGATTATTCTCCAAAAAAAACAAAAATCCTGCTGTATAAGAAAAAAGCCCTTTCCGGGCGAAAAGGCTTTTACAATGACACCAAGGGAATCTGCAAATGTATGGTTGTTCCCTGACCCAAGGCACTGGTCATGGAAATCTTTATAGCATGCTGCTCAGCTATCCAGCTGGCAATGGACAGGCCAAGCCCTGTACCGCTGACGCCGCCTTCGGCCTTGGTACGGGATGAATCCACCCGATAGAAGCGCTCAAAGACCTTTTGCTGGTTTTCCGGGGCTATGCCCATGCCATCATCTGACAGGTCAACCTGCATAAATTTACCATTGGCGGAACGCTTGGAGGACACGGTAATATGACCGCCCTCAGGCGTGTACTTGGTGCTGTTATCCAAAAAAATTCTCAGCATCTGGCGCATGGTCACAAGGTCGCCGTATATCATGCCGTCCTCGTTAGCCAGCAGTTCCACATGATGGTTTTTGGTCACCAGTTCCATCTTCCGCATGACATCGGCTATCAGTTCGCCAAGCTCGATGTTTTCCTTATGCAGTACCTGCCGCTTTTGGTCAGCCCGGGCCAGAAACAGCAGTTTTTCAATAAGCTGCTGCATGTTTTCCGCCTCGGAACGGATGGAGCTGATACCCTCATCCAAAATGGCCGGGTCAGAACGCCCCCAACGGGACAATAAATCAGAATACCCCAGAATCACCGTAACGGGAGTACGCAATTCATGTGAGGCATCCGAAACAAAGCGCTGCTGCTGCTTAAAGCCGTCCTCCAGCCTGTCCAGCATGTGGTTGAAGGTCTCCGCCAATTCTGTGAGCTCATCATGCGCCGGCGGCACGACAATGCGCCGGTCCATTTTTTCCACTTCGATTTTCCGCGCCGTGTACGTCATTTCCCGTATGGGCTGCAAGATGCGGCGGCTGACGAAGAAGCCGGCAATCAGCGCCAAAAAGAACCCCAGAATCGTCATCAAAAAGAGGATTTTCTGCAGGGTCTCCAAAAAATGACGCTCCGCCGTGATGGTCTTAAAAAAGTGCATATTATAGATTTGGCCGCGATACTCCACATCCATTCTGGCATGGTACAGGGTCGCGTTGCGGAATTCCACCACGCTCATGTTCTTATTGGCCCAGAACGGGGGATTTTTCACCGTATGTTCCTCAATGCGGTTCAGGGGCGGATAGTGGCTGTCGTTTTCATAAACCACCCTGCCGGCAGTATCCGTAATCCGCAGGACAACCCCCGGCAAAACCATCTCTTCCCGGCCAAAATCACTGCCGATAATCCGCCCCTGTTCCAAACTGTCCAGCACGCGGTTCATGCTGATTTCCAGCTCTACCTCCGCCTGATGATAAAAGGAGAAGTAGACGCCCAACCCCGTCAGGGTGCTGGTAAGAATAAGCACCAGCAACAGCACGGCTGCATAAAAACAGGTAATCTTCGTGGAGATTTGCGCGTAGCGCAGGCGGCTCAGCATGAGCCGGGGATGACGAATCCAGGCCTTAATCCCTAACCACATATCCTACGCCCCGTATCGTATGAATGTATTTTTCCTCAAACTTATCATCGATTTTGGCCCGCAGGTAGCGAATATACACATCCACCACATTAGTATCACCGTTGTAATCATAGCCCCAGACAGACTGCAAAATCTGCTCACGGCTCAGGACATTGCGCTTGTTGCGCAGCAGGTATTCCAGCAGCGCGTATTCCTTTTTGGTCAGGGTGACGTTTTCGCCCTTGACCCGTACTTCGTAGAGGCTGGGATACATGACCAAATCCTTTACGGACAGGCGTTCCCCGACGTTTACATCGTCATTTTTCTCCTTGTAATGGAGACGCAGGGCACGCCGGATTCTGGCCAGCAGTTCCTGCATGGCAAAGGGCTTGGTGATATAGTCATCAGCACCGATGTCCAGTCCCTTGACCTTGTCATCGACATCGTCCCTGGCGGTCAGCATGATGATAGGCACATCGGATACTTCGCGCACCAGACGGCAGATTTCAATGCCATCCATTTCCGGCAGCATCAAATCCAGCAGTACCAGCTGAAAATCCCCCTGTACAATGCGGTCCAAGGCACGGCGGCCGTTGCTTTCCGTAGCCGTGTTATACCCCTCGTGTTCCAATTCAATCTGCAAAAAACGCGCAATGCGCTGTTCATCTTCCACAATAAAAATCTTCGGGTTTGCCATCATCAATCCCTCCTGCTATTCATAGGCACATACTAATATAATATAACGAACGGCAAGATTTGAAAAGTCTTGCCGTTCATTTCTAATCAAAACATAATTTTAACCTTTTTCCCCTAAATAAATCTCCCGGAACAGGCGGATAAGATGCTCACTTGACGAGGACAAGGTGCGGTTTTTCAACCAGGCGATGACAGTATGCGTGCTCATTTCCGGCTCCACCAGTTTTTTGTAAATGAGGTTGCCATCGGTAAGCAGCGTCTTGGAGGATACCGGCAAAAGCGCCATCCCCACGCCCATCTTGGCCAGCAACAAATCCTGTACAATGCTGTCGCTGACACAGATTATATGCGGCTCAAAGCCCAGCTTGCGGCAGTTGGCAATAAACACCGACTGCCAGCGCAGGGGAATGATAATGGGTCTGTCCTTTAATTCCAGCAGATTCACCTTGTCATGCTGGCTGCCGATTTCCTGCTCCTTGTTCATAATGAGCACCAGGGGCTCATTAGGCAGCACAATGGACTCGTAGACCTTGGAATCCACCTGCGTACGGGTAATGCCGATTTCAATAACCCGGTTGTCAAGCAGTTCCAAAATCCGGGCACCCTCAGCCTCCCAAATCTGATAGGTAACATGGGGATAACGGGAATGAAACTCGGAGATGAGTTCCGGCAGCAACATAGCCCCCGAGGTGGTAATCGTCCCCAGACGGATGGAGCCGGCCACGCCCGAGCCGATTTCCGTAATCTCCCGGACAGTGCCGTCCACCATGCCTAAAATATGCTCCACCCGGGAATACATCACCCGGCCGGCATCAGTCAGGCGAATGCGGCGGCTGCCGCGTTCAAACAGCTGCACCCCCAGCGAATTTTCCAGGCGTTTCATCTGCCGTGACAGGGCAGGCTGGGCAATGTCCAGCCGCTGGGCGGCATGGCTGATGTTGCCCTCCTCTACAATGGCATAAAACGCCCGCATATCCTTAATATCCATATCCTGCCTCTTTCTTGCTATACAAAAATTTCATACTTTCTATAACGAAACTGGTTATATAAGGACATTATACTTTTTTTAACAAAAAAGGGCAATGTTTTTCAATTTTTTATCATAGTTTTCGCTGTACCTTGAGCAGACGCACCTGCAAAAAGACCGCGCCAATCAGCACGCCCATGATAAGCCCTATCCAGTAGCCGTAAGGCCCGAACTGCGTAAACCGCGCCAGTCCCCAGCCCAGAGGCAGGCCGATAATCCAAAAGGAAAGAATCGCCAGCCAAAGCGTAACCCGCACGTCCTTAAAGCCGCGCAGCGCCCCCTGCAAAGGGGCGTTAATACTATCGGCAAACTGCATGAACACCGCATAGACGAGAAAGCCTGCCAAAACAGGCTGCACATCCTGACTGGTGGTGTAAAAAGCCGCTATTTCCGTGCGGAACTGCGTCAATACCAAAGCCAGTGTCCCCACCGTACCAAAGGTCAGATAGCGGCTCAGCTTTATGTACTGCCGGGCATCGGGCAGGCGCTTGGCGCCCACTTCAAAGCCCACCAGAATTGTAAGCGTCATACTTACAGCCAGCGGCAGCATATACACAATGGTGGTAAAATTCATCGCCGCCTGATGAGCCGCCACGATGGCCGTACCATAAGCCGTCATGAAAAGTCCCACCGCCCCGAAAATGCTCTGCTCGCAAAACATGGTAGCACCGATGGGCAGGCCCACCCCCAGCTGTTTCTGCCACTCAGCCACATCCAGCCGGGGCAGCTGGCGGAATACATGATAGCTGCGGAAAGGCTCCAAATGTGTAACCACCAGAATATTCAGCAGCAGGTTCAGTGTCAGCGTAATCGCCGAACCGATGCCGGCACCGATACCGCCAAAAGCCGGTACGCCAAACAGCCCGTACATAAAGATGTAGTTAAGGATTATATTGGTCGGCACGGTACACATGGTCACTCCCATGGTCAGCCGCGTAAAGCCGTGGGCATCAATGAAGTTGCGCAGCACTGCTGACAAAAATATGGGAATGATGCCCATGGATATAGCCATCAGATAATGACTGGTGATGTACTCCACCTTCGGCTCCAGCGCCAGCAGCGGCAAAACCTGTGGCACCGCCAGCCAGCCCAGCGCGACAAAGCCCACCCCCAAAGCCAGCGCCCAATAAAAGCCCTGCTTGACGATAAAGCCGATTTTCTCCGTCTTTCTGGCACCGTAAAGCTGGGAAATAGTCGGCGTCAGCCCGGAGATAATCCCTAAAAAACTGCCGAAAAAAGGCATGAAGAGATTGACGCCGACAGCGACACCGGCCAAATCCTCCTGACTGATATGACCGGCCATAACCGTATTAAAAAACCCGGTTGCCATCAGGGACAACTGGGTGATAAATATGGGCAAAAGCACCACAAAAAATTGCCGTGCTTTTGCCTTATAACCATGAGCTTCTCTCATTAGTTTTCATCCTTTGCAAGACAGCAGTTCTTATATTTCCTGCCGCTGCCACAGGGACACGGTTCATTGCGGCCTACCTTCTGGCGGCGCACTTCCTCAAAGGGAATCACCTGACCAATGCCGCTTTTGGCAAACAGTTCACTCGGCGTATGCCCCTTGAGCGGCCACAGATGGGTTTCATTGTTGAAGGCGATAAGCAGGGGAACCACGGCCCGGGCCTTAGCATCTTCCTTCATCATGCCCAGCTGCTCCAAATATTCCGCAGCCTCCTGCATACTGCCGCCGTTCTGCAGCAGTATATAAATCTCGCCAACGATATCAGCCGCCTTCAGCACATCACAGTCATGCGCCGTCATAAAGAACTGCGCCAGCGCCTTATAAGCATCGGTATCATCAATATGGTTCTCCGTGCCGGCCTCAAACAGCTGCGTGTAGGTAAAGGGTGCAAAATCAAGATTGCTGTGTTTTAACTGTTCCCGTTCCAGAGCGTCCTCATCTATGAGCGTATAGTACTTCACGCCCTGCGGCAAAGCCACAATGGTATTTGTCCAGCAGGAGGCATTCAGCATTACGCCCACAAAATCCTTAAAGGACAAATCCTCACGCTGGTTTGGCTCCAGATGGCCTGCCACCAGATTGTAGAGAGTTTCGTAATCCATATAGCCGTAGAAAAAGAGCGCACCGGCAGCCAGACGGGTGATTTCCGTATTCATGGTTGCCAGAGCTTCAAAGGTCGGCGAATTGACTTTCTTGAACTCATCACGGATTTCCTCAGGCATATACCAAAGGAGCTTTTCGCCGTCCTTGGCACAGGAAACCATGCCCAGCCCACGCAGGTAATCCAGACGCACATCATCGTCGCGCAGCTCCGTACTCTTGCCCTTGTTGATGATAAAATGCTGGAAGCACTCATATTCCTCCAGCAGAATCGATGGCAGCCAGAGGCGGGCAAAGCCCAGCACCTCAGGAACCAGCCGTTCCACCAGTTCCGCCTTTTTCAGCGCACTTGTGCCTGTTACATTGAGATTAAAGCGAATATCATCCAGCTCCGCCTTGGTCATAGCCGTAAGCATTTCTTTAAGGGTATTTTTTGCCGGCATTTTATGACGATACAGGGATTTCTTGCGTTCCTCCATATCAGCGGCCATCATATGGGCCAGTGTTTCGGCCTGGTTCATCTGGGTATTCTGTTCTTGCATGGGTATCTGTTAAATCCTCACTTTCAAATTAACCAAAATAATCGGCAATACCATCGGCAATGCCCTGAGCAGCCTTTTTAATGCCCTCCTCGCTGTTCATCAGCTTTTCCTCGCTCTTGTTGGAGATAAAAGCCAGTTCTACGAGGGTAGCAGGCATATCCGTGTGTTTTACTACATAAAAATTTGAACTTTGGGTACCGCGGCTCTGCGTGCCCAGCTGGTCAATCACTCCGACCCGAATCTTATCCGCCAGCAGGCGTGAACGCTTATTGCCCAAGGAATAATAATAGCCGGTAGTCCCCTTGGCAGCGTCATTGGTAAAGGAATCCATGTGTATGGACACAAAGATATCGGCATTCTGCTTGTTGGCCACATCACAGCGCGCCTGCAGTTCTTCGATATCCGTAGCCTTGCTGCGTTTCGGCGAAACCTCCTTGTCCGTCGTTCTGGTCATAATGACCGTAGCCCCTTCCTGCGTCAACAGGCGGCGCAGTTCATTTCCCACCCGGAGGGTTATGCTCTTTTCCATAACCCCCGTAGGGCCGATAGCCCCCGAGTCGCTGCCGCCATGGCCGGGGTCAATGACGATTACACGCCCCTTCAGGCCGGTAATGCCGTTTATCGCCGTATCTACGTCCTCGCCAGTATCATCCCCGGCACTGGGCATGGGCTTTTCCTGCTCAGGCGGAGGCTCAACAGGGTCTGTACTCTTATGCGACCAGTCAATCTTCACATCATCAGAATCACTGAGATTACCAAAGTCCATAACCACCCGGCCGGGAACGGAGCCGCCGTTCAGGGTAAAGACCTGATAGTTATTCTGCCCTACCTTGGTTTCTACCACTACACGCACGGTCTGCGGGTCAAACTGGGCAATCTTCACCTTACCCACAAAAGTATTGTCTATGCTGAGGGATTTGGGCACTTCAGGAGACAGCCAGGCATTGGCAATGTCCACCACCACTCTGTCGGGACTCGATAATACCATCTTTTTGTAGGAGATTTCCCGGGTGGCGTCGATGACAATACGGGTCTTGTCCCCGTCGCTGCTCTCGCGCAGTCCCGTCACTTCTGCCATGCCATTTATACGTTCACTAAAATCGCTCTCCGCCGCTGAGGCCGTAGCAAGCGGCAACAGCAAACAGAGGGCTGCCATGTATGCTAAAAATAATATACGTCGCATAGAACCCCTCCATTACAGGACACATATTGTTTATTATACCGCGTTTAAGCCAATTTTACCATAGCTAAATCAGCATAACACGCCAAAATGGATGGTCCTGCTGCAACAGTTGACGTGTCAACGGTTATTTTATAGAATGAAACCTGTACAGCAAACTACGGATTTTGACGATAGGAGATTCTTATGACACAAGACGAATTTCATAAGCTCGTCCATTTTGTAATGGATTCACCGGCCAAGCCGCCCGAAACTCTCTTTGCCGGGGGGATGGATGACTGGCGTTCCCGTGCCAGACTGGCGCATTTTCTGGCTATGGAAGGCATAGACAAGAACGATGAGGCTTTGGAACTTTTCCATAGCGTCGTGGAGGCGGAGGTCAATGAGGACAGCTCCGAGGAAGTGGAGGAAAAGGTCTTTGCCCTGCAGCGCCTCAGCAGTCTGGAACGCTCACTCAGCAAGTACGATGAAGCCCTGCGGCATATCAATCTGGCCATTGAGCTGGCTGAGTCCACTGATTTTCTCTACAAGTACATCCTCCGCGGAGAACTTTGGGCTGACCGCTGGAATCTGATGCACCAGATGGATATGACAGCAGATGCGGAAACCGAAGCCGATGAACGCATTGCCGCCTACAAGGACATCCCCATTGAGCACAACAGCTATCTCTACTACGGCTACCGCTTCAAGGCTCAGCTGTCTGCCGAACGCGGCGTAACGCTCGTGGCCAAGGACTATATGCACATGGCCCTGCACGCCATGGAAATTCCCGAAAAATATCAGGCAGGACTTGAAAAAGCCTTTGCCGCCACCCATGACAACGCCTCATGGATTTTGACGCAGGTGGACAAGGCAACGCCGAACCCCGACAAACTTCATTGGGATATTTGACAAATCAAAAACCCGGAGTAACTTTTCCTTGCCGAAAAGCTGCTCCGGGCTTTTATTATTTATGCGTTATGCTGATGCCGGGAATCACCTCCGGCAGAAGCGCTGCCGCCTCCCTGTCCACGATAACCGCCACATCACGGTGCAGCTGCAAAATGGAAGCCGGGGCTTCCGGTGTCACATCGCCGCAGACGGCCTTGTACACCGCTTCGGCCTTATTTTTGCCATTGGCCAGCAAAATGACGTGCTCGGCCATCATAATGGTCTTTATCCCCATACTGATGGCATAGCGCGGCACTTCATCAATACTGGCAAAGAAACGGGAATTTGCCTGTATGGTCTCTTCATCCAATTCCACTTTATGGGTCGTAGCGGCAAATTTTACATCCGGCTCATTAAAGCCGATATGTGCATTCTGCCCGATGCCCAGCACCTGCAGGTCAATGCCGCCCTTGGCCTCAATCAGCTTTTCATAGCGCTGTCCTTCCACTGTCATATCCTCGGCCATGCCATTGGGGATATAGACATTATCCTGATTTATGTTGATATGACGGAAGAAATTTTCCTGCATGAAATAATGATAGCTCTGCGGATTTTCCGGGCTCATGCCGATGTATTCATCGAGATTAAAAGTTGTCACCTCGGAAAAATCCAGTCCCACGCTCTTATGCACGGCTGCCAGCCGCTGGTACATGGAAACCGGGGTGCTGCCCGTAGCCAGTCCCAGCACGCTGTTTGGTTTCAGATACACCTGCCCGGCCACAATGTTCGCCGCTTCCAACCCCATCTTTTCATAAGAATCAGTAATGATTATACGCATACTCCCTGCCTCCGTTCCTATATTTGACTTGTCAGTTTTGCCTGCTTCTTTTGTTCGCGCCGTGCCTTAAAAAACCTTTTCATTATCCCGGCGCATTCTTCCTGCAGGACACCGGCAATAATTTCCGGGCGATGGTTCAGATGTTCATTGCCGGGGATATTAAATACCGATTCACAGGCGCCTGCCCTGCTGTCAGTGCTGCCGTAAACCACCCTGTCTACCCGGCTCATCACAATCGCCCCGGCACACATCGGACAAGGCTCAATGGTGACATAAAGGGTCAGCCCCGACAGCCGCCAGCGTCCTAAATCCCTGCAGGCCTGCTGTATGGCAATTAGTTCTGCATGCGCCGTGGCATCATGCCAGATTTCGCGCATATTATGGCCGCGGGTGACAATCTCTCCCGTAGAATTATCCACCAGCACCGCACCGATGGGCACTTCTGCCAAATCATAAGCTACCTGCGCTTCCTTCAAGGCCTCGCGCATATAATAGACATCATCTTTCAACTTCTGTTCCTCAGGCATAAGCTGCGCTGTCCTCTCTTCCGCTGCATTTATTATTCAACTCAATCTTAACTTAACTGCCGTATTCCCGTCAAATAAAAATACCGTAACCAGCCCACAATCCCTCAGGCTTGGTTACGGTAAAAGCTCTATAAGACTTTCCTTTTTAGTGCCCATATATAATTATTCCCCCATTAACCAGTGACGTTTATCTTCCCTTCGACCTCGCTGAGGTCAACATATTCCCGGTAAAACAACGACTGTGTCGGGCGCGAAGACAGTTCCAGCCGATAGGCATTGGGAATGCCCAGACCTGCTTCATTGGCAGGCCGAACCTCTTTTTCCATCTCTTTTGTCAGCGCATGTGCAAATGACTGTTTATTCTTTTTGTCATCGTTATAGCCTTCTTTTCGCTCAAAAGAACGGTTTATGCCGGAATCTACGCCTTTTACACGGGCGACACGCTCAATTCGGTCCAACATGACAAACACCTCCTTTGCCATAGGCCGCCCTTCATACTAATTATATCGTATATTTTAGCAAAAGATTAAGCGGCAATTAAAAATAAAAAGAGACTTAAAGATAATTTCTACCTTTAAGTCTCTAAAAGCTATGCGCTTATTACTTCAAAGCATCACCGAGTTTGGAGTTGGTATTGCGGGCAGCGGCTACGCTTTCATCAAACTTAGCCTTTTCGTCGCCTTCGAGCTTGTACTCCACGATTTTTTCCATGCCGTTCTTGCCAAGGATAACGGGAACGCCAATGCAGAGGTCTTTTTCGCCGTATTCACCATCGAGGTATACGCAGCAGGGCATGAGTTTCTTGGCATCAAGAGCGATAGCCTCAACCATAGCAGCAGCAGCAGCGCCCGGAGCATACCAGGCGGAGGTGCCCAGAAGGCCGGTCAGCGTAGCGCCGCCCACCTTCGTCTGTGCTACAGCATCATCAAGCTGTTCTTTGCTGAGCAGCTGCGTAACAGGAATGCCGCGATAAGTAGCAAGGCTCGTCAGAGGAACCATCGTCTTGTCGCTGTGGCCGCCGATAACCGTGCCGTCGATGTCCGTCGGCGTTGCCGGATAGCCTGCAGCCTGCAGAGCCTTGGACAGGAAATAACGGAAACGGCTGCTGTCGAGCATACCGCCCTGACCGAGAACGCGGTTGCGCGGCAGCTTGGAATCTTTCAGCGTCAGGAACGTCATAGCGTCCATCGGGTTGGAGATGATGATGAAGATAGCGTTGGGAGAATATTTCAGCGCCTGGTCAACAACACCTTTGACGATTTTTGCATTTACGCCGATGAGTTCTTCACGCGTCATGCCCGGTTTACGCGGCATACCGGAAGTAACAACAACTACATCGGAGCCTTCCGTCGGTGCATAACCGTTTTCGTCACCGATTTCAGCCGTAACGCCCGTTACCGTGGTGTCAAAGTTCAGAAGATGTGCCGTCTGCATGATGTCCATAGCCTTGCCTTCGGCAAAACCCTTTTTGATGTCCACCAGCATAACTTCGCTGCAGAAATTCTTTACTGCCAGCACATTTGCTACGGTAGCGCCTACATTACCTGCACCAACAACTGTTACCTTCATAATCAAATGCCTCCTTAGAATTAGAAAGCGATTGCCAAAAGTCTGTAAATTCAATAAAGGAAACCGCTTTCGGAATGGCTATAACTATGAATCACACTTATGATTCACTACGTGATAATTATAACAAAGCAATATAAAAAAATCAATAAAAAGCGACAAATATTTTTATTATTTTTTATCTTATCATAAATTTGTTTAATAGTCTTATGACCTGCTAATAAGAAACAAGGGCGGCTGACAAGGAATTTCTTATGCACCTTGAATCCTAAAGCAGGGAAGCTGTAAAAAATAAAAAAATTTTTTTACTTTCATGTAACACTTTCCCTTCCCGGAGGATATAAAGTACAGAGAGATGCGAACAAAGGATTTCACAAAGGAGAGATTCATCATGGACAACAAGAAATTCGCAAACAGCAAGCTGAATGACCAGGAACTGGAAGGAGTAGCAGGGGGGACTTATCTCCAGAGCATGGAAGTGGCCATGGTCCTGGATAAGGCCGGATATAAGAATATGTTAAATGACATCGGCGGCGTGAACTTTGACAACATGAGGACTGCTCTCAAGGACATGGGCTTTGAGTCCCATGACAAAGGCGGCCTTATAAAGGACAACACCTACACCCAGATTTCCACCGGCAAGGAATTATCTCAGGCTGAGCTTATGAAAATCCTCAAGCAGAAGTTTCCCGGGGTGAACTCAGGTTCCGACCGAAATTGCATATTGTAAGCTCATGAAAACCCTCAAGCAGAAGTTCTTCGGGGTGAAGTGCCTGGCTGCCTAGAAGCCAGCGATAGCTTACAGCAAAAGAGCCACGGCTTGCCGTGGCTCTTTTATTTTTCACTTATTCCGGCTGGGGCATCCCAACTCAATTAGTTTTTCTGACCATGCTATTGTTCTTCAAACATATCCTTGCCCACACCGCACAGGGGGCAGACAAAGTCCTCCGGCAAATCAGCAAACGCCACACCCGGAGCCAAATCATACTCACTGTCACCCTTGGCCTCATCATAAATCCAGCCACAAACCGAACAAACCCAAGTTTTCATCACAAGCCCTCCTAAAATAACACCTCAGACCACCTCATCCACCACTTCGTGGTCCCCCTCCCCCTCAAGGGGAAGGCTTAAACAATCACCACAAAGAGCAAATGTATACCGTTGCCCGGCACTCAAGGATGAGCGCCGTCAGCCGTAAATCCCGTGATGGGATTTCAGGCTGAAGTTTCGCCTGTGCCCTTTCGGGTATTTGGTACTTTTCTTTGCATCAAAGAAAAGTACAGAGCAACTCTGTTACTACCTAGAAACTTCTATCTAATTCAGTCTAAATCCTGCCAATGAAAAAAATTACTTAGTAAGCCGTGACTTAACTTCTTGAAAAAACTCATACGGCACTGCCATATTGCCATTAAGCCCCGACCCCATCTCAATCCCCGGCCTGTTCGTCCCATGGAAATCCGTTCCGCCCGTGGGCAGTAAATCGTATTTTTTTATCATCTGCGCCGCAAACTCCGCATCTTCTGCCGAATAATTCGGATAGAACCGTTCCATACCATCAAGTCCCAACCGGTGCAATTCCACAATGGCCTGTTCCTGCTGCTGACGGCTGTCCAAATTCGCCAGTCCAATTTTCTTGTGAAAATGCGCCAGCGAAGTCACGCCGCCCGCCTCGTGAATAATCGGCAGGGCTTCTTCGGCGGTAATATTGTAGTTAAGCCCCAGCTCTACCACAGCCGGGTCAAGATAATTATCCCACAACGGCTGCGCCCTGTCGTAAAGATGCAGAGATACCAGATAACGCATCACCGCATAGCGGTCTAAAATTCCCATATAGGTAAATTCCTGCACTTTTTCCAAGCTGATATCAATGCCCTTGCGGCGGACAAATTCAATAATATCTTCAATCCGGCCTTCCTTGATGGCACGAATTTTCTTATACATGGACTGAAAACCGGGATGCTGTGCATCAAAACCAAGACAGACCACATGAATCTTCATCCCCTGAAAATCTGCCGTCAATTCCATGCCGTTAATAAATTCCACGCCTGCTGCACTTGCCGCCGCTGCCGCTTCTGCGCAGCCGGCCATCACATCATGGTCAGTCAGGGCAAAAGCCGCCAGCCCCTGTTCCTTGGCGTGAACAGCCAGTTCTCCCGGCTTAAAACTGCCGTCAGACACCAATGAATGAACGTGCAAATCAATCTTCTTCATAAATTTCCTCACTATCCATCTATAAAAATTATTTTCCTCTTAATTCTGCCTGAGCCGCAAAGAAATTAAACACCGCCTCAGCCGCCGGCCTGTTCATCCCCGGCGCCTGCGCCAGTTCCTCCACTCCGGCAGCCTTGATTTTAGCTATACTGCCAAAATGATTCCACAACGCCTGCCGTCTTTTCGGCCCAATGCCCACGATATGGTCAAGGACAGACACCAGATTGCGCTTGCCCCGTAATTTCCGATGATAGGTAATGGCAAACCGGTGCGCCTCATCACGAATCCGCTGAATGAGGTACAAGGCCTGACTATGACGCGGCAGCACCACCGGCTCAGGATTGCCCTCGGTAAATACCAGCTCAAACTGCTTGGCCAGCCCCACCACGGGCACGTCCTTATGTCCGGCGGCATTGCGGATAATTTCCAGCGCCGATGACAGCTGCCCCTTGCCGCCGTCAATGATGATTAAGTCCGGCAGTTCCTCCGGCGGCAGGTTTACATACCGGCGCGTAGTCACCTCGCGCATGGACAGGAAATCATCGGGCTTGCCTTCGGTGCTT
>FLNX01002230.1_pt1 | contig 41106 bp, 42 predicted proteins | sample 1140341 | NCBI WGS metagenome assembly FLNX01 (sample SAMEA3878208, study PRJEB12797) | bioreactor metagenome | biome: Moose rumen | place: Sweden | collected 2011-10 | reverse complement strand
AATTTCACGGCGACAACTTTTAACATTAACGGCACGAATTACAAAATCAGCGGAGCTGATTTAATTAGGAATTAGGAATGAGGAATTAATAATGAAGGAAGGTTTTCCATTCCTAATTCCTAATTCATAATTCCTAATTGATAAAAGCGCGGAAAAAAATTTAATCCCTCCAAACAGCGGAGGGATTTTTTTATTAATGTCTTGCAGTCTTATAAAAATTTTAATAAGATTTTGCAAAGGAGGTATTCATCATGGAGATAAAAAGTTTCAGCGGCGAATATGAATTTCTCAGCAATTTTTATTTGGCACCCGTGAATTACAAATACAACTTCAGCAGTGCGGAGGCGGCTTATCAAGCACAAAAAGCAACTTCGTTTGACGACGCAATAAAATTCAAGGAATATAATCCCGGCAAGGCGAAAAGAATGGGGCGCAAAATAGAAATTCGTTCCGATTGGGAAGAAGTCAAAAATAATTTTATGCGCGACGTTGTTTTCGCGAAATTTTTTCAGAATCCCGAACTTGCGGCGTTGTTGCTTGCCACAGGCGACAGAAAATTGATTGAGGGAAATTATTGGCACGACATTTTTTGGGGCTTCGATTCGGAAACGGGCGAAGGACAAAACAATCTCGGAAAAATTTTGATGGAAACTCGCGAGGAACTTAAAAATCCCGAAGTTTCTTTGTCTGGTTGCGAAAATGTTTTACTCACTCGCTTTACGGTTCCCGAAGATACAAAATGTCATTGGTCGCCGCCCGAAAAAAGTTTTGTCGACTTGGAATTTGTTCGGAAATATGAACTCAAGCATAAAGATTTTAATCGCAGCATTGACGATTGCAAATATAAATTTCGCGGCAAGACATTTACCGATTTGGACTTTCGCAACGGCAATGATCTTGAAATTTTGTTCGACAAAAGAGGGATTGTGCAAAAAATTATGGCTTATGGCGACGGGAAGAAATTTTTTTATCAATCGAATGACATACCTGTTTTTGATTCGGGAGATGCGTTGTGGGATAACATATGTGAGCTGATTATTTTCCGCGACGGCGAAGAAATTATCATGATTCGCAGTCAACACGGTTGGAATATTCCGAGCATCGCAATTTATGTGGGGCTGAAAACTTCGGAGCCGCTTCTTGAAAGAATTCTTGCGCGTCTCGACTAAAAATTTTATTTGGAAGGAGATTTTCCATGTTAAAAGACCTTTTGCCGCCGAACATTTACTAACTGCGAAGAATTTTTCAGCTTTTATCTTGACGAAAAAGATTACAGCGGGTGGCGAAGACACGGGCGCACATGGACGTGCGCCCGCCGGCAACGAAAACAGGATGTTTTCTTTGCCGGTCAAACGCCCTTTCTTTTTGCAACTTTTTCTTTGGGCGCAGCAAAGAAAAAGTTGATCCTAAACACAAATTTAAATTAGAAACTCAAACAAAATGAGAAGCCGAGATGGTTTTGCGAATCCACTTTAGAAAAAAGGGGATTTTCAAAGCACATCGGCGAAGTGCGGGCGCAATTTCTTGAAACACCACGCCCCGACAATCATAACCGCCGCCGTTAAAAGCCAAAAATAAATCGTCAAATGCAAATGCTCCCAAAACCATTCCTTGTAAATAAAACTCTGTCGATAACCCTCAACCAGATAATACGCAGGATTTAATTTCAAAAAAAATTGGAACTGCGCGGGTATCATGTTCAAATTCCAGAAAATCGGCGTGCCCCAAAAGCCGAATTGCAAAATCATCGCAATAAATTGCCCGACATCGCGCAAAAAAACCGTCAGCGAACTCGTCAGCCAAGAAATTCCCAGCGATAAACAGATCATTGCGAAGAGATAATAAATTATTTGCAGATTGTAAATCGAAATTGAGTAGCCGTAAGCCGCAAACATTGCAAACAGGACGATTATAAAAAAAATATGCACGACCAACGCCGACATAATTTTAACAATCGGCAGAAGTTCAACGCGAAAAACAATTTTTTTTACCAAAAATGAGCTCTCAATTATCGAATACGTCGCACTTTGAATGCTCTCGCTCAAAAAAAACCACGGAAACATTCCGCAGACGAGCCACAAGATGAACGGAAAATTATTCACGGGCATTGATTTAAATCCGATTTGAAACACGAACCAAAAAATAAAAACCGTGACTGTCGGCTGAATAAACGCCCATAAAATCCCCAAATAAGAACTTACATAACGCTGTTTGAAGTCGCGGCGCGTCATTTGCCACAAAAGATTCCGATTAACAATGATGTCGCGAATCAAGCCGAGCAAACTCTTAAAAATTTTTATCATTCGCCAAGTTCCTTTCGAGCTTGCTGTTGAAGTTCGTAAAGTTTACTCATCGCCTCAATCGGCGTCAAGCTCGGCACGTCCAAAGCCAATAAATCTTTTATGCCCTGCGCAATAAATAATCCCGGCGATTGCGGGGAATTTTTTTTGTTCAAAACGGGACGGACGGGCTCCGCATTTTCCATTGACTTTAAAATTTCTTCGGCGCGTTTCATGACAGATTTCGGCAAGCCCGCCAGCTTCGCAACTTGTATTCCGTAAGATTTATCGGCTCCGCCCGGCTTTATTCGCCGCAAAAAAATTATATCGCTCCCGCGCTCCTTCACCGCCACACAAAAATTTTCTATTCGCGAAGAAGTCTCCGCCAAATCGGTTAATTCGTGATAATGTGTGGCGAAAAGAGTTTTGGCGCGAATTTTTTTGTCAATGTACTCGATAACTGCGCGGGCAATGCTCATTCCGTCAAAAGTGGACGTGCCGCGCCCGACTTCGTCAAGAATAATCAAACTTCGCTCGGTTGCAAATTTCAAAATCTGCGCAACCTCATTCATTTCAACCATAAAAGTAGATTGCCCGCTGATAATGTCGTCGCCCGCGCCGATTCTGGTAAAAATTCTGTCGACAGGCGAAATATTCGCTCGCAAGGCAGGTATGAAACTCCCCGCCTGCGTCATCAAAGTTAAAAGCGCAACTTGCCGCATGTAAGTCGATTTGCCCGCCATATTCGGTCCCGTGATAATCATCATCGCATGATTCGGAGAAATTTTCGTGTCGTTCGGGACAAAAAGACTGCTCGTCAAAATTCTTTCAACCAAAGGATGCCGCCCGTCGCGAATTTCAATTTTCCCATCGATATTTAAATCCGGACGCGAATAATTGTAAACCTGCGCGGCTTCGGCAAAGCTCGCGATAACATCAATCAGCGCGATTCTTTTTGCGGTATCCTGAATTTGCTTCAGACGACTTTTAATCCTGTCGCGGACTTCGCAGAAAAGATTGTATTCAAGATTTGTCATTTTGTTCTGCGCGCCGAGCATTTTTATTTCAAAATCTTTCAATTCGGGCGTGATATACCTTTCGGCATTAACCAAAGTTTGCTTGCGAATGTAATTATCGGGAACAAGACTCGCGCCGCTTTTGCCGACTTCGATATAATAACCGAAAATTTTGTTGAAACTGACTTTTAAAGCGCGAATGCCCGTCCGTTTTTTCTCCTGCTCTTCAAAATCCTGCAGAAAAGCACTGTTATCCGAAGAAATGCGGCGAAGTTCATCAAGTTCCTCGTTGTAGCCGCCGCAAATAATCCCGCCGTCGCGAAAAGAAGTTGCGGCGTTTTCATTTATGGCTTTGTCGATTAAAGTTGCCTCGTCGGAAAAATCTCCGAGCCCGTCTCGGCAAGCTTTTAAAATATCGCTCGTGACTCCGTCGAGAGTTTTGGAAATTGTCGGCAGAGCAAACATTGAAATTTTCAACGCGGTTAAATCGCGGGCATTGGCAGAGCCGAGTTCAATTTTTGTCATAAGGCGTTCAAAGTCATGAATATTTTTCAAAGCCTCGCGCAGATTTTTCCGCATGGAAAAGTTTTTGAAAAGCTCCTCGACCGCGTCAAGCCGTCTGTTAATCGCGGCAACGTCGAAGAGCGGACTTTCCAACCAACGCCGCAATAATCTGTTGCCGAGCGGAGTTTTTGTAAAATCCAACACGGCAAAGAGAGTATCTTTTTTGGAGCCGTCGCGCAGATTTCGGACGACTTCAAGATTTTTTAAAGCCGTCGCGTCCAAAATCAATCGGCTGGTTGAATCAAGGCGCGTGAGTTTGGAAAGATGATTTAAATCCGTGCGAACGGTCTTGTGAATGTACTGCAAAAGATTTTCGACGGCTGACGCGGCAATTTCCGACGCGGGCAAATCGCTTTCGCTGAAATGTTCGGCGGAGAAATTTTTTTCGGAAGAATTTTCGTCCTCAAAATTCGTGAAGGAGCATTTTTCCAATTTAAGTTCCGCAAAATTTTTCAGCCGCTTAAGAAAAGTCGGCTCGCCCGCGATTAAAATTTCATGCGGATTCAAGCGATAAAGTTCGTCGAAAAGATTTTGTTCGCGATTGTCGCCGCCGTAAAGCGAATAAAAAATTTCGCCCGTCGAAACGTCCGCGCCCGCCAGAGAAATTTCCTTATCGCCCTCCAAAATCAGCGCAAGATAATTGTTGGCGGCTTCCGTCAAAGAATCGTCGGTAAAAATCGTGCCGGGCGTGACAATTTTTGTCAAAGCGCGTTCGGTTAAGCCTTTAGCCTTCGGGTCGCCGATTTGGTCGACAATCGCCACGCGAAAACCTTTTGCAACCAACTTTTCCAAATAGCCGTCGACCGCAACAGCCGGCACGCCGCACATCGGGACGCCTTGCCGCTGCGTCAAAGTCAATCCGAGTTCTTCGGAAGCTTTTACGGCGTCGTCGTTAAACATTTCAAAAAAATCTCCGAGCCTGAAGAATAAAAATTCATTCGGGTGTTGCGATTTCTGCGCCTGATATTGTTCCATCATTGGCGTTAAATTTTTTTCGTTCAAGTCCTCACCTCTGAAAGTTTTTTTCAATCGCAGTTTAACAACCGATTTTATTTCCGTCAATCGCAACTTGCTTTGCCACGCGACAAATTTTTTTAGATGTGTTATAATATTTACATAAATTTTAAGGGAGGAGAAAATCTTGAAAAAGGACGAATTTGAAGTTGAAGTTTTGGAGAAGGATAATTACGCGGAAAAATATTCCGAGAGTAATTTCTTCGACAAAGTCAAAAGTACCGCTAAGAGCGCGGGGCTCCGCCTTATTTATGAGGCGTTGCAACTTTTCTACGTCACGGAAAATCCGAATTGCCCGCTGAAAATTAAGGCGGCGATTTTTGCGGCATTGGGATATTTTATCTCGCCGCTCGATGCAATTCCCGACTTCACACCTTTTGTCGGCTACACGGACGACGCCGGCGCGATTGCCCTTGCGTTGTTTTTGGCGCAAATTTACATTGATGACGAGGTTAAGCGCAAGGCACAGAATAAAATCGCGGATCTTTTCGGAGAAAATGTTCTCAAGGATTTGAACATTCCCATGCCGTAAAACTTTTTATTTGCAAATTTTTCGAGCGCGGACTAATGTCTGTGCTCTTTTACGTTGAAATCTGCGCGGAGGTGTAAACATGAACGAAAAATTTTTTGAACAGCCGCTTGAAAATTATTTGCGGACAGAACTCATAGCGAAAATTAAATCTCTGCTTGAAGAACGCATTAAAAAACACATTGAAAAAGAACGCAAAAGAATGCCACGACGTTCGATAAGAGAGCGGCGCAAGCTTCAATCTTTTTCTTTGACGTATGCCGCATTAATTTCATTTGCGGATATAGATTTTGAAGACTTGCACGAGGAAACCAAGGGCGAAACTTTTTCCGAAATGTTGATGCGACTGATTGAAGAGAGCGGCGAAAAAAATTCTGCGATTTACACCCGCGCCAATATCGACCGCCGCCACTTTTCCAAAATCGCCAAGCACAAAGATTATAAACCCAGCAAACAAACCGTCCTTGCCTTCGCGCTTGCGCTGAAACTCGACTTTGACCAAACGCAAAAACTTCTTGCCGCCGCCGGCTACATTCTTAACAAAAGCATTTTGAGCGACTTGATTGTTTCGTTTTTCATTGAGTATAAAATTTTCGACGTAGATTCAGCCAACCAAGCTCTTTACAAATATAATCAGCCCTTGCTCGGCGGCTGAAAAATTTTTTAATTTGTCGCTTGCGAAGTGACATATTGCGAAGAGTTTTGTTGTATATTTGCCTCAACAAAAAGGAGGCAGATTAAAATGGAAAATCTTACGGAAATAGTTTTTATCCTCGACCGCAGCGGCTCGATGGCGGGCTTGGAGAGCGACACAATCGGCGGTTTTAACGCAATGATTAAAAAGCAACAAGCCGAAATCGAAGGCAACGCCCTTGTTTCGACGGTTCTTTTCGATCACGAATCGATTGTTTTGCATGACAGAGTTCCGCTCGCCGAAATTCAACCGCTTACCGATGAAGATTATCAAGTTCGCGGGACAACTGCTTTGCTCGACGCAATCGGCGACGCCGTCAAGCACATCAAAAATATTCACAAGTACGCCCGCGAAGAAGACGTGCCGCAAAAAACTTTGTTCGTCATCACGACCGACGGAATGGAAAATGCCAGCGAACGTTTCAGCTACAACGAAATTAAAAAACTCATTGAACAGCAGAAGGAAACGGGTTGGGAATTTATTTTCATGGGCGCGAACATTGACGCCGTCGAAGTCGCGAGCCATATCGGCATAAGTGCCAACCGCGCAGTGAATTATCATGCCGACAGCGAAGGCACTCAAGAAGTTTACGGAGCCGTCAGCAATTTCGCTATGGCTTTTGCCGCGCCGTCTTTCCTCAGAGCTTCCAAAGATAACTCTTGGCGCAAATCTATCGACAAAGATTTTGAGAGTCGGAAGAAAAATCGCAGATAATTTTTTGTCAAGGCAAAAAAAATTACCCTCCGAGTTTGGAGGGTTTTTTTAATTTCGGCGAATCATTTTCGCGTAAAAAAATCCGTCGGTGTTGGTGACGTGCGGCAAAAGAGTTTTCATTTCGGCAAGCTCAAAATTTTCGTGCGTTGCCAGAAATTTTTCGACAACCTCTTGATTTTCGCGCCGAAGAATAGTGCAAGTGCTGTAAAGCAAAGTTCCGCCGGGTTTGAGAGTTTCAGCCGCGCCGTCCAAAATTTTTTCCTGAAGGGCGGGCAATTTGTTAATTTCGTCAAGCTTTTTTTTCCAACGGAGATCCGCCTTTCTGCGCAGGACGCCCAAGCCCGAACATGGCGCATCAACCAAAACTTTATCAGCCTGCGCGGGAAATTTTTTGCCGATATTTCGGGCGTCAATCGCCGTCGGTTCGATAATTTCTATTCCGAGCCGCTCGGCGTTTTGTCTGATGTGTTTAAGTTTTTTTTCGTGAATGTCGGCGGCGATAATTTTTCCGCGATTTTGCATGAGTTCGGCAAGATGAGTAGCCTTGCCGCCCGGAGCCGCGCAACAATCAATGACAAATTCGCCCGCCACAGGATTTAAAATTCGCGCCGCCGTCATGGAGCTTTCGTCTTGAACTTGGCAAAGCCCTGCGCGGAGTAATTGAAATTCATCAAGTGCGCCGTGACTTTTGCAAATAATTCCTTCGGGCGCGAGCGTTGACGCTTCGGCTTTTATCCCGAAAGTTTTCAGCGCGTCCAAAACATTTTCGCGAGTGGTTTTTAAAAAGTTCACGCGCAGACAAAGCGGCGGGTCGGTGTTGTCGAAGAGCAAAATTTTTTTCGTTACGTCAAGCCCGAATTCTTCCGCAAAAAGTTTCACGAGCCACGCGGGATGAAAAGTTCTCAACGCCAATGAATTTATGTCGTCGCCCGTCGGCAATTCCGATTTATGCGGTTTTCTGACTGCCGAGCGCAAAACTCCGTTCACGAATTTTGACGCGCCGATTCCGCAAAATGTTTTCGACAGTTCGACTGATTCATTAACCGCCGCCGAGTTCGGAACTCTGCTTAAGAAAAAAATTTGATAAAAGCCAATGCGCAGGACGGCTAAAATTTTTTTGTCGACTTCGGCAAGCGGGCGATTGAGATATTTTGAAATTTTCCAATCAAGTGATTCGCCCGTTTTAACCGTGCCGTAAACCAACTCTGTACAAAATTTTCTGTCGAGATCGGAAAAATTTTCCTTCCGCAAAATCTGCGCGAGTTCGACGTTAGCCCATGCTCCGTTCGTCACGACGTTATAAAGAATTTTCGTCGCCGCCATTCTGACTGTATCCAAAAATTTTCCTCCTAATCAATCCGCAAAACTTTGAAGTCACCGACTGCCGCAATAATTTTTTCGTCCTCGACTTCGTTATTTCTGTCCATGAAAACTTCGATAAAATTTTTTTCGGGACGATAAATCGCATTTGTCACGCCGTCAAGATTTTTCAGCGCAGTTGCAATTTCCTTTTGCGCACCCATATTCGCGTCAACGTAAAGAACTTTGTAATCAAGCCGCTCAATCTTGAAAATCACGGGGCGCGTGCCGTCATTGCAACAGGCAATCATCATGTGTTCGTCATTCGTCCAGCCGCGCATAATCGAGCCGCCCTGCAACGCCGTATAAACATAGCGGCTGAAACAATCCCAAGCCTCCGAGCAATGCGCACCTTTACCCTGCGTCCAAAAAGTATCTTCGTCGCCGTAACGCTCGAAAATATATTCCGCGCCGACTTCGTAAAAAGGACACGCGCCCGACTTCGGATCTTCAAGATATTTTTCCTGCAGATCGTTGAAAACTTTTTTGTCAATGACTGTCATTTTGCATTTGTATTGCATTTCGTTCATTCTCCCAAAATGAAAACAAGTTGTAATTTTTAAAAGCTGTGTTATAATCTGGTCGTGCAGTTTTGAAATTTTTCTTTGAAACATTTTGCTCATTGCTGAACGGCAGGCGGTCTAATACAAAGAAGCCCCCGGAAAGGGGGTGAAGCTAATGTTTAAGATTATCGTCAGGGTTACGATCCTCGTGCCGATAATCCTCTTGGCACTTAGCAAAACAGCCGCCTAAGCTTTCCCACAGCTGACAGCGACCAAAATTTTTATCCGTTACCTAAACATATTTTGGGGGCAGACCGTCTATGAGCACCGTCCTGTCAGCGCAGGACGATTTTTTTTGCCTTTCAAATTATAATCACCGCATAAAAAAATGTCAAACGAAAAGCTCGGAAGCGAAACTTCAAAAAAAAATTTGTTGCGCACTCTCTTAAACAAACAAACCCCACTTATTCGGCAAAGTTCCTTCGCGCTGATAATAACGAAAAATTTCTACGCAGAGATATTTTGCGATAAAATCTACTCCGTTCGGAAAAAATTTCCAAGCGTGACTGCAATTTTCAATCTGAACTTCGCCCGAATCAATCAGTTCTTCAAAAGGAACTTCCTGCAAAATGATTTTCGTGAACTTCTTGCGCCGCCCGCTCGGCATACGTCGAAATTTCTCGCGACGTTCGGGCTCAATCAACGAACTTTTTTTAATCATAATCAGCCCGTCAAAAATTTTCTCGCGATCCTCAAAACTCAGATTGTAAGAAAAATATTCATAGAGAACAAAGTTTTCATCCTCCGCAACTTTTCGACAACCGCCGCCATAACCCAAACTCATAAAAATAACTCCGTGACAAAAACAACAGAGCAACATAAAAGCGCAACTTTGAAAAGACTTGCGCCGAACCATGCCGCCAAAATTCCCGCAACAAATGCCAGCCCGCCCGAAATTTGCGACTGCGTGGCGTCGATTATCGCGGGGAATGTCATAACCGCCAGCGTCACATACGGCACATAATGCAGGAAGGAGCGGATTGTTACATTTTTTATCTCGCCGCGAATCAAAGTCAGCGGCAAAATTTTTATCGCCAAAGTCACCGCGCTTGCAACCAAAATGTAAATGTTAATGTCATGCGTCATTATCGTTCTCCTTGACGGGGAAAAGAATCGCCGCCGCGCCCGCAATTAAAATCGTCAAAATAATCGTCCTGTTGCCCGCCGAGATTTCGGGGAAAAAAATTTCGGCAAGAAAACTCAAAAGAAAACTCACGACGACCGCGCCCAAAATAATTTTTTCTTTCCGCGCAGGCGGAATAATCACGGCAAGAAACATTCCGTAAAGCGCAACACTCAACGCACTTACCGCCGCTTCAGAAAAAAAATACCACGCGACAATTCCGCAAGCCGTGCCCAACGACCAGCCCGGCAAGGCAATCAACATTGCGCCGTAATTGTAAAAAGGATTCAGCCAACGTCCGCTCCGAGCGATTGATATTCCAAAAATTTCGTCCGTAACGTCGAAACCGACAAAAATTCTGTGGTAAAACGGCGTATCGGGCGAAAATTTTTGACTCAAAACCGTACTCATCAAAATGTAGCGGGCATTGGCAATGAATGTAAGCAATGCAATTTCAAAGTAAGGCGCGTCCGAGCCGATAACCGTGAACGCAGCGTATTCGCCCGCCGAAGCATTGTTCAGCAGACTGATAACAAAACCTTGCAACGGACTCAGCCCGACATATTTTGCGACAATGCCGAGCGAAAAGCCCACGACAAAATATCCCAAACCAATCGGCGTACCGTCTCTGAAACCTTCAATCAACGCCTGCCGATTTTCATTCGTCATAAAAAACTAAACCGTCCTTTTCCAACCGAGACCTTAAAGCGCGCATAAATTTTTTTCCGGGATCGGGTTTTTTCGCGTAATAGTCCGGAACATTTTCAATGAAAAGCCCGCTCGCCCGTGCCGCGTCCTGCTGATAATGCCCGAAAACATATTTTATCGTCGGATATTTTTCGTGCAAATATTTTATCAGCCGAACATTCGCCTTTAATTGCGCCTTGGTCAAATCCTCTCGCCCGTCGTAGCCGCCGACATTTTCAATCCCTATCGCGCAATGATTGTAGCCGATTGCATGTCGCGCAAATTTTGTTTCGGGCATGAGCCGCCAAATCGTTCCGTCGCGGTCAACTATGAATTGAGACGCAACATTTAATCTTCCTTCGTCGTCAGGCATTTCTTCCGCGTAAAAATATCTCCAAACCGATTCGAGAGTACCAAACGCCGTCCAGTGCACAACGACTGCTTGCGGAACTATTTCGCGGCAAATTTTCCCGTAATGTTTAAGCGTGTATTCATCAACCAATTCATCGCGGTGCGCCGTCCACAAGATAAAGTTGTCAACAAAAATTTTTTCTTCGGCGAAGGCTGACGAATTTATTAAAAGAATCGCCGCGCAGATTATAAAAAATTTTTTCATTACCAAAATCCTTTATCGATACATATCCATAACGCGCCCGACATAATTTTTCGTCTCGGAGTAGGGCGGAATACCGCCGTAACGTTTAACCGCGCCGGGACCTGCATTGTAAGCCGCGACCGCCAAAGGAACATTGCCGTCAAAAGTGTCGAGCATTTGCTTGAGATATTTCGTGCCGCCCGCAATGTTTTCGTTAGTGTCGTAGGGATTGACGCCGAGCCCCGCCGCCGTTTCGGGCATGAGTTGCATAACGCCGATTGCTCCGACCGAAGAAATTTCATCTTGATTCATGTCTGATTCGGCAATGGCAATGGCTTTGACGAGTTGCGGATCAACGCCGTAATTTTCAGCCGCTTGCTCGATCAAATCTTCGACAGAAAAATTTTCGGCATTAAAAGTTTCGGCGGGCTGAATCTGCGCGGTTTGCTGTTGATTTATGTATTCGACAATGCCTTTGACAACTTGCGGATCAACGCCGTATTCATAAGCCGCCTGCATGATTAAATCTTCGACGGGAATAACTTCCGCATTTTTGCCGAGATAATTATCCTCAAAAATTTTGTCTTCGCGATTCGGAATTTCAAGTTCGGTGTCGGGAACTTCGACGCGCTCAATTTTTTGAGGAAATTGTTGCGGCTGATTAATTTTTCCCGGCAATGCTTCTTCGCCCGGTAAATGTTTCTGCGCGGGCTCGACAGATTTTTTCTCGGCGGGCGGAGTTTGATTTGTCTCAACTTTTTCCGCCTCGCGAAGAGCTTGCGCAACTTTTGCGGAATTCGCCGCATCATTTTCATTGACGGGCTTATTTACGGCGGGCAATTTCTGAACGTCGGCGACCGCTTCAGTCGGCTTGACCGTAAATTTTGCCTGCTTTGCAATTTCACGTTCTAAAGTCGTTTGAAAATCGCCGCCGACTCCGATCATGCCGATTTTTTCTTCAATCTCGGCAACGCGCCGTCTGATTTGATCTATTCGCTTCGTCATTTCGACGCGTTCTATTCCTTGAATCTCAATCAAAATTTTTCGTCTCCCTTCAAAAAATTAATTTGAAACCAGCAATGCGCAGCGTTGCGTACAACCGCGGTTAGAAAATTTAAATTGTCGAGCGGCAAGGCGCGTCAGCTGGATGCAACGTCACGTTGCCGCGCTCTATTCCTTGAATCTCAATCAAAATTTTTCATCGCCTTTCAAAAAATTATCGATTCGGAAATGCGCACAGGTCGCCTTTCGTTATTCGTAAACTTCTTCAACGCCGACAATCTCAAGCCAATTTCTCTGCGGCGGCACACACAAAACATTTACCGAGCCGGCTTCGCCGAAAACATTTTCGGTATTGCGGAAATAATTTTCGGGATTGTAAAAAGGCGGCGTATGAGGATAAATTTTATAATCGTGCTCGCGAATCCAATTAAGCAACGGAATTCTTTTCGCGCCGGCATTTGCTTCGGCATAAATTATCGGGTGAAATTTTTTTATGAGATTTTCCGCGCCCATCAAAACTTTAAGTTCCATGCCTTCAACGTCGAGTTTAATAAAATCACAGCGTTTGAGATTAAAAGAATCCAGCGTTACAACTTCAACGACTTCGCCGACGGAATAATTTTTTTCCATAGACAAGGCACTGAAATTATTTTCCTTTGAAGGATCAAGCACAGGAACTTTCACCGTGCCCGATTCGTCTGAAAGACATTTCTGAAGGCATTGAACGTTGGTTAAGTTGTTAATCGCGATATTGCCCGCCAGAAGTTGAAAAGCCAATCTTTGCGGTTCAAAAGCAAATACCGTGCCGCTTTCTCCGGCAAGTTGCGCCAAGTGAACGGTATGCGCTCCGATATTCGCGCCGCCCTCAATTACCCAATCGCCCTCCGCGATAAGCATGTCAAAAAGTTCCGCCTCGCCTTGAGAATATTCGCCGTAAAGTTTCAAGGATTTTCCGACATACAAATCCATTTGATTGTAAATAATTTTCCCGTAGCGAAAATCATGACAGATATTAAAATTGCCCAAATCAATTTCTCCTTATGTGAAGTTGCAAGCCGATTTCGTCCAAAAATTTTTGCTCCTCCAAAAGTGCCGCCTCGTTATATTCCCTCAAACGTTTTTCCTTAAGCTGTTCAATGCTCTTTAAGTAAGTCATGATCTTCATCAAAGCTTTTAATTTCTGTTGCTTGTCCTGCGTCGCCTTCAAAATAACTTGCTGTTGCTGTTCGATTTGTTCGCGCTTCCAATTAAAAAACTGGTTGTAAAGCATGATTCTGCCGATTGTAATTTTTTTGCCCTCGCCCGTCAAAGCCGCAAATTCTTCCTGAACTTCCTGCAATTCGCGCATCAAAATTTGAAGTTTTTCGCGACATTCCTCAAGATAGCGCGACGCCTCCGCAAATTTCATCTCGGCATCATCTTTTTTGCGCCTCGTGACTTTCAACAGCGTTTCGAGTTGGAATTTAAATTTTTTCATGTCACTTACCCGAAATCTTCATCAGCTTTTTCTTCGTAACGTCGTAAGTATCGACTTCAAAAATTCCTTGACAGAGAAATTCGTTAATCGAATCAATCTTGTTAATCGCTTCGTCAATGCGCTTGCTCGATCCTTTGACATATGCTCCGATATGAATTAAATCTTCGGCGTCCTTGTAAACCGCCATCAAAGCCCGCAACCTCTGCGCGGCTTGCAAATGTTCCGGCGAAACAACTTCATTCATAACGCGGCTGACAGAACCCAAAATATCAATCGCGGGATAATGATTCTGCGCGGCAATGCTCCTGCTTAAAACAATGTGCCCGTCAAGAATCGAACGGACGGCGTCCGCAATGGGCTCGTTCATATCGTCTCCGTCAACCAAAACCGTATAAATTCCCGTGATTGATCCTTTGTCGGAAGTGCCTGCGCGTTCCAAAAGTTTAGGCAAAAGCGCGAAGACCGAAGGCGTATAACCTCTGGTTGCGGGCGGCTCGCCGATTGTCAAACCGACTTCGCGTTGCGCCATTGCAAAGCGCGTAACAGAATCCATCATCAAAATAACTTTGTGCCCTTGATCTCGAAAATATTCCGCGATAGCCGTTGCCGTCAATGCTCCTTTGATTCTGACCAGCGCAGGTTGATCACTTGTGGCAACAACGACGACAGATCTTTTCAAACCCGCCTCGCCCAAATCGCGCTCGATAAAATCTCGGACTTCGCGCCCGCGTTCGCCGACAAGCCCGATAACGCTTATATCCGCTTCGGTATTTCTGGCTATCATTGAAAGGAGCGTAGATTTTCCGACGCCCGAACCCGCCATAATTCCGATACGTTGTCCGTCGCCCATTGTTATAAGCCCGTCAACTGCGCGGACGCCGACATAAAGATTTTGAGTGATTCGCGGTCTTGTCAAAGGATGCGGCGGCGGAGCCTGCAAGGGATATTGTTTCGTCGAAAGAATGGGACTGAGCCCGTCCATAGGATTTCCCAAGCCGTCAAGCACGCGCCCCAAAAGTTCTTCGCCGACTCTGACTTGTAAAGTTTTCTGCGCGGCTACAACTTCGCAACCGGGACCGACGCCCTGCATTTCGCCAATCGGCATCAACATTACAAAGCCTTCGCGAAAACCGACAACTTCGGCGGGAATGGGCGGCGTGTTCGGAAATTTCGACGAGATATAACAAAGTTCTCCGACGCTGACGGCGGGACCTTGCGTCTCGATAACCAGCCCGACAACTTGCGTAACTTTGCCCGTCAATTTTATCGTGTTGCACTCGTCGATTGCGATTTTGAGTTTCTGCAGGTTAATATCGTTTTTAATTTTACTCATCGTAATTTACCGAAGGCGCAACCGAATTTATGTACTCCAAAAGATTATCTTTGGCTCTTATGGGGCTTTGCATTTTCGTTGTCAAGCCGTTCTTGCGAAGTTCGCGATAAGCCAATTTCTTTCTTGACTCGCCTTCATATTTTGCAAGGGCGGTGATTTTGATATAAAAATCGGAAATGCCGCCGTCGCCGTGTTCAAATTCGGAGTCATCAATTTCTTTCGTCGCCTCGTAAGAAGCTCTTACGGCAAGAACTTTGCATTTCCAGCCGACAGCTTGGACGGGCGAACTTTCATAAATGTAAACGATCTCTCCGACCGCAATATTTTTAAGCGGCGTGCTCTGCGCCCAAAAAATTGTTTTGAGATTTTCAAGGGCTCTGTCAATTTCGTAATGATATTTGCTGTTTTTGTTTACGTTTGCCGGCAAAAGCCATGTGTTCATAATTTACTCCCTCCAATTTATAAAATCCAAACCTTCGACGCGTCCGAAATGCCGCGTGTTCGACGTGACGAGTGTGCAACCGTTAACGATTGAAATTGCCGCAATGTAAATGTCGTTGTCTTCAATATTTTGTCCCTTGCGAAGCTGAATGTAAATGTCAATGGCTTTTTCTATGGCGTCCATATCCAAAGAAAGATGCTCGGCATCTCTGTAAAGGAAATGAAACGCCAAAAGTTTCTGCGTCTTGCCCGCCGCCTTCAAGCCGCGAACGATTTCATAGTAAACGATTGACGGAATGAACAAGCGATCGTTATTCTCTTCAGCTACTTTAAAGTGGCACATGACCGAAGGTTCGCCGCGCAGAATGTCGCTTACAACATTTGAATCCAAACAATAATTAGCCATAAAGTGCCGCCTTTCTCGCCTCTTCTTCCTCCATATATTTGCCGAGTGCGTCTTTTTCTTCTTGCGTGAGCAATTCGGACATTGCCTTTAAAGCTTCGTAAGTATCATGCTTGGGTTTTGATTTTTCCGCTGCCTTGAGGATTTCGTTATTCCTTATGGCTTCGACTTCGATACGCAAGGCATCAATGTCGCCCTGCATTTTTGTAAGCATGGCTAAAATTTTTTCTTCGTTGGACATGATAAATCGCCTCCTATTTGTTCATGACACTTTGGATGGCACTTTTCATAAGCGCGATTTGCGTTGAAAGGCGGGCGTCCACTCCGCCGTTCGGAGTTTCAATGACGCAATCGCCGGGCTTAAGTGCTTCGTCCGAAATAATTTCGATAATCGCCGTGCCGTCCGAAAGCATGGATTGAAATTCGCTTCGAGCCATCAAAACCAAATCATAACTGTAGGGCTCGACGTGAACTTTAATTTGTTTTTGGTCGCGAACATGTTTTATCGCCTCGCGCACGACGGGCAAAATAACTTGCGGCACGCTGAGAAAATGTTGCGGCAAAATTTTTTCTATCGCTATCATAACGACATTGGCAATTTCGTCTTCCGCCCGAATAAAATATTCCGAAGTCTGCTCTTTGGCGTCTTGAATTGTTTTCTGCGCCTTCGCATTCGCCTCTTTTACCGTGTCGGCTAAATCTTTTTCAATCTTTTTTTTGCCGTCCTTGATGCCCTGTTCCTTACCTTCTTTATAACCTTCGTCATAGCCGTCCTTTTGAACTTTTTCCAAAAGCTGTTCCGCCGATTGCCGAGTTTCTTCGACGATTTTTTCCGCCTCTTTATGCGCCGTTTCAAGAGTTTCTTGCGCTTGCTTTTCCAACTTTTGCGCTTGAGATTTAATTTCTTCGGCTTGCGATTTAATTTCTTGTGCCGTTTTCTCCGCCGCCTTTTTTATTTCTTCTGCCTGAGATTTAATTTCTTCGGCTTGTGATTTTATTTCCTGCGCTTCATCCCGCGCAGATTTTTTAATCTCTTCGGCTTGCGATTTAATTTCTTGCGCTTCGAGTAAAGTTTTTTCGGCAAGTTGTTCCTTGCGCTCGATTTCCTCTATCTCGGCGAAAACCTTATCCAAAACGTCTTGCGGTATGCCGCTTTTGAAGGCGGGCTCCGGTTCGGGCTCTTCCTCAACTTTTTCGGGTTCGATTTCCTCTGCAGGTTTTTCTTCCGATTTTTCTTCCTTTGGTCTTGCACCGATTATCACGGGCTCGCCGACCGTCATATAGCGCACAATGTTTTTATACAAAAAAACACCTCCAAACAGATTTAGGCGAAAGAACGGGCGCACAGGACGTGCGCCCGCCGGCAACGAAAACAGGATGTTTTCTTTGCCGGGCAAACGCCCTTTTCTTTTGCTTACTTTTCTTTTGGGCGAACAAAAGAAAAGTAAGAAGAGATCACACAAACATTCCTTCGCCCTGTCCGCGAACAATGACAATTTCGCCTCTGTCTTCAAGCGTCCGAATTATGTTGACGATCTTTGTCTGCGCCTCTTCAACGTCGCGAATCTTGACGGGACCCATATAAGAAATTTCTTCGCGCAACATGTCGGCGGCGCGCTTGGACATGTTTTTATAAATTTTCGCCGTGACATCTTCATTTGTCGCCTTCATCGCCAACGCCAGTTCTTTTGTATCGACTTCGCGCACAACCAACTGCACCGAACGATCATCAAGCAAAATAATATCTTCAAAGACGAACATAAGCTGTTTGATTTCTTCGGCAAGTTCGGGATTGTCGACTTCGAGCGATTCGATAATTGCACGCTCCGTCGAACGGTCTACGCGGTTCAAAATTTCTACGACAGTGGGAACGCCGCCCGCAATGGTAAAATCTTGTGTCGACAGGGACGATAATTTTTTCTCCAAAACTTTTTCGACTTCGCGAATAACGTCGGGCGAAGTCCTGTCCATCAACGCAATTCTTTTCGCAACGTCGGCTTGCGCGTCAACGGAAAGTCCGCTCATGACAATTCCCGCTTGGTCGGGCGAAAGATAAGCCATAACCAACGCGATTGTCTGTGGGTGTTCGTTTTGCAGGAAGTTCAAAAGCTGTGAAGGATCTGTTTTACGCAAAAACTCGAACGGACGAACTTGCAAACTCGTTGTAAGTTTTTTGAGAATCTCGCCCGCCTTTTCCGCGCCGAGAGCTTTTTCCAAAGCACTTTGCGCAAATTCAACGCCGCCCGTCGAAATATAATCGTTCGCCTGCATCAGCTGATAAAATTCGCTGATGATCTGATTTTTTTTCTCGATGCTGACTTGCCTGTTGTTTGCAATGTCAAGCGTGATAGTTTCAATTTCGTCCTCGTCCATGTGCGGAAAAACTTTTGCGGCGCAGTCGCTTCCGAGAGCGATAAAAAGAATCGCCGCCTTTTCGTGCGCACTCATGGGCTTGGGATCGCTGTACATATCCATTGTCGGATCTAACGGCATATAATCTCCTCCAATCAATAAAAAAGGGAAAAGGGACAAGGGATAAGGGATAAGATTTTTCCCTGTTCCCGTTTCCCGTTTCCCTTAAAAAATTTATTCGTCTGCGATAATCCACATTTTTATAAGCCAAGCAACTTCTTCCGGTTTTTCTTCGATAAGTTTCAAGATGGCTTCCTTTTCTGTAAGCTGTTTTCTTTCTTCGGGCGTAAGGTTGTCATCTTCTTCAAGATCATTTTCTTCAGCCGAAACTCCGCTTGCTTTGTTGGCGGCGGCAATTACGGCGTTGGCTTCTTCGGCGGCGGCAGCCTGCGCGGCGGCTATTTGTCGCTCTTCTTCAATGCGTTTAGCTTCTTCTTCGGCGCGTTTGGCTTCTTCTTCGGCACGTCGAGCTTCTTCTTCGGCGCGTCGTTTTTCTTCTTCCTGACGCCGTTTTTCTTCGCGAGCTTTTCTTTCCGCCTCAAGTTGCGCCTCGATAGCCGCCTGACGCTCTTTGCGTTTTTTCCAGCGATACATGAGGAACCCGCCTAAAATTAATGCCGCAAGTAAAATCATAGCCGCAATCTCCGTGTAAAAAATTCTGTCTTTGCGTAATTGTTCAAGCCGCGCTTCTTCCGCCAAACGATCTTTCAAATCGGTATTGAAGGGCATCGGCTCGACCGATATTGTGTCGCCGCGATCTTCGTTAATTCCTGCCGCCGAACTCACTGCGCGAAGGAGTCCTTCCTGCTGAAGTTCGGTTATCTCGTCGCTGACCAAAACGGCAACGGTAAGGCGACGAATTGAGCCCGGCGACGCTATGATTTTTTGATTCTCTTCATTGATCTCATAATTCCGCGTGGATTCTTTGCGCTCGTATTCGGCATTGGCATTGCTCTCTTCGGCGACATAACCGGGAATATTGCCTTGAATTCCTGCGGCACCGCCGGGAGAATTCGATTCGCCGCTGTAGTTTTCGGTTATCTCCTGTTGACTGCGAATAATGCCCGAATCATCAACGACGGGCGTAAAAGTTTGTCGGTCAATGGATCTGTCGTCAAAGTCCAACTCGACGCTGACTCTCACGAAGGCATTTCCAATGCCGAGCGTTTTATCGAGCATGGTTTGAACATTTTGCTGAATATGATCGCGAACTTTTTTCGTCATTTCAATTTGATTCAGCGTCCGCAAATTCATCTGCTGTTCTTTTTCCAGCTCGTCATCTTCGTTTTTGTTGAGGATATTGCCCTGCTCGTCAATGATCGTGATATTTTCGGGCGCGAGTCCCTGTACGCTGTGACTTACCAAATTTACAATGCCCTTGACTTCCGGCTTTGTCAATTCCGTCCCGGGTTTCAACATGAGAAGGATTGATGCCGTTGCGGGCTTTTCATTTTTTTTGTAGAGGCTGTCCTCCGGCAAAACGATATGAACACGTGCTTTATCGACACTGCCCAAATGTTCGATTGTGCGGGTTAATTCCCCTTGAAGTGCCTGAAGATAATTTATTTTGTTTTGAAACTCGGTGACGCCCAATTTGCTGTCGTCGAAGAGTTCAAAACCTTTGTTGCCGCGAGGCAGTCCCGCCGACGCCAATTCAAGTCTCAATTCATGAACTTGAGTAGCGGGCACAAGGATCGTCGCGCCTTTTTTATCTTCAACCAAATCATAGGGAACGCCGATTTCTTTAAGATTGTTCACAACGTCGCCGGCGTCTTTCGTCTCCAAATTGGTATACAGCGGCACATAATCGGGCTTACTGCCGTACCAGAAACTGATTCCGATAAATAAGAGCACAAGGAAAATCAAGCCGCCGATAAAGGCATATTTGCGCCTCCTGTCGAATCGGTTCCACAGTTCACGGAGCCGCTCTCTCCAATTCGCCAATAAACTCAGTCCTTTCGGTCAATTAGGAATTATGAATTAGGAATTAGGAATTTTTTCATTCCTCATTCCTAATTCCGCATTCCTAATTATTCCTACACTTGCATGCGCATGATTTCCTGATATGCTGCCGTCGCACGGTTCCGCAATTGGAGAGTCAATTGGAGTGCGATCTCCGCTTTTTGGGCGGCAACCACCACTTGAGAAACATCTTCTATTCTGCCCGTTGCGAGTGCTTCGTTCATTCTTTCCGATTCAAGCTCAAGTTCGTTTACTTTTTTCAATGAGTCGGACAAATATTCTCCGAAACTTTTAACGGGCTCTTCAACCTTTTGTTCGCCGATATGACTTTTTGCGCTCATTTGTACAGGCGTCATTTCCAAAGGCGTTATTTCCATACCTTCACCTTCCGTTCAATCCGAGATTAAATTTCTGTCGCTTATTTTCCGATTTCCAATGCTTTGGTTATCATGGTTTTGGCGGCGTTAATGGCGGTTGAATTCGCCTCATAAGCGCGTTGCGCGGTTATCATGTCGATCATTTCGCTGACGATATTGACGTTCGGTTTCTCAACATAGCCGTCTGCATTGGCGTCGGGGTGACCGGGATCATAAACGAGCGGTCCGGGTTGATCGTCTTCTTCAATGGCGACTGCGCGGACGCCTTCGGAAGTTTGGCGGCTCATGCCGACTGCGCGCATCAATGTTTGTTCAAAACTTTTCGGCTCACGTTCTCTCGGTTCAAAGACGACGTAGCGACGATGATAAGCTCCGCCGCGTTCGGTGCGAGTCGTATTAGAGTTGGCGATATTGTTTGAAATAACGTCCATCCTCAATCGCTCGGCAGTCAAGCCCGAAGCCGAAGCATCAATTCCCAAAAACATTCCCATTATCTTTTCCTCATTCCTTGTTAGCTTATAGCTTATAGCTGATAGAATTTTCCCTATAACCTATAACCTATAACCTATAACCTATCATTGTCCGTTGCTGGTTATGGAGGCTTTCAAGCGGCTGACATGCCCGCCAAACTCCGTGACAAGCGCATTGTAATAAAGTTGATTCTTCGCCAGAGTCGCCATCTCAATGTCAATGTCAACGTTGTTGTCATCAACGCGCATAACAGTCGAGTTGTCTTGCAAAATTGTCGGCTCGGCTCTGAACTCAAGCGGCACAAAGGGCAAATGTTTTTCGTGCGTCCTTGCCATTTTCAATTTCCCATCCGATTCTTCGCCGTAAATTTCTCGCGCCAGCAATTCCTCAAATTCTACATTCGACTTCCTGAAATTCGGCGTATTGACGTTTGCGAGATTGTTCGCGATAACTTCCTGCCGAATATTCGCCGCCGTCATGGCTCGCGGCAGGTAATTAAAATTCGACGAGTTAAATATTTGTTCAAGCACGCCCGTTTCACTCACCTTTCTCCGTTTTGCGTTTACCAATAAAATTTCTGAAAAAATTCTTTAGCGATTGTACAACATAAAAATTTTTTCTTCAACCTTGCGAATAAAAATTGTCAATAATCTTTTCAACGCAGTTTATAATTCCCCTTTCAACTTTGATAAAAAATTTTTCCGAGAAAAAATCATTGACAAAATCTTTTGCCTTGACTTATTGTTGACGTGAAATTTTTTTTCGGAGGAGGATTCACGATGAGAAAAATTTTGGCGATTGACATAGGCGGCACTTTTATTAAACATGCCGTCATGAAAGGCACGCGCTCTTTTAAAATCTCCGCGCAGAATAAAATTCCTACGCCCAAAGAAAGTCACGAAGAATTTTTGAAAGCACTTGCCGACATTTTCAACGCTCAAGAGGAAGTGGAAGGGATTGCGGTTTCAATGCCCGGGCTTATCGACACTTTTAAAGGCGTTTGCATTTCCAGCGGAGCTTTGGAATTCAGCAGCGGACATTTTATCGCCGAAGAATTGCAAGCGATGTGCGGCGTCCCCGTCACTGTCGAAAATGATGCAAATTGCGCGGCTCTCGCCGAAATTAAATCGGGCAGTCTCGTTGGAATAAAAGATGCTTTTGTTTTGGTTTTCGGAACGGGAATTGGCGGCGCACTCGTTCGCAACGGAGAACTTTATCGCGGAGCACATTTTTGCGCGGGCGAAGTTTCTTTCATGCCGAAAAATATTTACGGCTCGGCTGTCGAGGAAAATTTTTGCGGCTATGAATTCGGCGCGTTGGGTTTGCAAAGAAGTTGCGCGGAAATTTTGAACATGCCGCCCGAAGAAGTTACGGGCGAAATGATTTTTGATTTGATTGAAGAAAATGATGACGACATGCTTGACGCGCTTTATAAATTTGCGCACGGCGTCGCGATGATTATTTTCAATCTGCAAATAATTTATGATCCCCAAAAATTTGCGATTGGCGGCGGGATAAGTGCAAGGCAGAGTTTTATTGATGCCGTCCAAGATAAAATTGATGAGATCTGCGCGGACGCTCCCGAATATTTACCGCATCCTGAAGTTGTCGCCTGCAAGCATCGCAACGAAGCAAATTTATTCGGTGCCTTGTACCGCTATTTGAAAAAGTAGCGGGTTCTCCCCCTTTTTTCAAAAAGTGGAAGGATTTACAACTTTTCTTTTGCTGCGCCCAAAAGAAAAGTTGCCAAAAGAAAAGGGCGTTTAACCGGCAAGAAAACATCCTGTTTTCGTTGCCGGCGACCGCCCATCCTTGGGCGGTCGGTACTCGCTACCCGCTATAATTTTCTTCATTCCTAATTCCTAATTCTTAATTCCTAATTATTTGGGGGTGTAACTTTTGATAAAACTTTCGGGTATAGAAAAAATTTACGACAGTTCGTCGGGCAAAGTTCACGCGTTGAAAGGCATTGATCTTGAAATTGCTCGCGGAGAAATTTACGGGATAATCGGCTTGAGCGGCGCGGGCAAATCTACTCTCGTTCGTTGTATCAATATGCTTGAGCGTCCGACGGCGGGCAAAGTTTTTGTCGACGGACAAGATATGACTCAACTCAGCGAAAATGAACTTCGGGCGGCAAGAAAAAATATCGGAATGATTTTCCAACATTTCAATTTGCTAAGCTCGGCAACCGTTTACGATAACATTGCTTTTCCGCTTAAACTTTCGGGCACAAGCTCCGCCGATATTCAAAAAAAAGTTCGTCCGCTCCTCGAATTGGTCGGATTGAGTGACAAAGCCAATCAATATCCTTCGCAACTTTCGGGCGGACAAAAACAGCGCGTCGGTATCGCCCGCGCCCTCGCAAGCAATCCAAAAGTTTTACTCTGCGACGAAGCAACTTCCGCGCTCGACCCGCAAACCACAAAATCTATTCTTGCGCTGATTAAAGACATCAATAAAAAGCTCGCGCTGACCGTCGTTGTTATAACTCATGAAATGCAGGTTATCAAAGATATTTGCGATAAAGTTGCTGTCATTTCGGACGGCGTCATTGCCGAACGCGGCTCCGTGCTCGACGTGTTCACCAATCCTCAACACAAAATCACAAAAGAATTTATCAGCGTCCTTTTGTCAAACGAATTGCCCGCCGCCTTTCGCGGCAACGAAATTTCTCAAGACAAAACGCCCGGCAGTCTGCTTTTGCTCCGATTAATTTTTTTGGGCGAAACTGCCGATTATCCCGTTCTTGCCAAAATGATTAGGACTTGCAAAGGTGTTGAATGCACAATGCTTTTCGGCAACCTTGATGAAATTCACGGCGTGCCCTTCGGACGATTTATTATCGGCTTGAGCGGCGAAGATAAATCAATTCAAAACGCGCTGAATTTTCTCGGCGGCGAAGATGTTCGGGTGGAGGTTATCGGTTATGTTCGCAGAAATAATTCCGTTGTTGAGTAAAGCACTCGGCGAAACAATTTACATGGTTATAATTTCAATGGCAATCGCGTCGGCAATAGGCGTGCCGCTCGGAGTTTTGTTGCACACGACGGCTAAAGGACAAATCCTTGAAAATATTTTCATCAATCAAACAGTCGGCTCGGTCGTCAATGCAGTTCGTTCAATCCCGTTCATAATTTTGATGGTTGCAATAATTCCTTTGACAAGATTTTTGGTCGGCTCGGCGATAGGAACGACGGCGGCGATAGTTCCGCTGGTTATTGCGTCGATACCGTTTATCGGGCGGCAAGTGGAAACTTCGTTGAAAGAAGTTCCGTCGGGCTTGGTGGAGGCGGCTGAGTCGATGGGCGCGACGCCCGCGCAGATTATCACGAAAGTTTTATTGCCCGAAGCAATGCCGGGAATAGTTTCGCAACTGACGACAGTAATAATCGCATTGGTCGGAGAATCGGCAATGGCGGGAGCAATCGGCGGCGGCGGGCTCGGAGACTTGGCAATTCGTTACGGTTATCAAAGATTCAGACCGGAAGTCATGTTGTCAACGGTTATCGTGCTGATAATTTTAGTTCAGCTGGTTCAATTCGCTGGCAATACCTTAGCAAAGAAATTGGACAAACGTTAAACTGAAAAGAAAATCTATTAACAGAAGGGGCGGCATGGACGCCGCCCCGCACGCCGCGTTTGAACAGGATGTTCAAGCGGCGACGCCTTTTTCTTTTGCTACTTTTCTTTTGGGCGCGCAAAAGAAAAGTAGGTTAAACTTACAAAAAGAAGTTTGAAACTCAAAAGAAGTTTTGCGCCGAGATGGTTTTGCGTAGTCCACTTTAGAAAAAAAGGGGGATGCTCGCCGCGCTTGACAGCGAAAATTAAACGTGATAATTTTGTAAAAAATTTTTCAAAGCGAGGTATAAGAATGCGCAGAATGTTATTTACTTCCGAATCCGTGACAGAGGGACATCCCGATAAAGTTGCGGACAGAATTTCAGACAGCATTTTAGATGAAATTATCGAGCGAGATCCTATGGGGCGCGTCGCCTGCGAAACTTTGGTAACAACAGGGCAAGTTCACGTTGTCGGAGAAATTTCCACAACCTGTTATGTCGACATTGCAAAAATTATTCGCAACGCAATTCGCGACATCGGCTATACAAATTCGGCTTACGGCTTCGACGCGGATACGGTCGGTGTTTTAATTTCTCTTGATGAACAATCGCCCGACATTGCTCAAGGCGTCAACAAATCGATTGAGGCTCGCGAAGGCGATATGGCGATTGAAGACGCTATCGGCGCGGGAGATCAAGGAATGATGTTCGGCTACGCAACCAATGCCACTCCCGATTTTATGCCGTTGCCGATTTCTTTGGCGCACAGATTGGCTCGCCGCCTTGCCGAAGTCAGAAAATCTACTCACGAAGTAAATTATCTCCGTCCTGACGGCAAAACGCAAGTCACAATCGCCTATGAAGGGCGCAAACCCGTTGCCGTCGATACCGTTGTTATTTCCACTCAACACAATCCCGACGTTACGCTCGAACAAATAAAAAAAGACATGATTGAATACGTCGTTAAGCCGGTTGTTCCCGCCGAACTTTTGACTGCCGAGACAAAATTTTTTGTGAATCCGACGGGGAAATTTGTTATCGGCGGACCGCAAGGCGACAGCGGTTTGACGGGCAGAAAAATAATCGTCGACACTTACGGCGGCTGGGCGCGTCACGGCGGCGGAGCTTTCAGCGGAAAAGATCCGACAAAAGTTGATCGCAGTGCGGCTTATGCGGCTCGTTACGTTGCGAAAAATATCGTTGCGGCGGGGCTTGCCGATGAATGCGAAATTCAACTTGCCTATGCTATCGGCGTCGCTTATCCCGTTTCCGTTCGCGTTGAAAGTTTCGGCACGGCAAAAATCGACGAGGCGCAGATTGAAAAACTCGTTAAAGAAATTTTTGATCTCCGCCCTGCAGGAATTATAAAAATGCTTGACTTGCGCCGCCCGATTTACAAGCAAACTTCGGCTTACGGACATTTCGGCAGAACTGACGTTGATTTTTCTTGGGAACGCACAGATAAAGTTGACGCCTTGAGAAAAGCGGCAAATCTTTAATGTCTGTTGAAAATCAGAAATAAAAAAATCCCGTTGTCTCTACGCGGGATTTTTTTAATGCGAAAAGAAAACAGAATCGAAGTGGTTCACGGGCGCACATGGACGTGCGCCCGCCGCCGCGTTTGAACAGGATGTTCAAGCGGCGAACGCCCTTTTCTTTTGCTACTTTTCTTTTGGGCGAACAAAAGAAAAGTAGGTTAAAAAATAAATTTCATGATTGACTCAACCGAAGGAGTAGCCGAGATGGTTTTGCGTGCCCACTTTAGAAAAAAGGGGGACAACGCCTCCTTTATTTGGAAATTTTAATGGAAAATTAATTGACAAACCAAAACAAAATCATTATCTTAAGTGTGCGAGCCGAACAGAAAAATTTTTTAGGAAAGGAGTTGCATGTATCAAAAATTTTTTTCATGCGAACACCTCAAATTAATTTGAAAAGGAGATTAAAGTATGGAAGGAAAATTTTTTGTTTTCGACCTCCAACGTTTTTCAGCCGAGAGTATCCAAACCAGCAAAAGCTTAGTCGTGGCAGAAAGCATCGGCGGCGATGGCACAGCAACTTATTATGATTCAATTCAAGAAGCAATAGAAGCTGCCGACAATAAAAATATGACAATTACTTTGCTTAAAAATGTTACCGACGCCGAAGGATTTACCATAGGCGACAGCAATACTGATAGTTTGACTAAAGTTTTATTCAATCTTGACGGCTACAAACTTTCTTTTGAAACCACTACTCTTAACGGCACCGCCAATAACAACACTACAACGGCTATCAGCATCGGTGCAGACGCGGCAGTTTCCATTGTCAGCGGGCTCGGCGGCATTTATGCTTCCGGAAGTACCAATGCAGATTACGGAACTATCGACATATCCAATATTGCGCAAAATACTTTCGGACGCTTGATTGATAACAACGGCTCAAGCCTCGTGATAAACAGCGTCACGCTCGACGGCAAAAATCTCAACGGACAATCGACGGGCACGGACGGCGCGGTTCTTTGGCAAAATAGCGGAACGCTTGACTTAAACGGCGACACAAATATTTTGGCTCAAAGCGGCAACTATAACGCTATCAAAGGAGATACTGCCAACGAATTTACCATAAATGCCAATTTGAACAATGAAGAAGCAACCATTAACGGTATCGCCTTCACGGGCTCCACTGCTACTAACGGGCATATCAGCATTTCGGGCGGCGTCATCGACAATATAGCTTTTACCAGTGCCGCATCAACAGGCGCGGGGCAAATCAGCATTTCGGGCGGCATTATCAATTCGATGTATGACAGCACAACTTCTTTACTCGCCTACAATTCAAGTTCAGTTGCCGGTTCAGATTTTTACATCGGTAAAGAGGGCTGGAATAGAGATCCTTACGAAGGAGCGACCAAATTTAATTACGCTGCATCAACAGGTAGCGGTATCGGAGACTTTATTCTCAGCGCGACGAGCACTGTGACAATGGCTTCAACCGAGTTCGGCTACGATACTGCAAATTCTGTTTTGGGCATTCCCACTTTGGCAACTGCGAGCTGGGAAAAAAACGGTGCTGCAAGTTCTTACGGCTTGGCTTATATGACTTACAGCAGAGATAAAGACGCCGTAACTTTGACTGCCGCCACTTCGGCTCCGACGGGTGACAATAAACACATAGATATTGTTGAAAAAGAAAATTCCGATGCCGCTGAAGGTGCAGGTGTTCTCGAAGCGTCGGTTAAATTGATTGACGCAAGCGCAGTCTCCGTTGCAACTTCAATCGTCGGCAACAGCCTCGACAATACGATTTACGGCGGCACGGGTGCGGACAGCTTGACGGGCAACGGCGGCACAAATGTATTTTATTTCAGCAAAGGCGCGGACGTTATCACCGACTATCAGATAAACGTCGACAAAGTTATAAAATCCGACAGCAATTTTGTTCCGCACGGCGACAGCATAAGCGTTGTGAACACCAACGATCTCTGCATTGCTTTTGACAGCGGCGACAGCATTACTTTCAGCGGCATGGGTGCTTCATTAAATAATACCAATAATCCCGTGCCGACAAGAGGCGTCAAGCTTGAGGCGGGCGGCAAAACTTACATTTACACAACCTATTCCGTTGCCGACATGACGGGCGACAGACCCAACGGCATAACTCTTGCGTCAGGTTATAGTAGTGGTTCGCCCAACACCTTCAACGCTACGACAGCTTTTGGCACAATCAATGCCGCTGTAGTAGGAACTCCTGTTTCAATCACGGGAACGGATTCTGCAAATTACATTGTCGCAAGCGATGCGGGCAGTTCGCTCAACGGCAACGGCGGCAATGATACATTGGTCGGCGGCGCGGGCGCAGATGTTTTCGTTTACAAATCCGGTAAAAATGTCATCCAAAATTACAACAGCACGGGCGACAGCTTATCTGTTGACGTGTCGAAAATCACGGGCGTGAAGACCAGCGGCAACGATTTAATTTTCTCCGCAGGCACGGGCAATCAAATTACCTTTAAACCTGTCGTAAGCGGCACTTCAAGCACCAATGTTGAAAAAGTTTCTTTGACAAGCGGCGAAATAATCTCGGCGGACGGAATTCTTTCAGACGCGAACAAAAAACTTACGCTTTTCGCGAGCGCAAAAGGAAGAATCACTCTTCCGAACGGCGTTGAAGAAATTGACGCCTCTAAAATCAAATCAAACGTCGTGATTTTGGAAGGCTCGTCATCACTTAGCGGAACTACAACTTACACTTTCGCAACGGAAAACAGAAAGAAAGACGTTTTCGAGTACAATGGCGGCGCAGTTTCAATCAACGGCTACGAAGCGGGTTATGACAGACTCAATCTCGGCAACTACAGCGATATTGCGGCTTTCTCGGTTTCAAGCGGCAATGTTCAAATTTCTGTCAGCGGCTACAGCGGCGAAAACAACATTATTTCTTTGACGGGCGCGGCGGATAAAGAAGTTCTCTTGCATGACTCGAATAAGAGCGGTTATCGCAAGGTGGTTTTCCATGACAACAGCATAATTTTCGACAAAGCAACCAATCCGACTTCGGCAACGCTTTTACCCAATGCGGAGAGTTATAATGCGACTCAAAATCCGACGGTTAAAAATATCGTCCTCGACTACAGAGTAGCCGGAGCCATAAGCATTACTGCGGGCGACTCCAACAATACGACGGTTGACGCCGGCGCGGCAAGTGCGACAGGCATAAGTCTTATCGGCGGCGCGAAAAATGATAAACTAATTGGCAACGGCAATGAGGATATGTTTGTTTACACGGCGGGCAGAGATGCTGTCGAAAACTTCAGCGTAGGTTCCGATTTAATTTCGTTGAGCGGCGCAAATGTCCAACTTGAAGACATCTCAAAAATTACTGCGAACAAAAAGGGCTTCAAACTCACTTTCGACAGCCGAAATATCCTCGACGTTAAAACGAGCGGCAGCAGTTTCAAAACTCTTGAAAGTACTGTCAGCATTAACGGCGGAGAATATATTTTCGGCAAAAACGCTGTAGGCTCTTTGGCGGGTAGCGATATTCATGTCAGCTTGACGAGCGGCGCGAGCGGCACTTTCCAGACCAAAAAATATAACAATGCCACTTATGTTGACGGCTCGCGTGTTACAAAGAATTTGACGCTTGCAGGACGGGTGAATGTTGACGAAATTCTGATAGGCAGCGATAATGAAAAATCGAAGACAACGTTTAAAGGCGGCGGCGGAGCAGATTCTCTTGTCGGCGGCGCGGGCACAGATACTTTCTTCTATGCAAAAGGCAACGGCGGAGAAACCACTATCGCCAACTTCGACTTCAGCAAAGACAAACTCAAAATTGCCACCGGTACAATTATGAAAATTGAAACTGTTTCGGACGGGCTTAAGTTCGCCATGAACAACGGCAAGAAGGGCAATACAACTGAAGTCGGCTCGTTCACTATCAAGAGTTTCTCTGACAACGGAACTCAAGCCGACATTGGAACCGATAAAGCTAAAAATATTCTCATCAAGGCGAACAATACGCTCTATTGGTTTGAAGGTGGCGAGCTTGTTACGGGAACGAAAGATGCCGCGATGAACACCGTGCTAAGAGATTACAAGAAGAGTAGCAGTGATTATGCGGTTGTAGATCTCGGTTACTCGACGAACTTGGTTAAAGCGGGAATTGCAACCACTACTGAAACTGCCTTCAGCGCAGATGATCACAAGAAGAGCAATTTAACAACTACCTAAAGCGACGATTGACGATAAAGAATAAAAATTTTTGACAGGCAACTTGGTTTGTGCGAAGAAATTTTGCACAAACTTTTTTTTTGTCCTTAAGGCGGTTATAATGGGAGAGGTTGCCCCCCCTTTGTCAAAGCGTGGGCACGCAAAACCATCTCGGCTTCTCATTCACGTTTGAGTTTAAAAATAATTGGAGGTAAAAAATTTTGGTAAAAGTAAGTGTAATAGGCGCGACGGGCTACGCGGGAGCCGAATTGCTCTCAATTCTCAATCGTCACCCGCAAGCCCAACTCGCGCACATAACTTCCGAAAGTCATACGGGCAAAAAAATTTCGGAGCTTTATCCGCACCTGCGCGGAATTTGCGATTTGACATTGGAAAGTTTGTCCGACATTGAAAATATCGGCGCGGACAGCGATTTTATTTTTATCGCCCTGCCGCACGGGCACGCTATGGACGTTGGACTTAAATTGGAAAATCTGCCCGTCCGAATTATAGATCTCGGCGCGGATTATCGTTTCAGCGACACTGCGATTTACGAAGCGTGGTACAACGTCCCGCACAAGCACAAGGACGCCAAAAGAGTTTACGGGCTCGCGGAAATTTATCGCAATGAAATTCGCGACGCAAAAATTATTGGCAATGCCGGCTGTTTCACAACCGCCTCAATCCTTGCACTTGCGCCGCTCGTCAAACATCATTTAATCGACGCGAATTCAATCATTGTCGACGCCGCAAGCGGAGTTTCGGGCGCGGGCAGAGGTTTAAAGCTCGGAAACCATTTCCCCGAACTCTACGACAACTTCAAAGCTTACAACGTCGCTCGTCACCGCCACACTCCCGAAATTGAACAGGCACTTAAAGATTTGGGCGGCGAAGAGACAATTATAAATTTCACGCCGCATTTGGTGCCCATGTCTCGCGGAATTTTGGCGACTTGCTACGCCAATATCAAGGAAAATATTTCGGACGACATGATTGACGCCGCCTTTCAGAAAATGTACGGCGCGGAAAAATTTATCAGACTTTTGGGCAGAAATTCTTATCCCGAAACAAAATTTGTTCGCGGCTCCAATTACTGCGATCTCGGCTGGCACATTGACGAACGCACGCGGCGTGTTATAATTCTTTCCGCTATCGACAACCTTGTTAAAGGCGCGGCGGGACAAGCCGTTCAAAATTTCAACATTGCGGCAGGTTTTTATGAAAGTGTCGCGCTTGATGTCGTTCCAATGTATCCGTAAGGAGGATTTTTTAAAAAATGTTCAGTGAGAATCACAAAAAAGCGGGCGTCGCTTATCCGCAAGGATTTTTGGCGGCGGGCGTCCGCGCAGGTATCAAAAAAAACGGCAACCTTGACGTTGCAGTTATTTACACCGAAAAAGAAGCCGCTGTCGCGGGAGTCTTTACGAAAAATTTGGTTGCGGCGGCTCCCGTTCATTTGAGTAAAATTGTAGTCGGCACGGGCACGGCTCATGCCGTCGTTGCAAATGCAGGTTGCGCAAATGCCTGCACGGGCGAACAGGGCGTTAAGGACGCAGAAAAAATGGCTGCCGTTGCCGCAAAAGAATTGAATTGCCGCGCAGATGATGTTATCGTTGCCTCGACGGGGCTTATCGGCTCGAATTTGCCGATGGATAAAATGGAAAACGGAATCAAAGCTGCCGTCAAAGAACTTTCCAAAGAAGGCTCGGTTAATGCGGGCAACGCGATTATCACGACCGACACTTATTCAAAAACTTTGGCAACGGAAATTGAAATCGGCGGTAAGGAAGTTCGTTTCGGCGCAATCGCCAAAGGTTCCGGCATGATTCGCCCCGATATGGCGACAATGCTCTGTTTTATCACGACGGACGCAGATATTGATCAAAAACTTTTGCAAGAAGCCTTAAGCAACATTACCGAAGTAAGTTTTAACTGCATGTCGGTTGACGGCGACATGAGCACAAATGATTCTGTTGTTGTTTTGGCGAACGGCGCGGCGGGCAATAAAAAAATCGTCTCTCGCGACGAAGATTATCTTAAGTTCTACGAGACTTTAAAGAAAATTTGCATCGAACTTGCGAAAAAAATTGCCGCCGACGGCGAAGGCGCAACAAAATTTATCACAATCAACGTCACGGGCGCGGAAACTTTCGCCGACGCCAAAAAAGTCGGCATGAGCGTTGCCAATTCGCCGCTCGTTAAGACTGCTTTTTTCGGACAGGACGCAAATCCCGGCAGAACAATCTGCGCGGTGGGTTATTCGGGCGTCAAAATCATTCCCGAAAAAATTACAATAAAATTCGGCGGGATTAAGGTTTATGAAAAAGGGCTTGTCGTCAAATTTGATGAAGACGCCATGCGAAAAATTTTGGCGGAGCATGATATTATCGTTGACATTGATTTGAATCTCGGAAAAGAAACGGCAACGGTTTTCACATGCGATTTGAGTTTCCAATACGTCAAGATAAATGCAGATTACACAACCTGAAATAAAGAAATTTTTATCTCTGCCAAAAAAATTGCGGCGGAGATTTTTTTTTGGTAAAATTTTTGTCGAGGTGATTTTTTATGGAAAGAAGTTTCTCCATTCCGATTTCGCGGCGCGATTTGTTGAAATTGGCGGGCGTGACGGCGGTCGGAGCAGTTTTAAGCGGAAAAAATTCTGTCGAGGCGGCTGAAAAAATTTCGGGCGAGTTAATTAAATATGCCGATAAAAAAATTCCCGTGATTTATTCCGTTGATGTTTGCGTTTGCGGCGGCGGTCCTTCGGGCACGGCGGCGGCAGTCAACGCGGCAAAAAACGGCGCACGAACTCTTTTAATCGAACGCGGAATTGCGCTCGGAGGGCTCGGCGTTTTGGGTTGCGTTTATCCCTTCATGGACACTCACGCGCCGAATTCCGACACGCCTTATCTTGCCGAATTAAAAAATCGTCTGCGTGAAAAAGGAATTGAGCCTTTCGACGGAGTCACTCAACAAACTTGGCACAATCCCGAAATTTTGGCGGAGATTCATGACGAAATGTGTTCCGAGAGCGGCGCGGAAATTTTGTATCAAACGGTTTTGGTCGACGTGATTAAAAACGGCGATAAAATTTCTTTCGCGATAGTTCAAACCATTGCGGGGCTCGCGGCAGTCAAGGCGAAAATTTTTATCGACGCAACAGGCGACGCTTATCTTTCCAGAGTTTCGGGCGTCGATTACGAACGCGGCTACGAAAAAACGGGAAATAATCAGCCGCTGAGTTTTCGTTTTGAAATGGGCGGCATTGATACCGAAAAACTTTATAAATACGTCGCGATTGAGCTGAAGGAAGATTGGTGCAAATCGAAGTTGCCTTACTTTGAAATTGCGGAGGCAATGCACAGGAAACAACGTTACAAATTGGAAGAATTTATGGCTCGCGGCGTCGAAACGGGCGAAATTACTCAAGACGAAGCGGAATATATGCAAGCTTACACGATTATCGGGAAAAACGGCGTGATGAGCATGAACTGTCCCGAAATTCCCGTGAAATTTTCCGCAACGGATCCGATTTCTTACAGCAAGGCGGTTACCTTCGGCAGAAAAATGATGCGCAACATTGCCCGCTATCTGATTAAACATTTGCCGGGCTTTGAAAATGCTTTTATCAGTCGCGAGGCGGTTATGCTCGGAGCGCGTGAATCTTGGCGCATTAAAGGAAAATATTATCTTGTGGAAGATGATTATCACAATCAAAGCAAATTTCCCGACGCGGTTTGTCGCACGGCTTGGTTTATCGACGCGCACGGCGAAAAAGTTTCCGAAAAACTTCCTGCGGGCTGTTTTTATGAAATTCCTTATCGTTCGCTTGTCACGGAAAAAATTTCCAACTTAATCGTTGTCGGAAGATGTATCAGCGCGAGTTTCATTCTGCAGGCGTCGATGAGAATTCAGCCGACTTGTATAAGTATCGGCGAGGCGGCTGGTATCGCGGCGCAATTTGCTCTTCAAAATAAAATCGCCGCGAATCAAGTTGATTGGGCGAAAATTCCCGCGTACAAAAGAAGTTATGTCAGTCAAGGCTAAGAGAAAAAATATAAAAATTACCCCGTCGGAAATTGCGGCGGGGATTTTTTTTTGTTATGATTAGAAAAATTTTTTGGAAGGAGAATTTTCGATGAAACAGGAAACTCCGAGCCTTCAACAACTTTTGAACTCGGCGGGCATAAAAAGGCGGTTTGAAGAGTTGCTCGACCAATCTGCGCCTTCTTTTATATCTTCGATACTTACAATCGTTCGGAGCAACAATAAATTGCAAGACTGCTCGCCGAATTCGATTTTGAGCGCGGCGGGAATTGCGGCGGCTTTGAAATTGCCGATAAATCCCAGCTTGGGTTTTGCGTTCATTGTTCCCTACAAAGGACATGCGACATTTCAGCTGGGTTTCAAAGGTTTTGTGCAGTTGGCAATGCGCAGCGGACAATATCGGACGCTGAATTCCGGCGCGGTTTGCGAAGGGCAGATAAAGGAAATTGATTTTGTGACGGGCGAAATAATTCGCGGCGAAAAAATTTCTGAAGAGATCGTCGGCTACGTCGCCTATATGGAATTGCTTAACGGCTTCAAAAAATCTCTCTACATGACGATTGCGGAACTTCAGCAACACGCGGAAAAATATTCGCAGAGTTATGCTTACGATTTGCGTTCGGGCAGAAAAACTTCCGTCTGGTCGACGAATTTTGACGCAATGGCTAAAAAAACTGTCTTGAAAAAACTTCTTAGCAATTTCGGAATAATTTCGATTGATCAGCGGAGCGCGGATTTGGCAACGGCATTGCAAGCCGACCAAGCAGTCATAACGGACGAAGGTTTCAGATACATTGACAACGAGCGCGGCGAAGAAAAAGTTGTGCCCTTCAGCGACGTTATAGATTTGCCCGAAGCCGACGAGCCCGAAGAGTCGGACGAAACAAATACGGAGGAAAAAAATGATTGACGAAACTTTACAATTCGATTTGGCGGCGGAGATTTTGAAAAAATTTTTGCCCGAAGAAATGCACGAAGAAATTTTAAAGGAATTGAACTCCGAGCTTAAAAAAAATCCTGTGCAGAAAAATTTCAGCGCGAATGACAGAGCGGCGATTTTGGTTGAGGCACTGCCCTACATTCAAGAATTTTACGGCAAAACGATTGTCATAAAATACGGCGGCAACGCGATGATAAACGACGAGCTTAAGTCAAGCGTCATGCAGGACGTGGCGTTGATGAAATTCGTTGGAATAAATGTCGTGATTGTTCATGGCGGCGGTCCGGAAATTACGGGCTTCCTAAAAAAACTCGGCAAGGAAAGTTCTTTCGTAAGCGGCTTGCGTGTCACTGATGAAGAAACTGTCGAAATTGCGGAGATGGTTCTTGACGGAAAAATTAATTCGGAGATCGTGACGCTTTTAAATCGGCGCGGGCTCCGTGCAGTCGGCTTAAGCGGCAAGGATGCTGATTTAATTCGCGCAGAAAAAAAATTGGCGACGGTCTACGAACAAGGCGAGAAAACCAAAGTCGACATCGGCTATGTCGGCAAGTCTAAACAGGTTAATATTCAGATTGTCAACGATTTAATCAGTCAAGGTTATGTGCCCGTTATTGCGCCAATCGGCGTCGGCGAAGACGGCAAAAGTTACAATATCAATGCGGATTATGTGGCGGCGGACATTGCGGGCGCGTTGCGGGCGGAAAAACTTTTACTCCTTACGGATACCGAAGGCGTCTACAAAAATTTTGAAGACAAGAGCAGTTTCATTTCGACATTGAAAGCGGCTGAAGCGCGAGAATTTATAAAAGGCGGCGTTATCGGCGGCGGCATGATTCCGAAAGTCGAGGCGTGCTTGCGTGCTTTGGATAAAGGCGCGAATAAAGCTTACATAATCGACGGACGACTTCCGCACTCGATTATTTTGGAGCTGTTCACGGCGGCGGGGCTCGGCACGGAGGTTTGTCCGTGACCGTTAAGGAAAAGCGCAAAGAACTCCTTGACGAAATGTGCGAATTGGGTAAATGTTATCTCGATGAGGAAAACGTTGAGGAAGCTCTTCGTTGGCTGAATTCGGCGGCGGCTTTGGGTAGCAATAAGGCAAACACAGAGCTTGGCGAAATGTATTATTACGGATTTAAAGTTCAAGAAAATTTTCCAAAAGCGGCGGAGTATTTCAGCAGGGGTTATGCCGATGACGAAATAATCTTAAATGCTCAATTCGGTGATATGTATCGTTACGGTCAAGGCGTCGAGAAAAACATAGAAAAAGCAATTTTATGGTACGAAGTGGAAGCGGCACACGGAAGTCGAGAAGCAAAACTTGAACTTGCCGAAATTTACTTTTACGGTGAAGGCGACATTAAACCTGACGAAGAAAAAGCCGTGAATTATCTCGCCGAATTGGCTCTTGACGGCGGAGATTATTGCGCCACAGCCGAAGATCTCTATGCGGAAGGGCAGAATATTCCTTTGCCTTGTGGACGTTCCGGTTGGATTCTTTACGGTGACGATGAAGCACGCTTTAAGCTTGGTTGCATGTATCTTTACGGTGAAGGCGTTAAAAAAAATGTTTTCAAAGCCGCGTGTTGGTTCGCCAATATGAACAGCTATATAAACGATATAGAAGAATTTTTTGATGTACTGTTCGATCTTGCCGAAAAATATCGCACGGGTAACGATGTCGAAAAAAATATTGACAAAGCCATTGCGTGGTATGAACAAATTATCAATTACTGTGACTTTCACAACGAGGCTTTGTTCGCGCTTGCCGAGATTTATTTTTATGGCGAAGACGGCATTGAACGAAACTTTGATAAAGCTGTCGATTTATATCGGCGGTCGGCAGATTGCGGCAACTTGAAAGCGGCTCACAGATTGGCTGATATTTATCTTAACGGCAAGGGGATTGACATAAATTTTACTGAAGCTCGTTATTACTTGGACAAACTCGGTAAACGTTTATCGGATAAAATTAAGGAATGATTTGTTTGACTGAAGAAAAAATTTTTGGAGCGCGGCGATAAATATCGTTCTTGATACAGTTCCCGATGAAAATTTTTATCTCTCGTCGAGGAAGTCGGAAAATATTTCAAGGAAAACTTATCGGCTTGCAAAAAAATATCCCGCGCAGGTTGACGAGGTTATAAAAATTTTTGATGACGTTTTGGGAGAGTGAATTATGGTCGATAAAGATTTATTTCTGCATGACTTGGCGGTTGTGGCAATTTTGAAAAACGAAGCTCCTTATCTGAAAGAATGGCTGGATTATCATTTGCCGGCGGGCGTAGATCATTTTTATCTTTACGACAACGACAGCACCGACAACCAAGCCGAAGTTGCCAAGCCTTACGTTGAGGCGGGGCTTGTCGATTATTTTTCTGCGCCGGGAAAAATTATGCAAATGCCCGTTTACAACGACGCCGTTAAAAGATTTAAATTTCATTGCCGCTATATGGCGTTCATAGATCTGGATGAATTCATTTTCCCGAAAAAAAATCAAAGTATCGTTGAAGTTGTCGATGAAATTTTATCACGCGACAAACAGGCGGCGGCTCTCGGAATTAATTGGCAACTTTTCGGCTCGAACGGCGAAGAAAAAGCTGATTATTCTCGCGGAGTTTTGGAAAGGTTTACTCGGCATGCTCCAAAGAATTGGGTAATTCAGTTTAAAGGGAACAATTTCCCGGTAGGCAATGCTCATATTAAAACAATCGCCAATCCCCGCAGAATATTTTTCATTTACAATCCCCATTGTGCCAGATATTTTGAATCGTTTCAGCCCGTAAATGAAAACGGAAAAATTATCAGCGGTAACATTCCCAACGCTTTTAACTTTCCCGTGACGGCGGAGAAAATTGTCGTGAATCATTATTACACAAAATCTCGCGAAGAATTTCTTGAAAAAATGCGGCGCGGCAGATGCGACCAAAAGCGCAACGATTACAGCATGAGATTTTTTGAGATTTTTAATCGCAATGAAGTTTTCGACGACGGAATTTTGAAATATCGCATTGCCCGCGCAGAAAACTTTTCGCTTGAAAGTTATGATGAAAAAATTCAACGCGTGACAACAGCTTTGATTGAAATTTTATCGCGATATGCTTCGGGCGAAGTTTTTGATTTGGAAACTGCGTTGACTTGACGAGCCGTAAGTAATTTTTTGCAGGAAAAAATTTTGGAAGAGGCATCACTCGGAGCGATTTTAAATTCACTCAACAAAATGACTTACGCTGACGCTAAACTTTTAATCCGAGAGTTGCCGCTTCTTTTGAATTTGAAATATCCAGTCGTCAAAGAAATTCGCGCCGTCGCCTTGCAGGTTATTTCTCAATTAATGGAAATGGCAAAATCGGAAGGCGATTGGCGAGATTTTGTTGAGCTTGATAACATTGCGGAACTTTTAAAGGAGTGATTTATTTGACTGAAGAAAAAATTTTTGAACGGGACGATAAAAATTATCTGCCCGTGTTCAATCGCTACAAAATTGTTTTGGAGCGCGGCGAAGGCGCATATCTTTATGACATCAACGGCAAAAAATATATCGACTTCCTCGCGGGAATTGCCGTAAATGTTTTGGGACATAATTATCCGCCGCTCGTCAAAGCGATCTCGGAGCAGGCGGCGAAAGTTATTCACGTCAGCAACCTTTACTACACGCAACCGCAAGCCGACGCCGCTGCAAAGTTGGTTAAACTCAGCGGGCTTGATCGCGCTTTTTTTGCCAATTCGGGCGCGGAAGCCAACGAAGGCGCAATTAAAATTGCCCGCAAATTCGCAAAAAAAATTTCTGCCGACAAGACGCAGATTATCACGGCATGGGACAGTTTTCACGGAAGAACTTTGGCAACTTTGACGGCGACGGGGCAACCGCATTATCACAAGGGCTTTGAACCGTTGCCGGCGGGTTTCGATTATGTTCGTTTCAACGACATTGAAGATTTAGAGAAAAAAATTTCTGACAAAACCTGCGCGGTTATGTTGGAGACGATTCAGGGCGAAGGCGGCGTTTATCCTCCGAAGGGCGATTATCTGAAAAAAGTTCGCGAGCTCTGCGACAAACACGGCGCACTTTTAATCTTCGATGAAATTCAATCGGGGATGGGACGCAGCGGAAAATTTTTCGCTTATGAAAAATACGGCGTCAAGCCCGACATTGTCACATTGGCTAAAGGTTTGGCGGGCGGCGTTCCGATTGGAGCATTCATTTGCACGGAAGAAGTTGCAAAAGCTTTCAAGCCCGGAGATCACGGCACAACTTTTGGCGGAAATCCTCTTGCCTGCGCGGCGGCAAATGTCGTTCTGGATACAGTTCCCGATGAAGAATTTTTGGCGCATGTTGAGGAAGTCGGAAAATATTTCAAGGAAAAACTTATCGGCTTGCAAAAAAAATATCCCGCGCAGATTAAAGAAATTCGCGGCGAAGGTTTGATTCTCGGCGCACAACTCGACAAGCCGAAAAAATCGGGCGTCGAAATCGTCAACGAATGCATGAAGCGCGGCGCGATTATAAATTGCACTGTCGGCACGGTTTTAAGATTTATCCCGCCGCTTATCATCACAAATGAGCAAGTCGACGAGGTTATAAAAATTTTGGATGATGTTTTGGGAGAGTGAAAAATTTTGTTGAAGGGAAAAGATTTACTTTCGATTCATGATTTAAGCGTTGACGAAGTCGCGGAGATTTTGGACTTGGCGGCGCAGTTGAAAGCCCTGCAAAAGGCGGGCGTCGAACACAAACTTTTGGCGGGCAAAACGTTGGGAATGATCTTTGAAAAATCTTCGACGCGGACGAGAGTTTCATTTGAGGTCGGGATTTTCCAACTGGGCGGCACGGGCTTATTTTTGTCGAGCAAAGATTTGCAACTTGGGCGCGGCGAGCCGATTAAAGATACCGCAAGAGTTTTGTCGCGTTATCTGGACGGAATTATGATTCGCACTTTCGAGCAGGAAAAAGTCGAGGAGCTCGCGAAGTACGCCGATATTCCCGTTATCAACGGCTTGACAGATTTATCCCATCCCTGTCAAGTGCTCAGCGATCTTTTGACTGTTCGCGAACATAAAGGAAAAAATTTCCGTGCCCTCAAGGCGGCTTATGTCGGCGACGGAGACAATATGGCGAATTCTCTCCTTTACGGCGCGGCAAAAGTCGGCATGACTTTTACTGTTGCAACGCCCGCCGATTACAAGCCCAATCAAAAAGTTTTCGAGAATGCTCTTGCCGACGCCGAAGAAACCGCCGCAAAACTTTCTTGGACGGAAAATCCAGCCGAAGCCGTTAAAGATGCCGACGTTGTCATCACCGACACATGGGCGAGCATGGGACAGGAAGCCGAACACGAAGCCCGCAAAAAAATCTTCGCGCCTTATCAAGTAAATAAAAATCTTCTGCGCGGCGCAAGCAAAAATGCGATTGTCATGCATTGTCTGCCCGCTTACAGAGGCGAAGAAATTACTGACGAAGTTTTTGAGGAAAATGCCGCCGTAATTTTCGACGAAGCAGAAAATCGTCTTCACGCACAAAAAGCGATTATGGCTTTGACAATGGGCTGAAAAAAAATTAACTCCTTGCCAACAAGGCGAGGAGTTTTTTTGTGTCTGAAAATTTTAAGCGCGATTCAAAATATCTTCAAACTTTTTCTCAAGCAAGCGGCAATATTTAACGGGATTCAAAGCGTCCGAGTTCAGGAAAAGGTTGCGCAAATTTTTATGGAGCAAATCAAGCGATTATGGCTTTGACAATGGGCTGAAAAAAATTAACTCCTTGCCAAAATCGGCGAGGAGTTTTTTTGTGTCTGAAAATTTTAAGCGCGATTCAAAATATCTTCAAACTTTTTCTCAAGCA
>FLNX01002922.1_pt1 | contig 41226 bp, 43 predicted proteins | sample 1140341 | NCBI WGS metagenome assembly FLNX01 (sample SAMEA3878208, study PRJEB12797) | bioreactor metagenome | biome: Moose rumen | place: Sweden | collected 2011-10 | reverse complement strand
ATAAGTCTATAAGGCGATAAGTTCTTTACAGGGATTAATTATTTTTTAAAGCCGAACGATTGTTAATATCATTAATCCTGAAATGAACTTATCCGACTTTCCGACTAAGCCGACTTCCCGACTTTCTATATTTATATGCTTTGTAAACAAATGTAACAAAAAATACCTTGTCTGAAATCAGATAAATTTTAAATTTTTAATATATGTAAGAGAGTTTATAAATAAGGAGACGAGATATGGCATTCTTAGCTTTAGCAAGTCAAAAGAGTTTATTGACTTTGCAGAAAAACTTTTTACAATTGCAGTACACATCTATTCAAAATCAGGTAACGGCAGCAGAGGCACAAATGGCAGCTATCAAAAAATCCCACAAAGGAGAAGATGACTATGATGAATCAGAAGATGCTACTTATTTGTACTATGAACAGTTAGACGAACAGCTGCAATCTGAAAAAGATTCTGTTGATACACAGATGACTGCAATAGAAAACGAAATTTCATCGCTTAAAACATTAGTTAATAACAACGTTAAATCAAGTTGTACGTTAAACTTAGCTAGCGGCGGCTAGTGAACAGATTTTTCAAAAAGTTCCACAGTGTTGAGCATTAGTGATGCAATAGTCATTGGTCCGATACCACCCGGAACAGGCGTAATATATGATGCAATTTTTGAAGATGAGTCAAAATCTGCGTCTCCACGGAGTTTTCCGTTCTCATCTTTAAAAATTCCAACATCAACAACAACACAATCGTTTTTTAATATTTCCCCTTTTATAATATTTTTTCCCACTGCAGAAACAATGATGTCTGCAGTTTTTGTTATCTGAGCGAGGTTTTTCGTATGACTGTGGCAAACCGTAACGGTTGCATTACGGTTTAAAAGCATTTGTGCCATAGGGTGCCCGACTATGTTTGAACGACCTATCACAACTGCATTTTTGCCATCTACATCTATACCGTATTCATCAAGCAGCAATAAAATCCCTTTTGGGGTGCATGGATATACAATCGGCTCCTGATTAGAAAATAATTTTCCAAAATTGTAAGGTGTAAAGCCGTCAGCATCTTTTTGAGGTGAAATTGCATTTATTACATTTACTTTTGAAATATGTGCAGGCAGCGGAAGCTGAACCAAAACAGCATCTGTTCCTTTATCCTCATTTAATTCTTTTATTTTGCAAATTAAATCGTATTCTGTAACATCATTTGGAAATTTTATTATTTGGGAATTTATCCCGATTTTTTCGGCAATTTTTTTCTTGTTATTAACATAAACAGAACTTGATGGGTTATCTCCTGCAAAAATTACAACAAGCTTCGGTTTTCTTTCAAAACTTCTTATTTTGGTTTGCAAGTCTGAAAGTATTTTATCTCTTAATTTTTTCCCGTCTAATATAATTGCCATAGGTTTATTATAACATAAAATTTTCAAGTATCGGAATTTTATAGTATAATAGAAAACATGAGAGTAGTTGTTTTAGGGAAAGGTCTTATGCTCGCAAATATAATCCTCGGGGTTATAGATGCGGGAGCTGAAATTGCCGGAGTTTTCAGATATGAACAAACATGCACTCCTGCATTAAAACTTCTTTTTGAGGACTTTTTTAAACCTGCTCCGGAAGTTACCCTTATTAAAAAACTTAAACTAAAGCAAATCAGAATGAAATCAGCAAACAGTGAATATTTTCAGCGACTAATGGTTACAATGAATGTTGATTTGATTATTGTCGGTACTTGGAAAGAATGTATAACCCCGCAAACATATAATATTCCGACGATTGCAACAGTAAATGTTCATCCGTCACTGCTTCCCAAATATAGAGGTCCGAACCCATATATGCAAACTATTTTGCATGGAGAGGAATTTTCCGGAATAAGTATTCATCTTATGAATGACAAATTCGATTCGGGGGCAATTCTTAAACAGGAAAAAATCAGAATTTTTGAAAACGATACCTCAAAAGAATTAAGGGAACGTACCGTCAGAAAAGCAAGAGAGCTTGTAACGGAATTTATAAATGACTTAAACGAAAAAATTCTTACTCCCGTAAATCAGGATGAAAAATATTCAACCTACTTCCCAAATATTAGCGGGGAAGAAATGATGCTTGATTTTACCATCCAGACTTCTGATGAAATTTCCCGTACTATAAGGGCTTTGCATCCGTTTTTACCTTGTTATATTACCTACAAAGATGATTTTTTTACGGTAGATCCTTACAATTTTAAAATCGTAGGAACTACAAAACAATATCCGCCAAACATTGTTATTGAAAAAGATTTCGCAACCCGTTCTATCACTGTTGTATGTAAAGATTTAAAAGCTATACGGTTTTCAAACTTGAAATTATATAAAAAGAAAAATACAAAACAATATATCAAAAAATATGTTGATGTCATAAGATAGATGGGTTGAATGTATTGAAGTATAGAGGTATAGAAGTATGACCATTATAATGGTCATACTTCTATACCTCTAACACTCCAATGGATGTTTTTGTTTGTTGTAAAATTATTCTTTATGTTCCGCAGAGTGTGGTTTGATTGTCGGAATAGATTCTACAACTTTAGATTTTTCAACCTTTTTTACTTCAGGTTCGGTCTTCACTTCAGATTCTGCTTTATTGTCCGAAGTATCTTCTTTTGTTTCGGGTTTTGGTTCTGATTCAGTGTCATCTTCAGTTTTTTCGGATTTTTCAGCTTTTGCGTCACTATTTTCTTCTTCTTCTGCTGCTGCTGCTGCCGATTCTTCCTCGTCAGTAGTTTCGTCTGATTCATCATCTTTGGCTTCATCTTTAGCTTCGGCTTTTTCTTTTGCTTTTTCTTCTTTTTCCAAAGCTTCCTGAATTTCAGCCTCGTCTTTTGCCCTTATAACAGGGATAGAAAGCATAAGAGCCATTTGCTCGCCTTCTTGACCAATGTTTAAATCCAAAGCTTCTTTATCAAGTTCAACATATTTTGATAAAACTTCAATCAATTCGGCTCTCATTCGGTTCATAATTTCAGGAGTTAAATTTGTTCTGTCCTGCATCAATACAAGACGAAGTCGGTTTACTGCCGTATTTTTTGATTCGTCTTTTACTGTATTTTGACCGAAAAGTCCCAAGATTTTATTATAAATTTCTGCAAATATATTGTCGCTCATTGATTAGTTCTCCTTTCCTTTTTTGAGGAATTTGGAGAAGAACTTTTTAACTTTATTTGAGAATTTTGCTTCTTCTTCAAAATCAATAATAGGAACTTCCTCGCCCATTATTCTTTGAGCAACGTTTCTGTATGCTCTGCCTGCCAAAGAATCATCATCATTTACAATAGGTTCCCCTTTGTTCGTGGATGTGATAATTCCGGTATCTTCAGGAATTATACCAATCAATTCGGCAGATAAAATTTCAACAACGTCATCTTTGCTCATCATATCTTTTGATGCAGCCATATTAGGTCTGTATCTGTTTATTAAAAGTTTATATGATTTAATTTCTTCTTTAGCTTCCAACAATCCGATGATTCTGTCTGCGTCACGAACTGCGGACATTTCCGGAGTTGTAACAACAATTGCTTCGGTTGCCCCTGCAACAGCATTCTGAAATCCCTGTTCAATACCCGCAGGGCAATCAACAAGAACAAAATCAAACTGTTCTTTTAACTCATCACAAATATCTTTTAACTGTTCTTCGGTTACGGCCGTCTTATCCCTTGTCTGAGCAGCTGCAAGCAGACATAAGTTAGGATTTTTCTTATCTTTTACCAACGCCTGTTTTAATTTGCAGCGTTCTTCGGCTACATCAACAATTGTATAAACAATTCTGTTTTCTAATCCCAACAAAAGGTCGAGATTTCTTAATCCCAAATCGGTGTCAATCATTACAACTTTTTTACCGGCTCTTGCAAGGGCAGTACCGATATTTGCGTTTGTCGTTGTCTTTCCGACTCCACCCTTTCCGGATGTTATAACTATTACTCTTCCGGTCATCTATTTATATCTCCTTAATTTTCCTGATGTAATTTCTTTATAATAATACTTCCTCTGTGCGTAAACGCTTCTTCAGGAGTGTATTCACTTGTTTTTTGTATAAACGGCAGATTAACCGTATCCGGTCGTCTTGCAAAAATTTCACCTATTCTTATTTGGACGGGATTCAGTTTTAAAGCTCTGATTCTTGCGTAGTTATTCCCGTCTTTGCCTGCGTGTGCAATTCCTGCAAGTATGCCCCAAACTGTTATATCACCTTTGGCAATAATTTCCGCCCCCGGATTGACATCTCCGATAATCACGATATTACCGTCTGAAGATATGCTTTGCCCGGAACGTATTGTTCTTCTGATATATAAGGTAGGCAAGGCTTCAGGTTCTGATTTGAGCTTTTGGACATCTTCATCATTTTCTTCTTCAACATTTACTGGAGTAACTTCATCGAAATTATCTTCTCTTTGAACTTCCTGAATAGCATCCTCATTTTTAACGGGAGGTTCTTCCCCAAAAATATTGTCTAATGCCTGAACAACTTCTTCACTCGGTTCATCATTGGCAAAAACCGGAGCCTCTATCTCGTTTGTAAATTCTGATATTTTAATTTCAAGCTCTGAAGCTGATTCAACAGTCTGCGCAGAACTTGTACTTATACATTCCAATTTCGATTCCATAAGCTCTATAAGAGTTTTAATGCTTGTTAATTCGTTTGTACTTAAATCAACATTACCGAGTTTAAGACAAATTTGCTTTTCTTTTGCTTCAGGCATATCCAAAATTCTTGATAATTCGTAAATAATTTCAGAAATTTTTGAAGCATGGGTCAAATCCACTATAAAGCCGTTTTCTATATACCCCTTATTCATAATTTCCTTTCTACAAAATCGGTTACATGAAAAAAATACATTAAAAATTAATAATCTTCAATAAATTATTTACTTTTGTAATAAAAAGTTTTAATCAATAAATATTCGCTAAATTTATGATATAATGTAGGTAGTTACAAGGAGTAAAACTATGTCATTGAGAAATGAAAGAGTAAGAAAAGAATTGATGCGTGATATCTCGGAAATTTTAAGAAAAGAAATTCGGGGCTTAAAGGGTGTTGTATCAATCGTTGATGTAGAAGTTTCTCACGACAATTCTTTTGCCCGTGTAATATACAGTGTTCTCGGTTCTCAAGAGGATATAGAAACTACAAAAGATGTGATAGAAAAATCTACCCCAAAAATTCGTTACAATGTCGGTAAGCAACTGCGCTTAAGACTTACTCCTGAATTAAAATTTGTTTATACAAACGGACTTGAAGAATCTTCAAAAGTTGTTGATATTTTAAATAAAATCTCCAGAGGGGAGATTAAGTAAATTGTTCGGATTTTTAAATATTTACAAACCTGACGGGATGACATCATTTGATGTTGTTGCGGCTTTGCGCAGGGTTACCCGTATAAAACAAATCGGACATACGGGGACACTTGACCCTTTTGCCGTCGGAGTTTTGCCTGTTTGTATCGGTAAAGCTACAAAGCTTATTGAATATCTGCCCGATGACAAAGAATACATTGCTACGGTGCAATTTGGTTCGGATACCGATACTTACGACAAAGACGGTTCAATAACAAAAATATATGACAAAAAAATTACAAAAGACGAACTGTCTGAAATTTTAAAAGATTTTGAGGGTGAAACAGAACAACTCCCTCCCATATTTTCAGCAATAAAAGTAAACGGGAAAAAGCTATATGAATACGCAAGAAAAGGTGAAGAAGTCGAAATAAAGCCGCGCAAAATATTCATATCCGCAATAGAATTATTATCCTTTGATTTAAAAAATCAAAGGGTTCAAATTTTGGTGGGGTGTTCTAAAGGTACATATATTCGCTCAATAGCTTACGATATAGGTCAAAAGTTAAACTGCGGTGCACATTTAACAGCTCTTGAGAGAACAAAGGCCGGAATGTTTAATAAATCTTTTGCCATAAAATTAGAAGATATTACTTCTGCTGAAATTGTCAGAAAGAATCTGATAAATCCGCTAAAAGTTCTTCCGCAGCAAAAATATTTGTTAAATGATGCGGAAAAAGAACGAATAATTCACGGGATGTCAATAAAAAACCGTTATCCCGATGAAATTGAAAACGGTTTATCTTCTATTGTATTTTTTGTTTATGGTGATAAAATGATTGGGGTAGGATATTTGGAAGAAAATATAATAAAAGTTAAGAAAGTGTTTGAGGTATTATGAAAAAAATAATTTTATTACTCGGATTATTTATGTTTATATCCTGCACATCTTTTGGTGCAAATGGTCAGTATAAATGCGTGGAACCATATAATATGAACGGGAAAATTTCATCATTTTTCAGTTCTGTAACAGGTTTGAATTTTACAAAATCGGTTGCTGCGGAAGCAATAATTAAAAAATCCATATCAAAAACAGTAAAAGGTGACAAGTTAGACGTAAGTCTTGATTCTTTCAGCGCAAAAGATTTAGACAACGGAATTTTTAAATCCCTTGCAATTACGGGTAAAAATATTAACGTAAGCGGAATTTATTTGTCATCACTGGAATTAAAAACCTTATGCGATTTTAACTATGTGGAATACGATAAAAAAGGCAATCTTACATTCAAAGAAGATTTGCCCATGTCTTTCAATGTAAGTATATCCGCTGATGATATCAACAAAACAATGAAAAGCGACAGATACCAAAAAATAATAAATGACGTAAACAAACTCGGCTTTGGCGGAATCAAAGTATCTTCAACAGAAGCATCCGTTAGGGGAAACAAATTTTATTACACAATAATACTTAATATCCCGTTTATTAAAGAACAAAAATTAGAATTAACATCTGATTTCAAAGTTAAAGACGGTAAAATTGATTTTGAAAATACAAGACTTGTTTCAAACTCTCACAAATTTGATTTGAAAAAGATTGATTTTCTTATGAAATACTTAAACCCGCTTGATTTTTCAGTAAATATTTTTGATAATAAAGATGCCAAAATTTACATAAAGAATATTGCAATAAAAAATAATATAATAGTAACTGACGGCATTGTTATTATTCCAAAAGACTAATTAAAGGAGTTTATAAAAGTGAGTAAAAATCAAAAATTTCTTTTATTATTTATCGGATTTTGTATGGTTGCGGTGTTATTTCTTATCGCATTCAACGTTCTTATGCCAAAACCTGAAATAAAAGCGGATGATATAGAAGTTTCGCAGCGCAATACGGAAGAAGAAGTCTTAAACAATGACCAAAACAAACCGACAGATGAAGAAGAAAAAGCAAAAGAGTACATAAATATATATTTCATCGGTAAAAACGAACATCATGAGGAAGTTTATAAAGCCGTTAAGCGTGAATATAACAAAGACATTGACGGTTCAAAAATCCGATTTGCTCTTTATTCTTTAGTCAGCGGCCCGAGAGTTGCCGAAAAACAAAAAGGAGTTTATACGGAAATTCCAAACTCCGCACAAATAATTAATATAAAAGAATCCGCAGACAGAATAATTGTTAATATGAATTCCGCCTATGTAAATACGGGGGGAGCCGACAGTTTGTATAAAAGACTTTATCAGTTGATTAAAACAGCAAAACTAAATACTGATTTGCCTGTCTATTTATACATAGACGGTCAGAGGGCTGATGTTGTAGGAGGAGAAGGAATAATGATTTCCCAGCCTTTAAGCAATTCTTCTCTGGATAATTAAGACAAAATATTATGGATGAACAAAAAAAAGATTTAGAATATTATTTAAACCTGAACTGGACTCTAATCGAGGGGCAGGACTTGGATTTTGACGGAAATCCATATTTTTATATCGAAATAAAAGAAATTCCGAGTTTCACTTTCTGCGCCAAAACACTTGCAAGGGCAAGAGAAAATTATAAAAAGCAATTAAAACTTTCTCTTATGGTTATGCTAGAAAATAATGAGCATATAGTAGAACCCGGAGAAAATGAAGAAGATATTGATTGGGAAAGCTTGTGTCCTTAAGCTTAATATAACTTTAAAAATACGCAATTTTTTATTTGCTCCGACCTTATAAAATATATGGTTAGTATATGTAAAATTGTTAATAAGGTAGCTGATGCAGGGGTATCTGCGTTTGGGCATGCGCATTTAAAAGCTCCGATAGAACCTGAAAATACAGGTGAAATGACTTCGGAAATATCAAAAAAAGCTTCCGATGCAGCCACAAATTACGCAAAAGCAGTCGTAAAAAAAACGTTGGTTGATAGGTTTCTTGAAAACGGTGAATTAGACAGAGAATTTGCGATGCAAAGAATGAAAAAATTGTTCTCAAGAACCCGACCTTCAGACACAATTTCAATAGAGAGCGCCGTAAGAGAATTAAATGTATTTCGAGATATCCAAGAAAGTGAAAAGGTAGACTTAATCGCAGCCTGCGTATTTAACAAAGAAGGTGAAATAGTCGTAAGCAGACCTGCTGTTTTTATGACAAAATATGCAATTTTAGATAACGGTGAAGTCCCCCGCGGTTTAAAAAGAGCAATCAAGAGTGCACTTGATGATGAAAAAATGACTTTTAGCGATGACAAGTTTTACGATTTATTTGAAGCGACAGGATGGCGAATTGCTAAAGATGCGCATTTTAAAGATATTACCGACAATTATTCAAATATCAAATTCAGGAATACGGAAGTAAGAAGTAAAATAGTTGAAGTCTTTAACAAAGAAAATGCAAAAAGAGTTCAGAATGTTAAAGTAAAGGCAGGCGATATATTTAAACCGTTAGACGAGGTTTCTGAAGAAATTAGTGCAAAGCTAGATAAACTTGTCAAAGATGGTGAAAATATTTCTCCCGACTTGCAAAAAGCTATGAAAAAAGCGTTGTCGGAATACAATTTTGATATGGAAGAAGTTTTCGTCAAGCACTATTCTTTGCTGAATGATTGTGAAACTCTTGAAGAAGTATCGGCACTGTATCCCGAATTGAAATATCCAAAACGCCCCGTATATGACCCGACAGGCTCAAAAATTTCATTAAGAAACAGACTTGCTCAAGGCAATTTTGACAAATCAATGATAGAAGGTTTAAAAAGACTCTATCTTGAACTTTTACCAAACAGCAAAGCTTATGTAAATATTGAAGGAAGCACCCCGACAAAAGTTACTAACCTGAAAAATGCGGGATTAGAGTTATCAGAACCGTCTAAAGCTATGCTTGAATTTTTATCGGAATGCAAAACAACACAAAATGTTTACAAAAAAATCTCAAAAATGAGTGAAGAAACTTTTGAACCGCATATCAAAAAACACGCATTGCGTACAAGCGGAGTATGGACAGATTATTATAATTTAACAACATTCGGGCAGTGGATGCCTGTCAGACTAATCAAAAACAAACGGCTTGACCCGTACAATTCAAAATATTCAACAAGAAATCTTGTCGAAACATATTTGTTCAATTTGTATCAAAGAAATCCGTACAAACAATATCGCTCAAATCCGTTGTCAAAGTTTGATAATACCGAACACCTCAATACATTTATCCAAAATATTATCAGTACAACGTATACAACAAAGTACTTGAGTGATACAAAATCACTTCCTGCACCGACAAAATTTATCAGAAGCGATTTTTCTTTTGCTGATTTCCACAAATTCAAATCACAGTTTGATTTGGAGGCTATGGGCAAATCATTTGAACATCTTGAAGAAGTTTACCACAGACATTTCTTTAGAAATTACTGGAGCCCTGCCCGTAAAAATAAACTTCAGGAACAAATGCAAAAATCTTATGATTTGGCTTATGAAAAAGTTATTTGGGGCGAACAAATCAGAGCTTGCAAAACCGTAGGAGCAGATGATGTTGAAAGATTAATTAAATCTGCTGACGGTATAACTGGTGATGTAGCCCAGAGCGTAAAAATTGATGAAGAAAAATTCAGATATTACCAGTATTTAACTTTCAATATTAAAGATACCAAACTCAAAGAACGTTTCCAAAGTGCAATTGCTCAGGGACGTGAAAGTGATATACCGTATTTTGAAAGTTTAAATGAAATATTACAGGAATCGGCTGTCGGGAATAAAATTAACGAACTGAAAGCAGAAGCTCTTTTAAATATTAGAGATGCTTATCTCAATGATGTTCTTTCAGGTACCCAAAATCTTACCGAAAAAGAATTTCGTGCTCAATTCTTAGAAAAATACAAGACCCCTGACGGATACGACTATGCAAAAATTAAAGCCGATACAATGGCAGAATCAAAATATATTCAGTTATCATCAAAACTTATGGATGACGGAAATCTTCAATTCATGACCTGTCTGAATACACGTTACAGAGAAGATTACAAGGGTATAAACGATGTTATGGAAAAATATATGGCAACACCATCAACTTTCAGAGAAAAATTTGCTTCTATTTATACCGGCGCATCAGAAAGATGCCCTAACGAAGTTTTGGAACGTGAAGTGTCAGATTTTTATGACAGAGTAAGCCGTTGGCATTTTGATGAAGATGAAAGAATAATTTTCGGTCAGGATAAACTCGCACAGGAAATAGTTATCCCTAAAGAAACTAAAGCGAAACTTTGGGAATTGAGTGCGGGAAATTACGACACTTTTGATGAAGTTATCCAAAAAGTATTTCAAAGCGGTAAAAAACGCACAGGAGATCAGAAAGGAACGGGTATCAAAACGTGGGTCGGTAACGATTATGATGCTGAAATAAAAATTCTTGGTAAATGGGGCGGATACAGACTACTTGCCCAAAAAGCAACCCCTGAAGATATCGAAAAATACGGTAACGTAAAATATGTATTTAAAGATGCCGTAAAAGAACACTAAACTATTTTGTTACAACAAAGGATGTCCACTGATCCTGATGAATTTCTTCCACAATATGCAATTTTTCACGCTCGATTGCATCAAGCACCATCTGTTTTTTCTCGTCTAAAATTCCGCTAAGTGACAGATACGCTCCGTCTTTCATTATATTCTTTAAATCTCCCATAATCTCTGCGAGAACAAAGTGCAGTATATTTGCAACTACAAAATCAAATTTATCGGTTATTTTGTCAGCACTGCCAAGTTCAAAACAAAGCTCCTCTCCCAAATTTTTTATGGCATTTTCTTTTGCAACTTCAATTACGGTTTCATCCGTATCGCACCCGTAAACGTAAGATGCTCCGAGTTTTTTAGCCAAAATAGACAAAATTCCCGAGCCCATACCTATATCTGCAACTTTTGCCCCCACTTGCATGTATTTTTCTAAAGCCTTCATACAAAGCTGAGTAGTTTGATGAGTGCCTGTTCCAAATGCACAACCGGGTTCAAGTTTTATAACTGTCTCATTTTCTTTGGGTTGATATTCTATCCAATCGGGGACGACGGCAATTTTGTCTGTCACATGAGTAACATCCCATTTTTCTTTCCATTTTTGTGACCAGTCCTCAGTTTTTTTTTGTTCAAGACTAAATTCCCACGAACCCAACTCAATTTCGGATAAACCCCTGCTTTTAAACTCTTCTCTATATAAATCCAAAACATTTTCAATATCATAGCGCATGTCTTCAATGGAAGTATTATTTTTCAGAAAAATCCTTAAAGTCCCTTCTGTTGTATCAATCATTTCAAGGTCTTTATAGGTTTCTTCCGCCAAAATTACCCCGTCACAATCAAAATTTTCAAAGAAGATTTCGGAAATTAAATCTTCCAAGTCAGGATTAATTTTCAATTGTAATTCATAATAAGTCTGTATTTGCGCCATTATACACCCCGCTTAAGATAATTTATTTGTCAAATCAATGATAAAATCAATAATCCGTTTAATACTAATATTTATCAACAAAATAAATAGAATAAAAATTATACCAACTATTGTCAATGGGAACATATCTTTAAAAAATAATCTGAACGAACCTGCACTGTTCCAATATCCCCATAAGGCTAAACAATAAATTCCTATTGCAAATATAACAATTACAGCGGTAATAATGTCTTTTATAATTTTAACTGCTTTTTCCATTTAAAACAATTATCCCTCAAAAAAAGCACCCATTGCACGATATTTGTCATAGCGTTGATTTCTCAATTCTTCACCAGACATTCCATCAAGCTCTGAAAGTGCCTTCAATATAACAGATTTGAGTTCTGCAGCGGTTTCTTCATAATTAGTATGCGCTCCGCCTGTCGGCTCTTTTACCATTCCATCAATAATATTAAAGTTCATCAAATCAGGTGCGGTAATTTTCAAAGCAGTGGCAGCTTCAAGATTCTTAGTCGCATCACGCCACAAGATAGACGCACATCCTTCCGGTGAAATAACCGTATAATAAGCATGTTCAAGCAAATATACTTTATTTGCAACAGCAAGACCCAAAGCTCCGCCGCTGCATCCTTCGCCTGAAATAATTGCAATTACGGGAACTTTTAATTTTTGCATTTCTTTAAGGTTATATGCAATTGCAGCGCCCTGAGCATGCTTTTCCGCACTAATACCCGGATATGCCCCGGGAGTATCTATTATTGTAATAATCGGAATATTAAACTTGTTTGCATGATAGAACAGTCTTAGTGCTTTTCTGTATCCCTCAGGCTGAGGCATTCCGAAATTATATTCAAGATTTTCTTTTGTTGATTTACCTTTCATTGTACCGATAATCATTACCGGTCGTCCGTCAATCTTTGCTAAACCACCTACGATTGCTCTGTCATCAGTCCCGACTCTGTCACCATGAAATTCAACAAAATCAGTACACATCAATTCTACATAATCCAGAAATTTTGGTCTTTCCGGATGGCGTGCTATCTGCATTTTTTGAGCAGGGTTAAGATTTTCATATAATTCTTTTTTGAAATCTTCTGCCTCTTTTTCCAATGTATCTATCACTTTATTCAAATCCTTACCTGAGTCTTGACTCATTTTTTTTAGTTCTTCAATTTTCTTTTGAATTTCTATTATAGGTTTTTCAAAATCCAATGTTGTAGACATTATCTCTCGGCTCCTTTACTCATGCATTGACAAAATATTTGCCAGTACATTTCTCAAATCTTTTCTTGATGACACAACATCGACCTGACCGTATTTCATCAAATATTCCGCAGTCTGGAAATCGGCAGGAAGTTTTTGTCTTATTGTCTGTTCAATAACTCTGCGACCTGCAAAGCCAACCCTCGCACCTTGTTCTGCAATAATTATATCTCCAAGAGTTCCGAAACTTGCCGTTACACCGCCAAAAGTAGGGTCTGTAATCAGATTTATGTATAAAAGTCCTGCTTCATCTAACCTTGCACATGCACATGATGTTTTTGCCATCTGCATAAGGCTTAAAGCACTTTCCTGCATTCTTGCGCCGCCGGAGGATGTTATTGCAAGGACAGGGAGTCTTAATTCTATTGCTTTTTCTATAATGCGGGTAACTTTTTCCCCCACTACACTGCCCATAGAACCGCCCATAAAATCAAAATCCATGACTGCAGTTGCTACTCTGTGTCCGTCTATTGAGGCAATACCGGTTATAACAGCATCGTTAAGACCTGTTTTTTCCTGAGCTTTTGCGACTCTGTCTTTATAACTTTCCGTATCCACAAAATCAAGCGGGTCGGTAGGTTTTATATTCTCAAACATTTCTTCAAAAGAACCTTCGTCAAACAACTGTTCGATTCTTTTTCTTGCATTTACCCTGAAATGATAATCACACACAGGGCAAACCATATAATTATCTTCTATATCTTTTTTAAGTAACTGTGCATTACAATGCACGCATTGTGTCCATAAATCAGGATTTGCTTCTATTTCAACCCTTGCTTCAAGCGCACGACGCTGAATTTGTGCTTCTTTACGCTTTTCAAACCAATCTTGAACCGTCATATTTTAATCCTTTAATATATCCCTTAGTAAATTTGTATACTTACCCGACTATATTATAACAAAAATCCCCAATAAGCAAAATCTTAATATAATTTGAATATCCGAAATGCTAAAAAGTACCGTTTCAGCTTGCAGATACGGTACTTTCAAGGTTAATTACAATATTAAGGTAACTTTTCATTATTTTATCACAGCCTTTTGTGAATTGAGTCCCAAAAGCTCTGAACCGAGTTTTGTTATTGTTCCTGCCCCCAAACCGATAACAATATCATTCGGTTTTAAATCATCATAAATAACTTTTGCAACGTCAGAAATACTGCCTGATATATATTTGCATGGAATATCGGATTTTTCTCTGAATTCATTTACAAAAGCCTGAGAATTTACTCCGACAATTTCGTCTTCGCAAGCGGCATAAACATCCGTAACATACAATTCATCAACATTTTCAAACGATTCCATAAATTCGTTCCAAAGATTTTGGAAACGTGAATATCTGTGTGGCTGAAAAACTGCTTTTATACATTTACCTCTAAATGATTTTGAGCAGGAAAGGGTTGCTTTGATTTCCGTCGGATGGTGGGCATAATCATCATAAATCGATATTCCGTCAAATTCTCCGACTTTTTCAAACCTTCTGCCCATTCCGGTAAATGTTGCAAAATAAGAATTTACCAAATTCATATCAACATTTGCGATATGCAAACTTGCCCAGACAGCAAGAGAGTTATATACGTTATGAACTCCTTTCAGGCTGATTTTTAAATTTGTCTGAAATTCGTCTTTATAATAAATATCAAAAGTCGTATAATCCTGATTATAAACAATATTTTTTGCGCAATAATCGGTATTCCCGCCAATGGAATAAGTCATAAATCTTGCGTTGTGAGCAAGTTCATGAACAGAAAAATATTTTACAAGACGTTTTACCCCTTCATTATCCATATTAGCTAAGATAATTCCGTTTTCTCTCATATTGGAAATAAAGGTTTCAAAAGTTTCCAAAATAGATTCAAGTCCGTTTTTATAAAAATCAAGATGGTCAGGTTCAAGATTATTTACTACAACAAGGTTTGGTGAATATTTGACAATTGTTCCGTCGCTTTCATCAAGTTCTGCAATAAAATACCTGTCATGAGCGCAATTTGCGTTTGTATTTATTTCGGGAATAATTCCGCCCACAACATAAGACGGTTTCAACCCTGCCATTTCAAGAACATAAGAACAAAGCCCGGAAGTTGTTGTTTTTCCGTGAGTGCCTGAATATCCGATAAAATATTCTTCGTTGCGTGATATTTCCGCAAGTAGATCGGAACGATGCCAAATAGGAAGTCCGAGTCTTTTTGCCTTCTGAATTTCAGGATTAAATTCTCTTATTGCGGTACTTGCAACCACTATACAATCATCAGGCAAATTGTCCTCATTATGTCCTATATAAACTTTTGCGCCCAAATCACGAACGCTTTTTACATATTTGCTGTCATATATGTCAGAGCCTGAAACTTCATATCCGTTTTGCAAAAGATATTTTGCCAAACCGCTCATTCCTACTCCGCCTATTGCTATAAAATGATATTTCTTCTTCATAATTTATCCTTTATTTTTTATTATTATACTATAAATATTTTCAGAAATATACAAAACATGTATAGATATCTTGTTGGGTTTCACCCAACCTTGCTTAGCGATTTTGTTTTTAGTACAATAAAGAAAAGGGACATAAGACTTACCCAACCTAAATCCTTTTGAGATTAGTTTGTAGCGTGCATTTCAATGCACGAAATATTGGAAAAAGTATGGTGCAATATATTGCACTATACTTTTACTATATACAATGTTACAGTAGGTCGGATTTATGCCATATTCTCTTGGCGAAAAAATTGAGCCTTAGAGAATAAAATGCCCTTGGGGTACCAATCCGACAATAAATATTGTTGGCTTAGTAAAGCCAACCACAATTTGAAATCGGGCTAAAACAGACTATTTATAATACCAAACTTTCAAACAGGTTGTAATTGCAGATTGCGCATACTTGAAAATAACCGTTATTTTATGTAGTATTGTTTATGAGTACATAAAAGGATAGAGAGGAATATTATGGCTAAAGACTGCAGTTTTGATATTATATCGGAATACGATAAACAGGAAGTTGTGAACGCTGTTGAACAGGTAAAAAAAGAGCTTGCTTCCCGTTTCGATTTTAAAAATTCAAAATCAACGGTTGAACTTGAAGAAGGAAGATCTATAACAATAACAACTGAAGATGAAATGAAATTGCGCAATATCAATGATATTCTTCAGTCAAAATTTTCAAAAAGGAATTTGAGTTTAAAAATCTTAGACCCGCAGAAGGTTGAAAATGCGCTTGGCGGAAATGTACGTCAGGTTGTAAATTTGAAAAAAGGTCTTACCCAAGAGCTTGCTAAAAAAATTACAAATGATATAAAAAATACGAAACTAAAAGTTCAGGCATCTATTCAGGGTGAACAGATAAGAGTTTCAGGGAAAAGCAGAGATGATTTGCAGGCTGTTATTCAGATGATAAAACAAAATGAGGACAGCTACAATACACCTTTGCAGTTTACAAATTACAGATAAATAAAGGTCGATAAGGCGATAAGTTCTTATCTGGTTCGTATTAGTAAAATTGTATTATATTAAATAATTATTCCTGAAACGAATATAATGTCTTAGCGTCATTTCGTGCTAGAATAATAAAAGATATGGAGAAATAAAATGACAACAGAAATAAGACAAGAATTTATAAATCAGGCAATGTATATAGCCAGAAATGCGGAAGTATTACCCGGAGGAGTAGAGGAGCTTGCTGCGAAATTGCAGCATGCAAATGATACAAATACCCCGTTAAGAGTAAAACTCGGCATGGATCCGACACGACCTGATTTACATCTTGGTCATACGGTTGTAATGCGTAAGTTAAAAGAATTTCAGTCATTGGGTCATAAAATTGTCCTTTTAGTCGGCGGTGCTACTGCAATGATAGGTGACCCGTCAGGCAAATCTGAAACAAGACCCGCACTTACAAAGGAACAGGTTGAAAAAAATGCAAAGACTTATTTTGAGCAAATGTCAAAGGTGCTTGATGTGTCAAAAGCAGAAGTCGTAAACAATGCAGATTGGCTTCATTCTATGAAATTTACCGAACTTCTTGCACTTGCGGGAAAAGTTACCGTTGCTCAAATGATGACAAGGGATGATTTTGCAAAACGTTATGCAGACGGAAAACCTATTTCTATTGTTGAATTTTATTATCCCTTGATGCAGGCTTATGATTCCGTTGCGATTGATGCCGATATTGAGTTAGGCGGAACAGACCAGAGATTTAATACTTTGCTGGGCAGAGATATACAAAGTGCTTACGGTAAAAAATATCCTCAGCTTGTTGTTCTTTTGCCACTTTTGGAAGGAACAGACGGGGTTGTTAAAATGTCAAAAACTTATCCCGAACATTGCATTTCTTTAACAGACAGTGCAAAAGATATGTTCGGAAAGCTTATGAGCATTCCTGATAATATGATTACACGTTATTTCAGTCTTTTAACGGATACATCAAAAGAAGATTTGGAACGCTATGACAGAGAAATTTCCGACGGTTCAATAAATCCTCGTAATCTTAAAATGCAGCTTGCTCATACAATAACTGAAGAATATCACGGCAAAGACGGAGCAGACAAAGCTCAGGAAGAATTTATTAATGTTGTGTCAAACAAGGGTATTCCTGAAGATATAGAAGAAATTAAAGTTGAAAATGGCAAAGGCATTTTGGATTTGATTGTGGAACTCGGTTTTACATCAAGCAAAGGCGAAGCTAAAAGACTTATACAGGGCGGCGGAGTTAAAATTGATGGTGAAAAAATTGCCGATATGGCTTATACTGTTTCATTTGATGAAAGTGTAATATTACAGGCAGGGAAGCGTAAATTCGCTAAATTGGTACACTAATGTTTGATACTGTAAAACGTGGTTATTCAAAAGTAAAAGAGGATATACAAACCATTTATGATAATGACCCTGCCGCACGTTCTTTGGCTGAGGTTATTCTCTGTTATCCGGGATTACATGCCCTTATCGCATACAGATTTGCACACAGGCTCTATAAATGGAAGCTGCGCTTACTTGCACGAATGATATCTTATATAACAAGAATTTTTACGGGTATAGAAATTCATCCTGCAGCAAACATCGGCAGGCGTTTCTTTATTGACCATGGAGAAGGGGTTGTCATAGGTGAAACAACAATAATAGGGGATGATGTTTTGGTATATCAGCAGGTAACACTTGGCGGAACAGGAAATGATTTGGGCAAACGCCATCCTACTGTCGGAAACCACGTTATTATCGGTGCAGGGGCTAAGGTTCTCGGCGATATAATAATTGCCGACCATGTAAGAATCGGAGCGGGTTCTGTTGTAATAGAAGATGTTCCCTCGCATTCAACAGTTGTCGGTGTTCCGGGGCGAATTGTTCAAAGAGCTACCGTTGATGAGGACGGCAACCTTATGCACAACAAAATTCCTGACCCTATAAAAACTGAAATTGATAATCTCAGAAATGAAATAGAAGCAATTAAAAACGGCAGTCACTAAAAGTAGCTGCCGCTTTTATTATTAAAATATAAATATAATTATGATAACAATTTAGAAAATGCGTTTATTATAACTTCTGCAAGATTCAAATCTAATTTTTCACTTGTTCCAAACATTCTTGATACGTTATTATCTTTTACAAAGAAAGTGTGATCACCTTCTGAAGGTATTTTTTGTCCTGCAATATCTACTTCCGTATCGGATTCAATTTTTACTTTCTTGCCTGAGCCGTAGTCAGATTGTGAAACTCTCAATTCAAGTCTTTCTCCCCCATCTTTTTTAACAAACTTTTCGTATATAGCTGTAAGACCATCATTATTTCTGGTTCTGGTTAAGTTTTCCTTATTACCGTCTTTATCTGTTCTTCTTAATACAAATCTATCGGCACATTTTCTTACATCAGTGGTCTCTCCTGTTGCATGATTGATAGCAGTAACATGAGAACCTTTGTTAAGAGATGATATAACTTCTTTCACCAAATTCCCGTCTTTTACTGAAGTAAGACGTCTTGCATCATCTAATCTTTCAGAAACTTTTATACCGTTGTTTTTACCTGTACCGATAAGTTTACCATACTGAGAGAAATCACTGAAATTTACTTTACCTAATGCACTAATCATAATCTAAACTATCCTTTCTTAAATTCTACACAAGAATGTAAAGTCCTCTGATTATAAAACTTGCCAAATCAAAGTATATTTTTTAATTAATTGTAACAAAACTTAATTACAAAGAATTTATCTGTTCTATAATTTTGTCAGCCCCGTCATATTTTGCCATTTTTAAAGCATTTTGCTGAATTGAATACAGCTTATTTTCATCATTCGCAAGAGATTTTATCATTTCAAGCAAAGTTTGAGGGGTAGTTTCACTATCTTCAAGATATAAGCCGGCATTGTTTTTAACCATATATTTTGCATTTTTCCTTTGGTGGTCTGCTGCGGCATAGGCATAAGGAATAAATATTGAAGCAACCCCGCTTACGCAAAGCTCGGATATACTCAAAGAGCCTGCTCTTGAAACAGCTATATCACTTGACTTTAAGACTTCTGCCATATTGTCAAAATAAGGTTTTATTATTATATTTTTATCTGTTTGATATTGGGGGTAAATATCTGTTAGTTTACTTATAACCTCATCAAAATTCTTTCTGCCCGTCTGAAAAATAACCTGAATATTTTGGGAAGAAAGCTCTTTTAAAATCCCGACGGCAGCGTCGTTGATTTTTTTTGCACCTTGAGAACCGCCCATTATACATATTGTAAGTTTATCTTCAAGTCCTAAATTTTTTCTTGCCTGTTGTTTAGACAAAAGAGAAAAATCTTTTCTTATGGGATTGCCGTTTACAATACAGTTGCTATTATGTAATCTTTCGCATTCCACATCAAATGCAACGGAAATACTTTTTGCAAACGGAGCAAGACGTCTTGTTACAAGCCCCGGATTTGCATCACAATCGTGCATAACAAACGGCACTTTCATTGTTATAGCCGCAAATAAAACAGGTGCGGATACATAACCTCCCGTTCCAAAAACTACATCAGGCTTGTATTTTCTTATATAATTGCAGCATTTAATCCATCCGCAAAACATCTGAAAGCCCCATTTCAACAATGTAAAGCATGCTTTTCTCGGCATCCCCGAACTCTGAACCGGCAAAAATGTATAATTTTTATCTGCAACAATTTTTGCTTCAAGATTATTAGGATTGCCTACATAAAAAATTTTTGCATCTTCATTATTATCTAAAATTCCGTCTGCAACGGCAACCGCAGGGTAAATATGACCACCCGTACCTCCGCCTGTTATAAAGTAAGTTTTTTTATTCATTAACTTCATTCCTTATTCTTTTAATTCTTTGTTTGGAAATATTCAGTAAAATTCCTATCATAGCCAAAAACACAACAACGGAGGTTCCGCCATAACTTATGAAAGGAAGTGTAACCCCTGTTACGGGCAGAAGCGAACTTGCAACAGACATATTTAAAAAAGCCTGAAAACCCAAAATAGTAACTATTCCGATAGCAAGCAGTTTGCCGTACATGTCAGGACAGCGTTTTGCTATTCTAAAGCCTCTGTGAACCAAAGTTGCAAATAAGCCTATAACAAAAAAGCACCCTAACCACCCGAATTCTTCTGCGATAATTGAAAAAATAAAATCCGTATGACATTCGGGCAAATATGCAAGTTTTTGAATAGAGCCTCCGTATCCCGTTCCGCCAAAACCGCCGGAAGCGAAGGCAATAAGAGATTGTATAATATTGTATCCTTTTCCCTGTGCATCACTTCCCGGATTTAACCAGATTGTAATTCTGTCCATCTGATATCCGTGAAGTAATTTCGGGATCAAAAACATTACTCCAGCACCCGCAATTCCCAAAGTGACAGGTATAATTATCAAAGGAGCCCCTGCCGCAAGATACATACAACCGCTTGCAGCAAGAAGTATTATAACCATACTCAGATTTGGCTGCTTGAATACAAGAAAAAGTACGATTAAAAGAGGTATCAGAACTTTACAAACCACTTTGGGGTCAAAAATATCCGCTTTGTCTTTAAACGAACTTGCAAGCAGCATACAAAAAAGCGGCTTTGCAAATTCTGACGGCTGAAGTTGAACAAAGCCAAGGTTTAACCAACGCCTTGCTCCGTTTATTTCTACCCCTAAAGGAGTAAATTTTACTATACACAAAAGAATTATAACAAGCCACAGGAATTTAAAATTGTATTTTTCGAGTTTGTGATAATCGAACTTTGAGAAAAATCCCATCGCAAAAAATCCTGCAACTGCAAAAACACCTTGTTTTATCAAAAAGGATATTAAATTTGAACCCTCTCGCATGCATTTAGGGGCTGTTGCCGAAAAAATTGCAAGAAAACCTATTATTACCAAAAAAATTACGATAATGCTCAAATATTTGTCGGGCGCAGATAAAATTACGTCCGGTTTTTTCTTTTCAGGTATTATATTTTGCGGATTATATTCTTGATAAGACATAATTCTTAAATACTTCTCCCCTGTGTTCGTAGCTGTTGAACATATCAAAGCTTGCGCAGGCAGGTGACAAAAGCACTACATCACATTTTAATTCTATGCCTTTGTCAATTGCACTTTCCATTGTCGGTTCTTTAATTATATTTGTGAAACCGTTTTTGATTAGATTTTGTTCAAATCTTTCTGTTGCCTCCCCTATTAAAATAACTGTTTTAATATGGTTTTTGACCGAATTACAAAATTCTGTCAAATCTGTATTTTTATCTCTGCCGCCTGTTATTAAGACAACATTCTGGTTATTGAAAGAATTTATCGCAACGATTGAGGCTTCGGGATTTGTTGCTTTTGAATCGTTGTAAAAAGTTATTCCGTTTATTTGGGCAACTTTTTCAAGTCTGTGTTCGGGTGCTTTAAATTCCATAATTGCGGTTCTTATTGTTTCATTGTCAATTCCAGTCAGTTTTGCACAAATTATTGCACACATTATATTTTGATAATTATGCTCCCCGATAAGCGGACATTCACTGATTTTTATTATTGGCTCTACTATGCTGTTTTGTTTGTAAAAAATTTTGCCGCATTCTTCGTAGCAGCAGTTTTCACCCGTATTTTCAGCGAACATAAACAGATTTGAACGAATTTCTTTTGCGAATTGTGCAAGTTTAGGGTCTTTTGCATTCAACACACAATATTTTGCTCTTTGCGGTTCTCTAAAAACTCTTGCTTTTGCATTAAAGTAGTTTTCAAGTCCGTTATGCCAATCAATATGATCGGGTGTAAAATTTGTCCATACCGCAATATAAGGCTTTAAAGAGGTACTCATATCAAGCTGAAACGAACTTGCTTCACATACAAAGTAATCAAGATTTTCGTCCGCAACAAGACAAGGCGGAGTTCCGATATTCCCGCAAGCCTCTGTTTTAAGTTTTTTACTCAGAATATGCTGAGTAAGTGATGTGGTTGTTGTTTTTCCGTTTGTACCCGTAATTATAATAAAAGGAATATCGCATTCTCTGTATGCCAATTCAAGCTCAGAAATTACAGGTATTTGTTCGGCTCTTACTTTTTTTATAATATCGCTTCTTGGCGGAATTCCGGGGCTTGTAACTGCCAAATCAGATTTTTTTATAAAATTATCGCTGTGATGTCCGTATTCAACATGAATCCCCAAATCTTCCAGTGCCTTTGCATTATCTGACTGAGTTTTTGTTGTTATATCACTACTCTCTGTTAAATAAACATCAGCCCCGTGCTTTTTTGCGAATTTCGCAGCAGCCATTCCGCTTTTGGACAATCCCAATACCAAAACTTTTTTGCCTCTTACGCTCATTATATTATCCCCTTTGTAAATAACTCAAATAAAAGTACTGCTATTCCCGAAAACATAAGCGAAATAATTGAAAAGACCAAAACAATCTTTTTTTCGCTCCATCCTGATTTTTCAAAATGATGGTGGATAGGAGCCATCTTAAATACTCTTTTGCCTGTTGTTTTAAAACTTGTTACCTGAATTATAACAGACAGCGTTTCACAAACAAATACTATTCCAAAAAATATCAGTAAAAATTCAAATTTCCCCAGTACTGCGATTGTGCCAAGCAGTCCGCCTATTGCAAGAGAGCCGGTGTCCCCCATAAATACCTGAGCTTTAGGTTTGTTATATTGCAAAAATCCGACTAAAGCACCTGCAACAGCAGCAGAAATAATTGCTAAATCCGTATGCCCCGATAGAAGTGCAATAACAGAAGATGCAATAAATGAAGAAACCCCGCATCCTGCCGCAAGTCCGTCAAGCCCGTCAGTTAAATTGTAAGCATTTGACGAGCCGGTAATTATAAACACCGCAAAAAACGGATAAAACCAACCTAAATTAAGTGTCAAACTACCGATTGAAAAAGTGAACGCCGCAGGGTTTGAAATATACAATGCAATTGTCGGCAAAAGAGCAATCGCAATCTGCCTGAACAATTTTCCTCTCGGAGTCAGACCGTCATTACCTTTATCTCTTATTTTGATATAATCATCCTGAAACCCTGCAAGAGTGTAGAAAAATAATGTCAATACGGTAATTAGCGCTACGGTAGACATTTGCCTTGCAAGCGATAAAGCTGTTACAGATGCCATAATAATTGCCGCAACAATAAATACCCCGCCCGTTGTAGGGGTTCCCGCTTTTTGAGCATGATTTTCAGGCGCAACGTCCTTTATATACTGACCTATCATCCTTTTTTTGAGCATATCAATATAAGGAACACCGAAAAGTGAACATAAAATAAGCCCTAAAAGGAACGCTATTGTTGTCATTATCATATTTTATATATCCCTCATTCTTTTAATTTTTCCAAAATTTGTTCAAACTTCATAGCCCTTGAAGCCTTCAAAAATATTGTATAACTCCCGTTGAAATTTTCAACAATGTAACGTGCGGCATCCTCATTTGAAGTACAATATTTTACCTCAATACCTTTATTTTCGAGAGGTTTACCTGCATTAGAAATCAAATTTCCGACAAGAATATATTTTACATTACTTATACCAAGACCTGACAAATATTTTCCGACTTCAAAATGGTATTTTATTTCGTCATCCCCAAGCTCCCCCATATCGCCTAGCACAACAACGGGATTTTTATAAAGCTCAATAAAAGTTTTTACAGATGCTTTCATTGATTCGGGGTTTGCATTATAGCTGTCGTTTATAAATTTAAGACCTTTTATTTCTTCTTCTTCCCATCTTTTTTCTATCGGACGGTAAGTTTTTAAACCCTCTGCAATTTCTTTTGGAGTCATACCGACTTTTAACCCGACATTTATTGCAGAAAGAGAATTTTCAATATTATAATCTCCCTCTACATTAAGCTCATACATGTTATCCATATAAACAAATTTTGAATATGACGGTTTACTTTCAAGAATTTTTACATCGCTAAGAGAATAAAATATTTTTTCTCCTTGAAAAATAAGATGTTTTTTGATGATATCCTGATTTAAGGAAATAAATATCCCATCAGGCTTTAACCCGTTTGCGATTTCGCACTTTGCGATTGCGATATTGTCCAAAGAACCCAAACGTCCTACATGGGCGCTGCCGCAGTTTGTAATTATCGCATAATCGGGTTCAAGATGTTTTGAAATAAGTTCAATTTCTCCTAAACCTCTCATCCCCATTTCAACAATCAGCATTTGAGTATTTTCATCCATAGAAAGAACAGTCTGGCAAAAACCTATTTCATTATTGTGATTTGAAAGAGTTTTTTGCGTTTTAAATTTGTAATTCAAAACCGAATAAACCATTTCTTTGGTTGTTGTTTTTCCTGCGCTGCCTGTTATTCCGACAACAATCGGATTTATTTTTCGCCTGTAATAGCGTGCGATTTTCAAATAAGCCTCTTTAGTATCGGCTACTTTTAAAACAAAATCCGCATTATCCAAGACGCTATTTCCTGTCGTAAAATATGCACAAGCTCCGTTTTCTAAAGCTTTTGGGATAAAGTTTTCACCGTCAAAAGTTTCGCCTTTGAGCGGTAAATAAATATCATTTACGGTAATTGTACGAGTATCGATAGATACTGAGTATCCTCCGATTTTACCATTGTCTTTTAAAACTTCTGCTCCCGTAATCCCGATTAGTTCATTCTTATCAAACATCATATTTATATTTTACTGCAAATAATAAATAAAGATTTAAAGATTAACAAATATTAAAAATGCTTGACAATGAGCTGTGAGCGGGTAATAATTTGTTTATGTGATTACTCGGGCAATCGTTTATAAAATTTAGCCCCGCCGAAGAATAGCACAGGCACTCATCTTTAGGGGATGAATAGGGCAAAATTACGAACCCACAAACGAAAGGATAAAAATATGTTCGCAATTGTAGAAACAGGCGGAAAACAATATCAGGTCGAAGAAGGACGTTATGTTGATATTGAACTTTTAGACGGTGAAGCAGATTCAAAAGTTGTTTTTGACAACATCGTTATGATAGTAAACGGAAAGAAATCAAAAGTCGGTCAGCCTTATGTGACGGGCGCTTCTGTTGAAGGTAAAATCGTTAAACACGATAAAGCAAAAAAGATTATTGTTTTCAAACAAAGACCTAAAAAAGGTTACAGAAAAAAACAAGGGCACAGACAACAGTTTACAAGAGTTATGATTTCTAAAATCAGAACAAGTGCAAAAAAAGCTAAAGAAGAAGCAACTGAAGCAGCAGAATAATTTACGAAGAAAATTAAAAGGAGAATATAAAAATGGCACATAAGAAAGGTATGGGATCCACCCGTAACGGTCGTGACTCCGAAGCAAAACGTTTAGGTGTTAAAAAGTTCGGTGGAGAAACAGTAAAAGCAGGTAACATACTTGTCCGTCAAAGAGGAACAAAAATTCATCCGGGACTTAACGTAGGTATCGGTTCTGATGATACTTTGTATGCTTTGATTGATGGTCAGGTAAAATTTGAACCACACAGACGTGACAGAAAACAAGTTAGTGTTTACGCTGTATAAAAATAGAATATAAAAAAAATAACCACTCATTATAATGAGTGGTTATTTTTTTTATTCCAGTTCTTGATAAAAGTCATCCATGTGAAGCCTTAAAGGATCCCCATATTGTGCGCCTTCAGCGTCAAGTTTCCTTGCCAATGTCAGAGCTTTCCAATCGAGGTATGCTTTACTTTGTTCGTGCCATTCATTCCATGCTGCAGAGCCTACATCTTTTGGTTCTCCCGGCCACGCACCGCAATCCATATACTCATTATATAATCTTTCATATTTTGCATAAGCTTCTCCATCAGGATCTTCTCCCTGTGGTTTTACGGGAATCTGAAACTTTTTAATCCCGTGTTTTGTGTAATTTGGATTTTCCGGAGTTGAGCCGAATAATTTATTATAAGCCCTTTTTGCAAAACTCTTTGCTTTATCTAAATAACTTGTACTTTGAGAAGAAGATGTAGAAGCCTTGGATGCTTTTGGTTTATACATACTGCCAAGACCCGCTTCCATAAAGTTAGCAGGCATATAAGAACTTTGTGTTGTTACAATTTTTGGCTTTGATTATGCTAATGGAGTAACTTTTGCTCCTCCGGTAACATTTTTTACTTCTTTCATTTTTTATCTCTCTCATTTTAATTTAATATCTTACAGCGGAACTTGTGCATCATCAATATCTGCAAGTGCATAGCAAGGGTATTCAGGATGACCCGCTGCAACCAAATCTGCAGGATTGAGAGCATCAGGGTTATATTCAAAACCTACCGGACTTGAATTTGGTAATAATAGTCCTTTATATTTATCAGCCAATGCTTCTATATTAGAGGCATATTCACTTGTATAAGGTGTTTTTACCTGTTCTTCGGTATTTACATTAGGAAAACCATAATTAAAAGCCCCAAGGGAAACTTTTTGCGATGCAGCATTTTTTACACTTGTTGTATTTTTCATAAAGTTTAACTTTATGCCACCCAAAATTTGTTTCACATCTTTCATCTTTCTATCTCCATGTTTTTTTACTCTCGTACCTTTATAAAGTATTTTTTTTAGGTGCGATTTCAGAAAGATTTTTATTTGTTACAATGCTTAATATTTTATAAACCCTTATTTACACCATAACCAAACAGTGCAAAATCATATTTTATCGGGTCATTTGAATCAAATTCTTTCAATTTTTCTGTCAGTTCAATAACCGACTTAAAATCGTTTGCATTACGTTTCAATAAACCCGCTTCTCTTGAAATTCTGCCGACATGAACGTCAAGCGGGATATACAATTCGGAAGGTTGCATAAATTCCCAAATCCCTTTATCTACACAACTTTTTCTGACCATCCACCTAAGATACATACACATTCTTTTCATTGCGCCGCCGTTATGCGGGTTAGGAATCATGTGGTAAAAACCTTGTCCAACGTTTTTATCAGCTCTTGCATAAAAATAATCCACCACACATTCAAACATTTTTTTCTGCTTGTAGCCGTAGGCAAAAAGTTCTTCCAAGTCCGAAGAATTGTTGTATAGTTCTTTTAATATCATAAATATGCAATCAAAATCGTTCGGTTTTCCGAATCGGTAATTAAAATTTCCTATACTTCCGTGTTTATAGTCAGTGATGAAATTATACGGTTCATTTTGAGCTATATTTGTAAACAAGTCATCTAATTTTTTAATAAACTGTTTTCTGCTCCCGTATGCAAGTAAAGATGATATAAACCCTGCAATTTCTATATCCTTTTTATCGTGATATCTGTGTATAAATTGGACAGGATCATCTTTTATGAATTCTGTTGTTTCATATTTTTTTGCAAGTTCATCAAGCTCTTTTAACGTAATCATAACAAATATATTTTAACATAAATTACATGTTCAAATATACATAAACATTATTATGTGTATGTTCATTTCTTTCTCTTTTCTTGTGATGAAAAGAGAAAGAAACGCTAAAACTACAATATTGCCTTACGGCAATATAAGACCCTGACGGGTAATATGTGTTTTTTGTCAGGACAAAAATCTTTTAGCTGCCTAAAACAACGGCAGCCTAATGCGTTTGGGATACGATTTATTCTCCGCCCCAAATGGGGAGGAATATGATATTAAAAATAAAAGCAAAACACATAAGGTTCTATAATTCCGACCTTTACGAAGTGAGCAATCATTGTTTTGCGAAACAACAACAAGCCAAAATTTGTTTGAACGGACGGAATAAATGATAGTCAATCATAGGATACAAAGCCTAGTGAGTTATTTTGGCTGAATGTTGAGCAAATTACAAATGATTAGCTCTCCGTAGTTCAGGTCGGGGAGTTTCTTTGTGCCCCGTTTCTTTGCGGTCAAAGAAATGGGGCATGTGCAGATAATAATGTTTATGTAATCGGTTACTTAAAATTTTATCTGATATATTATTGACTTTCTGTATTAAATCATTAAAAAAAAACTATGAGATGGAGTCAGATTTTAGGTTTTAGTAAAGAGTGTTTTCACGAAAAAGTGCCGATTGATGTCGATTATTACTACTGCCCCGACTGCGGCGAGCTGGTAGAAAACCAATGGTATCTGGTAAGATGTGAAGCTTGCGGTTTAAAAATTCCCGCTACAATCAAAAACGGTGAAATTGTACCTGCAGAAAAATTTTGCCATAACTGTGGAAGTTACGGTTACAGAGTAGAAAGACTTGAAAAAATTGACTGCATCAATATTAATTATGCCGTATTGCTAAAAGCTGTTGTAAAAAATGAGATTGATGAATATTCTCAAAGTTGGGTTGATGCTATCCAAACATCATTCGGCACACCGAAACTGCTGCGATAATTCCGACAATATCAGCCGCAAGTCCTACTATTATTGCATACCTCATTTTTGATATTTTCACACTGCCAAAATAAACCGATAATACATAAAAGGTTGTTTCACTGCTGCCGACCATTACAGCTGCAAGTTTGACCGCATAAGAATCAGGGTTAAGGTTATTTGCAATATCTGAAAAAACACCCAACGCAGCAGAACCTGACAATGATCTTACAATAGTCAAAGGAAGAACATCCGCAGGGATATGCGCAAAACTTAATAACGGTGCTAACCAACCCGCAAGCATTTCTATTGCTCCGCTTGCTCTGAGCATAGATATTGCAACAATTATTGCAACAAGATAGGGGATAATATTTACCGCTACCTTAAATCCGTCTTTTGCTCCTTGAGTAAATTCTTCATATACTGGGACTTTTTTCATAACTCCGACAGTCAAAACTGTAAGAATTAAAGCAGGCAGTGTCCATAGTGAAACAAGGTTAATAATCTTTATCATCATTAACCTCCGTATTTAATACCTGCGGCTTCCATATCTTTTGCAAAATTTTTGAAAAAATTATGGCAAAAGTAAATGCAATAATCGTTACAATCAAAGTCGGCGCAATAATTTCTGTCGGGTTTTTATATCCTATCCCGACCAAAACAGCAAGCACTGTCGTTGGAATAAGCTGAAATCCCGCCGTATTCATTCCCAAAAACAGGCACATTGAATTTGAAGCGGAAGTTTTGTCAATATTTTCTTTCTGCATTTCTTCCATTGCCTTTAGTCCGAATGGTGTAGCGGCATTTGAAAGCCCGAAAGCATTCGCCGTAAAATTCATTGCTACATCCCCAATCGCAGAAGATTCAGGCGGAAGTTCGTTGAAAAGATGTTTTGTTATCGGTTTTAGAATTTTTGAGAGAAAATCAATTATACCCGATTTTTGAGCAATTTGCATTATGCCGAGCCAAAAAGCCATTATCCCTATAAGAGAAAATGCCACTTTTACGGACAATTCTGCACCTGTCATAACGGAATTTGCAACCTCCTGCAACTTTCCGTTTATAGCTCCGACAACTATTGATACAACTATTAAAAAATAGAATATAAAATTCATAAGTTGATTATCTCACTAAATTTTTATGCGGTCAAATTGACTAAGCATTCATCTGGTCATATACTCTGCGAACTTCTTTAATATCCTGCCACATTAGCCATTTAGGAGAACCTTTTTCTTTTGACGGATTTCTTAAAAGATATGACGGATGAAATATCGGCATCATTTTGGAAAAATGAGGACCTTCAAACCATTTGCCTCTGAGTTTTGTTATTCCGAGTTTTGTATCAATAAAAGAATTAACAGCAACTCTGCCGCATAAAAGAATTATGCGGGGTTTTAGAATATCGACCTGTGCCGTTAAATATTCCTGACATGCAGCTTTCTCCTCGGGCAGAGGATCTCTGTTTTCGGGCGGTCTGCATTTCAGAGTATTACATATATAAATATTTTCGTTTCTTGAAAATCCGACACACTCAAGTATTTTGTCAAGAAGCTGACCTGCTTTTCCGACAAACGGCTCCCCTTTCATATCTTCATAATATCCCGGAGCTTCCCCGATAAGCATTAATTTTGAATTAGGTACTCCCGCACTGAAAACCGTATTGGTTTTTGTATGACACAGCGAACACTTATCACATTTCAGACATTTTTGCCTGATTTCTTCTAATTCTTGGTCAAATCGGGTCTGCATAAATTAACCCTCAGGAACTAAAACAGAAATGACAGCGTTATTTATTGACAAATATTTATGTATTGTATTCTCCAGATCGCTAACTGAAATGCTTTCCAAGTCGTTCAAATATTCCTCTATAAGTTTTAAACTGCCGCAAACTGTTTCATAATATCCTATATTTTCACCTATTTCAGAAACTGTTTCAGACTCATTTGCAAATCTTGATTTAATTCTTTTCTTTGCTTTCATAAGTTCTTCTTCTGTAATCTTATTATCAATCAGGTCTGAGAGTTCTTTTTTTATAAGTTCTAATGCTCTGTCTTTTGCTTCCGGTTTGAAATTTGCCTGAATAAAGAAATTATTGCCGTCTTTGAATTGGTAGTGTTCAGTGCCTATCATATTGAAAATTTTATCGGGCAATTTTTCAATCAGGTCCTGCTGTAATCTTGAGCTTGAACCGTCACCAAAAATAATACTTATTAAATCAAGACAAATTGAATCCTTTAATTCGGAAGCCTTTGGACCTAACCAGCCAAACATCATATAAGATGTCTGAACATTTGATTTTGTTTCAATGTATTTTGTTTCACTGACAGGAACATCGGCAACATTTACTCTCGGCTCAGAAATTATTCTGTTCGGGAAAGTAAATTTTTCTTTTATTTTATTTAGGACTTCTTCGTGGTCAAAATCTCCGACAACAATAGTTGTAACATTTTGCGGAGTGTAGAATGTTCTGTAATATTTGTCTATATCATCCCTGGTAACCTGTGAAATAATTTCGGGAGTGCCAATGACATCTCTTTTGTAAGGATGATTTGAATACATATTGTGATTGCAAATATTATAGACCTTTGTCCACGGCTGGTCTTTGCGCATTCTGATTTCTTCAATTACAACATGTCTTTCACGTTTGTCTGTAACCGTTGCATCATTTATATCAAACGGTGCACCAAGTTCTTCAGGCGGAAAAACAGGGTCCATCATCATATCCGCATGTAAATCTATTGCCATATCAAAATATTTGTTGTTTTCACCTTTTGGTAAAGTTACATAATAGAAAGTGTAATCTTTCCATGTTGCGGCATTTACAATAGCTCCTTTAGATTCCAAAATTTTATCAAACTCTCCGACTTTATGGGTATGAGTTCCTTTGAACATCAAATGTTCCAAAAAGTGAGAAATTCCGTTATTATTATCATCTTCGTTTATAGAGCCTGTTTTTACCCATGATGATACGCTGACCATATTACCTTCTTTGTGTGCAATAACGATTTTATGACCGTTTTCGTTTTCGTATACTTCTACATCTTTTGTTAAATACGGATATTTTATAAGTGTTTTTTTCATAATGCTTCCTTCTTTGACTAAATTATACCATAAAATACTCATAGTATCTTTAACTTAACAATAAATAATCGTTTATGTTATAATCAGGTTCGGGACTTGAAAATACAGGAAAAGATTATATGGCTGAAGAAAAAAAGAAAAAAGTATTATTGATAAAATTATCATCACTGGGAGATGTAATATTTAACGTACCATTAGCAAATGCACTAAAAAGTGCAGGATATGAAGTTACATGGCTTGTATCGGAAAAGGGTATTCAGATAGTAGAGAATAATCCTTGTGTTGATAAGGCGATTCTTGTCCCTATGAAAGTTTGGAAAAAACGGGGAATGTCATTTGAAAGTTTCAAAGAATATCTTGCTATACTCAAAGAATTGCGCAAAGAAAAATTTGATATTGCAATAGATTCTCAAATGATGCTAAAAAGCCTTTACTGGATGCTGTTTTGCGGGGCAAGAAGAAGAATTATATCAAAAGAAGGCAGAGAACTGTCGCTTTTGGGCGGTAACGAATGGATAGATAATATTTCATACAAACCTGATTCCCCTATCGTTATGAACTATCTCAGATACGCAAATTATCTGGGAATAGAAGTTAAACCCGAAGATATTCAGGTAACTCTGCCGCCACGAACAAAAGAACAGATAAATAAAATAGATGAAATTTTAAAAGATTTAGACCCGTCAAAACAGACTGTTGTTGTTTCGCCTGCTACAACATGGGGTAATAAGCACTGGAACAGGGATAATTGGCGTAAGGTTATAGAATATCTGAGCGATAAAGTCAATCTTGTATTTACGGGTGGGCCGAATGACAATGAGCTTATTGAATATATTTCTCAAGGGAAAGGATTAAATATTGCAGGAAAAACTGATATTTTAGAACTGGCGGAAGTATTTTCAAGAGCAGCTCTTGTTCTTTCGCCCGACAGCGGGAGTGCGCATCTTGCGTGGGCAACAAGAAATCCGAAAGTTATTGCTATATTTACATGCACTCCAAAAGATGTTTTAGGCCCTTTAGGAGATAAAAACAAATATATTTCATTAGGCGGATGCGGACTTTCTTGCCAGCCTTGCTTCAAAAGAAAATGCCTTTTGAAAAAAGAAAAAGACAAATGCACACTTACTCCAAGTGCTGATGAAGTTATTGAAATGATAAACTCTTTTATATTCAGTTAGTTTAATGAAATCGGTGCGTATAAACGCACCTTTGCAATTGGAAGGCTAGAGGAATAGGAGGGTAGAAGTATAGCGGTTCAATATCTATACCTATATATCTCTCTGTTATAAACTCCTTGATATTTAGTTAAATCAGTGTTATAATAAAGTGTCGTATTAGTATTTGCAGGATATTCAATGGGTTTATTTGATAAGTTTAAAGAAGTAACAAAAAAAGTTTCGGAAGTTGAAAATAATATATATAACGAAAAACGTGACTATCTTGAGATATATGAACGTAATCTTCAGCTTGAAAAAGAAATAGCCGAAAGAACAGAAGAACTTCACGATGCCAATCGCAGAATTTTAACCCTGCAACACATTTGGGATATGATGAATTCATCTACCCCGCTTGAAAATGTACTCGAAGCCATTGTAAACAGTACACAGGGCGAACTTGGGTATATGCACTGCGTTATTATTCGCAAATGTCAGGATGCTGAGGGTGATTACTGCAGAATTCTTGCCCAATCAAATGATAACCTTATTGAAAGGCTAAACCATATTATCGGGCCTCCGGCTATACAGACAAGACGTTTAAATTATAAAAAAGACAGTATTTTTGCAGATGCTCTTAATAATAAAAAAATTATGCAGACAAAATCTCTTGATTTGTCTTTAAAAGCGGTATTACCTGAACTTACTCAGGATACGGTTGCGCAGGTTTTATCAAATCAGCCTATAAAATCTGTTATAGTCATCCCGTTGATGCCAAGAGAAAAGGAATTTGGCTGGTTTTGCGTATTTTCATCCCGTGATGAACTTGCTTCAACCGAAACGGATTTTTTGGCACTTTTTGCAAAACAAATCGAACTTGCAATCACTATTGCCGATTTATTTCAGGCGGTAAGAGAAGAAGCCGTAACGGATGCACTTACGGGCTTGTATAACAGAAGATATTTTGAAGAATCTCTCAATAGAGAAGTTCAAAGGACAAAACGTCTTAATCAGCCGTTTTCGGTTATTGGTATTGACTTAGATTTCTTGAAAAAAATTAACGATACTTACGGACACGCATACGGCGATTTGGCCATAAAAACAATTGCGGATATACTAAAATCAAATGCCCGTTCTATTGATATTCCCGCAAGAATCGGGGGTGAAGAATTTGACGTTCTTCTTCCTGGGATTTCATCAGAGGGTGCATCCGCAGCTGCAGAGAGAATCCGTAAAGCTATTGAGGATAAAAAAATCGACACAATCGGGCATATAACCGGCAGTTTGGGTGTTGCGACATTCTTAGAGCATACGAATGATGTAGAGGAACTGTTGGAATTGACAGATCAGGCAATGTATGCATCTAAAAGAAACGGAAGAAATCAGGTTACTCTTGCCAAACCGATAGAAGAAACCTCATGGCAGGAAATCGCATTTAATACATTTATTGATATTCTTTCAAAAAATCGTGTTCCTATGGCTCAAAAATTGTCTAAAGAATTGTGCTTGAGGCTTAAAAACACAACTAACGAAGGCGAAAATAAACAGGAATCTTTATATCTTGTTGCCGATATGCTGACCAAATTATACAACCCTATGCATGAAGCAGGAATTGTAAAAAATAAAGTACTTATGGCTGTTTCTCTTGCAAAAAGATTTGATTTACCAAAAGAAGAAGTTGATAATCTGCGTGTTGCTATGCTGTTGTATGATATAGGGAATTTAATGATTTCTCCGGGTGTATTACAAAAAGCAACTCCTTTGACAGAGGAAGAAAAAGATAAAATTAAAAACCATCCTATAATTGCGGCACAAAAAATCTTGAAACCGATATCTTATGTTCAGGATGTTTTGCCTATTATAGAACATCACCACGAAAATTGGGACGGAAGCGGTTATCCTAATAAAAAATCTAAAGACGAAATCCCTCTTACATCTCAGATTATACTTATTATAGATGAATATTTTGCACTGATTGAAGCAAGACCTTACAGACCTAAGATGTCATCTAAAGATGCAATTGAAATTATTCGTGCAGACGGCGGCAAAAAGTGGAATACAAATCTTGTTAATGAATTTATATCATTACTTGAACACGATATTGTATAGAAATGATTTACGGTAATATATATTTGCAGTAAATAAAATACAATATTGCTATTTTAACCGCCAGTATAACAAACGGTGTGTGAAACTTTGTGCTCTCTACCGAATAATCCTTATCGTTTGTGTTGTTAAATGAGCTTATAACATCAAGAGTATCTCTTAAACGCAGTCTTTCATGGATTTTATCGTATATAAGAACTAAATCAAAAAATATTGATATACCCGCCAATAATAAAATATGGCTATAAATAAACAAAGGAGTCTGTGTTTTTGTATCCTGAAATATCGGAAAAGCTAGAATTAAAGAAAATATAAACAACATAATTGATACTGCTTTGAAATTCTTTTCTTCATCGTTTGTAAGTACGGGGCGAATACCATATTCTCTGTATATGTCAATCATTTCAGGATATTTTTCAACTTCAGGACCGATGATACGGTAGGTAAAATCGCCCGCTTCTTTTATGTTATCAATAAGTTTATATATGAATTTGTCTTTATAACAAGGCGCACAATCAATCGAAAAATCTTTATTCAAAACATTAAATTTTACCGTAAAATCATCAAGTGCAGGATAAGAGGAATTTTTGCTTTTGTGCATTGATGTATTTAATATAAGTTCAATTTTTTTTATTTGGTCGCAATGGCATTCAAAATTGCAGTCCTCTCTTGTAAAACAAAATTTTGCTCTTGAGTTGTCAAACACAACCTTCAGGATATTCATTTCACTTTTGTATTCTTTAAGTTTCTTGTTTCTGTATATAAATAACCCTATTGCAATAGCCATTGGCATTAAAAACAATAATAAGGGCAATATTCCGGAGAAATTTAAATCTTTATCCGTCAGAGTAAAAAATATTCCCAAAACAGGAGGAATAGCAAAAAACAGCCCTAGTATTGAAACTCCTATGCAAGTTTGTAAAGAAGTACCTCTGACATCATATTTGATTTCAAACATAATATTCCTCCTTAAATATATCTGTCAAACAGTCTTGATATTTTATAAAATCTGGGGTATCTGCCCAAAAGACAAAAGACAACCGCATAACCGAATATAACTAAAATTATAAATTGTAAAACCGAATAACCGAATATAAAAGGGGAGTTCAGCAATAAATCAATCCATGTCATAAGCTTTTGAATAATCGGTATAGCAGTTAAAATTGTATAAATAATACGATAAGCCATACACAAAGTCGCTATTGCAAAAGAAATAAACACAGACTGATATACATTAAATCTAAAGAATCTTGACGGGTTAATTTTAGCAACATACAAAATCAGAAATATAACAATCCCTGCAATACCCGCAGTCAAATATGATGCGGCAGAAATCAGTCGGTTCAGAATAGTTATACGTTCTCCGTAGCTCATTTTTATATTCCTAAAATTATTATTTATGATGTGCTTCTACATAATCTTCCATGACCTGACTGTAAATGAGTCGGTATTCGTCATTGGTAGGAGCAAGATTTATTGATGCTCGATAAGACTGTATTGCACGTTCTTCATCATTATCAAGATAGTGAGCATTTCCTAAAAGTTCGTAAGTTTCTGCATTATTAGGATCAACATGCAAAGCTTGCTTATAAGTTTCGATAGCTTTTTTAATTTCACCCTGACTTGAATATAAATTAGCCAAAAGAACATAAGCGGGAGATTGCTTTGGTTCGCATTCAATAGCACGTTTATACATACCTTCTGCGATATCATATTCCTTAAATTCCGTTAGGGAAATAGCGTAACAGATATAAATGCGGTATTTATCATCTGTCATTGTAAGAGCTTTTTCGTAATAAGCATATGCCTGATCTCTGTCCTTATTAAGTGTAAGAGCATTTGCTATACAAACGGCAATAAGTTCATTGTCAGGAGCAAGAACAAATACTTTTTTAAACAGTTTCAATGCTGTCTCATATTCAAACAATTTGAAACAAACATTCCCTAAATCTATTAAAGAATTTACGTTGTCAGGTTCAAGTGACAGTGCTTTTTCATAGTATGCCTTTGCTTCAACGTATTCTTTATTATCCTGATATAACAATGCTATTGCATTATAGATTTCAGCATTAGTTGAATTAAGATCAATTGCTCTGTTGTAATAGAATAATGCTTTGTCAAAGTTTTTCCATTCGGCAAAAACATTTCCGATATTGTAGTAAATCAGGTAGTTTTTAGGATTAACTTCAAGTGCTTTGTTATAATATTGGAGCGATTTACGAAAATCTCTTTCGTAGAACCACATTGTACCCATACCGACAAGAGCCTGAACGTCATCAGGTTTTATTGCAAGCAGACTGTCAAGAACTGACATAACTTTGTCATAATTTTGTTGTTGAAGATACAGCTCGGATAAAGCGTGGTAGTTGTCAATATTTTGCGGCTCTTTAGCCATTTTCATAACAAGTTCGTTTATTTGTTCATTAATATCCATATTCTTCTTATCCTAAATTTACATAATACCATTCATAGAATAGCTTATATTTTGGTTTTTGTAAATAAAGTTAAGATTTATTACTTGTTAAATTTCAAATAAACTGTGTAATCTTGCTCTTATATCTTCTTCATCAAGTTCGTCGGTAATTTTATTCAAATCAATAGCCATTTGGTAGTAATTAGCGGCCTCGTTTATAAATCCCATTTTCTGACTTGCTCTGCCTGCGTTAAAATATGCGAGGGTATAGTTTGCATTTAGTGCAATCGCCGCTTCAAAATATTCTAATGATTCTTCGGCATCTTCAAGTCCGTCTAAATACAAAATACCTAAATTGTTCTGAGAGTATTCGTTTTCAGGGTTTATTTCAACAGCCTTGTGATAGGCTACAAGTGCTTCTTCAAGATAATCTTTTTCCCAGAGTGCAACTCCGAGTTTTGAGTAGCCTCTTTCTTCATCTGGATCAAGAGTAACTGCATCACAATATGAATGGATGGCTTTATCCAAATCATAATCAGCCATGTAAATATCACCAAGCGCTATATACAAATCATAATTATTCGGGTCTAAAATTATACCTGCCTGATAAGTCGAAACTGCTGCTTCGATATTGCCTTTATTTCCCGCATATATTGCCCCAAGAGCCTGACAAACAATGGAAGTCCATTCAGGGTCGGGATTGATTGCAATAGCTTTTTGGTAGTGAGCAATAGCATCATCATACAATTCGGCTTTTGCGTAAGCATACCCTAAAGAATTATTGTAGAAGGGATTTTCACTGTCTCTTTCAACCGCGAGTTTGAATGCGCTTATGGAATTTAATTTATCATTTTTGCTCATATAAAGATGACCAAGTTCATAATAGATTTGAGCGGTATCAATATCAAATTCCAAAAGTTTTTCGTAACAGTCAATAGCTTCATCCGTATTTTCGGGATAATAATTTTGCAATACTGTTGCAAGTTTCACCATAACTTTGCGATTAAGCGGATTTTCCTCCAAAACTTTTCGATAGCAATCCGCAGTTAAATCAATATCTTTTTTCTTAAATGCCAAATCCCCGATTTTATCGTAAAACATTTCTCTGTGAGAGGTTTTGTTGATAGCAGATTTGTATAAATCAGTTGCCTTGTCATATAGTTTGAAATGTTCTAAAAATTTCCCGGCCGTATTATATGAAAAGATGTTCATATCAGAGGACATGTTTTTATAAAACATCTTCATTGTAGTTTTGTCCCAAGCAAGCATTATGCTGCCCGATAAAAAATAGTACAGGAATTTAACATAATCAGCAAAAGTACCATGCTGCAAATTCATTTTCTGGAGTAATGCCTGTGACATGACCATTCTCGGACGTCCTGAATTTATACCGCTAAGGTGAATAGCAGCTTTGTATTCTCTTTCGGCTTCTTTATAGTCCTGCGATAATTGCATGAAATAACCCGTATAAAGGTGAGCATTAACACTTCTTGGGGCAAGACAAACTGCAGTCTGACACTGTTCAATTGCGCTGTATATACTTATTTGTCCCTGCTCCCACATTAAAGATGCAAGTCTGTAATAAGTTTCAGGTATAGACGGGTCATATTTAACCGCATCAATATAATTATCAATGGCATTTTGAAGGTCAATATTTCTTTGACCTATTAAGTATTTTTCATGTGCTAATCTGGCTTTTTCTAAATAATCTCTTGCCTTTTCCCTGTTAAGAGAATTAACTGCCCCTACTATCGGCGTTAGTACTTGTTCTGACATTTTGAGCTCCAATAAACTGATTTATTAATGTTATCGTCACTCATTTTTTTAACTTTAACAATATATAATAATCTCATACATTTGGAGGATAAGTATTTTTTAAGCTTTTTTTATTTCGCCTTTTTGGCTGTATTTTCGGGTCATTTTTGTATTTATTTTTGGCAGAATTACACCGAGCATAAGTGTTGAATATGCCAGACCTGCGACATGTGCAATATTCAGTTTTTTAATATTTTTCTTTGCAATTTCCCCTCCGAGAGCGGCTATTTCTTCGTGTGTCTTGAGTGCAAAATCATTTAACAGGTGCTTAATGCCCTTACCCTCTTTTTTAATATTAAACAGATTTTGTTTAGCAGGGTCAAGCAGATACCCGACTGCTTTTGCGGCAAAACCGCCTAAAACTAGCCAGTTTAAAAATCCGAAGTAATCTCTGACAACAGATTCACGCAGTTCGTTGTTGCTGTCTGCGGCCAAAAATCTTCCGACAATAGTAGACATATAAACGGTTTTTATTGCATTCCCTGTTGAGACAGGACCTGTAAACTGAAGTTTTTTGACAAAATCTTTCGGATTTTTAACTTTCATAACTCCCATAACCATTGCAACCATGCCTGCACTTGCAATAAGCTTTTTGGCGAGTAAACCTTTTTTATTTTCTTTCGCTTTTGTATTTTTACCCGTATAATCTACTTCTCCGACAAAACCCTTTTTGCCTGTTCTTTTTTCTGTCAATTTTCTGTTTAATTTCTGAACACTTATACCCATTAAAGAAGCAAGTGATAATGCCCCGAAAATTTTTACGTTATTTACTGCTTTAATTTTTTTTATGGCTGCTTTTGTATTAACATCTTTGTTTGTAAATACATCTTTTGCCATATCGTAAGTATCTCTTAAGAGATTATGAAGGTTTGTATTGAGCTTATTTCCGTCTATATCAACTTCAATATCTCTGTTTGCTCTGAGCGCATTTGTTAATCTTGTTTCATATATTGTAAATATCTGTTTTTTGTCTTTTGGTGTTAATGTTTTATCCAAAATAGTTTCATTAAGTACATCAGTAAATCCTTTTTCGGTTTTTAATTTGTCCTGAATATTTTGGTATTTAGGATTATCCCAGACAAATTTCTGCCATTTGTTTTCTTCAAACCAATTAACATTATCCCAGTCAATTGTCTTGAAGCTTACATCTTTTGTTCCGTCTTTTGCTTTTATTCCGTATAAAATATTTTGCAGATATTTATTCGGATTTTCGTCTGCTTTTTCCCAGGCTGTTTTTAATAAATTTATCGAATCTTCACTAAACCAGCTTGTTGGGTTAATTTTTACATCTTTGTCAATATATTTTGATGCCGCTTTTGCAATAATTCCGCCCAATACTCCTGCTGCAAGACAATTTATAGCCGTTCCGCAAATTTCTCTTATAAAAGTTTCTCCTCCTGCGTATTTGTTGCGGTCTTTTGTATCAAAATATGTTCTGGGGGCAACCATAGTACCCAAATCAAGAATAACCGCATTTGCCATCTCATTAGTATCAAGTGTCCTCAATATTCCCGTTAGCGTACCGTCAAGAATACCTTTAAAGGCAGGTGTTTGTTTTTTGTTATTATTTTTTTGTTTTAAATTATTGTTATAATATTCGTTTTTTAAATTGTTAATTGTGATTTCCATTTTTCCCTATCCCGTAAATGCATACTAAAAAAGGCTCCGTTTTCACGGAACCCTTTTTTAAACTATTCAATATCAGTATCAAAAACTCACATCAAAAATTCCCAAGTCCCGTGGTATTTACACTTGATTTGTAGGAGGAGTTATTTGATTTTACTGAATTTAAAATTATCATAAATATTATCCTTGTAGTAATTCTATAATATTAGCCATGCTTTGTCAATATGTAATTAAAAATTGTTTTTCAATCTGTGAAGTACTCTGACTCTGTTAAAAGGCCAGAACAGGAAAACAGCCCTGCCGATAAACCTGTCTTTTTTTAA
>FLNX01001818.1_pt1 | contig 41646 bp, 32 predicted proteins | sample 1140341 | NCBI WGS metagenome assembly FLNX01 (sample SAMEA3878208, study PRJEB12797) | bioreactor metagenome | biome: Moose rumen | place: Sweden | collected 2011-10 | reverse complement strand
ACCTTTTTTGATTATTTCTTTTATTCTATAAGTAAATATTTGTGTATAGAGAGAAAGATATATTGCAAAAAAATTATTAATTTTGTAGCCATTGATAGAATGAAGGGCTTTCCTAAGCCTAAATTTGCATAATCGGCATTATGATAAATAAAGTGTCTGGATTATTATGTATGCTCTTTTTAACTATTACTACTATTAAATTAAATGGAGCAAATGAAAATAATGAGATATTGCTTAAGGTCTTTCAGTACCAAGAGCAGTTCAAGAATTCTATGCCAGATTCAATTATCACCAATGCATACATGAAATATACAATAAACATTGCAAAGAAGAACGCTCTTCTTATGACTGTTCCGACAATGTACAGACCATATAGAATGAAAGAAAGGAAATTCTTTACAGAGAACTATTCCAATATTATATACTACAATCGTGATAAGGTAAAAGTTAAAAGACAAATAAAAGTTACGACAAATACAAGAGGTAACGACCTCTTTGACTATATGTTGAAATTTCTTGGACCTGATATATATGAGCCGACAATTGTTGAGAACATTTTATTATCCCCTTTTAATAAACACAACAGGAGATTTTATATTTATCATAACATTGCAAACGATAGCATTACCACAACTATTCGATTTCGTCCTAAAGTAAAGAACACTCAACTTGTTCGTGGTGATGCGGTCATTGAGAATGCCACTGGCCGTATTGTTTTGTATCAAATACGCGGTGAATACGATATGGTACGTTTTAATCTATATGCCATAATGGGAAAAGAAGGATACAAAAGCCTGTTTCCTATAGAATGTAACGTTAATGCGCGACTCTCGTACATAGGAAACAAGGTGTTATCTAATTTTCATGCAATATATGAACTTGATAAGACACTTCCAGACTCAATAGTAGACTCCAAAGACCGGAGTATTCTTCGTCAGGTCCGTCCCATACCATTATCAAAGCGAGAGAAAGAAATAGTTGATGAGTATCGTGAGAAAAGGAAAACTGAACAATTACTGGAAATACATGACACCGCAAAAGTACAAGAAGAGTCTGAGAAACGTAATATGGTTAAATATATTTTCTGGGATGTTATTGGTGATAACCTTCTAAACAAGATTACCGCAGACTTCGGAGAAGACCAAAAAGGACATCTGCGTATCGGACCTATCTTCAATCCACTGTATTTCGGTTACAATGAGAAACAGAAGCTTGTATATAAGTTTGATACACGTCTGACATATGCGATAAGTGCTAACAGTGATTTATATGTGAGGTTACGAATGGGATATTCATTCAAATTAGACCAGTTTTATATAAAGACACCATTCAGATGGAACTTCAACAAACGCAAAAACGGATATATAGAAGCTTATTTCTCTAATGGTGACAGAATTTACAATTCCACCATATTAGATCATGTGAAAGAGACTCACCCAAAGCGAATTGATGATCTCGACAACATGAAACTGGATTATTTCCGTGAATTGGAGCTTAAGATGTTTGTAAACTACGATTTAACAGAAAAGTTCGGTTTACAGTTAGGTTATGTATACAGACGTAGGTCTGCTATATCGCCTCAACATTTCAAGGAGGTTGACAAACCGACACGTTACAACACCTTCTCACCTATGATGCAATTACAATACCGACCGGCTGGTTATAAAGGAGTTATTCTGACAGCAGACTTTGAGAATGGTCTTAGAAGAATCTTCTCTTCTGACGCTAAGTATTTCCGGTTTGAGATTGACGCGTCATATATTCATCAGATGTCTTGCATGCGATCTTTGTCAATGCGAGTCGGAAGCGGCTTCTATATATTAAAAGGTGATAATCAATATTTTCTTGATTACTCAAATTTCTGTGAAAACAATATTCTTACAGGCTGGAATGATGACTGGACTGGAGAATTTGAATTGTTGAATAGTACATGGTACAATGCGTCAGACTATTATTTTCGCACAAACATTACTTATGAATCGCCACTACTGATATTATCTCGTATGCCTATTGTGGGACATTTTACAGAGAAAGAGCGCATTTATCTCAGCGGACTGCACGTAAGAAGTCTGCATCCGTATATTGAGTGTGGTTATGGATTTACCAACAGACTGTTTTCTATGGGAGTGTTTATGGGATTTAGCCAGCAGCATTTCGAAGGTTTTGGCTTTAAGTTTGGTTTTGAATTATTTAACAACTGGTAAGAAACATAAAAAGAAAGAACATATATATGGAGGATTTGAGACACACCTCTCCCCCACTGACTGTATACAAAGCCAGTGCCGGTTCTGGCAAGACATTTACTCTTGCCATAGAATATATTTCATTGCTCATACATAACCCTAAGAATTATGAGCGAATTCTCGCAGTAACGTTTACCAACAAGGCTACGGAAGAGATGAAGATGCGCATTATCGGACAACTCTATGGAATATGGAAAGAATTGCCTGATTCTAAAGACTATATGGATAAGATTATAGAAAAGACCGGTAAGAATAAAGACACCATAGTAAAGAATGCCGGTATTGCTCTATCGTTGCTTATCCACCACTACAACCAATTCCGGGTACAGACTATTGATGCCTTCTTCCAAAGTGTTTTACGTAACTTGGCACGTGAATTAGACCTCACTCCGAGTTTACGAATAGACCTTAACGACCGTCAGGTTGAGGAGGCTGCAGTCGATAATCTTATTTTGGAACTGACACCAGGTAATCCGCTCATGCATTGGTTACTTGATTACATTAATCATAATATACAAGAAGACCAAAGCTGGAATGTCATTGGAGAGATTAAGAAATTCGGTCTTAATATCTTTCGGGACTTCTATAAGAAACACGAAATGGAATTAAACCGGCTGATGCAAAGCAATAAATTTTTCGATACATACATAAGCCGGTTACGAGGACAACGGCAACGCATACAGGAAGAATACGCAAAAGATATTAAGGAACTGACAAATCTTTTCCAGAACTCAGGATATGACAATCCAGAATATTACAAGTATGCCAACCAGGGCTCTATATACAAATTTATCCATAGCATACAAGACTGTCCCATAAACAATAATCCCCTGCCCGGACGTGTATTGACATTCATCGATGATCCAAATAAAATGACTCAAAACGTGGTTGACAAGCAAGAATTCCTTAACTTTGCCAACCAGACATTAATCCCACACTTGAATTCTTTCATAGAAAAACGGACCGGGCTGTGGTGCGAGTATCAATCAATATCACTGACTCTTAGTCATTTAAGTCAATTGCGACTATTGCATGCCATTGCTGCGAAGGTTGATGAGCTGAACATGACAGCAAACCGTTTCCAATTAAGCAACACACAATCGTTACTAAGCAGCCTTATTGCTGATAGTGACTCTCCTTTTATCTTTGAGAAGATTGGCGCACAACTAAAACACATCATGATAGATGAGTTCCAAGATACCAGTACATTACAATGGAAAAACTTTAAGGTATTGCTTGATAACTGTCTGTCAAACAGCGGATCACACGATTTGATTGTAGGAGATGTCAAACAAAGTATCTATAGATGGCGTGCAGGCGACTGGAAACTGCTCAATGACATTGAACACGATTTCCATCAGGAGCAATTAAAGGTAGAGCCATTAGACACAAACTATCGCTCAGAACAGAAAATCATAGAATTCAATAATGTGTTCTTTGAAGAAGCTGTAAAGAAAACAGTTACAGAACTTGAAAAAGACAACATAAAAAACCATCAGCAACTGACTAAAGCCTATGCTGATACTAGCCAGAAAATAAAAAAATCAAATAAGAAAGGTTATGTAAGGATTGAGCTTTATCCAAATACCGATTACCAAGACACCATTATGACGCGCCTATTGGAAAGCATTGACGAATTGCTGGAGAAAGGAGTTGCTCTGCATGACATTGCTATACTCGTTAGAGCCAATAATGACATTCAAGCAATAGCTACCCTACTCATGCGCGAGCGTCCTGAAATAAACCTAATTTCTGACGAGGCTTTCCGTCTCGACGCATCTTTGGCTGTAAATATTCTGATAGATACCTTGAGAATTCTCGTGCAACCAGATGATCTTGTTACCCTCGCGCGTCTTACAAAAGCATACCATCAGCATGTTTTAAATGACATGGATGACATGGATGACGTGGTGAACCTCATAGTTACCGACAAATATCCAGAAAGTGATTGTGCGAATAAAAAACAGAGAATGGCAGAACTTGTAAAAGACAAACTATATAGCACATTACCTGAGGCTTTACGCACTGAGCGTCACCAGCTTCTAACAATGCCACTCGCAGACCTTGTCGATAAGTTATATGCTCTGTTTCAACTCAATACGCTATTTCATCAAAGTGCTTATATATGTTGTTTTTATGATTGCCTTGGTGAATATCTGCAAGACCACGTTGCCGATATAAGCCAGTTCCTGGTGGAGTGGGATGAAAAACTTCACGAGAAAACTATACAAAGCGATGAGACCGACGGCTTAAGAATCATATCCATCCATAAGAGTAAGGGGTTAGAGTTCGATACCGTCATTATTCCATTCTGCGACTGGCAATTGGAACGGAATAGCATAATCTGGTGCGAAAAGAAAGAGACTCCACCTTTCGACCAATTACCAGTCATTCCAATAGACTTCAGCCGTAAGAACATGAAAGGCACTGTATATGAGGAGGACTATCAAGAAGAGCATCTGCAAAACATAGTCGACAATATGAATCTCTTATATGTCGCCTTCACCCGAGCTGGCAAAAATCTTATAATAACAGGCAAGCGAATGTCTGAGAAACGTAAGAAAGAGAAAGCAAGTCTTGTCATCTCATCCAACAGGAGTGAGGTTATTGAAGAATCACTTGAACAGATCTCTAAAGAATTAGAGGAGTGTCGTTATGAAACTCCTTCCACGGATAAAGATCCTATATTGTTCGAATATGGTAAGCTTGAGAATATATTGCTGCAACAAGAAAAGACAGATGACGACCAGGAAGAAACTCAAAATGTCTTCCTCTCCCCTGCTCTACCGGTAAAAATACATATAGAGACACATACCAGCCCGGTACAATTCTTACAAAGCAACAAAAGTCGTGACTTTGTAAGTGGTGAAGACGAGACACCGAGAGATACAAGATATATCAAACTTGGTAACATACTGCACTTGTTGTTCTCCACTATTCACACTACAAATGATATCAATGACAAGCTACGGGAACTGGAGTTTGACGGTATTCTGTATGATGATGAGATAACTGAGAAAGACATTCGCGAGAAACTAAAGAAAGCCTTTTTAAATAACCATGTAAAAGATTGGTTCTCAGGAAGATGGAAATTATACAATGAATGTACAATTCTTTCAAAAGACGAAAAAGGAGCTATGGTTGAGTGTCGTCCAGACCGTGTTATGGAATCAGATGACGAAATCATTGTTGTTGACTTCAAGTTTGGAAAACCTCACGAGGGATACAAAGACCAAGTTCAAGAATACATGCGCTTGCTGTCACAAATGAGTAACAAGCATGTCAAAGGCTACCTTTGGTACGTGCTTCGTCATGAAATAGTTAATGTAGAACGGAAATAGAGAAGAATGGAAAATACCTTTTTATGGCATGTAGCGAAAGACATGCTTAACAAATATGGAACAAACCAGGCAAACATAGCTGTAGTTTTTCCGAATAAGCGAGCCGCGCTATTTATAAACCAGGCTTTGACCGCACTTGCTGGCAAACCGGTGTGGTGTCCGAAATATCTGACTATCAGTGAGTTGTTTCGCAACCATTCCAACCTTACAATCGCAGATCCTATAAAGGCTATTTGTGACCTACATAAGAGCTTCGTCTCTGTAACAGGCAAAGAAGAAACCCTTGACCAGTTCTATGGCTGGGGACAGCTTCTGCTTTCCGACTTCGATGACATCGACAAGAACAATGCGGATGCGAAAAAAGTTTTTGCCAATCTGCGGGATCTGCGTGAATACGACGATCTTTCATACCTTTCTGAACAGCAGAAGGAGATTATAAAACGTTTCTTTGGCAACCTCAATGATGACAAGAGTCTTCTACAGAAACGATTTCTGCAACTGTGGGATAGGCTATATCAAGTATATATTGACTATAATGGTCGTCTTAAGAGAGAGGGACTGGCATACGAAGGTATGCTCTATCGCGACGTTATAAGTAGGGAAAATGTCACATTCGAGTATGAGCATTACGTATTTGTTGGCTTCAACGTATTGCATGAGGTGGAGCGGTTGCTATTCAAACGTCTAAAGTCGGAGGGGAAAGCCACTTTCTATTGGGACTACGACCATTACTACACCGACATAAATTATGAGGGACAAGGTCATGAGGCAGGAATCTATATCCGCCGGCATTTGCTGGAATTTCCAAATGAGCTTGATAACGGTGACAATAATCTCTATTGTCAGATGAACGAGCTGAAAGATATGACTTTTATCAGTGCCGCGACAGAGAATATACAGGCGCGCTATGTCAGTACGTGGCTTAGAAGTCTTAAGCGTGACCCGGAATCAAAGAAGGTTGACACAGCAATCGTGCTATGCAACGAGGGACTCCTTCAGACTGTCATTCATAGTATTCCTGACGACATAGGCTCTATAAACGTCACCGCAGGATACCCGTTACAACAGACACCCATAGCCTCTCTTGTCACGTTGCTTGTAAATCTGTGGATGAATGGCTTCTCAAAAAGACATCAAGCGTTCAGATTACACGAGTTAAACAACCTGTTCCGACATCCTTATGCCGTGTTTATCTCGCCTGAGATTCCAGAGCTGCATAGGAATCTCAATGAAAATCGCATTTATTACATAAAAGCAGATGAGCTTCGTAAAGACGAGAGTCTATCTTATCTCTTTGACTCAATCTTTGAGGAAGACCATGAAACTCAAAAGCCACACCTGACAGAATGGCTCAAGACCATAGTCAAGACAGTCGCGCAACATGGCGAAGACAATAATGACGCAATGTTTCAAGAGTCGCTCTACAGAATGTATACATTACTTAACCGTTTGTCGGACTTGATTAATTCTGGTGATTTGACCGTTGAGAACACCACGCTACAACGATTGCTGCGACAATTGACTGCCGCTACCACAATCCCATTCCATGGCGAGCCAGCCAGAGGGGTTCAGATAATGGGAGTGCTGGAAACCAGAAACCTCGATTTCGAGCACGTGCTTATATTATCGTGCAATGAGGGTAATATGCCAAAAGGTGTTGATGACGCCTCTTTTATCCCTCATGCGTTAAGGGCTGCATACGGTCTGACGACAATCGATAATAAGGTGGCTATATATAGTTATTATTTCCACAGGTTATTACAACGCGCAAAGGATGTTACCATATTATATTGCAACGCTACAGAAGGTAGTCATACTGGCGAGATGAGTCGTTTCATGTTGCAAATGCTTGTTGAATGGAGGCATTCCATAAAACGGGAGACCTTGCAAGCAGGGCAGACACCAGTTTGGAATCACGTTAAGGCAATTGAGAAACATGGAGTGGTAACCGACCGTATCAGACATCTGAACGTTCTCTCCCCTACTGCCATCAACACTTACCGAACTTGCCAGATACAGTTCTTCTATAAGTATGTGGCTGGACTGCGTGAACCAGATCAGACCGACGAGGCGCAAGTAGACAACCGCATCTTTGGTAACATCTTCCACCGCGCCGCACTGCTCATGTATGAGCAGCTCCTTCCAGAAGTGATTGAGACTCTTGAGCCAGTTGACTTACTTTTGAAAGAACCCGCCAAACTTGCCACAGTCTTAGACCAGGCTATCAGTGAGGAGCTGTTCAACTTACCTAAGGGAACCGTCAGACACCCTGAGCTCAACGGGTTACAAATCATTAACCGTGAGGTCATCTCAACATATCTACTCCAGTTACTGCGAAATGACAGGAAACTAATTCCTTTCCGCGTCATTGGGCATGAGGTTGATGTGGCATACGATGTAACAATAGGTGACCGTAATATAAAAATCGCTGGACGCATTGACCGTATTGACCAGCCAAACACCGGCACACAGTATTCCAGGTTAAGGGTCGTTGACTATAAAACAGGCTCCCGTCTTGCCAAAGATATAAAGAGTATGGATGATGTGTTTGACTCCGCAAAGATACAAACATACCATAACGACTACATCATGCAAGCACTGCTTTATAGTATCATTGTGGGAAAACGGCAGGGAGGTAAGGTATCCCCTGCCCTGTTGTTTGTGCAGCGTGCCGGGAAAGATGATTACAGCCCGGTCCTGACCTACAATGGAGAGCCTATTGATGATGTTCACACACTTGAGAATGATTTTATGGAGCATCTTAGACAACTGTTGGAGGAACTTTACGACAGCCGACAGCCATTTGTGCCTACAGAGAATAAAGCACATTGTTCCTATTGTCCGTATAGAGCCATGTGTGGAAAATAACCACTTATTCGTGAAAAGATTCAAAAAGTATATCTAAAAATATGTAATATGACATTTTTTGCGTATCTTTGCAGTCAATTACATTACATTAATTTTAATAAGCTAACAATGATTTATTCAAAGGAAGTTGACAACATGTGCGTTGTCGCAAAAGGTCCAAACCACGGACCAGCTCCTATTCCTGAGGAAGGAAAATGGATTCAGGCAAAAGAAATCAAGGACATCTCTGGCTACACCCATGGCATTGGCTGGTGCGCCCCACAGCAGGGAGCATGTAAGCTCTCTCTGAATGTGAAAGACGGCATCATTCAGGAAGCTCTGGTTGAGACTATCGGATGTACGGGTATGACTCACTCTGCAGCCATGGCATCAGAAATCCTGCCAGGCAAGACTATTTTGGAGGCTCTGAACACCGACTTGGTATGTGATGCAATCAACACAGCAATGCGCGAGCTGTTCCTGCAGATTGTATACGGACGTACACAGAGCGCGTTCTCTGAAGGCGGACTGGTTATTGGAGCAGGATTGGAAGACCTCGGTAAGGGTTTGCGTAGTCAGACAGGTACACTCTATGGAACAGTTGCCAAGGGTACCCGTTATCTGGAGCTCACCGAAGGCTACATCACCAAGCAGTTCCTCGACAAGGACAGTCAGGTATGCGGCTATGAGTATGTTCACCTCGGCAAGATGATGGAGGCTATCAAGAACGGTATGGACGCTAATGAGGCTGTCAAGAAGTTCACAGGCTCTTATGGTCGTACTACTGCCGAGCAGGGAGTTGTTAAAGCTATTGATCCACGTAAGGAATAAGGAGGACGAACGATGATTAGAAAAGTTAGTTTTGAGAGTCAAGAGCGCCGTATCAATCAGGTACTTGCCGCTTTGAAAGAGAATGGTATCAACAGTATCGAGGAGGCAAACCAGATTTGCGAGGATGCTGGTGTCGATCCATATCAGATGTGTGAGGACACACAGCGTATATGCTTTGAGAATGCAAAATGGGCATACGTTTGTGGTGCGGCTATCGCTATCAAGAAAGGTGTAAAGAACGCAGCTGACGCTGCTGAGGCTATCGGCATTGGTTTGCAGAGCTTCTGCATTCCTGGTTCTGTTGCTGACGACCGCAAAGTGGGAATCGGACACGGAAACCTTGCAGCTCGTCTGTTACGCGAAGAGACCGAGTGCTTCGCATTCCTTGCTGGTCACGAGTCGTTTGCTGCAGCCGAGGGAGCCATCAAGATTGCCGAGATGGCTAACAAGGTTCGCAAGAAGCCACTCCGCGTTATCCTCAACGGTCTGGGCAAGGATGCAGCTATGATCATCAGCCGTATCAATGGCTTCACATACGTGCAGACACAGTTTGACTATTACACTGGTGAGGTGAACGTAGTTAAGGAAACACCATACTCCGATGGTCCGCGTGCCAAAGTAAAGTGCTATGGTGCCGACGACGTTCGTGAGGGTGTTGCTATCCTCTGGAAAGAGAATGTCGATGTATCGATAACAGGTAACTCTACCAACCCTACTCGTTTCCAGCATCCTGTGGCAGGTACTTACAAGAAGGAGCGCACACTCGCTGGTAAGCCATACTTCTCTGTTGCTTCTGGTGGCGGTACCGGTCGTACTCTTCATCCAGACAACATGGCAGCCGGTCCTGCTTCATACGGTATGACAGACACCATGGGACGTATGCACTCTGACGCTCAGTTTGCAGGCTCCTCATCTGTTCCTGCTCACGTGGAGATGATGGGCTTCCTTGGTATCGGCAACAACCCGATGGTTGGCGCAACTGTTGCTATTGCAGTTGAGATCGACCTGAAGTTAAACAGACGTTAATCATTATTTAATTATCAGCCCCCAGCCCCCGAAAGGAGTAGCTGGGGGCTTCTTATAAGCTATTCTCCCATAGGTGGGGGCTTCGTAATAACAGATGAAGGAACTATACCTGTCAAGCATACAAAATCCCAGGATTAAGAAATTGCTTGCACTCCAAAGCAAGTCTTCCTTAAGACGTGAGAGCGGACTCTTTGTTGTTGAAGGTCAACAGGAGATTGGACATTGTGTCGATGCTGGCTACGAGATAGCATCGCTATTCTATTGTCCAGACATATTGGAATCAGAAGGAAAGACAGTAGAGTTCTCTCATCTTTCTGCCGATGAGTATTTCACCGTCTCTGCTGAGGTATATCAGAAGATAGCATACCGTGGCAGTACGGAGGGAGTTATCGCAGAAGTCAAGGTACGCCAATATACTTTAGATGACCTCAGATTAGACAAAGCCCCTTTAATAATCGTTCTTGAGCGAGTAGAGAAGCCGGGTAACCTCGGAGCGGTATTGCGCAGTGCCGACGCAGCCAATGTCAGTGCAGTTATTGTTTGCGATCCTCTGACAGATATCTATAATCCCAACTTGATACGCTCTTCCGTGGGTGCTGTCTTTACCGTACCTTGTGTATCCTGTACTTCCGAGGAATGTATTCAATACTTACAGTCACACAACATTCAGATTCTTACCGCACAACTTCAGGACTCACACCTGTATTATGACACAGACATGCGATGTGCCACTGCCATTGTCATGGGAACGGAATCCACTGGGCTGACTCCGTTATGGCGACAGGCAGCAACCGCACATATCCGGATTCCTATGCTTGGGCGCATCGACTCCCTGAATGTTTCTGTCAGCGCAGCCATCCTCATGTTTGAGGCGGTAAGACAAAGGGGAAATAATTAGTATTATACATCACGAAGGCTTTCCTCCATTTCAGGGATTACTTTAACCATTTTGCTTAAGAACTCGCTTGAAGCCAGCTTGTCAAGGAGTTCCTGCTTGGTACCAACAGCAAAAAGGCGACTATTCAGATACGGCGACTTGTCGTTTCCTACCTGCAACTCAACACCACGCCAAATTTTCTCATTCGGTATCCCTTTTGGTGGAGGAATAACTTTTATCTTTACAAAAGAAGTCTTTGTTGCAGAGACAATGTCCGACGTAACCTCAACTTCAGCAAAATCATCACACTCAGGCACCTCAGTCACTACCCGCTTGCTAACTTCCTCCAGCATTTTCCGTATTCTTTCCTCCATATCTTAACAGCATTATATTTCTGGATACAAAAATATAAAAATTATTTAGGAAACCACCATAATTTAATGAGATTCTTTAAGCAAACTATCTAATATAGTATTGTTTACCCACACTCATCACGCCCTTTGGCGCCTGTCAAGGGGAATGCATACCGACTCCATCCACGCCTCAGTGGTATTAGACGACCTCTTCTCTGACTGACAAATACGGGATAAGAGTAAGCATTCGGAATTTGTCATGACTAAAGCCATATGATAAAGATACAACAAAAACGACAGCAGTTGACAGAATTCATTACAATCTTTCTACCGCTTATGATTTGCAATCCAACGAGCGAGAACATCTAAGCACTCGGGAGTTTTTCGGAATATTGACCTGTTGGAGAGTGTATCTACTAAAATTTATTTAGAATGTAAAAGGGTGCTGAAGAATATCGCCAAGCAACTTCGTTATACAAATGTTTTTGGATTTTTCCACGTAATGGTGTTAAACTATCTTAGTTTTTTTCCTTACCTTTGCTGAGGTAATGATAAGACAGAAAGAAAATAATGCGTATATATACTTTTGATAACACGTTAGACGGCTTACTTACAGCCGTTTACGACGCTTTCGCACTTAGGCAGCAGCCTGAGGAGTTGATTGGTGAGGGAGGTCAGATACCATTGTTCTGCGATGATGTCCATAATGTTAAGACAGCCACAGATAAAGCAGAACGGGTTTGGGCTGGTTTGGAAAGCCGTCTGTCAAAGGAAGCCATACGCATGATATCAGTAAGTTGGCTTTCTGAGCTCCAAGAGCTAAACACCCCTTTGTTTCGTTATATCTGTAAGGTTTTCAAGGAACCAAAGAATGCTCCAAGCATTGAGCGAAACTTCTCCGACCCTGATATTATTACAGTAACAAACATTGCCCGTCGTGTGATGCACGAACAATTACGTATGAAACAGTTCATACGTTTTCAGAAAGCCAAAGACGGAACATATCTCGGCGTTGTGTCACCAGACCATAATGTCTTGCCACTAATCACCGACCACTTTAGTGATCGTTTCGGTGACCAGCCGTGGCTTATCTATGACGCGAAACGTAAATACGGTTATTATTATGACCGCACAGAAGTCGTACATGTAACTTTTGAGAAAGAGTCCACCCTCCCCTTCAACCTTGCCAACGGTAAGCTTGATGAGCAGACGCTAAGTGATGACGACCAACTGTTTCAGGAGTTGTGGCGCACATATTTCAAATCTATCTGCATAAAGGAGCGGATGAATCCAAAGAAACAGCGGAGCGATATGCCCCGAAGTTATTGGAAATATATGACCGAGAAACAATAATCTTTCTACTCATCGGCGAACAACTTGCCAGTACCATGGATGTGAGTGACGCGGTCGTTAAGTTCACTAAGCTTACCATGATTCCAACGTTCTGTCGTTCCTACGAGATAACCTGTGATACGTTGCAGCTTGTCAATATGCTTTCCGCCACATTTTGGACAGACCTCAAGTTTCGGATCGGCATTTTCATATCCACAATCCATACAGCGGTTACGGTTATGGTTCACACTTCCATAACCCATATTAAGGCGATCCATCATATCAACAACACTCATTATAACCTGAGGATTATGTGTGGCATCGCCATCAATCTCCACATAAAAAATATGTCCGCCTCGGGTAAGGTCATGGTATGGAGCCTCTATCTCAGCCTTATGCCGTGCAGAGCATTTATAATATACCGGCACGTGGTTTGAGTTTGTATAATAGTCACGGTCGGTAATACCTGGAAGTATTCCAAAGTCCTTACGGTCTTTCTTGGTAAACTTGCCGGCAAGTCCCTCTGCCGGTGTAGCCAGTACACTGTAGTTGTGGTGGTATCGCTCAGAGAACTCATTTGCACGATCACGGAAATAGGTAATAATGCGCAGACCTAAGCGTTGGCTCTCCTCCGACTCACCATGGTGCTTTCCTGTAAGAGCGACGAGACACTCTGCGAGTCCGATAAATCCGATACCTAATGTACCTTGGTTGATTACCGACTCTATCGTATCCTCCGGCTTCAGCTTATCAGCACCAATCCATAGGGAGCGCATAAGAAGAGGGAACTGCTTTACGAATGCTGTCTTCTGGAACTGAAAGCGGTCGTCAAGCTGTTTTGCAGTGACCTCTAACATATTGTCAAGCTTTGCAAAGAAAGCAGCAATGCGGGCTTCCTGATCCTCAATATCCATACATTCTATTGCGAGGCGCACTATATTGATAGTGGAAAACGACAAATTACCTCTTCCAATACTTGTCTTCTTGCCGAAGCGGTTCTCAAAGACACGTGTGCGACATCCCATGGTAGCCACCTCATGCAAGTATCGCTTTGGATCATCAGCCTTCCACTCATCAGATTGGTTATAGGTCGTATCCAGATTCAAGAAGTTCGGGAAGAACCTCCGGGCCGTCACCTTGCATGCCAACTGATATAGGTCATAATTGGGATCATCCGGCAAATAGTTCACCCCTCGTTTCTTTTTCCATATTTGGATTGGGAAGATTGCGGTCTCACCATTTCCCACACCCTCGTAAGTGGAAAGGAGAAGCTCACGCATAACACATCGTCCCTCTGCGGAAGTGTCTGTTCCATAATTTATACTCGAGAACACCACCTGGTTTCCACCGCGAGAGTGAATGGTGTTCATATTGTGTATGAAAGCCTCCATAGCCTGATGCACACGTCCTACAGTCTTATTAACGGCATGTTGCAGTATGCGCTCTTCACCTTGTAAGCCATCCAATGGCTTCTTCAGATAATCAATCAGCGGCAGCTCATACAGATGGTGGTAGTCTGCTCCGTACAGATCCTCAAGGCTCTTAATCTCCTCGATGAAGCTGAGGCGCACAAAAGGAGCCAGATAGAAGTCGAAAGCGGGAATAGCCTGTCCACCATGCATCTCATTCTGTGCACATTCCATTGAGATACATGCCAGCACACTGGCAGTCTCTATGCGTTTAGCCGGACGGCTCTCTCCATGTCCTGCCATAAAGCCACGATGCAGGATATTGTCAAGCGGATGCTGGCAGCATGTCAAGGACTTCGTAGGATAATAATCCTTGTCATGAATGTGCAGGTAGTTATGCTCCACAGCGTCACGGCTCTCCTCCGACAGCAGATAGTCATCCACAAAAGGCTTGGTTGTCTCACTTGCAAATTTCATCATCATGCCCGCTGGAGTATCAGCGTTCATGTTCGCATTCTCACGAGTGACATCATTCGACTTTATATTAACAATGTCAAGGAACACCTCACGAGTCTTAGCTTTTCTGGCAATACTACGCTGATTCCTATAGGCGATATATTTCTGTGCGACATCCTTACGTGAGCTCTTCATCAGCTCAAGCTCAACAGCGTCCTGAATATCCTCTACGGTCATCTGCGACTTACCGCGGGTGTATATTCTGTCTGTTATCAACTGAAGGAGATGCTCATCCTCGCCTTTATCCGTATGTATCATTGCCTTACGGATAGCAGCCATAACTTTCTGTTCGTTAAACCCTACAATGCGCCCATCACGCTTTACTACGGTCTGTATCATGGTTTTGATATCGTTTAAAGTGATTAGAAATTTCTTATAGATTTTAGTCATGCAAAGGTACTATATTATTTAATAAGAAGCACGCTCCAATTATCCCTAAATTAGTTAAAGTATGTCAATCCTCTGACAATCAGCAACATGATAAAAGCAGGTTTGATTATATCAAAAAAAATCGGATGTCATCCCGACGTCCGATTTTCAAAAAACAAACTACTTAAAAACTAATCTACTAAAACAAATCAAAAAAATATCTTTTCGTGGCATCACGCCATTATTTCATTCATTTCTTAATGCAAAAGTAGTGCTTTTTACATAAACTTGCAAGTTTTTGAGTCAAAACAGTGCCCAAAAAACACGATTTTAACACAAAATGAGGACATTTAGTTGAAAATGTCCTCATTTTGTTAAGCAGATATTACAATTTCTTATTATAATGATATTACATCATACCGCCCATTCCTGGTGCTCCGCCCATTGGCATTGCAGGCTCCTTCTCTGGCTTGTCAACAATAAGACATTCTGTAGTAAGGAACATACCAGCAATAGATGCAGCGTTCTCTAAGGCTACACGTGCAACCTTTGCAGGATCGATGACACCAGCCTCGCGCAAATCCTCATATTTGTTAAGACGTGCGTTATAACCAAAGTCGCCTTCACCTTCACGAACCTTCTGAACTACTACGGCACCCTCAGCACCGCCATTAATAGCAATCTGGCGCAAAGGCTCTTCAATAGCACGCTCTACGATATTGATACCAGTCTGCTCGTCAGCATTGTCACCCTTAAGGTTTTCCAAAGCTTTCAACGCGCGGATATAAGTGGTACCACCACCAGCGACGACACCTTCTTCTATTGCGGCACGAGTAGCACACAAAGCATCGTCAACACGATCTTTCTTCTCCTTCATCTCAACCTCACTATTGGCACCGACATACAGTACAGCTACGCCACCGGCGAGTTTGGCAAGGCGCTCCTGAAGCTTCTCCTTATCGTATGAGCTTGATGTATTCTCAATCTCCTTCTTAATCTGTGCCACGCGCTCGGCGATAGCCTCTTTACTTCCTGCGCCATTAACGATAGTGGTATTGTCTTTAGAGACAGTGACTTTGTCACAGGTACCGAGCATTTCCAAAGTAGCCTTGTCAAGTGTAAGACCCTTTTCTTCACTAATCACAGTACCACCAGTAAGTACGGCGATATCCTCGAGCATTGCCTTACGACGGTCACCAAAGCCAGGAGCTTTGACGGCACAGATCTTCAAGCCACCACGTAAGCGGTTGACAACTAAAGTAGTGAGAGCCTCTGAGTCAACATCCTCAGCGATAACGAGCAATGGGCGTCCACTCTCAGCAGCCGGCTGCAACACTGGCAGGAAATCCTTGATATTGCTAATTTTCTTATCATATATCAGAATATAAGGATTCTCCATTACACACTCCAGCTTGTCGGCATCAGTAACAAAATATGCAGAGAGATAACCACGGTCGAACTGCATTCCCTCAACAACGCCAATGCTTGTATCGCGGCTCTTGCTTTCCTCGATGGTTATCACACCGTCTTTTGACACTTTACGCATAGCGTCTGCAAGAAGCTTACCAATCTCAGCATCATTATTGGCAGACACGGTAGCCACCTGCTCTATCTTATCATAGTTGTCGTTAACCTTCTCGGCTGAATCCTTGATGAAGTCAACAACCGCACCGACAGCCTTGTCTATACCACGCTTAAGGTCCATAGGATTGGCACCAGCAGTAACATTCTTCAGTCCTTCGGTAACAATAGCCTGAGTAAGTATGGTTGCTGTTGTAGTACCGTCACCAGCATCATCACCAGTCTTTGACGCCACACTCTTTACAAGTTGCGCACCAGTGTTCTCAAACTTGTCCTCAAGTTCTATTTCCTTAGCTACGGTAACACCATCCTTTGTAATCTGAGGAGCACCAAACTTCTTTTCAATTACGACATTACGTCCTTTAGGACCTAACGTTACTTTTACTGCGTCTGCCAGCTGGTCAACACCTTTTTTCAGGAGGTCGCGGGCATCCATATTGAATTTAATATCTTTTGCCATTTTTTATTTCCTTTTTTGTTCGTTATATCGTTATTACGTTATATCGTTATTATTATCCTATCACCGCAAGTACGTCTGACTGGCGCATGATAAGATACTTCTCTCCCTCAAACTCCAATTCGGTACCACTGTATTTGCCATAAAGAACCTCGTCACCAGCTTTGAGAATCATCTCCTCATCCTTGGTGCCATTGCCTACGGCAACAATCTTTCCATGTAATGGTTTCTCTTTTGCAGTATCAGGGATAATGATACCGCCAACTTTCTCTTCAGCCGGTGCAGGAAGTACAAGCACCCGATCTGCTAATGGTTTAATGTTCATAACTTTTATTTTTAAGTTTAATAATTCTTTGTTTACCCCGAATATGGCGAAAAGTGTGCCAAAAAAGGAAAACTGACAATTCTGTCAGTAATGTCATGACAATATTGTCAGTTTTTTCTTACTTATATTATAAGAAATGTGTCATTTCAACAGATGGCTTTTTATCCATTGCATCTGTCCGAACTCAGTGGCATCACTTGTCCAATGTTCATTAATAGGTGTTATCAAGCTTTCTTTCTTACATTTCAGTGTATTCCATACGACGTAGCTGGTTGTAGGTGGACAAGTATTATCATTGTATCCCCATGTCATGTAAACAGGAGAGACAACGTGTCTGGCAAAGTTCACCACATCATAATATGACAATGTTTTGGCATTATTCGGTGTTAACACATTATCCATCTTATTAAAATGAGGATATCCGCCAGTACGACCTTTATCCATATATGCACACATATCACTCAGAGCCGGATGGTTTACCACACATTGTGTGATGCGTTTGTCAAGCCCAGCCGTTACCAAGGCAAGAGCGCCTCCCTGACTTCCACCCTGTACAGCCATGTTTCTCCCATCCCATTCCGGTAATGACGCAAGGAGGTCAATACAACGTATCAATCCCAGATATACATGTTTCATATAATACCGGTCACGATGGTCGACACCATTCTCTAAATATCCTCCATTATTTGCGTTAAAAGCATGACTGAGGTCATCAAAGGTCGCTTTTGGAAGCCTTGGATCCAATCCATGTATCTCAATCTCAAAACGGACAAAGCCATTTTCCGCATAATACTTGTGGCGCAAAGGCTCTTTTATAGTCTTCACACCTGCCCCAGGAGGACAGAGCACGGCAGGACAAGAGCCAGCCTTGGCATCTTTGGGATAAAACAAATAACCGTACATGGAATGTCCTTCTTTGTCTATCAATAACTTTATCAGGTAACAGTCTATTTTATCCGTACAATACTCTTTTGCAAGCTCCTTGGTATATCTCAGCGGCATTTTCCGCATCTCATCGATATTACTGTTCCAAAACGTCATAAAGTCGGAAGGTTCCTGAGTATATGGAACGAGCTTATTTACAGAGAAGCCTACCTTGACATGGTGTGAGACAACGGTTCCATTATCAGAAAAGTTTAAGGTCAAGTCTCTGAAACCAGGTTTCTGACGTGTTCCGATACTCAACTTAGCCCGTCCGTTTTCCAATTTCACAGATCCTTTCTTATCTGGTTCCTGCATGTCATCAGATAAGTAATAATCAAGCATGCAGTCACATGGTACACCATATTTATATAATTGTATTTCCACCGTTGCTTTCTCACCAGTCTCGTACAACCAGTCTGGATGATCAGGCACTGTTACCCACAGATAGTCGCTTCGATAAGGGTAGTTCTCAGCCCTCACGCTATTGCTTATAAACAGAAATACACTCATAAGAAGGAAAAGACACAGCTTCCTCTTAAATAGATTTTTGTTATAATCTTTCATTGCTAAAATAGATTGTTTTAATAGATATACCTTCTACACCGCAAAGGTACAACAAAATTTATTAATAAGTATCACTTTTCAAAGAAAACGCATTGGAATATCAGAAATATTACATATCTTTGCAAGAGTTTATCTAAATCCGTTATTATATGAAAGAGTTTTTTAAGTATGTCTTTGCGACTATTGTAGGAATCATCCTACTCTCAATTATCATGGGAATACTTGGTGTTATGAGTCTTGTTGGAATCGTTGCATCAGGAGAACAGACAAAAAACATACAGGACAACTCGGTACTTGTGGTCAAGCTGTCAGGTACCATGAGCGAAAGGGCAGAAAATGATATTATGGCTGAGTTTACCGGACAAATGGGTTCTCAGATCGGCTTGGATAATCTGCTCAGTGCCATCAAGAAAGCTAAGGCGAATGAAAGCGTCAAGGGTATATATATTGAGGCTGGAGCATTTGCCCCTGATTCATACGCCTCACTTCAGGCAGCGCGCAATGCCTTGCTTGACTTTAAGAAAAGCGGCAAATGGATTGTGGCATACGGAGACTCATATACGCAGGGTGCTTATTATCTCTCGTCCGTTGCCGATAAGTTGTGGGTAAATCCTGAAGGAATGATAGACTGGCATGGTCTTGCCTCAGAGAAGTTCTTTGTCAAGGATCTTCTGGAGAAGGCTGGAGTTAAAATGCAAGTAGCAAAAGTCGGCTCATATAAAAGTGCCGTCGAGACATTCATTGGTGACAAGATGAGTGACGCTGATCGCGAGCAGACATTAGCATACATAACCAGTATCTGGAATAATGTAACCAAGGACGTTGCCGCCAGCCGGAAGGTGTCGGTAGAGCAGTTGAATGCCTATGCAGACAGCCTTGTCACATTAGCTTCCCCCAGCAGCTATGTCAAGATGAGACTTGCTGACGGGCTCCTTTACACAGATCAGGTAAAACAGGAGGTAAAGAAAATGCTTAAGCTCGACGCTGATAAGTCTATCAACCAGTTGAGCATTAGTGACATGGCGACAGCCAAGGGCGACACAAAGGGAGATGAGATTGCCGTTTATTATGCCTTTGGTGAAATAGTAAGTGGCGTGACGGGAGAGTTCTCGAGAGAGCATCAGATTGAATCAGAGAAAGTATGTTATGATCTGGAAAAGCTGATGAATGATGATGACGTTAAAGCTGTCGTCCTACGTGTTAACTCTCCAGGTGGAAGCGCATATGCGTCAGAGCAAATCAACCATTATATAAAAATGCTACAGGCAAAGAAACCCGTAGTGGTATCTATGGGTGGAATGGCCGCCTCTGGCGGATATTATATCAGCGCACCGGCAAACTGGATTGTCGCCGAGCCGACTACACTGACAGGAAGTATCGGAATCTTTGGAATGTTCCCTGACTTCAGTAACCTCCTCACGCAGAAACTTGGAATAAAGTTTGATGAAGTAAAAACAAATAAAAACAGTGCTTTCGGCTCCATGGGACGCCCGTTTAACGCTGAGGAGATGAGACTTCTTGAGTCATATATTGACAGAGGGTATAACACCTTCCGTCAGCGCGTCGCTGAAGGAAGAAAACTTTCTGTGGATAGTGTCGAGAAGATTGCCCAAGGTCATGTCTGGACAGGTGAGGATGCGTTAAAGATAAAACTCGTAGACCAACTTGGAGGCTTGGATGTCGCTCTTGCCAAGGCAGCCAAACTCGCAAAACTTGAAGAGTATCATGCCAAGAGCTATCCTGCACCAGCCGACTGGTTGGACAATTTCCTTAAAATGACGAAGAAGGGCAGTTATCTTGATGAGGGGCTCCAGGCTTTTATGGGTGAATACTATGAGCCTTTCATGTTTATCAAGACTATCCGCCAGAAAGACCCGGTACAGGCACGCATACCTTATTATATTAATATAAAGTAACGGGTGTGTTGTATTATCAGAGTTAGTTATTAGTAATATCGTGATTTTGCTGATGGAAGGTGACTTTATAAAGATCAACGAATGGCTACTGCCAGCCAGCTGGATTTACGGGATGATTACAGGGCTAAGGAACCAGCTTTTCGAACTTGGCATCCTTAAAAGCCGGAGTTTCAAAATCCCAGTAATTTCAGTTGGAAACATTACAGTTGGCGGTTCTGGTAAGACTCCACATGTGGAATACCTCATTCGTTTATTGCAAGACAAAGTCAAAGTCGCCGTCCTCAGCAGAGGATATAAGCGTAAAAGCAAGGGGTTTATACTCGCTGACGATACCATGACAGCAGATGATATTGGTGACGAGCCATATCAGATGAAGAAGAAATTTCCGCAAGTATATATTGCCGTTGACAAAAACAGGTGTGAAGGTATTGACAATCTCACCGATGATACCATTGCAAAAGGCACGGAAGTGATTCTCCTTGATGACGCATTTCAACATAGATATGTGAAGCCAGGTATCAACATACTCCTTGTTGACTATCACCGGCTTATAATCCATGACAAGCTCCTGCCTGCAGGAAGGCTCAGGGAGTCGAAGGATGGCAAGTCACGTGCCGACATTGTGATTATAACAAAATGTCCTAAAGACTTGAAAGCTATCAACTTCCGTGTGATCACGAAAGCCATGGGACTTTATCCGTACCAAGGATTGTTCTTTACGACCTTAAGCTACAAAAATCCCAAACAAGTTTTTGGAGAGAAGGAAAAACCGCTTGAGAGTATCAGCGGAGAGAATGTTCTCTTGCTTACAGGTATTGCGTCGCCAAAGCAAATGATAATTGACCTGGAACCGCAATGTAAGTCTATAACCCCGCTCTCCTACCCTGACCATCACAGGTTCAGAAAATCTGATATTGAGAAGATTAACAGGACCTTCGCGGCGATGCCTTCACCTAAAACTATTATCACAACCGAAAAGGACGCAGTACGTCTTGATGGCATACAAGGATTAAGCCAAGAAGTACTTGACAATCTTTACGCTCTTCCAATAGAGATAAAGTTCATGTTGGATCAAGAAAATCTGTTTAACGAAAAAATAATCAGCTATGTACGAAAAAATTCAAGAAACAGCATCTTGGCTAAAAGCAAAGATGAGCACAAACCCAAAGACAGCGATCATACTGGGAACAGGCCTCGGACAATTATCTTCCGAAATAACTGAGGCTTACGAGTTTCCATATTCAGAGATACCAAACTTTCCCGTTTCCACAGTAGAAGGACACACTGGGAAACTTATCTTTGGCAAGCTTGGAGGAAAAGATATCCTTGCCATGCAAGGACGTTTCCATTACTATGAGGGGTATAACATGAAGGAGGTGACCTTCCCTATCAGAGTAATGTATGAGTTAGGAATACAAACCCTTTTTGTCAGCAATGCCGCGGGAGGTATGAATCCGACATTCAAAATTGGCGACATAATGATTATCACCGACCATATCAATATGATGCCAGAACATCCGCTACGTGGGAAAAACTTCCCCACCGGTCCAAGGTTCCCCGACATGCATGAGGCATACAGACATCAGCTCATAGAGCTTGCAGATGAAATTGCCAAAGAGAAGAATATCCCAGTACAACATGGCGTATACGTTGCCGTGCAAGGTCCTACATTTGAGACCCCAGCGGAATATCGCATGTATCGCATTTTGGGCGGTGATGCCGTCGGTATGAGTACCGTTCCAGAAGTAATAGTGGCAAACCACTGTGGCATAAAAGCTTTCGGCATAAGCATTATCACAGACCTTGGAGGCTTCGATGTACCAGTAGCTGTCAGTCATGAGGAAGTGCAGGTTGCAGCCAATAAAGCACAACCGCTGATGACCGAGATTATGCGTGAGATGATCAGGCGTTCCTAAGTATTCATAAATAACATCTTTTGATATATTATCACATATTAATTTCACATGCAGATAGCAAACCTCGGGGAGTTTGGTCTTATTGACAGACTCACCAAAAACATAGAGATAAAAAATAAGGCTACAATCTATGGGGTGGGTGACGATTGTGCCGTGATGCATTACCCCGAAACAGAAGTCCTGGCTACTACCGACATGCTTATGGAGGGTGTACACTTTGACCTTACATATATTGGCATGCGCCATTTGGGATATAAAGCAGCGATGGTCAACATCAGCGACATCTTCGCCATGAACGGCACTCCTCGACAACTTATTATCAGCCTTGCTATAAGCAAACGGTTTACCGTGGAGGACATAGAGGAGTTTTATGAGGGTCTGAGATTAGCGTGCGACAAATGGAACGTTGATATCGTTGGAGGTGACACCACGTCATCTTATACAGGACTTGCTATCAGTATCACTTGTATCGGAGATGCTCCAAAGGAGAATATAGTATACCGCAACGGGGCCAAAGACACTGACCTGATTTGCGTATCTGGCGACTTAGGAGCAGCCTATATGGGACTACAGCTGCTGGAAAGAGAGAAAAGCGTCTATTACCAACAAGTTGATGAGGCGCAGAGAAAGAAAGACCAACACGCTTTGGATGAGCTGAGAAACTTCCAACCAGACTTTGCCGGAAAGGAATACCTACTTGACAGACAGCTTAAACCTGAAGCACGCGGTGACATAATCAAACTGCTCCGCGATAATCATATCCATCCGACTGCAATGATGGATATCTCTGATGGCTTAAGCAGTGAGCTGATACATATTTGCAAACAAAGCCATTGCGGATGTCGCATATATGAGAAGAATATACCTATTGACTACCAGACAGCCGTGATGTGTGAGGAGTTTAATATGAACCTCACAACCGCCGCACTAAACGGCGGCGAAGACTATGAACTCCTGTTTACCGTGCCTATCGGTGACCATGAGAAGATAGAACAATTGGAAGGCATACGACTTATAGGTCATGTCACACGTGAGGAGCTGGGGTGTGCATTGATAACCAGAGATGGTAATGAGTTTGAACTGAAAGCGCAAGGATGGAATCCACTTTCATCTGTTAATAAAACCTAATTAAGGGAATTTCATTCCACGTTTCTTTCGTTCTTTCATTTTTTATATGTAACTTTGCACCCGCAAAACTAAACCAATGGTGCCATAGCTCAGTTGGTAGAGCAACGGACTGAAAATCCGTGTGTCCCCGGTTCGATTCCTGGTGGTACCACTCCTCCTTTCATTTTGGGCGGTTGCCGCGAGGCGCCGCCTTTCTTTTTATTAAAAGCTATTTAAATAACTAAACTATCAGATGACAAAAAGACTTTTCCTATTTGCATTATCACTTTTCCTTGCAATAACCATTTATGCACAAGGAACCTATGCTCTTTCCGCTGGTGATGCCCCACATGCCGGCACGACAATCACTTCTGTACCTGGTATCAAGATGACCTACGGCACAGCTGACGGAACGATATGGCGCGGAGCGATTGAAGATTACCACGTACCAGGATTTTATGCATATTCATTAGGCAATGAGGTTAATCCCTCACCTTACGATGGAGAGGTTCCGACAAGCGGATGTTTCTATCTCTTTGAAGTTGAAAAGGCTGGCACACTATCTGTTGCTGTATATCTCAATGGAGGAAAGAAGCTCTATATTTTGGAAGATGGGACGGTTCTGCCTGATTTCAACGGTAAGAGTTATAACAACAAGTACTATGGAACGTTTGATATCAATGTCAAAGCTGGAAGTACATACCATGTATATGCTTCCAACTCCAAACTTGGGTTCTATGGTTTTAAATTTGAGACTGACGACAATAACGACGAAGAGCAACCTGGTGATGATCCCGGTAACGACAACACAGACACCGAGACTCTTACATCTATGATTGGACTTTCTCCCTATGATGCCAATGCACCATTGGGTTGGGGAAAAGGAACGACTGGCAGCAACGACAAGAATCCCGTTGTCGTGACGACACAGAAAGAGTTAGAAAAAGCCATAGAAGGTAGTGATGCACGCACTATATACATAAAAGGAAATATCACCGTGAATAAAATGCTGACAGTTGGCTCCAATAAGACCATATATGGTTATCCAGAATCATCATTGGAGAACCCAAACAGGAACACATCAGCAGGAATATTCAACCTGGGTAGCAGTAACAATGTAATAATAAGGAATGTGACATTCCTCGGACCAGGAGCATACGACATCGATGGCAATGATGACATAACCCTAAGCGGTGCGACAAATATCTGGATAGACCATTGCGATATTCAAGATGGCATGGACGGCAATATGGATATTGTCAACGGCTCCGACAACATTAGTGTCACATGGACTCGTTTCCGCTATTTGATAGAGCCTCTTGCAGGTGGTAGTGGCGGTTCCGCCGACCACAGAAACTGCAATTTAATTGGCAATAATGACAACAGCTATGTCGATAAGGACAAGCTAAGAGTAACATTTGTCAATTGCTGGTGGGATGAAGGTTGTCATGAGAGGTGTCCGCGCGTGCGATATGGCAAAGTACATGTTGCCAACTGCCTGTATTCTGGCAATGATTTCGCCTATTGCATCGGATATGGATACCTCAGTAACATCTATGCGGAGAACTGTGCCTTCACCAGTACTAAGGCAAAGAATAACTATATCAAAGCCTACAACAACAGCGGTGATTTCAATATCACTGTCACAGGCTGTCAAGGTGTCAGTGACACTGAGAAGCACAAAGGTAACAATACTCAGTTCCTGCCATCAGATCATTATCAGTTTGATATTTATGATGCCGCGTATGTTGAGAGTGCTGTGTCAGATCCAGACTATGGAGCTGGTGCCACATTACAGTTCAAGACCACAGACGATCCTACTGATGGTATATCTCCAGCACACGTCACTTTCGGCAAGCCGAATATCGCCAGCATAAGATATTTCACCCTTGACGGAAGGTCTCTATCACAGCCTCAGAAAGGACTGAACATCATACGTTACCAGACAAGTGACGGAACTTTCAGAACACAAAAGACATTTATAAAATAAATAATTTAGAAAAAACAGGCAGAGAATGATTGCTTTGTCTGTTTTTTTTATATCTTTGCAAAAATAAACTATCTACAAAAAGCAAATGAAAAAAAAGTTTACATTCATCCTGGCTATAATGCTGGTGATGGGCATTCAAAGCACAAAAGCACAATTATCACCCTACGATGAGAACTATCCCGTAGGATGGGCATCAATTAATGGAGAATGTACCGGTAGCAATAACCAGAACCCCGTAGTGGTAACAACTGAAGAGGAACTGCGCTCAGCCCTACAGGGATGCAAAGGCGGAAAGGCTTCGAAGACCATCTATATAAGTGGGAATATCGAAGTCAAGGAAAAGCTGCGCTATGACAAAGTACAGAACTGTACTATCTACGGACTACCAGGTTCTTCTCTGTATAACCGCAGCCACAACGACAATGCCGACTATGCGGGATTCTTCTTCTGTCAGAACTGGGAGAACTGCATCTTCCGTAATCTGACACTCCTCGGAGCCGGAGCCTATGACATCAGCGCATGTGATAACATACAGCTGGTAGAGAGCAAGAACATCTGGATTGACCACTGCGACATTCAGGATGGTGTTGACGGAAACCTTGACGCCAAGACAAAGGCAGACAACATGACAATATCATGGTGTAAATTCTCATATCTCATCGCACCGTGGCCAAAATCCGGAGAAAGCGACGACCATCGCTGCTCGTCAATGTGGGGAAGCAGTGACAACCGTGGTGACGATGAAGGATTCCTTAATGCCACATTCGTAAACTGCTGGTGGTATCATGGTTGTGGACAGCGCTGTCCACGTATACGCTTCGGAAAAGTACACATCGCCAACTGCCTGTGGGAAAATGGCACTGTTGAAGACCCGGCACAGTACTGCATTGGCATCGGACACAGCTCAAAGATGTATATCGAGAACGGTGACTTCTCAAAAGCTGTCTTAAATTCCAGCGGTGACGACAAGATGAGAGGACATAACAAATATTTCCTTCAGGACAATAAGCTCTACCACTTCACTATAACAGGATGTATAGGCGAAGAGGACGCGCAGGAAAAAGGAAAAGGATATACTGGTGATTTCTATGTTCCTTACAATGACCAGAATTATCACATCAACGTATATCCTGCAGAATATGTGCAAGAGGCTCTTACGAACGAAGAAAACGGAGCCGGTGCCACCCTCGATGAGGATTTGTTAGAGACGAGGGGTAACAGTGAGTTAATCCACCCTGAGCCAACAGCCATTAATGGCATAGCAGAAAACGCAGGTGCTAAGGTTGTAGGAATAAGTTATTACAATTTGTCTGGTGCGAAACTGCCAACTATGCAGAAAGGAATTAATTTAATGAGATTCCAAATGAGCGACGGCTCCACACGTACTGCGAAAGTTTACCGTTAGACTATATAAATACCGATATTAGAGTACAATTAAAACAGAACGATATATGAAAAGAATTCTTTTACTGGCAATAACAAGCTGCACATTTCTTACAATTAACGCTCAAGAGCCACTAAGTGAATACGACCTCAACAAGCCTATAGGATGGGCAATGGTAGACGGCTCCATCACTGGAGGCGAAGGAGGCGAGGAGGTTGTCGTGACAACTGAAGATGAGTTTGACGCAGCCATCAATAAGAAAAACCCACAGACCTCAGAGCGTGACGTGCCAATGATTATCTATCTAAAAGGTGACATTGAGTTTACTAAGATGCATACACTCCATGTGAAAAACAAGACTCTACTTGGTCTTCCAGGATCAAGAATCTTTAGCAAAGACCGCACGAAGAAGAACAGTGGAATCTTGAAGTTCTCAAGTGGCAGTGGCGCAAACTCCGAGAATATTATATTACGCAATGTAACGATTGAAGGTGCCGGAGCATATGACGTTGATGGTGACGACGCACTGCTTTTTCAAGGCGTACCACGCGTATGGGTAGACCATTGTGACCTCAGGGATGGTGTTGACAGCACATTCGATTGTAATCATGAATCCGACTATATCTCAGTGACATGGACCCGCATGCGTTACTTGAAAGACCCTCTGGCAGGAGGCTCCGGCGGTGCTTCAGACCACCGTTTCTGCTGCACTTGGGGTTCGAGCGACAAAGCTACAGAAAGTGTTGGCAAGCTTAATACAACCTTCGCAAACTGTTGGTGGGATGAAGGTGTAATGGAGCGTGCGCCACGCGTTCGTTTTGGTAAGGTTCATGTCGTCAACTGCTACTATACAAACGTTGGAAACAATTACAGTATCGGCTACGGCTACCTTTGCAACATCTATGCTGAGAAATGTTGGTTTGCAGACGGAGTTACCCCAATCAAGGACTATACTGACGCAAAACATGGATATGCGGATTACAACCTCCAGATGGTTGACTGTCATAACATTGCAGATAAGAAGCAAAACGTTGGAAATATAGAATACTTCTCTCCTTCCGACTATTATGAATATAATGGTTTCGACAAGGAACTTGTGCCAACCATCGTTGGAAACGAACAGACTGGAGCTGGTGCAAACTTGATGGTTGAGGTAGGAAAAGGTGTCACGGGTTATGCCAATGGTGTCGCCCCGACAGGTATCACCAAGACCACAGGTAGTTCCACATGTATTCTATCTACAGCATATTACACCCCTTCTGGTAACCGTTTAAACAAGCCGCAGAAAGGTTTGAACATTATTAAGCAGGAGATGGGCGATGGCAGCACCCACACTACAAAAATAATGGTAATATAACACCTGCCATCAAGGATATTTAGTATTACCTTACAGAATAAGGTAACACTCTATTGCGGAGAACAATACTATACCCGTTATCGTTAATCCACCTACGATGACGGGTATATTATATTGTCTGAGATTCATCTCATGAGAATAGCCCGAGTACTTCTGAAAGAAATAGAACACCACTGAGGCACAGGCAAGTCCCAGCAACATACCGACAAACAAATCAGAAGGATAATGCACTCCAAGATACATACGGGAATAACATGTCAGCAATGCCCAGAAGACAATAAAGACTGAAATTGCCTTGTTCCGGAACAGATAGATAACAAAAAATGTAAGTGCCCAAGAATTAGAGGCATGAGCCGATGGAAAACTGAACGGACCGCCACGGTAGTTATCTACCACATGGATTACTGCAGACAAAGGATTATTGAGATTGCTTGGGCGCAGACGGCACACTATCGGGCGTATAAGCGAGGCACAAATCTGATCACTCAGAGTGATGATGACTGTTATTGTCAACAAAGCAAACAAGGTTACCTTCCAAGAGAAATTACGTACCAGGACATAAGCGATACTGACATAGAGAGGTACCCAGACCCAACGTCCACTATATACATACATGAACTGATCCCAGAAAAAGCTATGGTGCTCATTCACCCACAGCAATATATTTGTATCCCAGTTTAATACCTGTTGAAAGATTGTCAATAGTATAATTGTAAGCATTAATCTATCTCCTTCCTAAATCATCATACAGTTTCTGTAAATATGCCTTCCCTGGTAAAAGATTGACACCTTTCTTATCACCTGAGTCATAGACTACCCTACCCGATTGGTTGTCGTGAATAATCGTATTGTCGATAGTAACCATGCCAAAAAGATCTGGCACGGTAAAGAATGCGAAGTGTGGCGCCCGTCTGTCAAGCATATCCTTGCTAAACGTAAAATCCGAATGTGACAACCCTAACTGTGAGAGTAATGTTGCCGCGATATCCTGCTGGCTGCCTATAACAGAAACCTCACGTGGCTCGCGGATAGCACCTCCAAGCAACAATAAGGGTATCTGGTATCGCTCAGGTATCTGGTTACTTATATTCTCCGGCCAGCATCCCAGATGATCTGGCACCAGCACAACGATGGTGTGTTCCCATTCTTTTTGTCGCTTTATCTCCTTGATAAAGTTTCCCACAACACTGTCGGTATATGCGAAGGCATTCAAAGCTGGATTATCCAAACGATGATATGGCACATCGAAAGGCTCATGACTGCTGGATGTCTGAATGACTCTAAGCATAGGTTTGTCATACGTCTCTTTTCTCAGATCTGACAGAACACGTCTAAAGACAAGATGATCGGGTACTCCCCACTTACTGATACGGTCTATTACGGGAAAGTCCTCGTCGGATATTATGTCTTGGAATCCTGCCGCCATAAGATAAGAGCGCATGTTTGTGAAGTTGGCATCACCACCATAGTAATAGCGGTTTCCATACCCTGCCTCATGTAATTTCTCTGCCAGAGACGGCAGATGTTCCGTCTTTCGCGGATATTTCATGATACTTGTGGTGGGCTGTGCCGGATAGCCGCTGAGTATAGCTACCAGCCCTCGGTCAGTACGGAAGCTGTTGGCATAGAAGTTTGTAAACAACACACCTTCTTTCACAAGGCTGTCAAGATTCACCGCCACATCTTCCCTACCCCCAAGTGTTTTCATCAGCTTTGAGGAAAAGCTCTCCAACACTATTATATAGATATCTGGGCGATTGGTGGTAAACAACGTATCAATGTCTTCTGCGGAAGCGGTATAACTCAATTCTGAGAATAATTTGTCAGCAAGCTTGTCATCCATGAAACGATATTGACTTGAGAAATCTGTCTCATGTCCTATCGACTCCATTAAGCTGAACACAGGATTAACAGCAGCATGATTCTTACGCATGTCGGCACTGAAGAACACCTTCCCTGTATTGGCGGCTGCCACAGTAATGCCCCCACGTATAGGCAGGAACAGCAATGCTGTCAGCATCACCATTGTCACAGTTGCCAATATCTTTCTGCGAACAGGAGTTGTATGGATAGCTAATACGGTATGGGAGAACAGCATCCAGACGGCAATTGTAATGACAACTATTGCCAAGACTCCACCTATAGCCATTAGCGGTGTTATACTTGCAAAGGCATCTGCCGGTGATGACATAAAATAGAAAAATGGTGTCACGTCCAAAGGAAAGCCCCAATAGCTATACAATGCGGCATTAAGGACAAAAAGCAAGGCTACGATAAAGGCAGCGAGACAAAAATATATTCGCATTGCTTGCCGCAACCACCTTTTGCCAATCCATATAGATGCTATTAACAATAATGCTGGTATAATGGTAAGATAGCCTGCTACCGAACAGTCCAGCGACATGCCATGCCACATAACTTGAAGCCAGTCGTATACTGTTGAACCGCTAAAAAGAGAATGGTTGGCAATCATAAAAAGAGGTTTCTGGATCATAAAAACTACAACCCAGAGACCAAATGTAAGTATCAGCTTCAGTATCTTTATGCCAAAGCTTCTTTCCACTTCAGATAGTTTTCCTGTTCAGCCTGACAACGCTTGCCATCGACATCGATGACTTTATTTGCGAAAGCCTTCAGACTCTTCCATATAGCATCACGTTCTGTCTTATTAAAGCCATCAAGCAATGCCTTTGTCTCGTCAATGATCTCGTCAAGTGTATAACTATGATTGACTGTATCAAGCACTTGTGCCTTCAAACCTGGCTCAAGGTCACCTATCTTTTCTATTCCCAAGACAAAATCTTTAATAAATTGCTTCTCACTCTCAGCATAGTTGCCGTCCGCATTGGCAAAGAACAGACCTGTCTTAGCCATCAGTTTAATGGTATTCACTAACTTCTCCATACTATTTCTTCAAGGCTCCTCCTGCCAAGCCGATAATACCGATTACACTTTTTGCTATATCACCAAGCTTTCCTCCTTTGAGCACGCTGCCCAAGATAGAGCCAAGCCCGCCGTTAGAGGTCTCTTCTTCCTGTTCCTCCTCAGCCTCTTCCTCCTCATCTGGGTCCTCTGTCTCTTCTGCCTCCTCTGCGTCATCGTCAGAATATTCAGACTCGTCATATTCTTCTTCCTCAACGTCTTCAGAGACCTCTTCATCCTCCGTGCGTTTAGCTTTACGACGGATGTTCTCTATCAAGTCACCTACGGTTCCGTTGTCTGTAACAGAGTTTACGATGTCTCCGATGCTGCCTCCTGAAGAGGCAACCTCAATCACCTCACCAAGTTTTCCTCCTTTACCCGCAAGGTTAATGATGTTTTCTAAGAAATTTCCCATATCTGTTTTGTTTTAAAAGTGAATCTCCTATTTCATTGAATGTCCGCCACCACATATTCAGACTGTGTACCTATACGGAACTTGCCGCCCCAGATACCAATACCTGAAGTAACATAATAATCTGTCTGTCCACGACGATGACTGCCGTAGGCATCCTCATAAATCAAATCGGTAATCCAGCTGACAGGCCATACTTGTCCATAATGAGTGTGACCACTAAACTGTAAGTCTATTCCAGACTGCTCAGCTTCCTCTAAGTGATATGGCTGATGGTCAAGCAATATGGTATACTTGCCGGCAGTCATATTAGACACGATATCTTTCAGAGAGTGACGTCCCACATTGGTACGGTCATCACGTCCGACAATGCAAAGATCACCTATGACCGCCACATCATCGCGCAAGAGTCGGATACCGGCATCCTTATAGAACTGCTGCGCCTTGGGTTCTCCGCTATAATACTCATGATTACCAAGACTTGCATATACCGGAGCTTTCAAACGCCGGAACTCCAAAGCCATATTTTCCTCCGACAACGGACGGACACTGATGTCAATTATATCTCCTGCTATCAACACAAGGTCTGGCTGCTCCGCATTCACCATATCCACCCAACGTGCCAGTTCCTTTCGTGGGTTATGATAACCAAGATGCATGTCACTGAGCAACACCAGCCGCCTCGGTTTTGTGATTTTTCCCTTACCCTGCAGTGTCAGCGGTACACGTACTTTTTGGTAATAATGCACATTGCCGTAAACAAACACAGCCAACATAATAGCCAGTACCGTAATAGTACCACTCCAGCTGTTACGCATAAAAGAATCCGGCACAAGATGTACCAAACGCCCCAAGTCCAAGACAAGGAATATCATCAACAGATAGAGCATTATGAATAGCCAGGAATTACCTACTTCATACATGATACGCGCCAACGCCAATGGTATAGTGTCAAGCCCTATCACGAAGTTAGCAATCATCACACCCAGACTTCCCCACAATACAGCCATAGACAACCCTTTCGCCCATACAGGGAAAGGAAGCATCTGCCACATACGCCAACTGATGTATGTAGCTCCCAACAAAGGAAGCACAAAAAATACTATAGCCCACATCTTCATGACTGCAAAGTTACAAAAAAAGCTTGTAACAAACGAGTGATTTTGGAAGATTTACGCAGAATGACCGTAAAATAAGGGCAAACGGGGATTTAGAGCCCTTGGATAAGGGGCGGCTATAATGCAGTTTTTTTGTCACGGACCATGTGACGATTAACGGCACTCAGAGTCTGTTTAGTTGTAAGAGGCTACCACCATTAGTGGATTTCTTGGGGCATATAGGTGATTATTAACAAAAATGTTAATATGTTTGTTGCTATGCGAATAAAATTTATTAAATTTGTACACGAAACGCCTAATATTACACAAATCGACTTAGAACAATGGACAATCCACATTATAACTGCATCAAAGCGGTTTTGGCAAAGAAAGACAAAACTGGAACCTAGCTTTCAGAACAGATGGGCAGTAACATTGGAACGGTTTCACGATGGATGACCAACAAGCTTCAGCCATCTGTGGAGCAGCTATATGAAATCGTCAATCATCTTGACGTGGATGTAAGGGAGTTATTGGTAGCAACGAAGTAACGGCTTATGGCAGAAGATTATAACATATTGCAGGAGAACGAGAAGCGGTATCCGAGGTTCAACGGCTTTGGAGAGATGTTGTTTTGGTCATATGCCAATCTACAGATGCTGTGTGCTGCCATCAGCATGGGAAAGGCAAGGTACGACCGCTCGTGCTATATGGTTCGTGCCAAGGCGTTCAAGGCTTACAAGGAAGGGCGTTGGAATATCCACGACTTGTTTGAGAACAACATTGCGAAGATGAGGTCCGACAGCATCTGCTGGTACTGTGGAGAGGTGTTTGAGGACAAGTCGAAGTTGACCGTTGACCACGTGTTCCCTCGCAGCAAGGGCGGCAGCAACGATATAGACAACATCATCATGGTGTGCAAGCATTGCAATTCGTCGAAGCGCGACACCGACCTGCTGGAGTGGTACTTTGAGCGTCGCCGTGAATTCCCTACCATATCGATACTGGTTCACTATCTGAAGCAGATTTATCTGTATGCGAAAGAGAACGACTTGCTCGACAAGCATCGTGAAGAGATTGAGCGGATGGAGTTGCCTTTCAATTATAGGTACATTCCGCTTGACTATCCACAACCTGAGTATTTCAATGTAAACAACAATCATTTGAACTAATATAATATGAACTTTACTTGGATACCATTTTATAAAGAGTTCGCACAGAAACTCTTATTGTTCAGAAACTACAGGAAACCGCTAGTTGATTGGATATATGATAACATTGACGGGAGCCTAATCAAACATTTCAAGGATGCTCCTGATGGCAGGCATGTTGAAGATACAGATCCTTTCACAGTTATGGCAATCATCAATCGTGGGATTGCATACAAAAAGAAAGTAGAACTCTGCAAACAGTTCAAAAATTTCCTCAATATCTCAGCACCTGTTCCACATGATTTCTCCGGAGTGCCAGAAATGAATAATATGCTGTCAAACTTTATGGCATTCGAGAAGAACAGGAAAGATGGCGATATTGAAAGGCTATGGGATGTGTTTGAGTGTGCAGTGCTTGATAAAAACATTGAGAATGCATATAATGCACTTAATGGTCAATACCTTATTAAATACAACATCACAATGGGATTGTTCTGGGTGCGCCCAGATAAGTATTTGGCTTTAGATGGTAATAACAAAGAAAAGTTAGTTTCACTGGGTATAGCAACTTTTGATGGTAAATTTGTTCCGTACAAGGAATATGATAGAATAATGAAAAGCCTTGAAGCAAAGATTGTCTCAGGGGCAGTGCCCTATAGCAACTATGCTGAATTCTCCCAGATGACATATACACAGAATGATGGAGCAAGTAAAAGAGACGTTCTCCAAGGCGATATTGTAAAATCAGAACATTCTGCAATAGAGTATTGGACTTATTCTCCAGGTGAAAAGGCGTCTAAGTGGTCTCTTTGTACCAGCGAAGGAGTGATGTGCATCGGTTGGGATGCTTTGGGGGACTTGTCGCAATACTCATCACGGGAAGATATGAGGGCTGAAGTGAAAAAGCATTATCCGAAAGACGGTTCTGCCATCAATGACTCCTTAGCCGTTTGGCAATTCTCCCATGAAATGAAACCTGGTGATATTGTGTTTGCCAAAAAAGGGAAGACACAAATTATAGGTCGCGGAATAGTTGAATCCGATTACATATTTGATGCTATACGTTCTGGGTTTAAACATATAAGGAAAGTGAGGTGGACAGATATCGGAAATTGGATGACAGATGACAGGCATGCGGTGAAAACTCTAACCAACGTAACCCAATATACAGATTATGTGGAAAGGCTTAATAAGCTGATTGAGGGAAAAGAGAGTGCTGCAACTATAGAATCAACTGACAAGCAGTATTGGTGGCTAACAGGTAGCCCGAAATTTTGGAGTCCCTCAAACGATTGGGAATTGGGAGATGATATTGACTATACCCTTTATAATGAGAAAGGAAACAAAAGGCGTGTCTTTAAGCATTTCTATGAAGCGAAGCCTGGCGATACTGTTATAGCATATGAATCAACCCCTGTGCTCCAAATCGTTGCCATCGGACGGGTGGTATCAGAAACAGATGGAGAGATCTTGTATATCCGAAAGAAAGAAGAGTTGTTATCTCCTATTCCATATTCTGAAATACTTAACAATCCCATTCTCAAGAAATCAGAACCCGTAATGAATCGATGTCAAGGAAGTCTCTTTCGCCTCACCCATGACGAATATGAGGAAATAATGCGTCTTATCCGAAAAGAGAACCCTGAACCGATAGAAGAAGAGGATGAGCTAACAGAAGAATACGAAACATATTCCGAAAAGGACTTCTTAAAGGATGTGTACATGGAAGAGCAGCAGTTGCATACGTTGACGTCTCTGTTATCTCGCAAAAAGAACTTGATTCTGCAAGGAGCCCCTGGTGTTGGAAAGACCTTTGCAGCGAAGCGACTTGCCTATGCCATGATGGGAGTAAAAGATGACTCCCGCGTGAAAGTTATCCAGTTCCATCAGAATTACAGCTATGAAGATTTCGTGATGGGATATAAGCCCAATGCAGAAGGAGGCTTCTCACTCGAAAAAGGTATCTTCTACGATTTCTGCCAAAAGGCAAGAGTGAATAGTGAAAAGCCTTATTTCCTGATTATCGACGAAATCAACCGAGGTAATCTAAGTAAAATCTTTGGCGAGTTATTGCAACTTATAGAGGCTGACTATCGCGACCAGTCCATCCAATTAGCTTATAACAAGCAGTCTTTTTCCGTACCAAGCAACTTATATATCATCGGAATGATGAATACGGCAGACCGTTCTTTGGCGATGATTGATTATGCTTTGCGGCGCAGGTTTAGTTTCTATGAGATGAAACCAGCATTCGAAACAGATGTTTTTAGCAACTATATTGCCCAATGGGAGATGCCTGAACTTAGAAAACTTATCAATGCTATCATTGCCCTAAACAAGGTAATCGCAGATGATGATTCACTTGGCTCCGGCTTCTGTATTGGTCATAGCTATCTATGTAATTTAGATAAAAGCAGTGACTTGGAAAGCATTGTCGAATACGACATTATTCCTATGCTAAGAGAGTATTGGTTCGACAATGGCAGCAAGTTTAATCAAGAAGCACAGAAACTGAGAAACGCTATCAAATGACTGAAGACAAGGGCATACTGATTCGCAACATCTACTATATGCTGACCTATGCCTTCCAAGAGCTTAGGCAGAATAACTATGCAGAAATAGCGGGCGAGAAGTTTGACGATATCTATAACCTCTTTGCAGAAATCTTGGCAAGAGGTATCTCGTATCAGTTGAAGCAGGGGCTTTATCGTGAGTATGTAGCCAAGAATGAGTCGATACAAACGATTAGGGGGAAGATAGATATGAGTGGTACTATCGCAAATAGAATGCGGAATAATCGACAGATTGCCTGCGAATATGATGAACTGTCAGAAAACAATGTTTATAACCAAATACTTCTTGCCACTGCTACAATACTAATCAGACATTCTGACGTGAAGAAAGAGAGAAAGGCAAAACTGAAACAACTGATGCTTTTCTTTCAGAGCATTCAATTTATAGACCTGCATACGATACGCTGGAGTGCTCTTCGCTTCGATCGTAATAATAGGAACTATCGTATGCTGACGTATCTCTGCTATTTCATCGTAAGTGAATGGCTGATGACTACAGAAGCGGGAAAGATGAAGATGCGGGAGTTTTCAGACGAACATATGTGCCGACTCTTCGAGAAATTCGTCTTGGAGTATTACAAAAAGCATCATCCTGCATTGAAAGCCTGTGCAGCGCAGATTGGGTGGAATATCGTCGAAGAAGCCACAGATGTTACCGTTCTTCCCATTATGCAGACGGACATTCTCTTGACCTTAGGCGAACGTACGCTGATAATAGACACTAAATATTACACAAGAATCATGCAGGAGCAATACGGCAAAGAGACGCTGCGTAGTAATCACCTATATCAAATCAGGACATATGTGGACGAATATGACAGGAATCATACGCACAAAGTGGATGGTATGTTGCTTTATGCCAAAACACAAGAAGATGATTTAGAGGATGCTCAAATAACCCATCGAGAAGGCTATACACTATATGTTCGTACTTTGGATTTAAATACAGATTTTGAAGCAATTAAAAATCGGTTGAACAGTTTTATCGCTATGAAGAAGTGAAATATTCAATTTAAGTGGCTCAAAACATGTAAAAGTGTTTTTGGTTTTCATAAGTAATTGAAACACAGATAAAAACGCGGTGCTTCCAAAATTGAACGGTACAAAAAAGTGCAATAGCAAAAAATGGGAAATCTAAGAGTTTTGCAGAGCAAAACCAGCCTTCAAGAGTGAGCAAGATTTAACATTTCGTTAAGATTGTTTAACCTTTAATTTTGAGGCCATTTTTCCGTTTGCTAAGTCTGGCTGACAATAGGAGGTCATTTTAAGGCTTTGCCGATTGCTCGAAAATTGACTAAAACCAGGGTTCTTGTACCGCAGTTGTATCTCGGATGCTCTAAGTGTATGGGATTCAACGATGGTTAATAATTCAAAGTCAACTATGGACAGAATTTCTGACTGTCAATCGTACCCATGTTTATGTGTCGCCAGACAGGTAATCTTTGGTACAAAGTTGATTCAAAAAGGTAGGGAAAAGAAAGATTGAGGTGGTACTTTGAGGCAAAAATGAGGTAAAAACTAGTGTCTTCACCTTATTTAATATAGCAAGTTGCCTATAATTGGTGGGAAATGATTAACTTTGCAGCCCAAAGTTTGTAATACGGCAGACAATATGGCAAAGATAATAGTACAGAATACGCAGATAACGGTCATTAGGCAGAATGAAGATGACTACATCAGCCTAACAGACATGTTGAAGGCTAAGGATGGTGAGTTCTTCTTCTCTAACTGGCTGCGCAACCGCAATACCATAGAGTTTCTTGGAATATGGGAGCGGTTGATGAATCCGAATTTTAATTGTGCCGAATTCGACATAATTAAATCTCAGGCAGGGCTGAACCGTTTCCGTCTCAGTGCCAAAGAGTGGACAGAGAAGACTAATGCCATCGGTATTATCTCAAAGGCAGGGCGTTATGGTGGCACTTACGCCCACAAGGACATTGCCTTTGAGTTCGCTATGTGGATAAGTCCAGAGTTCAAAGTCTATCTGATACGAGAGTTCCAACGTCTGAAAGATGAAGAGCAGAAACAGCTAGGTTGGACGGCTAAACGTGAACTCTCAAAAATTAACTATCGCATTCACACGGACGCTATCAAGCAGAACCTAATCCCTGAAGAGGTGACGGCAGCACAGGCCAGCATTATCTATGCAGAGGAAGCAGACGTGCTCAATGTTGCCATGTTCGGACAGACGGCCAAGCAATGGCGCGAAGCCCATCCTGAACTAAAAGGAAACATCCGTGATTATGCCTCCATCAATGAACTGATTTGTCTAGCTAATATGGAGAACATCAATGCAGTTCTCATTGATGAGGGAGTGCCACAGGGCGACCGACTTGTTCGGCTCAATCAGATTGCCATCAATCAGATGCGTGTGTTGGAGAACGACGACAATAGGAACTTGTTAAAATAACATGAGCAGATAGGACATAACATAGAACTACATAAGTAAGCGTTGACTTTTTGATTCTTGCTATAGAAATTTCGCCAAAATATTTCCCGAGAAGAAAAAGGTTGATGCTCGCGTTTAGGCGCGGGCTGAGACTATATCTGGGGAAACGGCGTTTGGCGATGCCTCTATAGCGGATGTGGAATCAGACTCGCGCCATCTTTATGCCCTGCGATTAGTAAAGTTTAACGCCCTACGATGCAAGATTTCCGACGACTCGCGTTTATATAGACAGAACATTAACGTATAAAACATAACAGAAATGACAACAATGAAAATTTGGAGACTCGCCTTTGTGATGCTTGCTGCCTTCTCCCTCGCCTCTTGCAGCAGCGACGATGACAACGACAAGGACATCACTAAGGAGATTAATATGAGTGTTTCCGCTGAACCGGGCGTTATGTATGCCTGGTTCGACAGCATGGGAGAGCACCCCATCGAGTGTATGCGCGTAATGACGGAGGACGAGCCAGGACAATGGCAGAACCTGTACTTCAGCGGCATCAAGGGGTTCACCTATGAAAGAGGTCATGAATACGTGCTGCGCGTGAAGCGGACTATTCTGGCCAACCCTCCCCAGGATGCCAGCGACCGTACATACGAACTGGTGCGCATCCTTGCCGACAAGAAAGTGGAAGAGGTGGCAGAGCCTGTGGAGAAAGAAGTAAAGAGCGAGGCCGACATAGAGTATGAGCAGCAGTGTCCGGTAGAGAAGTATGCCATAGCCAAAGGTGGTGAATACATGGTGGATGCCGATGGCAAGGTGACATACGCCGACGGCACACCGACGCCCGAATTTGACAAGGATGCGCGAATCTACTTGGAGAATATTCTTGACAAGAGCCATCCGCTATGGCAGGCAGGTGCCCGTTATCAGGCAACATACGCCTACGTTCTTTCACCACTTACCGATGAGATACGCCTTGTGCCGGGCAATCATTCTGCCTTTCTCTTCAAGAACATACTTACCGAGAGCGAGATGGAACACATCAAGCAATCGATGAAACAGGGCGAAACGCTGCACTACCACCTCATCCTCGCCAATGTCTATAAGCGGGGAATACAAAAAGTGGTGTTCACAATTAAGAAGAAATGAGAACAATGAGAGCAATTTATGTAAACATCTTCGTGATGTGCACTGCCATGCTCTCCCTCGCCTCTTGCAGCAGCGATGACAATGTGGAGAGGAGGCTGACGACCAATCAAAAGGAGAGGTATGCACAGAACATTTCGGGCGAATATTCTGGTGAGTATATCATTGTCTATAAGGACAAGGATTGCACGGATATGACGGACGAGAAGGGGCGACACATAATCACAAAAGCCCATGAAGCAACATTCAGCGACGTGCAACTTGATGTGTCCGACTACAAGATGCAGCATATATTCTTTCAGGACTTCCCCGTTTCGCTGATTTCAAAGGTCGTAGATGCGGACGAAGAACTGAGCCAGGCACTTGCCGAAGCCTCCCCGCAGGCCATCACAGCCCGTTATGACTTCGACTATGATACGGACTATTCGCACATCAAATGGGCTTTCATCCCCAACGTCATGCTGCTGAACTTGAACTACGGCGGAGCCGACCACTACATTCGCTTGGAGTTTAACAACAACAGCCAGTATTACACATTTACGAAGGACGAACTGCAACAGCCAAAAGCGTTCCGTTCACTTGCCGAAAACGGCATCACCCTGCAACTGGAAGCTATCTACGACGGCTCCACTCTCATACAGCGCTTCGGCTATGAGAAAGGGAACTATATGCATATTATCTTTAAGACAAAATAATATAAAAATACAAATTTATATGGTCGTATCAAAGAAATCTCTTGGAGTAATCGTCCTGTTGTTTATACCTTGTTTCGCTGCTGGACAAAACTGCGTGGACAGTACAACGGTCAAGCAAGACAGCATAGCCATTAGTCTACACTCTATATTCCAGCGGGATGTTATGTGCAATTACGATATCATTAGAAAAGACAGTAGTCAACAGCAGTATAGACTATCTTTTGTCCGCAAAGAGCAAGGACTGACACGAGGCATAAGTCCTAATGCTGTAAAAAAGCAGAAGTTCGATCCATATAAGAAGAAATTTACCGATATGCGGATAATGGAAGCTATAGGCTCGCACATAAGCAGATAAGCTAAACTCCAATTTATCGGACTGCTACCATATAACAGCTGCCTATCTCGATATCCCTTGTTGGAACTTCTGTATGCGTCCATCGTATCTGCCATCAGCAATGTCGTGGACTTCATGGTCGGCACGTCTGAGTTCGTTGGCATTGAACCTGCCCAAGGTGCTTGCCAGCCAGACAAACCAGTCTGCCACTTGCTTCAGAGTAGCACTTGCCAGTTCGGCAAACATCTTCAGGTA